>JAAUXU010172465.1_pt1 | contig 39681 bp, 40 predicted proteins | sample 7278151 | NCBI WGS metagenome assembly JAAUXU01 (sample SAMN14350113, study PRJNA611818) | marine sediment metagenome | isolation source: surface marine sediment (1.8m) | place: French Polynesia: Moorea | collected 2018-08 | reverse complement strand
GTCCCCGCCTCTGTAGTCCCCGCCTCTGTGGTCCCCGCCTCTGTGGTCCCCGTCTCTGTGGTCCCTGCCTCTGTAGTCCGTGCCTCTGTAGTCCCTGCCCCTGTAGTCCCTCCCCTCTATAGTCCCCGCCCCTGCAGTCCCAGCCTCTCTAGTCCCAGCCTTTGCAGTCCCCACCTATGTAGTCCCCATAGCCTGACAGACAGACAGACACTCACACACTATAGATGGCAGCGGGTCCAGCTTTTGAGCCTGACCAAGTCAAAAGTACCAAAAGAGACAGTTCGACTCGGCTTATGCAGGCAGGCAAACAGAGTACATAAAGTCCTATTGCTTTACAAATATAGATGATTATGCATGTTATACAATGCATGTCTATAAACATATGTACAGGTACCGTGCTTGGCGTAAGTAATGTCGCTTGGTGGTTAATGATATATGCTGACTGGGAACGTTGCAATGCTGAATTTCAACTTAAAATGGATCATTTAGACACTGAGACCGAATCTGAGTACAAAAGTTCACAGTTTCATGCGCTCATTTTGATGCTGGAGCACTCAAATTAACATGAGTTGACAAGAGCACCGTGCTTGTCATGGCCGAATTTTGATGCTTTTGACCGCCTTTCCATGATCAAAGTCGCTGAAACTTTCTGTGGATGTTGCCACTAACCCTCCAGGACCACATGCCAAAGACGGCACCCTCTGGACCTCTCCTGGACGATCCTTGGACATGCTGTAGGCCAAAAACATCACGTTTGTCCGTGATCATGCTCTTGTGCACGAACAAGGTGATTTTGGCCTGTAGCATGTCCAAGGATCGTCCAGAGGGTGCCGTCTTTGGCATGTGGCACTGGAGGGTTAGTGGCGACACCCACAGAAAATTTCAGCCACTTTCACTTTCATTTAGTGGTCAAAAAAGGCAAAATTCGGCTGCATCTGGCACGGCCCTCTCGTCAACTCATCATGCTTAAAGTGCTCTAGTGCCTTAAAAAACATTCATACCTGTGAACTTGTGTACTAAAAGTTGCATCGCAGTGTCTGAACAACCAATTACATGTTGATATTCCACTCAGAACCATCCCCAGTCAGCGTATGGCATTGATATATACCGAGAGACATTACTTACGCCAAGCACTTTGAGTATATCTTTGAGATCAGCAGACAAACTTGACTTCATCGCAGCAACCATCAGCTCAAAGTGGTTTCTGCAACATTTTCGATGACTCCACAACCGGCCAGAAATGGTCCATGTTTGGGTTGGTTTTTCGTATAGGAGGGTCTTGAAAATGGAAGGCAAGTTTCAGAGGTGAAGAAGCCGAGCAGGATAACCGACTTTTTCAAGTAATTTGCATACGTACATTTTACTGATTTTGCGCTATATTGGCAAACTTCATTATAGCCCACTTCCTGCTGCTGACTCATGACTTGAGTCATTCAAAGTTCTACTGTACATGCGCACGTTCACCAGCTGGTGACTAGGATTGCCAGGTGGTTTTACCGTGTGCCAAGTTTAGAGATTTTCCTTTACATGAGTGGTCTAGCTTTGGAAGTTTTGAGTCCAGCACACACAATCAGTAAGTTGTCCGGCACAAGACTAGGGCAGCGCAGATGGCAAAGTGCCAACTTGTGGAAGAGCAACTTGGTGTTGAAGCTATCTGTAGTGCGTCCCAAGCAAATGCAATAAGTGGCAGCAAAAACAGCCTGAAGAGCAGAGTCCTCAACAAAGTCATCTATCAACACGACTGTTGATGAGAAATATTTCACCCTTTAGTCATGTTGCCACTGTCAAAATGACGTGTGCATGGCACAAGAGTCGCTGATGTCGCTGTGCCTGGACATGGAGCACAGTGCCACTGTTTGAGTCACATCGGGACAAGATGATCCTGGATTGATCTGGCCGAATATGGATGCAAGAATCCCAAGGAGAGGTGGCGCAGCTTGCACTGACCTACAACGGGGTCCACACCAAATTAGACGCTTGGACCAGGAATCGGTACAGAAATCAGTTCAAGTAGATGCCAAAACAACTGCCAACGCCAACACCAATAACAAACTGATGTTGAAGGCTTCAACTATCAATGGCAATACTGAAAATCACCCAAGGCCTCCTCGCAACCGTGAAATGCGGAACGAAAATCACACTACAGGGTACAATTTAATGCCATCCCCTTCCCCGCACTTCAATGCCAGGTTGGCTGCAGTGGAAAAGCTTTGATAGCCTTAACTTCCACGTGTTTAAGCCCAAGAACTTGGGTGTGGCGTGACACTCGTGTTTGCCCATCAAGCAGCAGCTTTTAAATAATCCTACTGAAGTGGTGTTTCCCGGAGTACTTGATATCAGTCCCCTGTATACCCTTTGAGCACTCTTTCTCTTGAGCCTGCCAGCGAGGATACCAGTGTTGAACTCTCAGTGAACTGAATTATAACTGAAGCATTGTCGTGATTCCACAGCTTTAAACCAGGCTCTGTTTAAGTGACCGAAAGAAAGTTCAGAAGACAAAAAAAATCTTTGTGCACACACGATTTTGACATTGACGACGTGCTGAGCAGGCGAAAAACGTCGCCAGTAACTTCTCTTTGTCTCTGTGCATGCCATGAGAAGTCCTTTCCAAGTGCAACGTGCACTTGGGGAGGTGACATTGGGACATTTCACTTGCCCTGCCCCTGGGGAAGGCAAGTGAAATGTCATGGCGGGGCCAGGACAATATTGCACTGAGCTGAGCATAGAGTCATTCACGTCAAAGCCCTCAGCTCGGAATTTTAGTCAAATGCTATTTCGGGTCTAAAAATTTGGTAAAGAAGAAAGTGCAACATGTTACAAAAATTTGTCAACAAAAATGCAATAACGAAACTATTTAAAATGTAAATTTCGTCCCCGTTCGGTAAATAAGTCAAGGCTTCATAGTAAAGCAAATTCTCTTTACAGTGAGCTCCAGTTATGGTAAATCTGGCCTCCACGAGGTCCGCCGAGGCGGGAGTTGACTGTATTGAGCAAAACAATTATGGTCTTACTGTCATTGGGAGCGGGGTAGGGATCAACTCGTCCTCGAAGAGGTCGGCGAGGCCGTCGACGGTGGAGAGGTAGAACTGGAGGGGAAGGTTCTGCGCCCTCATCTCCAGCATGGCCTCGGCTGAGCGGGAGATCCTCTCGCGCAAGCTCATTTTCGTCCTGTCTTCGTCTTCTCCCTGAACTTTCATCAGGTTCTTGAGGCTCGGAGCCTTGTTGGAGAAGCGCAGGCGCGCGCACCACGACTCGGGTGGAGCCAACGTCGTCTCACTCCAGCCCTTGGAACGCATCGTGAACTTGCTCTGGAATGATTCACAAAAGCAGTCGACGCCGTTAGCCACTGAGTGCATGCAAAAGTCGTTCGCTAATATAACAGCACAGGACAGGAAAAAAAAAATCAATGTTTTTCATATGTGAACTTTAAAATGTTATTCTCCCGAACGTCGTTAGCTCTGCAGCCCGCGTATGTCAACAGGGTGCGCAATTTCCAACCACAAGCTACTATATGAATTTCAGCCAATCTATTCTTATCACGGCATCAACAGATTCTAAGGTTTTTTTGTGTGGTCCTAATAATTTTGTATATGACCTCAAGGGTTTGCACAAACGTGGTTTTGATCCCTAATATTCAAATTTTGTGAAATGATCCTTTGACAGTTAGAAAGTTGCGGGAAAGAGCCCAAACTTTTCTGTTTCTTTTCGGAGTTTTCTTGGTGTCCTCGTGCTTTCTACTGGATCAGCTCTCTCCCCATCACCATTTTGCCTTGGCTCGAGGAAACTGGCAGCCTTTTTAACAACTTTTGTAAAATTTCCTTATCTGTACGATCTGCGTCTACCGAGGCCGCAGAGAAGCCAAGAGTCTGCGGATAGCGTGAAAACAAGGCTTGCTCAAACCATTGCAGTACAAGAGAAATAACCAGGGGTTCATAACTTTCGACATCTCTGGGTAAAGTCAGGCGATGAAAAGAGATAAATCTCTCTAAAGTCCTTAGAGTGAAGCCCTGTGACGAGGACGTTTTAGACACTGGATCATTGAGAGTGCAAAGATCGGTCAGGCAGGGCACACTACAGAAGAAGCCGCTTAAAACAACACCATCCGTTCTAGACCAAAATGTTCTTGTAGGCGTTGTCCATAAGAATAAACAGCATAAGAAACATAGCGTTCTTATTATGTGCGGTGGAATCCACCACATAAAGTGCATCTTGATTACGTCCCTGAGAAATCTGATCCTATATCCAGTGCTCTTACAAGCGGCTTTTACTGTAACAAGGTGCGCTGTCGAGATTCATCACCCGCGAAATGAGTCGCAATTCTCCGGAGTCGAACATGTAAAAGGAAAAGGAGCTTTGTTTTTTGCGAAACTATTGTGCGCAGAAAGCTTAGGTGAATATTTCATCCCAACCCATACATTAGGTTAGGTTTGGCTCAGAGGGACATTTCACTTGTGGTCGCTGCGTAAAATCTTTGGCCGACGTCGTCTGCACCTTTGCTGTTCCACGCCCGTATTCTCTTTTTTTCCATCGTCAACCCCGTCCCAATGCACTTCCCGAGGTCGAAAGTGCATCTGCCGGAGTCGACCACGAAGAGGACGAACACAGTGGAGGACAAAAGTCTTTGGAGTCAGCGCTCTGCAGCGAGAATAAAAACTGCTCCGTTGATTCCACTGATGGATGGACCATTCTGAGGGGGATTCTTTGGCTTTTCCCAGGAGGTACATATAGATGTTCCCAATATGAGCTGGCAAAGGAAGATCACAGGCTCTTGAGTGCTGAAATGGCCAAATCTGACTGGAAAGAGTCCTTGGGCGCATGCAGAACGCAGATTCTGTGAGGCTGTAATTCATGCCAAAAGATGTGCCCCTCCAGGTACTAAGAACCAAAATTGTGCAACCTTCAATGTTATCCTAAACTGCAGCTAAGGCTCATCTTTTCCAAATGATCCAGACTTCTGTCAGCCCAGTCAGTTCCAAGGCCTCACTTTTTCTTCCTCCTGAAGAAACTGGGAGAAAAAGTACCAGTGCCGTTTGCAAGTACTTGTAGTTTGAGAGCAATAAAGTACTTTATGGCCCACAAATTGCAGGAAATAAGATCTACAGAAGAACTGTATATATTGCCTCGCTAGAAAGTGGGGTTTTATTGGCGAGTTTTGGGGCTGTTGAATCTGAGGTAATTTGACCTGTCCAAAGGTTCTTTACGGACCTCGGACAGGTCACCTTACCTCAGATTCAACAGCTGAACAATGAGCCTCATGAGGCCCAGGCGCAGCCAGGAAATGTGATGCCCGCTTTACTGTAGCTTTTTCCTCCAGCGGCTCGAGCCAAAGCTTGGGCTTGGCACTTAAAAATTCTCAGTGTCTAAATGTTCGGAGTACCCTTCTTGTGCCAGTACAAGCGTGGGGTCTGGGGTACACTTCTTTCCTCTACTCCTTCTGTGGCAAAGTGCTCAACTGATTGGACACAAAAAAGGGCTCCGTGAAAGTGGCATAATGCTGCAATAGAAATTGAAAAATGTTCCGTAAAGTAAACTCACTCCAGTAAAACTGCGCAAATATAGTGGTTTCATATTTTCGGCTCGCGGAAAAAAACTTCAGTTAAGAGGGAATTTCTCGTCGTAGCTATACATAATTCCCTCTCCAAAAAGTAGAACTTTTTTTGGCACGAGAGCAGTCTTGTTCATCGAGGGTCAAAAAAGTCTGTTTTTGGAGAGGGAATTTGTATTTTGTCGCATTCCTCTTTTCCAATATATCATTTTTTGCCCCAAAATTCTTTAATCCCAAATTTTCTCTCCTTTTTTTGGGTCAAGCCTAAAATGAGTTTTGGGGTCAATTACGTGCTGCTTCACGGGGAGGGAATCTGTGGATAGTTATGATCCCTGGGGATCAAAAAAGTGAAATTCCCTTCAAAACATCTGGTCACTTTACTGAAGTGAGCATCCTTAACATAAATAGCTACTACTTACTTCGACAAATGTACAAAGCGGACAAGAAGTAGAAAAAGTAAACGGAACCAGAAAAGTCTTGCGGCAACATGAACACCTTGCAGGTTCCTCAGGAAGATGGAAAAAGTGTGCACAACTTTGTTTCCTCTCAGACATTCAACTTTACACTCAACTTGTGATCAAGCTGATTCGTGAAATTCACTAAATTTGGCGTTTTGTGCCTCTCTTGCAAGGAAGTAAAGGAGAAATCAGGATTCAAATTTCAAATTACCCCTCCGAAAAGTAGGGCTTTTTGACCTTCTTTGGCAATCGATGTCTCTCGGGCCTTTTGTGCTGTCCCAGCTGACATCTCGAGAAGTCAAGCTGGCCTCCGGGATATCCCTTTACAATGCGGGGACCAAAAAGCCCTACTTTTTCCGGTACTTCTCTAAAAGCAAACGATCACGAATCTGACTCGAGAAATGTCAGAGTATGAAAAGCTCGCACATTCTTCAGGTCGAGTTCTAAAGTAAGATCTTATGTCCCCATCTTTAGAAGTGCTGTCGTAAGTTGAGCAAAATCCGGACGTCAAACATGCAGACTACTATGTCTCGCTCTGTAAAATGCAGCAATCGTATCTGCGCAAAAAGTTTGCGCTGGTAAGAAAGTTCCTGGCACTTTTTTCTAGCTTGAGTCACCCTCCTAATCTTCACTATCCGCAGTAGCATGGTTGTCATGCTCTGTGAGGCCCCAACGTGGTACCTGGAACTCTTCCCAGGTGATTGCTGTGCACTCCTCCGCGCTGAGCGAGGCCACCTGGAGTTTGACGCAGGCGTGGCTGCCGACAGACTGTTGGGCAAGGCCAAATCGACCCAAGTGGAACGTAACAACAGAAACCTGAGATCAATGTGTCGTTTCAACATCTTGCACATAACCAATAACGATGATGCTACTCACCGTCCTCTCTCTCTTCACAGTCAAAGGCTCGTTAATAGAAGCAGGCTTCTCGCTGCTGACCACCATCCTGGGCGTGTGCGCTGTCGACGAGACGAGACTGGAGGCGTCGGTGGCAGTCGCGTTGTCCTCGGTCACCTCGAGCGCGTACTCGACGGCGGGAGAGTTGCCGCCGCCCGCGGCGGCATCTCCCGATCGCCGGCGGTGGACAGCGAAGAGCGCAGTCTCGGCGGCCTCAGACGCGGACAGCAAAACGCCGCTCTCAGAAGACGCGATTAGCAGAAAGTTGTCGGAAGAAGAAGTTGAGCTCGTGTCATCTTCTTCGCCGACACTGGCCGAGACCGAGTCGGACTCGCCTCCGCCGGCTAAGTTGGTGCCACTGTTGCTCGTCGTCTGAAAGATTACAGAGACGCGAATAAGACACTATACGAGTCCATTAAACCATCCGTTGATGCTCTCACATAGGTCCCTCTGAAAGACGAATCCAAGCTTGCCATCATGTTAGTCAGGCTGGACGTTAGGCTGTTCTTCTTCGACGACGCCGAAGGAGTCGACACCATTTGCTGCTGCTGACGATGTGGCGTCGCATTCAAAGAGGCAGCAGGAGGTACGTTAATCGCAGGAATCTTCGCAGGAATTGACGCCTGAGGAGACACCATTTGAACAGGCGTGGGCGACGTCCTCGGAGATGGCTGGGACCTCGTCTCGGCGGCAAAGAGGTCGCTTTGCGACTGCGTCCGGTCCTCCTTTAGGGGCGTCGACGCCGCCGAAGAAATATCCTCACCAATGGCGGCAGCCGTGGCACCCGGAGTCGACTCAGAGTTCTCGCCACTGACCTCCCCGGCGGCGGCGGCCGCCGCAGTCACGAGCAACAGGTCGCCGGCGGAGTAGATGCTGGAGGTGTCAGCGGCGAAGACAGAAGTTGTGTCGAAATCGCCGCCGATGGCATCTCTACAAATGAAAATAAGCAGTGGCAAAGACATCAACTTCTACGTTTGGCTCACCTGCTTTGGCTGATGGATGGCATTAGGAGTGAGAGATCGACCTGTGGCGCCTGCACGCCGACGGCGACGCTGCTGGCTGCCTCCTCCTCCTCCCCCAAGATAAGCCTGACGTCCTCCGAGAGAAACGTCGTCATCTCTGAAATGAGTTCCACGGTCCGGAGCAGGAACAGCAGCTGGAAGTGGTTGAGCTGCGCGGACACCAAACTGTCAACGGTGGCCAGCAAATGCAACTTGGCCGTGGGAACAGTCGACGAGTTTGTGGCGTTCTGCTTCTGCGGGTCTTCGTCATCTGGCTGTTTGTACAGCCACAGCGTCAGAGGAAAGGCGTCTACCAATGGCACAGGGCGTTTACCAGAGGACGGAGTGCCGTGGAAATCGGCCCACACGGGGTCCAAGTACACGAACCTGCACAAAAGCTATTGAGCTTGGAAAGTTTCATTGCGTCGTAGGGTGAATTTTTATCTTACCAGACGTCCTTTGCCTCTGTCCACAAGAGGGTCTTTTTCATGACCTTCCACACGTCCGTCCGATTTAGAGACTGCAGCATGGCGCCATCGACAGGTGGAGCAAGACAATCGCCACCTGAATCAGTTCAAACATCTTGGGTTGATTCGGAACATAAAAGGATGTGTATACGGACCTATGGCGTGGCGAATCAGTTTATCACAGACTGTGGGAATATCCCCTGGATAGCTGGGGAATCCGCTGGCAAAAAACAATTCCGCGGACTGAAACTGATCGAGAACGCGCGCCAAGTCCGCCTTGGACCCGGTTTCGCGGCTCCGGTAGTTGGCGGCCAGGATACGAGAAACCTGAGCGACATACAATAGATGCAACATTTCCTTCATGATTTGCATGATCTCGATGCATTTGCTGAACGAACGAACGAACAATGCAGATGCATGCGCAATCACGTATACACAGTGTGAATAGCCAAATATGGACTATTCATGTGCTGTACACCGTGTAAGTCACGTAAATCTCCCATGGGAGCCATGCTGAATCGCGACGGGAGGAAATGGAGGTGAGAACGGGAAGGGGGTCAGTCAGAGGCATGGTCGAGGTCGTGAGGCTCGACTTAGGGAGTGAAAAAGAGGTATTTAAAGAAAATTCCTAGAAATACGAACTGTACAAGAATTCTACGGACGAGGGCATCCAACACGTTCAATTTGGGGTGTCCTCTACTTGCTCTATTAGCGAAAATCACATTTCTACACCCACTACTGCAGTATGATGCCCTAATCATAGTAGGAGACACCCAAACGTCCATGCGTAACAATTTTACCTGAAGATGAAGAGCTTGCGGACGGTCTCTTTGGCGGGAAATTTCCTCTGGAGCTTCGACTATGATCTGAAAAAGCCAGAGCTCGTATGAGTTATTGAGTCATTTAAATGAGAAATATAGCGCGAGAGTTGAACTGACATTCTGATAAAACACCAACTCGATTTTGTGAGGGTCGGTAATGCGGCATGGCAGATATGCCGGGCATCTGCGTAGGTATTTAATATATAAAGGATCAAAGATAGTGGGTATAGGGATATAATATGGCAAACACTGACGAGGGAAGTAGAAAGTGGTGAGACCGTGACGAGAACCCTTAGAAAAATTGGTCTTGCATTAGATCTCCTGTTTTTGTTTGTTCAGCACAGGCTTGTTATCCTTTCTATTTCACGTGCTGCAAAAGACTGGCCTAGAAATTGGCAAAAGGGTACAATGACTTCAAAGTGGAGGGTGATTTTGTCAGAAGTGCCAAGCAAGACAACATTGAAAAGTTATCTATATCCCAAATGAATTGACAAAGCTATGAAGAGACTTCACTGCAAACCTGAGTTGAAGAAGACCTTGAGTGAAAGTAGCACTCGTAAGGTATGTTATTGGTATTGACGGACGCAAAGACAGAGGCCCCAAAGGATAATTTTCAGTAGGCTCAAAGTGACCTCATATTTGCTTCTCTTGTGAATTAAACACAAGGGCACAGGAACAACATTTTTTCTGCAATGACAAATATTTTACCTTGCCAAAACATTCGGTCGAAATAACAAGGTGAAGCGGATTTGCACCTCATGGCACAGAGTCGTGCTTCCTTAGGGTAAGCAAGAATAAGCAAGAGTGCAAAAATTTGCATAACCCATTGGATTGACTTGAATTTTCGGCCATTCAAATGAAAGCCGAGATGCTGTGGAAGAGACACTATTTTTAGTTGATCAAATTTATAATGCTGCTTTTTGAGTCACTGCTTGGTCTGAGATCTCTGGTGGTTTGACAGACCACAGAAGACTGAAATGGTGCCACCGCTAACGAATGAGAAGAAGCTTGATTTGCTCGTCTTCAGGCTTCCACCAAGGCCGACCCAGCGAGGAACCTCAACACACCATAGGAGGGGACGCCAGCTGGATAAAGCTACGGGCTCCAAACTTCATCAAGAAGTGCACTGCCTCAGTCTGGGATGATCTCCATCAGGCAGTTGGGTTGAGTGAAAATGCAGCTAAGATCGCTTCAGCATCTAAATCTACTCACTTAACGATGTTAATGTTCATTGAACTTCTTCAACCATAACAAATGCAGCAACTTCGTCACCCTGTGCACCCCACAGGCGAGATAACGACAGTTGGCCTTTTCAACTTGTTCAACTTTCACTTTCCATGTAGTAAGCACTAAGGAAATCAGCCGGGATGACTTATCTGTGTCGAGAGATTCACTATTTAGAGATTTTACAGGGTCCAAAGATTGAGTCAAAAATTCACTCTCCAAGCAGTTTGTAGAATCATTGGAAAAGAAAGTCACAACGTCTTCAACACATGGTACGACACAGTGACCAAACTACAATACTGTTTGAACAGCACCGCATTCCAAAGCCTCTTCATGAGAAGAGGCTGCCTACGAGGATAACTTTTGGCTCCAGGGAGAGGCTTTTTCACAAAGGCTTTGAGAAATTTCACAACGTTTTTTTTGGAAATTTGTCTCTTTTGTCAGAGGCTTCATGAATATTGGCTTGGGCTGCCAGGAATCATCTGAAGTTCATTAATATCGAGAGATTCCTTTTTTGGTAGTTCATTGTGCGTGAGTGAGTGATGTACTAAAAAACTAGTTTACACAGATTTTTTTTACTATATCGAGAGGCTCACAATGTTGAGGCTCCTGCTTTGGCATGGTGGGCAGCAATGATAAGTTGTCACTTCCTATTTTTGTGGACTGTGGTCAACACGGCAGCGTGCCAATTATTGATGGCACAAACTTGCACCTATGGCTTCACGCCAGCTATGTAACAGTCATCTGGGTCTTTTTATAAGAAGTGCGTTGGCGCGGGATGCAAGATTAATGGCCTTTTTGGTATACTTGGTTACTCTTAATTCAGCCTAGCTTCATCATCAAAGTTCCAACCTGTGCCAGCTGGCACAAGCTAGATATCGAGTATGTGAAGGCGATCAAGGACTGTGAAGACGAGCACCACCACCCGGGGGGGGGGGGGGCAGGATTGAGTAGCTGCCAAGACAAGGCAAGCAGGACAAACACTCTTTTAACACACTCTTTTTAAGAATTATAGCAACCCTATCTTTGTGCCAATGGCATTTTTCTTGCTCCAAGGTAACGGATGCACGGAGTACTCTGAAAATTAAAGCATTGCCTCACGCCAGTCACATGCATAATTTACCCAAACCCCATAACGACTAAACGTAACTGCTTCCGTCGCTCTAAGAAGCTTTAAACACTTTTTTTGAGGGGGGGAGGGCACCTCGAGAGAACTTCTCTTAGTTAGCTCTTAGTCGGCACCTTCACAATAAAGAAAGTAAAGTCTATCCTCTTGAGCTTTGAACAAATAACACGTACACAGTAGTTACGTATAAGTGCTTTCTGTTAGTACATAAGGAATGGACATTCTGTATGTACTGCTGAAACAACTGCAAGGTACGAACGTGAGTGATGGATAAAAACCCAAAGCCTCTCGGAGAGAGGCACATACACTAGAAAACATTCACCCATGGAGGGAGGAAGAGAAAGCAAGACCGTATAAACTATATATAAGCGATACATGCGTAATGATCGTACTTTTTTTAACCTTTCCGCAAATAAGTACCGATGGCCTGCCAGATGCACTTATCATGTAACGTGAGAGATGGAAGCTCACCCTAAACATTATGGCCTCTATCTTGACATCAAGGTACGGCGGTTCCCCCTTTTCCAGTGCCAGCATCTTGACCGATTGTTGAAGGTTAAGCGAGAACGCGTTCAGCCAGAGGACGGTCAGGTGGTCCAGACACAGCTGGATGGGGTTGATGTATGCGAAGAACTTGGGAGGAGGAACTGGAAAAAGCCAAAGCAAAAACTGTATGCTAAATGAAACAAGTTGACTGCGGTGAAAAGACTGGAAGCAAAACTTGACTAAAGAAAAGTTTAAGGCCTTCCTCTTCTTGAAGCCTTTCTTTGCGCTGCAAATTGCTCTCCTGAGGCCATTCAGAAGCAGTTTATTGAGGAGATTCGTCCTCTATGTTATTCTGCTCGCCCCATTCGTTAAAGACTTTGTACTTACGTGGAAAGTCGAGACCTCCTGGATAGTAGAACTGAGTATACTCGAAGTGCACGACTGGCATGTCGTCTGGTAGAGAGAACCTCTCTCGCTCGTCTGGAAAAATATGACCCCATAAAGAACAAGCATACGAAATTGCACTAAATCCTCCATATATTATACAATAAACTGTATGTATGTACACGATAAGGACAGCTTGCATTTAAGTGGTCTCATGCCAGCAGCCCAGACAGGGGCCCTGAGGTCCAGGAAGGTCAATAACGCTTCTCTCCCTCTACGATCGAAAAGAAAGGCCTGTACAATAATCTCTTTAAATGATTGTAAGGCTTTGTACGTCCTTCAAGGATAGTCCTCGCTCCACCTTCCCTCCACAAAGTGACCATTATCCGCATACAGCAAATGAAAGTTCCTCCTCCGTCCTTAAGGCTATGTTTAAACAAGCTGATTGTTATGATTAACGTGTCACACATCTGCTGGGTGTGAAGGGCATATGAGATGACAGTTGATGTTGTTACATATTGAATGTATATTTTTGCTGACTCTGACTAGAGCAACGGAAGGATCAAACACGAAACTGAAAAATCCAACAGTCCAGTCCTTATTCTCTCGCATTTTCTATCGGAGAAAAGAAGGGAGGAAAACCTTTCAAATACACGCTTGTGTTCTGCTTACTGAATACTCAAATCTTGACACAAAATGTCGACCCTTTCGAGCGAGTGAGACCTGTAAATGCAAACTGTGACCAAAACATCTCCAAAGTTAGCCTGTTCAAAGAAAAAAAACTACGTCTAAACGCAACTTCTCGCTCAAGTAACAAAACGCTTACCAATAGCCAGGGAAAAATAAGAATAACTGGCGGCAAAGCAAAGTAAGAAGTTAGAGATAAAATGATATTGAGTTTAATGAACTAGGGATACACCGAGAAGTAATACCTGAAGATGACTTCTTTCTCGCTTTGGCCCGAATTGGCGGTTTGTCGGTGCCTGCACCACAAATTTAGTCAGGAAAAATTAGTGAGACGTAAGGAATTAGAGATGAGTGCTCACCAGAAGACTCCAACACCGCATGACGTCACTAATGCTGGCTCATACGTTACAACTTTATTACAGACAAGCAGTGACAGTGCAAAGTTGCTTGCAAATCTCGCGTGAGCTCACTCAGATGGTAAGGAATGTTATTCTTACCACACACGAATTCTCTGGCCGTCTTCTTCTCCTTGGAAGTAGAGACCTTCCACATGGAGAAGTTGTTGATTCTGACGACCAAGTTCGCAGTGAGGAGCTTCTTGAACTGACTCTGGATTTGGTCTCTGATTCCTTGCCGCTGTTGCTGGGAGTCGGCGCCGGGGCTGATGCCGCTGATGGTGCTGCCCGTGCTAGCGCCGCTGGTGCCTCGGACGTCGCCATTCGATTGCTGGGAAGACTGGGACTGTCGAACAGAGAAAGTTATTTAGGTGAAAAAGTGATAGCTGTGCTAATCAGTCGTGCGATATCGGGCTTGCTTACACGTGCTCTGGTTGCTATGGAGCCTGTGGAGTCATGTAATCTCAAAGGAAATTGTTCGTACCCTGGTGCACAGTGCTACATCAATCCTCGCAGCCTCGTGCACGACCGTATGTGTAAAGTATTACCAAATTTAGGTTGAGCACACAATATCTGAGCCAACCACCAGTAACTATTGGCAAGCCGTCAACCTCTTTTTACTCAAAAGAGCGAACTGCGTAGGAAGGTCATACTACATAGGAGGCATCTTGAAGGCCATCTCCAACACTTACTTGAGTCGTCTTGGCTGCTTGGCGAGCGAGCGGGGAGTGGCTCTTCTTGTCGTTGGCAACGGCCTCGAGGAGGTCGCTCTCGAACGCCATGACGCTGTTGCTGAGCCAGGTGGCGTGGACGCTCTCTTGGTAGCAGATCCACGCGGACCTATTGCCGGCAGCCAGATGGTACGGGTAGAAGTCCAACTTGAGCTGTGACAACGACACCTGGAAGGCGCCGCCATCGCTCAGCTGTGGGTGGCTCGATCGACCCTCTGCAATACAGAAACAGGTGAATGCGGAAAAGCTTGCAACAATAAGTGCCCAGCAGAGGCAGTCAATGTACTCTGCACGGATCCCCAAATCAGCGGCTATGCTGTTTCTCGGTAGCCAGAACGTGAGCTCAACCTTTTCACTCCTGCGCACTGCATTCACAATCACACACGCATTCATAGACTGCACCAAAACTTCTCATAAGCCATACCAAGAGCCTATACAGAAGCTAACACACGGAAGTGGAATGGGACGGATCTGCAACGAACTTTTGAAACTTTCAAGACTTTCTTCAGGAAAGTCAGTGCGAAGTGGAACAAAAAAGAAAACGATTCTTACTACCGCCTGGGTCGTCGCAGAGGTGCAGGTCGATCCTGTCCGAGGAAAAGTGATAGCTCGTCTCAATGACATCATAGCGGGCAAAGACGCGGGCGGCGGCTGCGTTGGCGGCGGCCGTAGCAGCCGCCTGAGACTTCTTCTTCAGGTCCTTGGCACTGGCCTTCGTGTGAAACTCCGAGAGGCTCTGTAACAGTAGAGAAACTCCTTGATTTTTGCTTTTTTGTCCTCTGATCAGCCAGTTTGCAGGGTGCAATGTAGCCCATTACAGGCCGCAGCTTACTTCATACGCCGCAAATTACGGGTTATGCACCGCAAACTTCACTTTATGCACCGCAAATTTCCTCTACACTAGATTCCAGAATTTCAAGAAGAGAAATGTACAATTGTCACAGGGACAGTTTCAGTGAGGAAAAAGCAAATATCTGGCGTCAAATTACAAATTGCACCGCTGTACGCGGGCTTAATTTTCCTTGTGCGATCCTCGCCATCTGACATGTCCTTGGCCTGATATGGTCCTTGCCCTCCCCCTACCCTCGAACACGTCAGCTTGACTCGGGTCAAAATCGCAGAGTAAAGCCATACTTTACAGCGACACAATAAATAGTTATTCTTGGCGGAATTTTTACAACAGAATCTTTTATACCAAATACTGGCTCTAATACAGCTTTTTATATCATCTCCCACTGCCAACACGGGTGATGCTCACATGAAAGTGGACTTGTTATAGCCGAAGGAGAGACTTAAATTTCTCATTCCAAGCGTGCGTTTGACCCTATATGATATGTGACATCCTAAAAGCGAAGGCTTCAAACGCTAAAAAGAGAGAACCTTCAGGTACCAATGATACAATGGGAAGATTTACCGCGTAAGTACAGGAGAGGCTTTCTCCCGGTGTTATTTCTACACCAGGCAAAAACTTTTTAAGTCCACCTCGCAGTAAAGGACAAGAAACATTGTGCACCAGACGAAAAGAAGCAGCTTTTAATGGAACCTCTTTTAAGCACAAAAAGAAAACAAGAAAAGATCCCTGAGCACGTGAAGGCCTCAACCCGTCATAACGTGGATGAAGAGAGTTCTGCTTGGGGCTGCTGGAGTACGAGCATGCTCGTTTGACCATAAGGCCAAGAAAAATAGAGCAGCTGAACGAGAAGGCAATATTGGATGAGGGGAAAACACTCACAGTACGAATTCTCAAGTGCTCTTTCATAACTACTACAGCTGTGGGCTTTACGCACATGAAAATCTGATTTTATAAACATGAAATTTGCGAACAAAACTGTTATATATAGAAAATATCCATGCCCTAATCGTGATACAAAAGTGCATTTTTAAATTAAAGAAAGCAAACTGAAGCATTTGAGAGTGACAAGACACTTTCGTGGAAAGTCTTGCTTTACGGAACTTTTAAAAAGTCAGTATTATGACAATTTTCTCGTTGCAAAAAGAAAAAAAAACATACAGCAAGAGGTCAAGTAATGAAAATGGAGGTGAAACACGCAAGAAAACCTTACCAGCATGAAACATCATAAAGTACAGCTGAGGTCAAAGCTCAAAAGCCTGCATGCATATAAGGAAAAGCTGTTCCTGTTGCTGCGCACAAGAAGCTCAGTTATAACAAAAGCCAATGCCGTAGCATATGAGACCAGTGTATACGCTACAGCGTTTGGAAGTGAATGCATTCACCAAAGAAACAGTGAAACACGAATAAATTTCGTTCTTCGCCATATGCTAACTCCTGACCTCAAGTGTATTTACCTTGAGTTTTCGTGCTCCCTTGACCTTCTGCGTCTCCTGAGTGGCTCTCTTGAGTAGTCCAGACAAAGAATCCGCGAAGTGCAACGCGGCCTTCAACTGGTCGTCCGTCAGCACCCACAACAAATCGTCGAGGATAATGACCAAGCGACATCCCAGGACGGTGCAGTCTGGAGGATATAACAGAATTTATTCCTGCTTACCTTGGTAGATGTAACAACGCCTGCTACATAAGAAAAGGCCGTTGATTAAATCTTAATCACCAGGGGAGGAGGGTTGAACGTCAATAACTTAAAAAAAAATGGTTTTTTTTTTTCATAGTCAATCAAGTTTTCTTTTCATTCATGTATCGGACACAAAGGTTGTCAGCAAGAACCTGGGCCTGGGAATCCTGAGAAAGGTTGGTCAGGTATTTGACGGTGCCGATCAAACCCGACTTGCTGGTACGGGACCTGGCTTGGTTGCTCATCTGAAGCACTGCCCTCATGCGGAGAACGGTTCTTCAACAACTCCATACGTAAAATTGTTCGTCGACACATGTCAAGGGCACAGATCACCAACGAAAAAATACCACGGTCGTGGTGATGGGACCGTTACTATAACCATTCTTGTAAACTAGAAGCTGTGAAAAACGTTTCAAAATTTTTGATCACTATCGTTTAAGAAGTTTTCTTGCCTTTTTCTGGCAAAAGTTTTTACTTTGAAATGAGCTCCCTTTTAATCACTCACAGTCATAGGTCAAGGACGTGTGAACATCAAAAGTTCCTCAGCTCGTCTCACCTGCAATCCTCTTCTTGATGGTAATCCTGCACCTTGCCTGGTTGGTGATGAGCCTGAGTGGCGTGAGGTCCTCGTTGTTGGTGGCCTTGGCCTCGATGCGCAGCGTCTGCCACGTCAGCTCCTTAAAATTGAGAGTCTCGGTGCGGTCCGCGCTCTTGAGGCGAGTCATGCGCAAGTCGGCCTTGCTCCAGGTGGGACTCATGGACTCCAGCAAGATGCGGGACATCTTCAAAAAGAAAAAAGAACATGCTTTTTTGCACTAACGTAGGAACGTCAGACACAGTATTGCAAATGTGATACCGATGCGCTTTAGTCGACTTCTGCACGTCCCAATTGAGGTCAAAAGTTCACGTGCACCTGAGGAAAACCTTTTTTTTCTGTTCTCTACTGTGCCCGAGAATCTCAGTTCTGACGGAAAGCCAATGCCCAAACACATGAGACAGCGTCTGGAAGTGAGTGCATTCATACAGATTAAGAAACAGTGAAGCAAGAATAAATCTGTTTTTTGCCCAACCAGACATATACAAACTTCTTGACCTCAAGTGTCAATCCATAACAGAAATGACTCATCCACAGACTGTGTGATTCAAAAAGTTGTTCCAAGACCTTTCTTTCTTTCTACCCCCTGCAGTTCTTTTTCTTTCTGACACCTCATTTATCTTTCGCATGTGGTGGCGCCATCCTTTTGCTTGCCTCCTACTTCAGCCCACATCCACTCGGACCCTAGTTTTATCCCCCTCTTCATCGGACACTTTTTCTGACTCACACTGCACAGCACACGACGTTTTGTGCTTGTTATCGGAAAAGTATTGCAAGCGCTACTGCTGAAGTCCGCACGTCTGTAACTATGTTTACCACTAGTATTGACTGTTGTGCAGTCTTCGTCCTTATCTTGCTATTACAAACAAGAGATTGAAGAAGAAAGTTTTTCGCGAAAATTTGCTCTGAGCATGTCACGAAGTGCTGGTACGACAATCTTAGGAAAGAGTGGCAGTACTTCTACAGCTTCAAGATTAGCCTGGACAAAAAAAATTCCAGCCGACCTGAAAGGAGGCAGTGAAGACCCTGCTGTGTAGAGTGAGGACGACGGATGCGACGGACACGGTGATGCCGTCGATGACCTTATCGACGAATCCATACTGACCGCCGGAGGCATAGGACGGCTTCCCGCGCTTGTCCGCGCTGGTGGGCGCGCGCAACGTCTCGCAGGTCTCCACGTCCACGCGAACCTGAAGCAGCACGCAAATAAGTTTTAATCCGCATCAGCGACAGGAAAATGCATTTAAGCCCTCCGCACAAAGCTGCAAATTCCAGCATACGTAAAAAGTTGGTGCTGCATCTCTACAAAACTGCTGTTGCCAGAGTAAAAAGGAAGGATTCTTGCATGCTTTCTAATGTGCGCATGAAGCAAACAGTGTCTGCGCATAGACTGCAGAGAGCATCACTCCGTTTTCCATGTGTGCAGCCTGCACAAGTGACCGAACAGATGGGACAGAAAGAAATGCTCTTAAAGAGACAGCTAAGACAACAGCAACGGCCCTGACTGTTTCATCACGGAGAGAAAAAACCACTTCAGCACACAGTGATGAACATGTGGAAGTGACATACGTCCGGAGAAGAGGGAGAGGTGACATTCAGGGAGTTTCTGCTAGAAGCTTTCCGCAAATACCCTAAGGAAAGCCCTCTTTTGAAGAAAACCTGCTTGCTTGCTTATTTAAGCATGTACAGTAAGTAAAGGAGGGCAGACCAACTTTGTGCAACCATTGCGAGTTCCATGTTGAGCTCCGTAACTAATGAAAATAGTAGCTTCAAGCTGACTTAGGTCTGTTAACTAAAAGAATTTACTTGGAGTTCAAGGCAGTGTGGGAGCAAATGGCAATAATAAAAGTAAAGTGCTTGCTGCCGCATTCCCTCGAGTCAGATAACCCTGGTAGAGCTCAGGAAGAGAATTACAGTTCTTTAAGAAATATCATTAGCTTGTTAGACACGGCTCGTTCGATGTAGTGGAGACGGAGGACACACTCAGCTTCAGCCGGAGCCCGAATGAATGGGGACTCGAGTTACTTTCCAAGCTTCTTCGCCGCCAATGTCAGGCCAACACTGGCTAGCAGACGACATCAGGGGCATCCCAGTATTGTGAGCATTGTTTACCTCTTCGAGAGCGAGATGCATGGGCACACTTTTCAGCTTGGTCCACGCTATCCTGACCGAGACTCGGTCGCAGGTCGCGCCTCTCAGCCTCAACCAGGTGGGCAGCTCCAGCAGCTCGGTCAACAGGTCCTCGTTCAGCACCAAGTTCTTCAGCTCGCCCTCGCCCTTCAATGTCGACAGGTGGATCTGATCAGGGGAGAGGTTCTTCACGAACCTAAGAATGATCCAGTATGAGTGAGATGTATCTACAATAAATTTCGAGCACACCTGAACACTAAGACCTGCGATGTAACAGGATCCCTGTGTCCACCTACTTAGTCCGCTAACACCCTCATATTGAAATATTCTTTATCCTACTGTCTTATCATTGTCCGCATTAAGTACCGAAAATGAGGGCAATTAGAGCTACACACCTAGTTAGAGAGGGGCATCGCAATTTTTCTGGAGAATCTCTTCGTGCAGTATTGCAACGAACTGCATGACGCAGCGTATATGCACCCTTACTTGGATAGATGCTTGAGGATCTGGTTTTTGATAAGGCTCGCCATGGCCGCAAGCTTCCGGGGCCCGGAGGCTACCCGGGAGTCTCCCGGAGGCTACGGTTCCGGCCGCGACGAGGGTTGTGGGGTTGTTGTTGTTGTCGAGCTCGGTCCTCTTCCTCCTCTCCGTGTCTCTGCCGGATGGACACTGCTGCTTGCGGACTTCACAGGAGAGAGAGCGACGAGAGTCGTCGCCGCCGTCCTCTGAGCTGCGCGTCCTCCTCAGCTGTCTCTTCTTGGTAATAGCGGAGCCCTTTTCATACGGCCAGACGGCCTCGCGGCCTCTCTCCTCTCTCTTTCTTCCTCGCGAAAAGTGAATAAGATGAGGAGGAAGAGGAAGGCAAATTGTTCGACCTCCTCTCTCTCTCCAACTTTCTCGCTCAGAATTCTTATTCTTTTTCCTTCTCTTCCATCCTCAGCTCGCTCGGGAATGTGGACAGGTCTGGGATAGGAGCGGTGACACCGACCTCGAGGCCACAGATGTGGATGGAGATCGACCGCAGTTCAATCGGCTTCTTCTGGAGTTGTTCTGTACTTCCTGCCAAACTCCTTTTCTCCGATTTTGTTCTCTTTTCCGGACTGCCTGGAAATCTTCTCTTGTTAGTGCCTTGTGTGGTGATGATGACGTGACTGCCGCTGCTGACGCAGCCGACGCTGCTGCTGCTCTCCTGGCTGCTGCTCTAGTAGCTGCTGCTCTGCAGGCTATTCCGCAGGATATGGTGCGCCAGCTCAGCTGTCCGCAGTCCTCCTCGATCGGCGGCGTTCATGTGTTGTAGCTAGTTGGCAACGCTGAACCTGTGGCTGTAAACACGCAGCGACCTCGGCTCGAGCGTCGTCGTCGTCTCGTTCGCCGAAGCGCTGTCCGGAGTCCGGGCTGAGGCCAGGATGGCCAAGAGCATCAAGCAGGAGGATCTCCGGAAGCTTATGCGATCGGTGAAATCAGCCAAAGGAGTGCCAAACGAGAGAGAGTCGAAACTGCGTAAGTACAAGTTGGGCGCCCGCGAGCTCCAGCTCTTGGAGGAGCAGAAGGCTCGAGAGAGGGAGGACAAGGAGGCTAGAGAGACGAGGAAGAGGAAAGCCCAGTTGCCTCCGGGATTTCTCGACGCAAAGCCCAAGAAGGGTATCCTGAAGAACAGCTCGAAGCAGCTGCCCCCACCGCCGCCTCCACCGCCAGTCCAAGTTCCTGCCACGACGAAGCAATCCATCAAGGCCGCCCCACTCGAGGAGGAGAGGCCGGTTGAGGATGCCGTCAAGACTCAGACCGACGAAGATTTGCCAACGGAGGACTCGAAATTACCTGAAGGATTCTTCGATGATCCGAAGAAAGACGCTAAGGTTCGTGGCAACATGATCAATTTTGTCAACATTAGTGGTGTCACTAATTATATTTTTGGTTTTAAGGCTCGCAATCAAGAGTACAAGGACCCCGCCGAAGAGGAGTGGGAGCGCTTTCAGAAGGAGATCGCTGCGGAGATCGACTCAGCTCAGGAGATCGTCACCGAGGAGCAACAGGAGTCCACGACAGAGAGGCAGATAGAGGAGGTGGAAGAACAACTTATCGCTCTCTCAAGGTGAGTAGTGCGTTACATAAGTACTGCACTATCAGACCTGGCCTCACCAAGTGTTGCTCGTTCCTTTTAGAGTGACACAGCTGGAGAAGAAGCTTCAGAAGGTGGAAGAGTTGGTGGAAAAGAGAAGAAAAAGTGCAAAGACGGACAAAGAAAGTGATAGTGATTCTAGCGAGGAATCGTCTGACGAGGTCGACCTCATGGACTGGCGGAAAAAGTGTTGAGAATCCTACACGAGTGGGTGATATGCATCAAAACAAAGGCATCGGCTCGTTCCTCATGCCTCCAGTCGTTCAGTCGTTCCCGACCGAGAAAGACGTGGTAGTTCCCGATCCCTTTCGGGGAGGGGGTGGAAGGGGAGACTTCCTTTTCTCTCACAAACCGGTATATTTTCATCAACATCAAACGTCCCTTACAATAAGAGTCTTACTCTGTACAACTAGAGCAACACTGTTTGCATTAAGCAGCAACTGCATCTCAAAGTTACGGCTGGACATGATCGTACGGTTGTGTCTCAACATATATCGATCCTTAGAGAATAAACAGACGCTCTGTTCTCGCGGACGTGGGCAGCATTGTGTTTACGTTAAGAAACGCCTGCATAACACGCTTGTACATTCGAATGACATCTAGATCTGGTGATTGGTCTGCCAAATGCCTATGCATCTTATCCACAACGGAGTCCTTCCTTCTCTGCTCCTGGGTATCAAAAAAACTACTGCCAGGTTCCTCCTCAACAGCTTCACCAACGCCACTTGGGGAACCATCCAATGCAATCATCTCTGCCAGCAGCCAAGCCTGTGCCATAATTTTTGTGATACCATCGTCATTGTCATTCTCGTCCTCCAGAAAGTCCAACTTAAATTCTGGAATATAAATTGCTGCTACAACTTCATGCCTGGACTCCAGCTGGCTCTAAAATCTTCTCTTCAATTCACTGAGCATGACATCAACTACAGATCTGCACGAATCAGCCTCTTCCTCCGTTCCTCGAGATGTTGCTAAACTGACTTGGGTGGGAATAATGTATAGCAAGGATCTGCTCTTATCACCACGGACAAAACCAAGTGCTACAGCAGTGTACTCCCATGGCAGTGACATATTCATGAAGGCTACATCATCTGCAGTAATTAGAGGCGGCTCTCCTTCCATGAAGAGGCTTCCAAGGGCTTCCAGACCTCGTACAAACAGTTTCTGCCAGAGCTTGACTGAGTCATACTTCAAGTTCCACCTTGTGATGAAAGGAGTGATGAGACAAAGCTGGAACTTGTCCTCCACACTATCAGCAGACTTCGACAAGCTACCATGCAGGTTCCACACCGTTCATGTTTTCTTGCCTGGCCTGGCCTTGATGCCTGTGTGCTTCACGAAACTCTCAATGGGGTTCTTCACGTGTTTGACCCTGTGCAGGTGCTCCTTGAACGCGTCCACACAGCTGCCATGGAGCCGCTTCACATGGCGGCTGAGGTTACTGTTGTCGAGCAGGCTCGTCTTCATTGTCAGGTGGATGGTGACGCTGTCTTGGTTGTTGTCGCGCGCCTTCCCGAACTTGGGTGAGGCATACGTACCGATTCGTCCTCCAGGTCGTTTCACGACGGCCGCGTTGACCCGAGCGAGTCCGTGGCCGTCGCCTCTTTGGCGTTGGAGCAATTTTCCAAGCTCAACACATTGTGCTTGTGGCAGATATTTGGGACAAAAGCGTCGACTGTGGTAAGTGCCATTTGCTCTGTAATCTATGGCTTACGGAGAGTCTGGAACAAAAGGGTTTGAAATCTTAGATTACGTCCAAGGATTTTCAAGCCTGAAACGTTTTTGGTGAAGTTTTGTAGAAGTTCACTGAGGATCTGTGTAGTGCGGACCCAAAAAGTAAGATACAAACTACTTAAGAAGGAAACGCAATCGCAATCTAAATATCAGAAGACCTTTCTAGGGTTGTAGCATTGTTATGTTTTAAAACTTGAGACAGGGCTGTGATGTACTATATAAACTTTTAAACAGGTCACAAGACCAATTTCTGGTCATGCTCTCACTGTCTTGTGACAGAATTGGAGCCTTCTGAAGCAACTTCGTACAACCATATTTCTCCTAACAACTTCCATTGTAGCCCATGCAGACAATGTTCTGTCGCTCGGCCCATTTGCAGGCTCGATTTAATGTGAGGCATTTGGGGCTTGATAGAGGAGGGGAAGCCTCCACAGCAGTTCCTTCCGCTCTTCCAGCTTGCTGCTGCTCAATTCTCTTAACATGGTGCTAATACTCTTGTGCAATGACATAATTTTGCTTCTAATGACTAAATTGTTACGTATTAATGGGTTCGCGGGGGATGACGACCTGGACAAGGTACGTATTACTTGGGGAGGGCTTAATTCCTCTTGGTGAGCAAAGAGGGACGTCTGCACGTGCAGCACCCCAGAGGAACATCCGGAACCGTAAGTTTGATCAACTCGGTTGCTTCACACTGTCAATTCAAGTACCACCTCCTCGAGATGAACTAGGTTTGCAGAGACTACCCAAGGCCTCCGTCTTCGGCGGAACCAGAGGAACCGCTCCGAATGCCCGTCTCAACGGGTCCAAGAGCCCTCCTCCTGCCTCAGCCACCGCCGTAGGGTGGGGAGCTGACGGGCTTCATGCAGGCAATTGACAAGAACAGGAACTTCTGCTAAATGAAGAAAATTGGGGTCGTGGGCGTTGTCATGGAGAATTTCCAAGAAAGCAACTTTGCCCAATTCGACCAAATCGAGTGTCTGACCGAATTGGCTAGATTTTGGAATTTCTTTCAGTCAAGAGACCTGGAACGTACAAATCATTTAGAGTAGTTGCAAATGCGTCATTTAATGTAAATACATGCAATAGTCCACTGATCTAGAGTACTTTTCTAACTTGCACGGCCGATTTGTACGTGGAGCGCGTGACAGCGCCTTTTATTTTTCCCCACCAAACGGAAGCGCAGGCATTAGTTATGCACCTGGTGTGAGGTCCTTTGTCCAAGATGAACTCCGCTTGGTCAGCATTCCTAAGCCTTTTGACTAGGCACTGTTTTTTGAGGTTCGTTTCTATGCCCTCCATAAGTATTCGCGCCCCCGCTGCAGCAGTGCAAAATGATGATATTTGCACGATTTGGAGCAGTAAAATGTCAACATTTTCTTACTTGGAAGGGGGGAAGCGCAGACTCGTCTCCCCCATTCAAAACATCATAAGTTACTTAATACTGCAACCACACAAAATAGATTGACATCCTTGGAAAGCCTTGTAAATAAGTTTAACTGCCTTGGCAGTTAAACTTATTTACTTCACCATAGATGAAAAAGAAAGGCAGCGCTGGTCATTTTCTCCATCCAATTTGCTCGTGTTCTGTACTTATGTGAAGTGCGCTACTTTTTTAATACTGTAGCTAGACAAAATCTACTTGCATCGTTGGAAACCTCGAGAACTCTCCCCTGATGGTCAGCAAGATAGTTGGAACTCCATTCCAGAAGAAAAATTTATGGCCGAGCACCCTCAAGAAAATTGGATTTCTTCAGACACACTCGTAGTGGGAGTGCATCTTTTGCAGAATTCCTCATCTAACTGAGGGCCAATAGCTGATGAGACAGAGTCGCATAATTTAGAAGCTCTCCTTGACACCAAAGCTGCTTTCAGTTTCTGAGAGGGCAGCAACCGACTCTGGCTAGAGTGGAGGAGCTAGGAGAACAGAGAGGAATGGAGCTGGGCTCAATTTCTGCCCAGAAGTCTGTAGAAAAAGGGAATGGACCTGGGCAAGGCATGAATCAATATAGGATATGATTCACACCACTTGATAGCACACAGAGAAGTAAAATAAATGCCATGCATCTGGCCAGAGTGGAGGAAATGAACAGTCTTCGTGAGTCTGTTCAAGAGGGATATAAGCTCCCTGAGCCATATTCTTCTTCTATGGCCGAGGCAATGACGCGATGCACGAAAGAACGCAACAATGTCTTGACCTAAGCAAGCCTGGCCTACGTTGATGCAAGAGAAGATGGTTTGGCATCGGGTACCTGGTACAGTATGTTAATCTAATCTTGTGAAGGAAAGGGCACAGTTTGATTTGATCGTTCTAAGGGAGACACATTTGTGTCTCTCTTAGAACACGGAGTTACATTTGTCAGTTTACCAGAAACAGGCAGGAATATCCAACAAGCGACAGCGTTGCCTATGGCCTATCCCTGATTGACATCTTCGACAATCGGCACAACCCGATGCAAGTCATGAAAATGCCGAAGGTCGATTCTACTTTTGCACACTAAACCGAGCAGTAACTGCAAAGGAGCGAGAAATGAACGTGCATATTGATCAAACTCTTTACTCAAGAAACACAGATTTTTTTGAGTAAGTCTCTAAGTCTGGACTCCAGAACTGGAGCAGGGAAACCAATCGATGGTGTTAGTTTTCCAAATGTAGTGGTCTAATGTACGGAGAACGTTACGACACCAGGAAGCAAGGGAACGGAACAGTTTACTTGGACACCCCAGAGTTTGGCTGGGCTTTCAGGCGACCCCACAACCCCAATTGTCCCACACGAAGTTCGCATCATTTAGAAGAGCCACTCAAAGCGGGTCAATCAGTGACACTACCGGAGATCTGAGTAACCGGACTGCTGATCTTACTTTGATCGAGATTCCCATGATCCAGTTTACAAACATGAGAGATGCCGACGGGGTCAAGCACGTGACAATAAAGAACATTTCAGACAGTTCTATCAATACACTGATGAGAGCGATGGAGGGGACAATGGAATGCAGTTCGAGGGACTGCATTCCACTTCTGGCCCTACCCGTACCGCAAGTAAAACTTTCGGCTCCCACACAGGCCACATCATGCCAAATAGGCCCTCAAAGTGTGACCTTAATTTGACAGTTTGACCTCAATATGTAACCATAAGTGATGTCTAAGGTCAGAATTGACTACTCCATAACCTTTCCTGGATAGCAAGACAACTCCTTGCCAAATATGGCCCAGATTCATTCAGTGGTTTGGCTGTCCATAGACAACAAAGATTTTTAAAAAGCACAATTTTGCAGCTGAATCACCTTAAAAAAATCGGCATACAGGATGTAAAATTCTATGGTCTGGGTCAAAAGGAAGCTTATCATCACTAATCACATATTGAGGTCAAACCGTTCAATTAAGGTTATACCTTGACGTAAAAAAAGTGAAATTACTGTTTTGTTGGGCAAAAGAAGGCCCCAAATTGAAAAAGTGCATAGAAGCATAGTTGCTCAGCACCCTTGAAATGGGAGAGGGATGAGGTCAGATCTGATCTCACAGGTCATTTGAAGTTGCTAATTGAGCTTAAAGACATTTCACGTTTCAAGAAGTACATGTGTTGGTTTGCCAGCATACATGTGTTTTCTAATATCCATTTGTAGTCTTCAAGTACTAAACAAAATGTGTTCAGTATGGCTGCTTTAGTCATTAAAATTTTGTTGTTATCTTCCCTGGGCCTATTGCCATGGCTGCAGAAGGCCTCTGGGCCCCTGGGGCAAAGGAGGGCCATGTTCCTGAAAGAATACATAGTCCTTGGAGATTCATTTTGGACTCACTTTGATCAGGAGCTCAAGCTGCACCAGCTGAGCTGCAGAAAATCAAACTCCAATAAAAAAGATTTGCTCATCCTAATAGGTGAACACTGTAACTTGCATGCCTAGGTCAGGTATTAGCCGTACCCTGACCCAAGTAAGATCATTCGCTTGGATGTGGGTTCAATGAGATACCGTTCATTGCTTCACGTACCAGCTCTCACTTGACCAAAAGGATTGATCTTTATCGACAAATTTTAAGGATAAGAGGTGCGATGACTCCTCTGAGTTTGGCAATACTTCTTTCTACCTGTCTGGCACCCACAACATTGGCATGTTCCCCACTGCCTAATCCCCGCTCTACACTTTGGCAGATGATCTAGGCAAGTGGCACTGTTAACATGACTGTTCTCTTTTTTTAGAGGACTTGTTTGTGGCAGGTTTTAACGATGTGCAATGGGAAAATCCCGAGGCTTTGACACCAAACCTCCAAGCATTGGCCAAAAAAGGAATGATCCTAAGGAATTCAGCCAGTATGTGTAGCCCAGTATGCATAGCTCATTCAGAGCTGCCCTCATGAGTGACACCCATCGTGTGGGCAGACAGGTGAGTTGAGACAATGCCTCCAGCATCCACAATCACACAATTTTAGGCATAGACAATTGAGCTTACTAATAACAGGGGTCTAGTGATATTTCAAGCTTTGGGTTTTTTGGGTCGTGCTGGACCAAAAACCTTGGTACCTCTGGAGATCTTCCATGTAATACTGAATCGTTGAAAGTCGGCACAAAGGTGTGTGGATAGGTTTTTTTCGTTCCCCCTACAGTTTCTAGTAAGTGTACAGTGTCTGACAGTGGACCTTATTGACAGAGATCAGAGTGAGAAAGTACCAGATTGATGAAACTTCGTACCTGGCAATAAAACAGATGTGATCCTGACATTCAGGTAGAAACTACGTGACTTATATTCATCAAGTGTCCTTTATGCACTCCAAGTAGACGGGTCCAGTTGGTGATCTAGAGTCGGTTGGCCTGTTTAAAAACATCACGCTGCTACCTCGGTACCTAAACAGTTTGGGCTACAGGAGTCGCCTCGTTGGAAACTAAGCAGAGAGGGTAAAAATATACTTATCATATGCACTATTCATTTTTAAACTTTACGTTCAATGTTCAAGTCCTTTAAAACCCAACTATTTTCATGCTTCAGGTGGTATCTGGGCTTCTGCGATGAGGGCTATCTATCCAATCCATCAACCGTGGCTTACACAGTCTTAGAGGATTCTTTGGTGGAGCGAGGAGCTTTCTCACTAAATACCATTTTCCACGACGTCTGGGAGCGTAAGTCAACCACCTTGTACTAGCACTCAGCTGGAGAAACTTAAAGTGTGACAAAAATAATTTAGTGGAGTAATGTAGCCTCAGTGCTCAATAAATCATTGAACTATTGCATATATGCATTCTTTTTAAGGCTACCTATGATTGTTTTATTCAATGCTTTAGCACATGGTGTGGAGAAAGTGACCATAGGTTGCTGCTGTCTCATTTCATTGCAAGTCGTTTTTGCACCTGTGTGACTGACTCATGCTAGTATGTCACTAGCAACAAATTTTAGGTACACATTAAGAGCCCGGGCTTAGAGGTACACTTTTATTGGTGCGTGCGTGCAAAATGAGAGGAATACTACTCTACCAGGACAACATTCACAACTTTAAAAAAACATGAAACTTTGTATTTACACAAAGTAACGAAAACATAAAAGGTGAAATCTGACATGTTCAAAAATATTGGCACCCTGCACAATTATGGGAAACTCTATAACCTTTCTGGACAACTTACATTGCTAAGCCTGGTTGTCACTGGCAGGTCTCTTTTGGGAGACTGTGCTGTCCATAAAAATCACAGTGGGCAAGACAGATTCTGTTCCCCTCAGCAATGTCATCTACCATGGATGACAGTGTGGGTAAAACGGTGGATGTTCAAAAGGCAAATTTTAAATAAAGAATTTGTATGACAACACCATCTTTGTTTTCACGGGAGACATAATCACGACGCAAAGCTTTTTCCAGTTTCCAGTTCCAGTTTTCTTTTTGTTTTTCCAGTGCATGCATATCTCTCTTATACGTACCTTAGAATGGTGGCTCCAAGATACATGGAGGAAGTAACCTTCCTTTTCGTGGAGATAACTGCTCTGTCTATGAAGGGGGCACCCGACAATCTTCTTTCATTGTCGCACCACAACTTCAGAGGAGCAACATTGCATTCAATGGGTAAATTGCCTCTATGCAAGATAAAGTTCTGAGAATCTTAATTTACCTAAAGAAGACTCTTCACACAGGTTGATTCATGCGACAGACTGGGTTCCCATTCTGTATGCTGCTGCTGGTGGAAGCATTTCTAACCTGCTCCATGACTTAGATAGCATTAATCCTTGGGAGTCTTTGGTGGAAGGTGATGATGGGTCTGGGTCTGATCGGGCTGATAGTGACGCAGCACAGATAGTGATAGATCTGATGAGAAACCTCGAAGAAAGGAGATGATTTACAGCACCAATCCACTTTTTATTTTGAATGGAATTTTCCACTGTGGAGGGGATGTTACGTAATAACTCCTACATTGTTTGTATCCACATGTCATTCATGTTCGTCATACACCTCTTCTGATCCTTCCCGGGTTGGCAATTAGCAGCTCATTACTGGAAGCCCAGGGACTGCTCACTCCACATTTATGAACAGCCCCAATTATCCCCCTCCAATTCTGTATGACCGACTGTTGACCCCAACACAAATTTCCTGCTGTTCTGCCAGAAAGATGAAGAGCCTGATCTATCAGCATCCCGTCCTGACAAGGTGGCAGAGTTGAGGAGTAAGCTTGAGGAAGAGGTTACTTTAAGGATGATCTCACCATACAGAAAAACTTGGACAGAGGCTGTCAACCCTAACAACTTTGTTCATTTTGATGGAATACCAGTCTGGTCAACTGAGTGACGTCCAGATTCACTTTAATGGCCAAACTGGCCAAGCCATGTACAGTATGATGTAAAAATGTTGATGAAGAAAAAGCCATGATTTCATTCATGCCAAAGAATTTTTCAAGAGCGAACTGGCGTGCAACGATGGTAACACTAGTGACATGACCAGATAAGGCGTACTTGATCCACATGGATCCTACTTCATTGTTCAGGACAATTATTGAATTGCCTCACAGGTCCAGGCCTTCCCCCTCTGCTCTCGCTTGGTATTTGTGGATACAAGCTGGTCCCAGGTAAATCTGGGAGACAGCACCGGAGCAGTACTCCTCCCTTTGTTCCATTATGTGGATGTGATGCTTGGGTGCAGTGTTGAGTACAGAGGTTCAATGTCGAGGCTGCCCATTTCGGTGCTAGAGAGCTCATGGGAGGCAACCTGGAGAGGGGGGCATGCCAAAGAGGTTGGAAATTTGGCTTTTTCAGGGGATAAAATTGATGAAATTGCCTGAAATTTTCCTGGGGCAGTCCTGCCCGACAACACCGTCACCTCCATTTCCAGTGGGATTCACTCCCCAGGCCCTCCTGCGCCGTGCACAAGCATACAAAAACCCGAGTCCGGGTTGAGAGGTTGCTGGGAGTTGTAAAGTACAAAAAGAGAGCGACAGGGTGACGCTTCGACATGTGAACAAAACCCATCTACGTCGACGGCCTCGACCCTGACATCGATTCACTGCTAAGTGCTACCTGAACTACAAGTTTCGCTACTCGTGAGGACAATGAGACAAAGACGGATGAAGATCAACTGAAGTTCTTCGAGCTCTCCCAGATCCCCTGCGTCATGGCCAAGGAAGTGGGCTACAGCCGCGCCATCGCCGCACCGAATGTCAGAGTCGCCAAGACTCTCCTGAAGAAAGACCAATTTTCGTATGCTCCTAATGTTGCACGTAACGTCTTCCACGAGAACACTGATTGTGCGGTCACGGAGTGCGCACTGGGCCGCGCTCGAACCTTGGCTTATCACTGCCCACTGATGAATGTGCGGCTGCTTAAGAGGCTCCACTACCGCGCCCCGTTTGACATGTCGACCCCAATAGAGGTACCTGAACAAGATGGATTCCTCGACAAGACTGCGTCAACATTTGCAACAGACCTGAGTTTCGTCTAGCTCTATCTTGTGATGAAAATTATTGGTGCAATTTTCAATTTGTATGTTTTTGGAGCGGTAACATTTCTGTGCTTATTTGTTGCCTGCCTATTCTAAAAAAAGTACAGTGCAGAAAATTTGTTCACGTGACTGAATCAGGCACAGTTTGTAGCGTCACAAAATCGAATAGAGCTAACTTTTTCTTTCACAAGTCGACTTTTGTCACGGAAAATCGGCGAAAAAAATTACTTGATTTTTTCTCGAAGATGAAATTTTCTCGAACGAATCGACTTCTTTAGCAGACAAGGACGAAAATTTGAAAGTCAGTTGAAAAAAGTGAAAGTCAACGAAAAAAAGTGAAATCAGTGACTAAAGGTTTTTCTTTTTTCAAAGAAATAGCTATTATGCAACACCGAAAAATTCGAATGACAATCAGCTGACACTACCGAGTCTGCATGACCTGACTCAGTCAAAGGATACCTCTGGGAACCTCCTTTCCTAACGGTCGGTCATGTTTAGAAGCTGAGGAGGAGTTACTGCCAACTAGTCCTTGGTCTTGGCAACGTCCGTTAGCGCCTCATGCTGTTGGAACAGGATAGGCGTGTTATGAGGCCGTTTGAAGTATATGACGATCGGGAGCGGTGAATTTTCTGTAGGTTCAATCACCTGTGAGGACCTGAACATGTCCTCAAACTGTGTCATGGCAAGTGAACCTCTCTATGTGCTGCTCAAGTTCGTCAAGGTGAAAAGACGGTCGCCAAGACCAATGCGACCTCATTCCCACCAGTGACATCAGTGAGTCCGAAGAAAATGACTCGACTTAACTAGAGTACCACTCCCTAGTGCACGTGCTTCCGGCTCTTTTTTCCGCTGTCATCGGCTCGTGATTCGACTGCCGAGATGTTCCCTTGGACACCCCTAGCCCTCACTCTCGAGTATGTAAACAACTCCTCGTCGTGTTTTTCGTCTGAGTATTCCGTCATGGCTGTCAACAAGTTGTGCGGCTTGGGACTCAGGCAGGTGGGTCACAAGTCCGTTGGGTACGTCGTACGTGCATTTACTAACCACTGATTCGCGTAGTTGCTGCTGTCGACGTCGTGGACATCCTCTTTGGCATCCAGACGGACTCTGACTTCACCTCCGGTTGGCAGCGAACCGGGAGACGCCGACTCCTTCGATGAGTACAAGAGCTCTTCCTACGACTACTCGCCGGAAGACAGGAGCACGCGACAAACGGAGAAGTGTACTTAGGGCACGCTGTCTTGCAGCGGGGATCCGTTTTTACCTTCGTTCTTACTCATCCATCAGCTATCAACAGCGTGACGCTTCTGGGCCGTGTGGGTGTGGATCCCCAGTTGCGTGGCACCGAGCGCCACCCCGTCGTGTCCTTCTCGCTGGCCACGAACCTGCGCTACAAACCAGGAGGCTCGGAGGAGTACGTCAGCAAGACTGATTGGCACAACGTGGCCGTCTTCAAGTAAGCACTGCTGTAATCGCCAAGAGAGGAATCTCCAGTAAGCTTGTTGCAGACCCTATCTGAGAGAGAGCATTCATCGCAACGTGGTGAAGGGCCAGCGCGTGCTGGTGCAGGGTAGGATCTTGTACGGCAGCGTCGAGGACAAGCTGGGCAACGTGAGACACACCACGACCATTGTGGCGGACGACGTCATCAGGTTTTGAGGGTAGGAGGGAGGATGTGGACGTGAGGAAGCAACACAGACTTATTTCGCCGAGCGGGTTTCTCTACATGCTTCAACGTTACTGATGAATAAAGGACTGAGATTACTACTTTATACACGCTGTACGTTAATCCGCGAGTAGCCTTTGATACGTGACACGTTAGATGTCCGGGGCTCGAGAGGTCTCCGGGTTCAGCACCGTGTTGGCCACGGCCCAGGGACGGAGCACCTCGAGGTTCCGGCCAAAGTGGGCGAGAGATGCCTGAAACCGCCCCAAAGAGATCCATGCCCATGTTTTTTCCCTCCTTGTTCCTTTGTACCGCCCTCGGGCCGGCGCCAGAAGCAGCCAGAAGAGCTGCTGCAGCAAAGCGCGCGCTCTTTCTTCGGCACTGGGGGCCGTGCAAGGTGGACAGCGCTGCTACAGCAGAACTTGGTCGATGCTGCTCGCTGGACTCGGCTCGGATCTTGGACGACCGCTCAAACTTTCGGCTCGTGGAGGCCGCCACAGCCGGCCGCCAGGCTCAGGGCGACGTCGTGGGACCCGGAGGAGACGGGGAGCGTCGTCACGGACATCGAGTGAGCTGCATTCCCCGGAGAAGGGCGAAGAAGACATGGTGAGTCGTCGTTAAACATTTGGCGCCAAATCCCTTCCCCCGGTTGCCGTCGTCAGCGGCTGCGGCTGCCGCTGAGGAGACGGACTTCTCCGACCAGGCAACTTCCGACCTCGAGATCGAGGTCGCGCCTCTCCTTTGGCGAGGTCTGGCGCGAGGGGAGCGCACGCCCGGCCGACGTCCGGGTGCCAGACTCCTTCCTACCTGCGCCAAGCGCCTTCCTCTCCTCTGTCGCGCTCTCCTTCTTTCCCCCGCCCCACGCCAGATCCACATTTAACAGAGTCCGCGAGTCGCCCGCCATTCTTGCTTCTCCTCGGCCAGCGCAGGCGCGACAGCTGAACGTAGAGTCCGCTTGCCTCCGAGGCTGCCTCCAAGTCTCCTCCATCGCTGCACTCAGCGAGAGTGACCTCGGCCGCGGGAGGAATAAACACTGCCTCCTCCACGATTTAAAGTCCTTCTTCCTCTGCTTGTTCCAGAGCGGCGTGAGGCGCGGACGACGGTCTTCCTCCAAGATGGAGGCCTCCGCGAACGACTCGCCTGAGGCTCAGGAGGAGAAAGACGCCAACAACGAGTCATCGACGTCAGAGAACTCCACAAAGGGAAGACGCGGTCGGTCTGCCAGGAGTAAGACTTTGTCACCGGAGCAGACTGACGTCATTTCGCCACATAACAAGGAGGAGGAACACGACAAGGAAGAAGAAGTCCTGGCCAAGAGCGACGAAGACAACGCTCAGAATCGTCCGACCGTGCCGATCACCTCAGGCGAGCCCGAGGCCGGAGACAAAAATACCAAAAAGAAGAGAAAGAAACGCAGGATGAACAACCTTGAAGCCAGGACAACGCGGTCATCGGCAACTGCAGTAGAAACAAGCGATGAGAGCAACTCCAACGGCAATCTCATCAAGACGCTGGCGAAAGTGACCGACAGGATCACGGACCTAAAGGAAGACCAGTTAGGCACTTCCTTCAATTCTGACGTGATCCACTACAAGGAGGAAGAAGGCACCACAGTGGTGAACACTGAAGAGGCTTATGAAGAAGTGGACGAGGAAGTGTCATTAAATCTGAGCCGGCTTCCGCCGGAAGTGGCCTCTGACCTCAAGAACCAGCCTGGGGACGAAGAGAAACCGTCCGCGGAGAAAAATGGGAATGAGGTCTTGGAAGAGGACTTCGCAGATGCGCAGCCGGTGGTGCATGTCATGGAGGACGTGGAGGACAAGATATATGAGGGAGACGAATCAGGTGAATTAGTATTTAGGGATGAAGAAATTCCAGAGGCTGCCGAAACCATGGAAGAAGACTCTCAAAAAGACAAGGTTGATTCCGAGTTGACTGAAGGAGTCGATCAACCTGCCCAGCAGACCGAGGATGCCAAACAGGAACAGGAAAGTATGGCCATTAAGATGGAAGAAGAAGCAGCTGCAGAAGAAGAGCAACTGCACAATGAGGAGGAGGCTCTTCAGGAATCGCCTCTTGAGGTTATCGAGAAAGGCCCACACGAAGAAGTACAACTCAAGGCTGAACAGGTCGTCGTGAAAGAAGAGCTTGACGTGCCGCCTGACGCAGTTCCAGGGAAAGAATCGCCGGCGCCGCCGCCAAAGAAGGAGATCTTTACCAAGAGCGGTCGTAAGATCAACCCCAGCAAGCAGCAGAGCCCTTCGCGTGAAGCATTTGATCAGCAAACGCCGAATCGAGCTAGTCCTCGACCTCTCACTCCCCATCAGACCGAGGAAGAGAAGATGGAAGCTCAGCGTCAGTTTGAGGAAGAAAATCCCGCGGGATTTAGCGCGGGTTCCGCTCTTTGGGCACGTGTGGGCAGTGCGCCATATTGGCCCTGTGCGGCGTCACCGGACCCGTACACGGGCGAGGTGACGCGAGTTGTGACCCGTGCTGGAAAGCCGGTTAGGGAGTACCACGTCCAGTTCTTTGGCCAGACAGTGCAGAGAGCGTGGGTAAACTCAGCAGGCCTTTTGGAGTTTAAGGGCCTGGCAGAGCTGAAGAAGAGAGAGGCCGAGGCCAAGGTGGAGCTGAAGAAGAGGAAAAGCAAGATTAAGCTGCTCAAGGCCTTCGTGGTCTCTGGCAACAGTAGGTCTCTTTGGGAGGAAGCAGTTAAAGGTAAGATACAGTGAACACATGAGACTGGGTCATAGTTTCGATTACACCTGAGAGGCAAATTATTACAGCTGAAAGTCTAGTGTATGTACAATGGTTTAAATATGAAAATACTGCAGCTGTTGTTCTAGCCTCTCTTAGAAAATGTTTCAAACTTCCCCGAAGAAAACACCAATGCTGAAACCATTGATGTCTTTGTTTTCATGCGTACAAGCAGATAAGAACTGGTTTCAAAGCAATTTGTCAGTCTCTGCCTGCTTTTTCGACTTTTTTTTCGGTTGGAATTCATAATTTTGACTGAAGAATGAGAACTTCTGATTTGCTCATCAAGTGAATTACTGTCCTGATAGGCAAAATCTTGTTTCAATACAAAGTTCGTGTTGAAGTGGAACCTAGGGATTTTGCTATTTCAAGCTTATTATCCTCATGTGTTGTGCATTCATGATGACAGTACTTGTGGAAGCAAACCGCAGGCTTTCCAGGCCATTTATAGCTTCAACATGCTTGGCATGTACAAGGAGTGCAAGACTTATTTTTTTGTTTAGAGCTTCATTTGTTAAAGTGACACCCAACAACAGCAGACACAAACGCCCATGGCTTTTCGAATGGGGACATCTCTGCACTGAAAAGGTGGATAATCCTGTCTTGCGGCCCCCACTTTTGCTGCAGAAGAGCTGGCCAGCTGAGCTATGTTCATTAATGCAAATGGCATATAAAATAACATAAAAATTTAAGGCAACTAGTTGACACATCTTGGACATCCACATTTTTCTTCCGCACTGTGAACTGTGCCAATTGATTCTGCATAAAATTAAAGTTCAACTTCAAGGTCTAGTTCTGCAACTTCTGCAGCAGACGTACGTGTACCACCGGGGTCTATCTACTTTATAGAGAGTCCTGTATATGTTTACCAATTATCCTTGAGCCATGTGTCCTACATCCTGAGACTCATTCTGAATCGGCATCACCAGCGGATGGTTCTGGCATTTTACAGTTTGGGTAGGGGTGCTCCAAAAAATTGTGCCATAAGACCAGAGCCCACAGCACAAAGCTCATGATAACATGGCATGCATGGTAATCTGGACCGTACAGCAGTCACAGTACATCTTAGTAATTATAGTGGATGCATGTAGTAATGCAGCTCTGATTTTTTTAATCAATCAGCAGTTGGTCTACTGTCTTCTGTGATAAGTCTTATGTGAAAGGTTCCAGCTTCATGCAACATTTTCCTTGTGAGCTAATAGGGAATGAAAACTTTGGGACAGCCAAAAACGGGGGCAAGGAATCAATGAACTATTTGTGCCGAAAGGGTGGTAGTGGACTATTCAGCTGCATGCCCTGCTGTTTTACTAAGATACAGGGTTGATGATTTAAATGAGGGGGGAAATGATGGTTATATCTTGAATGTAGTGGGGAAAAACTGGACAGCAGCAACAGCTGACACACTTGAGTCTTTGCTCTTACTCTTTTATGTTCAAATTTTTCAAAGCATTATTTGAGTATGATGACCAGGTTGCAAGTCTTGGGGAAAAGGGTGCTCCAGACTGATCATATGCCTGTGGTTCATTGATGCAGAGTAGAAGGCTGATTTAGTGAAATGTTTGCTCCTGACAGGAACTTCTCAAAATCAGCATTTTTCTGCAGTACATGAACAGTTAAGTGACAGTGAGCTAGATAGTCTTGAATCCCTTGGGCAATTACATTAGGAGCGTTTGGGACAGGGACTGCAGGAAACAAACTTTTAGCTCAGTGGACCTCATCAGAGCTGGCATTAATTTTTAAGTTCCAATTGATTGAGAACCCTGGGCAGGACTTAAAGAAGACTTACACAACCTCTTGAGTGCCAGTACCAGTGTCTCATGCTGAGTACCAGTTTCATCTCTCACATCAGGTGAATTCAACAGCAGAAAAATTGTTAAGGTCAAACTAATATTTACTTTGGGAGGTCATAACTTGCTCAATTTGGTATCTAACTATGTCATGAAGCTGGTTTTGCCGTCTGCGCGAAGTATTCTGCATTATCAACATTTATAGGTGCCTTAGCAACGTGACAGGTGTTGGGTCAGTTGGCATGGTTTAGCAGGCGCGTTCAGTTCACTTTTTTGGTAAGTGAAAATGCGTTTTCATACCCATTTTCTGCCTCAAAGCAGAAAAGAGAAAAATGAGATGAAGTGCAAGCCCACCTTCAGTGCAATGTGCTTCAGACGTTGGTTTGGGACTGACATAAGCACAGAGCATATGAAGAGACAGCATCCTGCTCTGCAGTGAAAATATTCCTCACTACATAAAGAAGCCAAGGGTACTTTGACCCCAGTTCTACAGCCGAAGGAAGATTTTGTTGAGTCAAAGCTGGGCCCCCTTGGGACGAGGTGGTTATAGGTGACAAGCAGGCAATGCTCGAGATGTTCTGAGAAGGTTCTTCTAGTGTTGCTTGATGTAAAGAGTGACTTTTTGTCAGGAACTTGAAGAGGTAGTGACTTTTCTCTGGAGAGCTTAAGAAGTCATTAGGAGTATTATGCTTCTAAGAATTTATTCGGGGAAGTCTTAAAGGGCATATTGGGATTTTGGCCACTTGCATGACCAGGCCAGATTTAATATAGCACATAAATACAAGGTGACTTTCAGTTCTTTGATGCGGTCTCTTTGATGCATCCTGATTTGGAAGAGATGTGGTTCAATGGCTTTGGGGGGAAAAAAGTGTTTTAGGCTGCCTCCTCTCAACTTCAGGTGCAGTCCCTAAGGAGATTGGTGCATCGATACTGCCTTTAGGCCCAAACTGGAGGCCATGGCTGAGGACAGCCCCTTTGAAAAATTAAAACGTAGTGTGACCTCATAGAATGTGGAAAATCTGTGTTGTACTTCTCGTAGTTCTGGACAAGGCAATGTTTAAGGAAGCTGAAATTTTTAGCGTTTTACTGGTGCGCACTTCACAGTAGACCCTCCACGTAGGAAACCCTTTGGTCGGCTGACTATGTCAAGAGGTTCATCATAGCGAGACATTAGAGGTCCAAATCATGAGATGAAGTCAGAAATTGACTTTTAACTACTTGCGGTGACAGTGAAGCTCCAAGCTGCTTGTAATGTCTCTGCAGAATTGAACTATAACCTGCGTTATAGCCTGTTCAGCATATGGTGCACTGCAGTAACCAAGTGGCATTACTGTTTAACCTGCAGTGTGTTCTCCACGAACGTCATTAGATCAACTGTTTCTTTTAGGATATAAGGCTTTCTCTCAAGCGGACGTAGTCAGCGACCGAAGTCATCATCCCCCGAAGAAATTTGTTCTTTTTTGTCCGTTGATCAGAGCTGAAGGTACATTGCAAATTGAAATTAGGCGTGAAGACAAAGGCCTGGATGCGGATGACAAAGTGAAAAAAATCGCAGCTTTTAATTTTGGAAACGAAGCTGCACTCAAAGTAAATAAGCAAGACGTTAAAAGCGAGCATATCCCAAAACATAGCAGCAGCACAGCCCAGACTACGTAGTCATAGGTTTTTTTTTTTTTTTTTTTTTTTTTGAGAGTTACGCAATCGAGCTGGAAGAGCAGAACCGCCCCAAAGAGTTCTGTTTTCACCGCCCCTTCCTAGGCTTGACTGAACGGGCGGTGAAGGAAAATGGTAGAAGCCGAGAGAGCCACCTTACACTGTACTGGTGAGCATTTTGCAGTGCAGCGCACGAATCTTCGCTTCCTCCCGAGCAGCTTGAACAGTGTAACTTGCCGGAGCCATCTGCAAAAGATTACTAGCAATTGAAAGTTTGCTGCCATTATTTAGTGAGTGAGGGCTTCGCTACCGACATTCAAATGGTGTGCATATTTTTGCTTTGAGAACAAATGTGTCCAAAATCAAAAGCTGTGAAATTTGTTTGCTCTCTATCATCTACCCCTGATTTTCCCTGAAAGACCCTGACTACCACGCTCAATTTCGACTTGAAATGTGCCTTCATCTCTGATCTACGCACAAAATTCGGTGGGTGACGATGACTTGTTGTTCAATGTACATTCTCAAACGAAATTCCAAAGCCTTGCTGGAGACGGGTGTCTTCTGTGGTTAGGGGTCTCATGAGCATTAGCG
>JAAUXU010132900.1_pt1 | contig 39705 bp, 45 predicted proteins | sample 7278151 | NCBI WGS metagenome assembly JAAUXU01 (sample SAMN14350113, study PRJNA611818) | marine sediment metagenome | isolation source: surface marine sediment (1.8m) | place: French Polynesia: Moorea | collected 2018-08 | reverse complement strand
TGCTCAATGTGTGCCAAGTAGGGTTACAAAACTGCATCAAGATATTTGACTGATTCAAAATGATTGAGGGGGGGGGGGATTTTGAACTCCAAGCTACATTTTTCATGACAAGCAGCAACTCTATCATCAGGACAAAAATGGTAAACGAAACACCAGTGCAATATTCCCTTTTTGCATAATTTTTGGGTATTAATGATCATCCAACCATCACTCCGTTTGGAAGTATTAATTATATGTACATACATACATATTGTACATATTGGCAACTCTGCTCTTTCGGCCAAATCTGCCGTGATTGTTTCTCGGGGAGGGTCTTCCCTCTACCCTTCTTTCGTTCTCCAATCTCCACAACTCAGCTAAGCCCTTAGCGGAAGAGTTCACTGAGCCGGAGTGCTAATTTCTCTCTCGGCACTAGCACCAGTCAGGCTACCGTGGGCTCCTTGTTTCTGCCCTCATGCCACTGAAGACCTGACAGCATTGTTGGCACCAACACACTGATTTTGTTCTAGTGCAATGAAGTAAACAAGGGTAAGATTAAAGTAAAAGCTCACTTCTGACTTGCCCGAACACAAGAAAAAATATCCAAAAACATATCCAGGTCTGACGAAAGTGGTCACTCACTTCCGGAGTGGTCATTCATGGTGCACTAAAAAACACCACCCCATCCTGTAGCGGTGCATGCACAAAAATGGCACTTTGTTTGGCACAAAGGATATTGTCATCATTATCATATTTAAAGGTAAGAAATACGGGGTGGACTCAAACACCAAACCTCTCACTCTTGGTGAACGATATGTGTATGGGACCATGTTTTGTACACTTTTATGCACTAAAGTAGCTTTCGGAGAAGTGAATCACTCAGGAAGGTACAGAAGATTCACTTAGGAAGGATTTAGTTACTCAAGATGAGAGCAATAAGACAAAAGCGAGCTGTTTGCCAAGTTTTTCAATTTTGTTTCTTATGAAAGAAGTTTTTCAGCCTAGTGGTCGATTCACTTATCCGGTTGTTCTCTTATCCAGAGTCTGCTGTTTATGTATTATAATTGCTGACTGTGGAGTAATGTATTCATCAAAGCCTAAATTTAGTGCTCGGCTTTTAGAATCAGGAGTTTTTCAAAGGTTTTTTTTAAGCTCCGGTCACACGTAGCTTGGAGAGGGGATAAAAACGGGGTAAAACCCCTGTGCGGGTTTTCTTTACCCAAGTCACAAAACCTCCTAGGCTTTACCCAGTGGGGTGAAAAGTAGAGAGGACTTCTAATTTCAGGGATAAAACTGATCAGTTTTATCCAGAGGGGTAGCAGCAGCCAGCAAAACAAAGCAAGACATGGTTTTTGCTTGGTTTTATGCTCTGCTCATGTGACCCGACAAGGGGAAAACGCACCTTGGAGGTTCTGTGACTTGGGGTAAAAAAAAAAACGCACAGGGGTTTTATCCCGTTTTTATCCCCTCTCCAAGCTACGTGTGACCGGAACTTTAGTGTGCGACAAAGTCCTGATTTGGGTAGCACAAAGTCAGCGCTCAATTGGACTTTAGGGTATGAGACGTAGACACGAAAGATTATGACACCGCGTTTTTCACTGTTTTGAGGATGACGAGGACTCAGTTTTGTGAGCACTCGAGGCTCATGTCTTGAGGTGTCCCCTCTTCCCATCAGATAAAGTTCCTCCCTCCCTGCACTGTGGTTGACACTTTGAGTTGGATTGAATCCACTCCTTTCCTGGAACATTCGCAACAGAGACCGTTTTCCAGTGCGCCTTCCTCTCGACCTGATTCGATGGAGTCCATGAGACATTTCTAAAATATTGATCCCACCTTTGATGTTGGACAAAAACATCAGTAATTGACTCGGTTGTGAGAAAAGCACTGATGTTTGTTTCAGGGTATTTGGAAAAAAATTTCTGTGTCGGTTGATCGCACAGTCTTTGCCTTGAACTACTTGATCTACTACTACTTGATATCAATGTCGGTATTTTTTCAAGAAGTACTTTTCTAAGGTAGGGAACGTTTTAAGCCAGACGTTACAGAAACTATCGTATTCAGTTCCCCCTAATGTCTGGAATTGCATCTGAACGGAACAAAATGGGAACTGTTCAAAATCAGAATTACACAAGTGGAAGTTCTTAGCCCAGGTTATGTTTGGTGTCACCCAAGGTCTGATTTCATCAATTCCCCAGAGAGAAAAAAGATTTTGATGTCTTCCCGGTATTTCGGTACCACTCAACATTGATGCACATTTTGAAGTTACTCCATGCCAACACCAATATCGCACTGGGCTAATAGAGTAAAGTTTTTTGTGTGAGAGCAACAAGTGTGAAAATTTGCTAATGAAATCTCGAAAAAAATGTTATAGGGTTTTTGACCTAAACACAGCGAGCGGACGATTGTAGCCAACGACTTGAACGGCAATCGCGAGCATGTGGATGGCAGGTTTGAATACCATGAGTCAGGGTGAGAGACGCAGAAGCAGGACGCACCGAGCGTTGTTAGTTTTGCCACTCTTCCCACCCTGCGGAGCGGGTAGAGCTTAAGCATTAGTATGTGTTAACAGTTGTCCTTGTTATGTGACCAAAGCATTGTTTACTCATGATTTGCACTTATCTGTGAATTTCAGACTTTGATAAAATCACTACTTTACCACTGAAACAACAGGAAAGTGGAGCGGACGCTGGATAACAGATAGATGTTCAGGTTAGTCTGAAAACACATTTTGGTCAGCTAACGAAGAGCATTGTTGCATCGAGATGCCACTGTAGGTAGACGTACTCGTTTGCTGTGCAGTGTCAATGAATGTGACCTACGGAGTGCCCAGACATAGTGACTTAGTTGTTTTTATGTTGCACATATTTCATGGATTATTTTTTAAAGTTGCTGTCAACCCTTGTTACTTAAATTAAGATTAATTAGCAATCGGACCTTCAGCACATTTAGAACTTCCATGACAGAGGAAGAGAGAAGACATCTGTGACCACGAAACCTTTGGTCTCGATATCCTCAGCCGGGCTGATGAAGTTCAATGACGGAGAATTGTCCTGGAGAAAGGAGTCATCACTTTTTGACACCCCTGTAGAACGACGCATCTCAAAGCAAATATACATTGTGTCACGACATCACTGGGCACGTACAGGACAAATGTCTTGTAGTTGCTCTTTTGTTGTCACTGCAGACGTCGCAGAACTAGTCCGAAATGGAATTGACGGCAGACATCCTCTTGCTCACGTTCCTCTCCGCCATCGGAGGCTTCCTCTTCGGATATGACACAGGCACGGAGTGCACATAGCCACCGGCAAGACTGGCATCCACGTCGTTGACCATGCTCTTCATGCAGGTGTTGTCTCTGGAGCAATGCTGCTGATCGAGGAGGATCCTCGCATTAACCCAAATACCGTCTGGCAGGAGCTCATCGTGTCGGCCACGGTAACCATCCCAACATGATGGGTGTGCGATATATGAACACATGAACAGAGACTTCCATATTGTACAAGGTTGGTGCTGCTTGGCTATTTGCCCTTGTTGGCGGCCCCCTAAGCGAGCGCTTCGGCAGAAAGCCGACCATCCTGCTCGCCTCTGCCATCTTCTGCGCGGGTGCAGTCGTCATGGCCATCGCAGTCAACAAGGAGACACTATTGGTCGGCAGGCAGGTGACTCAGTACTGTACATGCAATTCAGTTGGGCAGTCCCAATGGCTGCTTCATCCATAGTTAAGTGAAATGTTATTGAACAGAGCTAAAAGGAGAAAAATTATTTGGCACTAGCCGGTGGAGCCGCCAAATTTTTTGTTTCAAGGACCCTCTCTGGGTCACAGACAAGAGCAATAGAAGGTCAGAAGTTAAACGGTCCGGTCATTGTGACGTCAACCTGTGACAATGAAACATCACTTTCTTTTATATGCGTATATGGATAGATTTTAAAGACAAACCTGAGACTCATTTTAAGAACAATGATGGAGTTTCCTGTGTCGACTATTATCCAGATAGTCGAATCTGTTACCCTTGAAAACAAATGATCACCAATCATCCTGGTGTCGCATGACAGCTTCCAATGAAGTGATGATCATTTCCTGAATCCCGTCCTGAATCTTTAATGCAGCCATGCTATTTCGCTAAAGGTCTGAGCGGTCTCACCCTAAGGTTCGGGCGAAATACCAGAACCTGGTCTCACCTACAGTACTACACGTACTACGCGGTACCCCGTGGATACATTTTGTACTTCTTTTGTTGACGTAGTACCTAAGTAAAAGGCCTGGAGGGGACGGGGGACAAACCACTTGTCCAATTTATCCAAGGGTTTCCACTTGGAGTCTTTCGCAGGCAGTAGCGTTGAAGATGAAAATGAATTATATCAATGTGACATCCACCTTAGCTATTATGAAAGTGGACTCTCTATAAATTGATGCAAAAAATAATGTTTTATCCAGAACTAGCACTTACGCGCTACCCACTTTGTTGGGTGGGAAAAATATAAAGCGATAGAGGACTCGACCCGCTCAACATACTTTGTGCTCAACACGCGCTTCGTGCTCAACACTCAACATGAAGCTGATCTCGCCCTCGCAGCTGGTGTCGCACTTCACTCTCACCGTACACTCCCTGTCGTCCGTGCGATCCGCACGCGCAAAAGAAAGTACAAAAGGATTTGAAAGTAGAACAGGTTCGTTCGCCGCTGGTGGAGAACTTATTTACTGCCCAGCAATATCTTATGCCCTGAATCCACTGCATAAGCCACTGTCTGTAAATTCTGTGCGATATGGATAAACAAGCATATATGTACTGTGTAACATACTAATATCTCAGCGACCTTCCTCCATACTCATCCAGACGATTTCTTTGCCTCCGTGGAAATATACTCTTCAGCTTTCCTTCTACTTACGTCTGAGCCCTACTTGTCCGAGGTCGAGGTTCAAGGAAAGACTGGATTATTACAAACAATTTGAGGGGAAAATCACGCAATCTCATGCCTTCGGCGAAACAGGTTTTTTTTTTAAACTTGTAGGTCCAATATTCAAACATGGGTTTGTCTCGCTCGACAGGTTGATTGTGGGCGTTGGCATCGGGTTCGCCTCCATGAGCGTGCCCATCTACATTTCGGAGACTGCCCCAGCTGAGGCCAGGGGATTGCTTGTGAGCAGCAACGTGCTCGTCATCACTTTTGGCCAGTTCATCGCCGCATGCGTCTGCGGTGCCTTCTCCAACATTAAGCCGGACGGCTGGAAGTACATGCTGGGCCTGGCAGCCATCCCCGCGGCAGTCCAGTTTATCGGGTTCAGCTTCATGCCGGAGTCGCCCAGATGGCTGATATCAAGGGGAAGGCTGGAATCAGCGAAGTAAACGTTGTTGCCGTTGTTCCTCAGTGAAATAGCTTTCTCAGTCCATTCCTGATCAAAAAAGGAAGGTGTTGATTCAGATCCGTGCCAGTGAGGAGAAAGCAGAACTGGAGTTTGACCAGATTGTGAAATCAGTGGAGGAGGAAGGAGGTTCTGAGGGCTTGATCAATGTGCTTCAAAAGGTAAGTGTTAAAGGATTGTGCAATTTTGATGTTAAAGGATTGGACGCAGAACATCTTTTTTGCTCCATTCGGTCGAAGGTGAGGAAGACGCCAACAGTCCAGAAGGCCATCATCCTCGGGTGCTTGCTGCAGGTAAGTAGATATTAGACAGGACTTTTTAGTTTTTCACAGACCTGAGCACAGATCTGAGGTAAGAATTAAAGTCAAAGCTAAAGAGCTGAGATGACCTTTTGGGGGCTAAAGAATGGGTTTTAAAATGCTGTCAAAATTGGAAGGTAAAAATTATGAAAGCATGTGGTGAAATTGTAAGATGCAATTTGTGTCATCTCAGCTACTGAAATGTTTACCTAAATTCGAAGGTGTGCGTCTTCGTCTATACTGACATTGTGTCAAGCACATGATGAATGACTTTCAGATGTTCCAACAAATCGCCGGCATCAACACTGTGATGTACTACTCCGCCAAGATCATTAGCATGGCCGGGATCACTGACGACACCACGGCAATTTGGTAAGAACATTTCAAGCCCACTACGCAGTGGGAGGAGAAAGTCGTCCAAATACGTAGAGGAGGAAGGAGGCTAGCAAAAAGCTGATGGTGTCAACACGGGGGTGACGAGGTCGACGGGAGCATAGGGGAGAACAACAGGGCGGTGGGGAGGTGGGAGGTCGGAACTAAACAGAACTGTCTCTGACAGCGATTGACAGTTGTCTCTGCCTATGGTGACGACGTCCTTGACCAGAGCCAGAACTGGTACGACGTTGGTAATAACAACACTGCATGTGCTACTAACCTGTCTGGGAAAAGGTGTCACTGCAAACAGGATGTCCCTATGAGCGGAGTCCTTGTCAGCAAATCCCTCGGATTCCTTTATTCGTCTCTGCAACATCATAGAGAGCCCAATTGTTCGAGATTTGCTCAGTTCTTTGGACCCCAAGCACGTGCTCTCCACAAGGAACACGATCGACGCGACTGTTCTACCGGCAATGGCAAAAAAAGTTCGTCCAGAGCTTGGAGATCATCGTCTATCAATTACTGACTTTGCTGCGGAAGTCTGGAGTCAGTCACCTCTTCTTGGCTGTTCAAATGATACAATGAAAACTGCTTGTAAGAGCACCGGATATAAGAGAAATCTGGACCGGGATATCTGTAACCCGATATCCGGTCGCATCTGGTCGCTGGTGATGATGAATAGGCACCAAATCAGCTAAGGCTGTTTCAAAAGTGGCGCAAAACTGTTGCATGAGACAGTGAAACAGCTTCGGATCAGTCCACTCCTTGGTTATCTGTGTCCGCAACGGAAAAGGAGGTGAAATGTAAATATTTGTGCTGTTTCAGGCTAAGTGCAGCTGTGGCATCGGTCAACTTTTTGTGCACCTTCATTGGGCTCTGGCTCGTTGAAAGAATCGGCAGGAGGAAGCTTCTCCTTGGCTCTCTTGGGGGAGTTGTATTGGCCTTAGGTACAGTCATTGACAGTAAAACACAATGCTCATATATCTCTCATCACCAGGATCTTCACCATAAGGAAAGTCATGCACAGAGGGGAACATCAGTAGAACGCAGAAAATGATGTTTTAAATTGTAACTGAATCGCGTGTGTGTCACAATTTTCTGGTGTTAGCCAGAATGACCAACTCGCAGGGTTCTAAATTACTGCAGCACTTCCAGCACAGTAATACAGTACAAGAACTGTCCTTGTGGTAATATAAGCCTCATTTGGAAAGTAATGCTTACGATGCCGATATTTCTGCAATCAGAAAACAGTACTTCTGAAATATCAAAAGTCCCACCAAAAAATTACAATAAAGCCATGACCACAGGAACTTTTGGTGCTGCGCAAACACCTGATAATTAGTAGACACCAAAGATCATTTCAGCCAAACGGCTAGTGGCATTAGCATCATCTCCCATTAGTATCATTAGCGTATCAGTTATCTTCCATCTTAGTAGGTACCATCTAGCTTTGGTTCCGAATGGTTCACTTATCTTAAAATAGAGGCACTATATGCTCTTTGACTCTTTCTGTTCGTAAATACCTCTCTATAGACCGACTTCTAGCGGCCAATACCAATGTGGATGTAGCAAAAGTGTTGTCAACCAGAAAGTTCTTTTAATATTGAGGACTTTTATGTTAATGGGAAGTCTAATAACGGTGGGTTATTGTTATTCGTTATGATGTCATCAGGGCTGGCAGCGATCAAATACCAGATGTGTGTTCTCTTTTCCTTTTTTATTTCTTTCTGGTCAAGGCTTTCTCGCTGTTGGCTTCCAACTGTCGACCATTCACTCGCCCTCGATCTCGGTACACGAGTTCCTCGCGGAGGACAACTTCTGCTACCAGTTCAACTCGTGTGGAGACTGCATCAACCAGAAGGACTGCGGTTTCTGCTACGTCCAAGACGACTCTACCGAGCACGGAGCCGCTAATGGATCCTGTCTGGAGATATCACCAAGGTCGCTCACAACCTTTGCACAGCAGTGCAGAGCAGTAGAAAGAAAAAAAAGATCCTTTTGAACATTCCTCAGCTCCGACGATTTCTCGGCCCAGGGTCGCTGTTCAGAGGCTGCTCCTGACCTCGGAGTCACGTTTGCCCCCGACTACTGCCCCAGCGACCTTGCCTGGATCGTCGTCCTGGGCCTTTGCTCTTATCTGGTGAGCGAAGATAGTACATTGGGACCAGTTCCTCTTCTTCCTTTCTCTCTTTCTTGCAGTTTTTCTTTGCTCCTGGAATGGGCCCAATGCCTTGGACTATCAACTCAGAGATTTATCCGCTCTGGGCTCGAAGTTTGGGCAATTCTCTGGCGACCTCGGTCAACTGGGCATCCAACCTCGTCGTGTCGATGACCTTCCTCAGCCTTACCGAGGCCATCACCAAGCAGGTTGTCGTTGTGGTCACTTTTCTTTTCCATTTGAACTTAGATAGCAACAACACCAGCTACAACAGAACGCCTATTAGGGCACTTTCTACTTGTACATGGGGATAGCCCTGATCGGTTGCCTCCTCTTTCTGTGGTTGCTGCCTGAGACGAAGGGGAAAACTTTGGAAGAGATGGAGCAGCTTTTCGCCAGGTCCTGGACACGACAACTCTGCCAAAGAAGGGGACGAGGAGACGGCAGATCTGGTGACAAGGCCAGACTTAAAGGATGAGTAATGTCATGTCATCCTTCTGCTCGCACAAGTCACACGCATAGATTTTTCATTGAGTTCCATAAGCTTCAATGGCTTTTTCATCAAAGTACCTGTGTGGTGCTAGTAAAAGCCTCCGACCCAAGTGAATTTGACACCTCATGAGATTAAACAGCTGCCACGGTGGAAGGGAAAGTTGGTACCCCTGTTTCATGACAAGTTGTGTTTCCTGATTATGTCATCATATTTTTGTGTAAACCCTCTGGCATTCCCGCTATTGGTCTTACCAAGTTCAGTCTTCTTTATGCATATCTTGCATGTGACAGTTGCGCTTTCGTCATGAAAAAATTCTAGACAAAGTTCTTCGTCTCCTGGCTCTATGCGTTGACATAAGCATTCAGTGGTCCTCACTACGGGCATGACCTTAGTTGCACCGGCAGCATCTCATCATCTGGACCGTTCACGTGTGCATCTTCCCTATGTGGCTTGTCCACATCCTCATCCCTCATGAAAGGCATGAATGGATATCGAATATTTCGAAACGAAATGGCTTCCTTTAGTTGCTTTCAGCTGGCTTGACTGCTCTCTGTCAGAATCCTGCGCTCTTGGTTGGACTCGTTCGTGTCTGTCATTCTGCTGTCTAGTGGAAATGTCTCAGTTGTCTAAAGGGATGCTCACGGGATGCCAATTCTGTCTTCTTTATGAGGCAAGCATTCGTCTTCTCTTTTGCTGCCTGGAGGCCAGTCCAGCTGGAACCGTGTCACATCTCTTCTTTACCTTATTCACTGCAGGGAGCTGCAGGAATGGCGGCTGATAGAGGACTCCACCATGGCCATCGCTGAAGCGTTTTTTCCCTCAGTTCAATTCCAAGGACTTCAACCTCCTGATATTCTCCTTCAGCTATACCAGCCACTTTTAAGCAATTTCTTCACAAAATAGCCACTAAATCTGCTTCATGTAAGGCCAAGCTCCATTGCTTACAAGGTCAAAATTGCATTGCTCGCAGTCGCAAGTTTAGAGTGGGTCTACCGTGGTTTGCAAGTTCAGTGGCTGAGATTTCTTGAAAAAAATCGAGATAGTAGAGTGGAGAGGGCCATTTTGGTCTCTCTCAAGCAGTCAAAACTTTCAAGGTTCTTCGGGAAATGATATGGAATGATAACAAATGTGACAAACGTGTTTCCCACTCAGCCTCTTGCTGAAGAGCTATAGTCTGTACTATTTTCTTTGAGTGGGGCCATTTCCCAAAAAGCCTTGCTCCCTTGTTACACAAAGCCACTCATGCAGTTGCTGTACCATTCTTTGAAGCTTCCCAGCACTTATGCACTTTTTGCTCCTTGTGATTAGGGAGCGTTGATGGGCAGAAAGGCGCAAAGCGCCATCTGGTTACTGTTATGGAAAGATTCGAACCGTCCAAAAAGCAGAGCTTATGTTATGGAGTAGAGACACCATTATGGAGCATATCTCAGCGTGGTTTGATGTTAACGCTGCTAATGTAGTAGGCCGCATATGGCCGTTGTCCCGCGTTGGCGCTATTTAGTGTGGAAACCTAACCCAGCCTCGCGAACCTAGCCCAGCCTCACTGTGCTGTGACTTGGTTCTTGATCTGACCCCAAAGAGTGATGGACTCTGAGATATCTGTTCAACTGCTCTAAATTGACTGATTGTCCCTTGACTGGGCCAATGCCCAGTACGGGCCAGCTTCTCTGCTCCTGTCGTAGAGGTGGGTTCAAACGGGCTTGAGACTTGAGGGTTTTGGCGTGGCTTGGTCAAGCCTCAAGCCGAGGGGTTCAGGCTTAAGCCTTGAAAGTCCTCGCTTGAATGTGAACCAAATGTGACCTGATAGTGGACCAAAATTTGGATGGTACGCTTGTAGTAGGAATAACCAGATAGCCCTTGGCCAGCTCGTACATGCGGGGCAGCAGTCCTTTGCCAATTGTCTCCCACCACTCAGCAGGGTTCTTACACCGATCCAGGACAGGGAGGGTGATGTACCGACTGATTTCTTCCTTCATTGGACTCTGATCCAATGAAGGCTGCACAATAGTCAAAGTCAGTCCAGAGGCCAGATTTTGCTCTTCTTAGTGGAGTTGGTGTTTCTTCAGTGGTTCCACTAGTGTCAGACCAAAATGGCAGGCGTCATCCTTCCATTTCAAGCTCAGCGTGGACAACTGCTGATCTTGACAAACTGAAGCACTTATTCTTGAATCTGGGATTAAGGAACATTGCTAGGGAGAGAGCATCATTCTCCTTGACTCCACTGAAATGCTGCTTCAAGGCTGACAGCAATGCATCCCTAAGCTTTAGAGCATCATCTGGAATGTCACCTGGTCCCATGTAGAGGTGCTAGTAGTAGTTGACCAAGGACTGTGTGAGTGGGATGATGTATGACCTGGTGACATACAACTCACCACTGATTTCAGTTGTTGCTTCATATGCAGGCTTCAAGATGGCAATGGCCTGCTCCATGAAGTTCCACTCTTGATTTGTGAGCTCATCAAATGTGTACTCATCTCCGTGGGCAGATGCAAAGAGGATGAGACATCCTTCAGCTCACGAAATCATTGGAGAGCAAAGAACAATGAGTTCCACTGGGTCTTGTCCTCTTGCAGTAGGGTCATGGGCTCCATTTTCAACCATTCTAGGCACTAATTAAGCTTGGACTTGACATTTCCACTCTTGTACAGTGTGGTGAATGATGCCACCTTGTCCTACATAGTTGTAAGTGCCAGAGACGCACCAACAGCATCTTCTACTGCCAGGTTGAGGGCATGGGCATAGCATGATACATCCACAACATGCATCTCATGGACAGCTTTCTTGATTCTCATTGTCAGTGCGAATTGCAATGACTTTTTCCCTGACCTCAAAGTATCTCAGAACACAATTTAGCTCCAGGCAAGAGTTGTCGACTGTCTTCCTCCCCTTGAGGTGTATGCAGTCCAAGGTGAATGCCTCTTGTTTCCCTTCTCTTCAGATGTGACTAGTGATGGCCATGAAGGAATCTTGGTTTAGTGATGTCCAGTGGTCTGTGGTGATTGCCATGTGGTCCACTGATGCCAATTTGTCATGCAGGTTCTCCTGAACCTCCTTGTAGAGAGTTGGCAAAATCTAGACATGAAGGGTTGTTTGAGTTGGATAGGTGTAGTGTCGACCCAAATCAGCAATGAGGTCACAAAAACCACTGTCTTCCACAATGGAGAGTGGTCTCAGGTCCTTTACAATCATTACAGCAACCTACATCATATTGTACATCAGAGTTGAATTTCTATTATACATTAAAATGATTGGCATGTTACCTTGCGATCAAGCTCAATCTTCCTCACAGAGTTGACAGGATAGGGCTGTTTAGAAAAGTCAGTGATGAGCTGTTGCTGCTTTTGAGGTGTCTTCTCTTTTTTCAGTTTCTCTGGATGATGTGTCATCACATGCCTCCACAGACTTGAAGTGCTCCCATTGCAGAGCTTGTACATTTTGCCACAATCATGGCATGTGGCTGAATCCTTGCTTTTCTTGAACAAATCCTAGATGCATGCTGAACCCATTTGAGGCCTCTTCTCCTGAAGTTGGCGGGCCTGCTCCTCATCATCATGTTCCCACGACAGATCAATTGCATCATCACCGCTATCAGCTCCTTTATTCTGTCATTGATGAGGATGTGGGACCAGACACAATTCCTCCTGCTGCAAGAGCTTGCTGCATACTGTTTTGGCCTCCCATCTTCATGATGGATATATCAACCCTGTCTCCATTCTCATCCACTAGAGTGAATGGCTCCATTCCCAGTGGCAGTTCTTCCTCAGGTGAATTCATCTTGATCACATTCACATCACAGGGATGTCACACCCTTTGCACCTGAGGCTAGTAGAAGAGAACTACTAGCCTTGATTCACACCAATAATTGCTGAGAATAGTTGAGCTGTTGTTTTATGTGGGACACATCAAGCCAAAAATTGGGTTATTGGAATCACATAACTGGGATAAATCAAGCCAAAGTCAGTTCAAATTCAAGCTAAAAGGCGGGACACTTTCAAGCTGGCTTGAGTCAAGTTGAGTCAAGAACTCAGCTCGACCTGAGAAATTGGCTCAGTCCAGCTCTATCAGCTGTTGGTCAGCCGCTGCTGCTCCACCTAGGTGGGCAAGGGTGCCTTCCCTCCAGTACAGTAAGTAGGCTCTACTGTTGTACAGTCTACACTGGCAGCACTCTGCTGAGTACAGTCTAAGGCCCTAAAACTATTACGTGGTTACAGTTATCATGGCACGTGGGATTATACCTTAAGGCTAGGTATCTTACATCTCACAATGTTTCCTTGTACTAGTCCTCACACCTATGATCCGGATCTTGGCTCAATATTATGGTGTGCTGTCAATAGGTGTCTGCCGATCGGTGCATGCTTCACTAAGCAACACATAAAACATATATTTAGATGTAAGGTACACTAATGATATGCACTACCTTAAGTTTTCCTCAGACTTCTGCATCTGCAAAGCCAATGCAGACAATGTGGTCTCGTGGACTTCACCATGCCCAAGACTGTGGACCTCTCAGTCCTCATCAAGGAGCTCAACAGCAACAAAATCTGGACCAATGTGCCAGAGACCAAGTATGTATTGTGCAAACTATGCAACATCAATGCCAAGGCCAGTAGGAAGTTTGCATAGCATTGGCCAAGGCCAATAGGAGCAGCATAGACAGTGCACCAGGCACAAGAAGAATGTAGAGCTGCACAAGGGGGACAGGGCCACACAGATGATGCTCAACATCTTCCCCTCCAACAGCAACAGTGACAGCATCTTCAACACCAATCTGGTGAGGACCCTAGTCTCTGCAAACATTCCCCTGGCCAAGATCAACAATGAGGAGTTCAAAAACTTCCTGGAGAAGTAAACAAGGAGGACAATACCCAGCTGGACCACCATGACAAGGACCATGGAGAGCAAGAGCAACGTCGTGGTGGACAAGATCAAGGAGAAGCTGAAGGACAAGTTCTTGTTTGTGTCCACAGATGAGACCATGGGCAGTTTGGGAAGGCCCATGTGCATTGTGCTGGTGGGGCCTTTGGACAGCACCTACCTGGAGAGGCCATACTTGATTGATGTGGTGAACCTGGGTGCCACAAACAACTGCACTGTGCAGCAGTGCCTCAACTCTTCTCTGTTCCAGCTCCTTGGAGGTGACCTGGACTATGACAAGGTACTGCTGTTCCTCGCAGATGGTGCTGCCTACTTTGTCAAGGCTGGCAAGGGCCTGAAGGAGATGTACCCCAACCTCATCCACTGCCTCTGCCTCACCCATGGCCTCAACCGTGTTGCTGAACTGGTGATGTACTCCTTTCCAAAGGTGGACGACCTTATTGCTGAGGTGAAGAAGGTCTTTGTCAAATGTGCCCACTGCAAGTTGGAGTTTGCTGCCTCTTGTCAAGTTCCCCTCCCTCCAGAGCCAATTCCTATAAGATAGGGAACTTGGCTTGAGGCAGCCTTCTATTACTGTGACAACTTCTCTACCATGAAGGAGTTTGTCCAGAACCTGCCTGATGACAGCAGGGCCATTGAGGTGTGCAAGGAGCTCTTTGAGGATGCCTCTCTTGCCCAAGACCTCACCATGATCAAGACCAATTTCAAAATCCTGAACAAGAGCATCACTCAGCTCAAGGAAAGGCTGCCTCTTGTCCAGGCCTTGTCCATCATTCAGAAGGTCCGTGAGAGGCTGACCATCCCCAAGTTTCCCAATAAGCTGGAGGAGATCCTCAAGAAGAACCCAGCTTATGAGATGGTTCAGATTGGCTCAGTGCTCACTGGGGTGGAAGTGCCTGGCTTGAAGGAGGACTCCAACATTATTGCCAGCTTCAGTTGTGCCCCCATGACATCTGTGGACTGTGAGAGGGCCTTCAGCATCTTCAAGGACCTCCTCACCAACAAGAGGAACAGGCTGATAGGGGACCACCTGAGGGATCAGATGCTTTTTTAGTGGAACAAGGGCCTGCTTGAGTAAAAAGTGTCTTCAAAGGCATTTTTGTAGCAAAATACACTCTAGTTTGCCCATTAGCCCATCTAGACCCATTTTTATGCATAATTGGGACATCACTAGTGATAAATATAGGGAAGAATTCATACCCGGCATCTTCTAGAGCTGATACTTTGAGTGGGCTAGAGAGGAGGTCACCCAAATGCTCTCCGTCACTGAAGGTATAGCATCTGCCCTTTTGTTCTTTAAAAAACTGGCTTATTGAGATGCTTCCAAGACCATATTTCACTTGCTTTGGTGTTGGCAATGGATTCTTAATTCATACAACTGAGAATCTTAAGTGAATCCTGAGAAAACCAAGATGTCAGCAGAAAGTCAAAGTCTTCCCTTTTCAAAAGTTCCTCCTGAATTGCAAGTACTGACACAGTCGCCATCACCACCCCAGTTTGGATTGGCTTCCACACAGCTCCAATTTTGATGTCCTTAAAGATCTGCACTATTCAATCTAGCTGAGCTATGGCTGTGTTGTGCTTGTTGAGCTGGTTGAAGCTGAGGACTTGGCTTGGGTGTCGGGAATTCATGATGTCTAACCAACATCACACATTCTCAATGAACCATGCAGTTGACACGAGAACCACACTGTAGCCTTTCTCATTGACCAAGTATCTCAGCCTGTCATTGGCTGCTCTGTCCATGAGTGCCATGTGGCAACACCAACTTTCATGTTTTTGAAATGTGTTGGCTCGAGCACTTTTCTGTCAACTTGATGCAATCTTGAGCACCAAATCCTTCTGAAAATCCAGCAGAGCTTTCCAGCAAAGCGTATGCACCACCTCTCTAGCTGGCTTAGTTTTTGCGCCAGAGTTATGTTTTGTCCGGCACATCAAATGGAGCGATTTGGTTGGAGGACCCTGTAGGTTTCAACGAAGGTTCTGTAGTGGAAGCTCTTGTGAGTGCAAAACATTGTCCATCAAAGAAATCTCAACTTCTTTCACAATAGGGACGTTATCTACCATAGGGTCGAAGAGCTGTGCAATCTGAGTCTCAATACATTTTCTCTCCAAGTTCTCATAAGGAACAGCAGAACCTTGAGCAACGGCACCTTCTGCAATATCAATAACTTGTGTGCCAAGAAGCAAATGTGGATAGAGGAATAAAACTTACCTCTGTTGTGTAAAAGGCAGTGGTCGTGATTGCCATGGTTGACATCTTCACATAAGCACTCATGTGGGTCAATTCGAATAATGGGAACACCCTAATAATAATCCTAATCCTCCTAATAATAAGTCACGGTTGTCAACATCAGTTTCCATGGCTCTGCGCCATCGATGCTGCGTTCTAATAGTGTATTCAGGTGTGTGTAGTTCATATGTAGATGTACTCCAAGTTTCAATGGGTTTTTGAGCATATTAGTTGGTGGTGACACGTATATTCAAAGTTCCCGCCAAAATATGACTCACGCTGATGGCTGAAAGAGACCGCGAAAACATGACTCATGCTGGCAGCTGAAAGATGTAGCTCGAGTCAGACAAGCGCCCAGATCAGTTTTGGGGGGTATACATTGATGAGGTTTACAGCATGCATGACATTATTGGCATACTAGGTGTACATGTGGCATAAAGGCAAAGGTGTAGGCCGCGTTTGTGCGTGGTGCTCACATGTATACCGCCGAAGGCGGCTGCAAACTCGCGTAACTCCCCGTGATCCTCTTGCTCATGCTAAATTCCCTGCCAAGTCCCCAGATGGTTGCTTTTGGGCTCTTTGCTTCCAATGGCCTCCTTGAGAGCCTCGCTGACTTCATTTGGCCTCGTTGGCCTCTTTCGCTCCCTCCTCGAGGCTATAGTGGTTCCTCTCTCCAACATCCAGTAGACCGTACTTCTAGAGCACAGCCCAAGTCAGCTGTGGTCTCAGTCGATTTTTTTCCAAGCGCAGAAATGGTGAGAATTGTCTATTTCTGTTGCTCCATGTTCAAGGTGATGGGGGAGAAGTGAATGGACAGAATGAGCCGTGTTTTTGGTTTCGTGTGCACTACCCCTTCAACTACCTACCTTTGTTGCAGTTTGCACATCCCACGCTTCTAACCTGAAAAAAGCACCGATTTTAAGCGTGTCTGGCACTTACCAGGCTCGACCTGGAAATCAGTTAATAGATGACTAAATGTCGCACCGATTTCTGGTATTTTTACTTGAAAATTCTGAATATCTGGATAATCGTGGCGATTTTGCCCCTGGATGGTGTCGCGCCCTGTCAAGCTGACTTGCCAGTACTGGTCCATTTCTGTTAATTCCAAGCGAACAAGTGCTTTCAATCGTGGGAGAGGTTATATCCAAGGAGTGATATCACATTCCCGACGAACATTCAAGAATGTTTATGTGCCTCCATAAAAATATTCTGTAATCACTTTCTTGCTTTTCAAGGAGCTCTGAGGAAGTTTGAGCTCCAGAATATAGGGGCCTTTTTAGTTGTGTACAGGTCGGCCGTGTAAACTTGGGTACTTCAAATCTCGCTAAGTTTTCGCTCGATTTCAATTTTTACTAGATATCTTGACCACTCTATCTACTCATGATGTTTTCTGGAATCAACTGTTTCCAATGCCGGTACGACGAGGTCTGTAGCTCGTGGCCATATCACCATCAATGGCTTTGCCAGGGAGCACAGGCTCGCGAGGACCACGTTGCAACGCGTGGTTCAGATGTAGGTGCAGATGCAGACTCAGTGCAGCTGGATCTGCATTGTCACTTCTGTCTTCACTGACTCTTCTGTCAGTCTAGCTGGTCTTTCTGTTTCTTCCAGTGGCTTTTGCCATACTGTAGCTTTTACGAAGCTTCTATTACCAACCATTTTCTGCCAATACCAGGGCATCGCGGTGCACAGCATTCAGACTTCGATAAAGCAAGGTATGATCACAGTGGAGTCTACCACTTTTGCTTTGTTCACATCCCTGCATGTGCAAGAATGATGTCTTTAAGTGGGTTTGTAACATAGAGTAATGATTAATACAGCTTAAAAAGTAGTTGTTTCTGGAACATGCACTCAGACTTGTAGTCAGCAATAGAAATGTCACCACTTTTGCTTTGCAGACGTCTCTCTAGGTCCCCAAGAAGTGGTGTGAGTTTATAACTTTTACTAATGCTATTTCTCCAGCAAAATGTGTCGTGCCAAGTGCGACGCAAACTTGAAAATAGCATTGATATTTGTATGATTCTTGTCTTCTTCTCGTGGCTGTACGTGCAACATTAGTGGTTGTACGGGAGTCAACAGCCTTCAATACTGAATTGTTAATGCTTGCCCAAATAACAGTAATGACGCAAGCCACATGAACATGCCTGAACTCAGTATTAAAAGGACTACAACTTTTGTGTCGTAACCGTAGGTCTGAGACCCCAGTACATCTCTTTCTATATAAAAAAAATCCAAGGCCCTATGTACGTGTGTCTGTTTGTCTGTCCGCGGCCGATTTGATTTTCGAGCTGATTTCCAGCGGTTGACTTTCGTCACACACACGCACAAGACACGTAGCGCTTTTTATTTTTGCCATTCTTCCTACCTAAGGAAGTGGGTAGCGTGATAGTTATCTGTATACTTCGTTATGCTACCAAACTTCTTAAATATTAGTGAAATCGTAAGTTTGACCCCTGCCATTCTAGGAGGTAATTCTTTCATGTAGAATACATCTCTGTGCAGTTGACAGGGGAGGCTCTTTCCCCCTCTGAAAAAACAGTCATTGGGGAGGCTACGCTCATGTCTGATTGTCAACGATTAATATTTCAACACATTGATCTTTCTTGAGGCTTCCTTTCTTGTAGGATTTCTCCGTTGCCCCGGAGGCCACTGCAACGGTCGTCAACAACAGTGACGCTGACTTCGACTCTGCTCAAGACGTCTTTCTTGCTTCTTGCCCTTGTCTTGAGTCACTTCAGCACAGGGAGGACCCGAAGAGAAGGAATTATGCAAAGAAATCCTTGAAGCCGAAGAAGAGACAGTGAGAGGATTCAAGCATGAGTGCGATTCAAAGTCGCGCGGCCAGTGCTGGTATGACGTTGATGAATGATTAGGACACTACAGTACGTACATTGATTGTCCTTCCACTTTCGCTAGCTTCAGCGGCATCTCGGGGTCAGAGCGCGCCAGGTGAGACAACAATGAGAAAAGTCTTTTGCTCGTCAATTTATCCTAATCGGTTTTCCCAAACTTTCCAGGCAGTCGCACGTCCACTGCCACAACTCGGGCCAGCGCCAAGTCCTCGGCAAAGTCCACACGTAAAGCTACGGTCACACGAGAGCGATAACTGCAGCAAGCTGCGGCTTTTTTGCTTCTGAGAGCTCTTGCTATGCAGTGATGATTGCACTCATGTGAATGTACCTCAACTTGAAATGTGTGCATGTAGTATGACTGAAGGTCTTCTGGACATCAAGTGCAGTCAACGCATCATGCTTAACATGTTCTTCCTCAATTTCAGGTAGTCGGACAGCAACAGCAAAGAGCCGCACGTCATCAATGTCAGCGCGTGAGTATCCTCCTTTTTCCATACTCAAGTTAAGCACGAACAGAGCTGTCGAATGCTCTTTCGTGTCTGCACTCCATGAAATTGTACAATCAGGTGTCCACGGAAGAAAAAAGGGATTATGGAAAGATTTTCTCGGGTGCACACCATACACGCAATTGATGCGAAGATCTTTCTTTCTTAGGGAAAGAAATCAGCCAGCCTAAATCTGGATCACAGCCTAAAGCTATGATCCAGCTCTTGGTGGCGTCCGTACATCCCTTTGTGATCTTCAAAAGCATCATCAGTGTAAAATTCCACGAGATTGCTCTGCCAGGCTGGCCACTCCCTGGTGTTCCTCCAGCCCTTAATCTGGATCTGGAATTATCAGTCACCGACGAACTGCTCGTGTTAAGAATTTAATGATGTCTCGCTTCTTCTGTTTTAGGCTCCAGCGACCGTGCAGTGACTGCACGTGCATTAGAGCGTCTGTTGTCAGGCAGGCCACGCTCGTCAAAATCAGTGGCTTGGAGCGATGGCGGAGAAAAAACTGCCAAAGCCACGCCAGAGGAGCCAACAGGCCTCACTGCTGCCGGTGATCTGGCCCTGTCCAAGGAGCTGGAAGAGGAGCTGAATAGAGATGAGGTGGCCGACAGAGAGGACGCTCCGCAGGGATGCTGGGCAATATTCACGAAATTTATCAGCAGTAAGTTTCTATAAGGGACACTGTTCTTCTATGAGTGTTGCTTATGGTCATAGCTCCACTTGCTCCGCTGTCAGCCGCATCTACAGGAAAGACTCTAGTGTGGGGGGGTTTAGGTCTCTGTTTGGTCACTGCTCTACATATTTCAAAGTACATGTAGCAGGTTTGACGCTTGTTCGGTTATGTATGGGTTCAGGACCTTATTCCTCCTGCAACCTCTTTCTAGGTCTGTGGGATACGACTGAGATGAAACCAGGCGAGGAGAGGGAGGTCATCGTTAGGACGTCGCTCAGGGAACTCATCATCTACATCGTGTTTCTCGCTATTCTCTGCATAGGTGAGCGGGGTGTGCGTACACATTAAGATAAGATGGGTTTTCTATCAATAATTTGTCTGAACAACAGTGACACTCTCCGCCATGAGTCCCACCATGTACCAGTACACGGCTATGGTGAAGAAACTCTTTGGCCCCTACCAGGACGTCAAGATGGTGGATGACTTCTGGGAGGTGAGTATTGGACAGGTCAGCCCCTGAAACATTAACTGCCGTCACCAAACACTTTGTCCATTGCAGTACATGGAAAATGACTTACTTGACGGCCTCTACTGGGAAGAGTGGTACAATGAGGGCGATGATTCGGCAAACTTTCCTTGTCCAGGACATCCCGATACTACTGGTACAATAAAGTGATCGGACAGAATCAGCTAAGAAGTAAAATGTACGACAAACTGACCAGGTCCCTGTCCCATCGACACCAACATGCGGATGATTATGCACGCTAACCGTCTTCTTGGTGTGCCCAGAGTAAGACAGCTGAGGGTCACAAACAAGTCATGTTCCATCCCTGAGCAGTTCAAGGAAATCATCCAAGTGTGCTATGGACCTTACTCAAGCGACATAGAAGACGAACAGTCATTCTCCCCAAACTACAGGGAGTACACGTCGGCTGATGCGTAAGTGGTATCTTTTACAAAGTACTTAACTACTTATACTCGCTTTCTGTACAAATGTCTCCTCTCGCAGTTGGCGATATCAGAGCGTGAAAGAGCTGGTGGGCACAGACCACTGGGGGCAATTGGCCACCTACAGTGGAGCGGGATCCATACAGAACCTCCGAGAGAAAAGAAATGACTCGCTCGCATTGATCAAGTAATAACTTACTAGTGAACCGTCAGAGTGTGCTTGACCATCCGTTTATGTACATAGGGAGCTGAAGGAAGGACTCTGGATTGGGAGAGGCACTAGATACATTTCCATTGACTTCACCATCTACAACGCTAACATTAACCTCTTCTGCGTTGTCAAGTGAGACACCAAAACCGAATCCAGACTTAGGAGACAGTATTGAGAGAGCTAAATTTTAGACTGGATTTTGAATTTCCTCCCACCGGCGGCATCAAGCCTACAGGAAACTTTGGTACTGTGAAGCTGCTGCGCTACATCACACGCCTGGAGTACGGGATCATGGGTAGGAGGAGCCTCTGTCACTAAGCTGAGTCGATCATTACTTCATTATCATAGGTGCCGAGTTTGTGTTCGCCGCATTTATCTTCTACTATATGATTGAGGAGATCTTGGAGCTACGGTCAATGCGACTTGCCTACTTCGCGTCTTTTTGGAACTGGCTGGACATATTTGTCCTCACTGTAAGGAAAGACTGCGGGTCCGCACTCAGACATCTGCTTGATTCAACTTTTTCTTTAGGTTTCAATCGCCACTTTAACCTTCAACGTGTACACAATGATCAGAGTGTCGACGTTGCTCAAGTCACTGCTAGCTGAGCCAGAGTTGTTCAAAGACTTCTCATATCTAGAAAAGTGGTCCAAGACATTTCAGAATGCAGCCGCACTCACCATCTTCGCAGGATTCCTCAAGATCTTCAAGTACATTAGCTTCAACAAGACCATGTCACAGCTGGCTGGGACCATTCAAAGGGTGTGTATGAGCGTACCTACTGAAGTTGTACCTCACATGTCGTACTGATGCTGAATTTCAGTGTGCTGGAGATGTCGCTGCCTTCTCGCTCATGTTTTACATTGTCTTCATTGCCTACGCACAAATTGGATACCTCATGTTTGGGGCTAACGTGAGGATTCCTTGTGTTCAGGTGGAAGAATGACAAAGTCAATGGTAACCTTGTATTCTTCTCTTAGGTGAGGGTCTTTAGCACCATCTACGACTGCTTATTCACACAGTTCAGGCTGCTCCTTGGCGACTTTAACTTTCCAGATCTTCAGGCCGCAAATAGGATCTGGGGACCTGTTTACTTCCTTAGCTATGTCTTCATAGTCTTCTTTGTCCTCATGGTAAAGTTGGGTATTGGTTATTTGTAGGAAAGGTTGTGCTGTAAATGTTCAACTCTCTCTCTCTCTCAACAGAACATGTTTCTCGCCATCATCAATGACACCTACTCAGAGGTCAAGGAGGAAGTGGACAACCGGCGTGAGGAATTTCAGGCAAGTCATCAGCATCCTATAGAGTGAAATATTTTCACTCAACTCCCTTGTTCTTTCAGGTTGGTGATTACGTGATGCGTGGCTACAACAACATTCGCGAGATGATCCTAGAGCGCGACAAACTAATCGACATCAAGGAGACAGTCAAGCTGGCGGGAGATGATGGGGTCGTCACTTATGATGAGATCAGGGAGAGCCTTAGGAAGTAAGTTAGTAGTCACGTCTGAGAATGATTGCAGAGCTGCACTTTGGCGGCGTTGCTCTTCTGCACGAACCGGACAGTGTGCTGGTTGGATCACAGCACCCTCTTCTTGATAGGCTGAATTTCTCTGACCTGGAGATTGAGATCTTCTGCTCCCGCTATGATAAGGACGGCGACTTCACATTCAATGCGGACGAGATCAATGCCATCAACCAAGGCCTCGGCGATCAGATTGCTAACTACGACCACCTCGTCTTGAATGAGGAGAATGACGAGCAGGAAGAGGAAGAGCCTGCAGAGAAAATCCCGAAGATGAACAAGACCCAGTTCGGAGAGTAAGTTTTGAATCCTCTCCACCTTGGCGAGGCACATAAAGTGAACATCTTTTTTCCCAAGGATGGAGTCAAGGGTGAATCACATGGAGAGCCAAATGGTCTTTGTGGTCAACAAAGTGGAACAGGTGCTGAGCAGACTCGAAGAGAATTAGGTAATGGGAAGAAAGCAGATTTCAGTAAAGATGAGGAAGGTATTTTTTGAATGTTTGCTTGCATTGACGCTCTTGTTCATGAGTCTGTCTCTCTCAGTCGTTAAATAGCCGGGAGACGATTATCTTGCACGGCATCCAAGGGATCTCCCTGGAGAGCATCAACAGCTAGAGGGGGCATCAAGCTATGACTACTTTAAGGAATTGTACAGTATTAAGCAATGATATTATATCGTCCTGTGATATGACCTAAAACTACGTGGCAGAGCAAATTCGACAAGTTTAGCCCTTAAGACTGACAATTGAAGCTGCTGAGCATCACCTACTGTTATTGAATAAAGGTACAACCATGTCCTAAAACTTTCTTCGGCAACATGAAAAAAGGGACTAGAGGAACGATCTAAACTGACGCAACCTGTCCAAAATGCTGTCGGTTGCCCTCTCCAAGCGGGGGGTGACGTCGGCGACGATGACGAAGAGGGCAGGTCGAACGGCACCGTCGAGACATTGACGGTGGACGCGGAAAACACACCCACAGGGATGCAGCTAATTCAGGCTCAGTCTGGATAGTTATGGCCTTCTAAAATCACTGGTCCTGCAGTATCTTCCTGAACGGGTCGGGACTCCAGTGAGGCGGACGACTCGAGTTGTCTTGACCAAACGTCCGAAGCCTTTGCCTTTGAAGAAGCACCAGAAGGAGAAGAAGAAGCACAGGACAGAGGAGGAGGATCATCGTTGATGGTTTTTTGGACTTTGTAGCGAAACAAAATCATCCCCAATGTAAGTAGGTATGATCGGAAAGTCTAATAGGCTCTTCTCCTTCGTGCTCTTCGGGCTCGGTTCATTTGCATATTTATAGAGGCGATCTTGGTTGCTTCTCCCATCAGCCAGCCTCTAGGCCCACGCTGCTTAGAGTGCAGATACAATACAGCAGAACTACTCAGTGCCCTGAGCAAACCACCATCAGAAATTAATTCATAGGCAACCCAACAGGGAGAGAGAACAGCTCGCCTGCTTTTTGACTCGCGCTTGTTTGGTCGCTCGCTCGTGCCGCGGCCGTCGTAGCCGTCACAGCCGTCGCAGCCGTCGCAGCAGCCGCCGCCTCTTGTTCACTCGCGCCCAAGCTTTGGCGTGTGCGTGTCGTCGTACCTGTTGCTGCCTCCTCACAAGAGTGCGCGCACGATCCAAGAATGGGCAGTGAGATCAAGCGGAGAGAATCACTGCGCTCCTTCTGCAGTTGCTCTCAGACATCGTAGTTTGACGCAGGTCGGTGCCTTCTTGTGGGTGTCTCGATAAAAGCAAGAGAAAAAGAAGATGCGGTTGCTGCACAAGTGATTGGGCGAGACCGTCTTCGCCATGCGGGACGGGCCTGTAGTGCCTTTGGTGATGGTGACGTCGTGCTTCGCGTCCAAGGAGCCTCCGCCGTCAGCCTTGCTAGGAGATTCGCACCTGCTGCAACGTCACTGTGTCAGAGTGCTACCGTTGCTGCTACAAGTTGCATCGCTCGTCGTCAGCGTCGTCATTCTCATCGTGCTGCTCGTGCACAACGTCCACTTCCTGCAGTACGACCAAAGCGAGGAAGTAGCGCGGAGATTGAGTCCTTCAGTGTCTGCACGCTTCCGCCTACTACAGCAGCAGCAGCCTCTCGTGGTGCCCGACACCAAGTTGGCCGACGTGTTCATCTCGGTCAAGACGAGCCACAAGTTCCACCGATCACGCCTGGACGTCGTCGTCAAGACGTGGTTCCAGCTGGCCCGGCAGGAGACGTGGTTCTTCACGGACAAAGATGACAACCAACTGATGGAGAAAACAGGCAAGTACCTGACCTGCCTCATATTTTTTGAACGATTACCCCGAGTTAAAAGACTCCTGACTGCTGCAACCTTCCTGTACCAGACACTGAAGAGCAACGTAGCCTTTTACCGGGGCGAGGGAGCTCGTGTTCAGTGCTGCAATCATCAGTTTCATCACTATTTTGTTACTTCTTTAGGCGGCCACCTCCGCGTGACCGACTGCCCCGATAATCACAGCAGGCAGGCGCTCTCCTGCAAGATGGCGGCTGAGTTGGACGCATTTCTCGCCACGAACAAAAGGTAGGAGTCTCTTGTAACTTATGAACCCGGTCAAGATCTGTGTGGGCGATAAGAGACGAACCCTTATTGATCTCTCGACTCATAATAACAGCCTCTGTTAAATCGAAGGTTGTCCTCAGCCCCAGGCTATGATACGTAAAAAAAAGATGAGATGACCACCACCGATGCCCAGAAAATCTGCTTCAAAAGCTGCTTCTCTCCCCAATCAGTGCCCCATTCTTCATCATCGTTCGTTTAGCATCTTCAGATTTGACTCTGCATGGGGTTGATGGGGTTCCTCGACTGGCACCATGACTAGAAAAAGCGTCTTTTTTATCTGCGCCCCCTCCGAGAGTCTCTATTGAAGCATATGTGTAGCTTTTACAGACGCTTCTTCAGCGCGCAACCCTCACACGCATAGTGACAAATTGACAGAACGCAGTCATGGTTCTTTCTTTCTTTTGCTCTTCCACGTCTCAGGTGTGTCAATATTATGAGAGCACACAAGGAAAATTTTGACTCCACCACTTCTGTTTTGTTGTCAACGGTTTCCTCGACGATGCTGTGATTTTATCTTAGCAGGTGTTGAAAGCCAAACTCCGCGTCCTCCCTCATGTCAGAGTTTTACACCACGTCCAAATCCTGATGTCAAAGCCTCCTTAATGGCGCCTTTTTAGCACAGCAGAGAGAGTGAGAGACGATACAAATGATGGCAAAACCTGTAGTCAACCTCACCTTACCTGTGGGCTTGCGCCGCCAAGCGCACTCGCGCACTCACGTAGGCGCCCAGCAACACCTCGAGCACCTTCTTAGCGTAGCTCAGCCATGAGCATGAGCGAGATACGAAGGCATCGATTGCCGATCTAAGCCCTTGGATGGCTGCAGCTTCTGAGCTCAGTATAATAGGTGCCTTTTCTCACTGTCAAGCGTCCCTTTTGTCACGGCCCTAAAATCCAAATTCGTCGTGCAATAAAAGTCTTCAGAATATACCCCGAGTGTGCGGAGTGAGCCGCAAACAACTTTTGGTGACTCCCTCGTCGCTGTGCACTTTTCGTGACTCACACGACGCGTTTTTCTGCAGCTGGTTCTGCCACTTTGATGACGACAACTACGTGAACGTTCCTGCCCTGATCAAGAAGCTACGCGAGTTCGACCACACCAAGGAGTGGTACTTGGGCAAGCCGTCCATATCGGAGCCTCTCGAGATCCTCGACAGAGACAACATGCAGGTATGAGTTGTACGCACACCTTCTTCTCGACAATAGTGAGGCAAAGAGTAACGTGTTCGTCGTCCGCTCGCCCTCAGAAGAAGCTCTCGTTCTGGTTCGGTACCGGAGGCGCCGGTTTCTGCCTCTCATCCGCGTTGAGCCGGCGCCTGCTCGACGTGGCCGGCGGCGGCCGGTTTGCTGCTGTAGCCGACAAGATCCGTCTCCCCGACGACGTCACCATGGGCTACCTCGTCGAACACGTCTTGGGCGTGCCGCTCACAGTGGTCAACGAGCTACACTCTCATCTGGAGCCTCAGAGACTGCTAGATGAAGAGGAACTTGAGCGTCAAATCAGCTTCAGCTACTCCACCTTCGACAATGACGACAACCACGAGCGCAACGTGGTCACCATTGCCGGCTGGAGCGAGCGAGACGATCCCACCAGGTACGTAGAGCACGCCGTCATGGTGAAAACACCCACACATGTGTAAGGAAGACGTGTTTGCATCTTTTCCAGGTTTCTCAGCCTGCATTGTCACTTCTTTCCCCGGACCGATTGGTGCCTGGAGAAGTCATCGTAATGTGTTCTAGTGATAAGGACTCCTGGAGCCTCGAGTCCGTCCGCGACTCCGTCCCCTGCATCATTCAAACAGATTAAGAAATCAGAGAACGCTACTGCTAAGTGCCATATCTACGTGAGCGAGCAGTGTCAATATTTGCTTCAAGTGCGCCAAGAAGCTTGCATTCATCAAGACACATGTTGTGCACAATGTGTTAGGTCACTCGGCCCGATTTGGCCGCTCGTGCGTGCACACGGACGTGCCCACCACAGTTTGCTCGCTAGCACCTGCCGCTCATGACGTTGCAAATGCCAGTCAGAAGAACAATCTGTGATATTGCCTAAAGTTCGCAATAAAGATTACGGAGATCTTCATGGGTGCGTGCGCTGTTAAACTTTATTCCCGTCTGCCTGCTTGCCCGCGTGCCTGCCCATGCAAAACCCGGCGACGACGTCCATTGTATGGGCTGTCTTCTTCTTGTCTCTGGGCAGAACAATAAAAACTGCTGCGTGCCGCCGGTCGCCATAAAAATTCTTGCTGCTGCCTCGCTCCTCCTTGGATAATATGACTATGGCTGCATCGCTTTCAAGAGGCTTTTGAGTGAGAGGTTTTTTGAGGAAAACTTTTGTCTCGTTGCAGACGACGGCGGAGAAGGAGGAGAAGAAGACGTGCAATTACCTGCGAGAGTGGAAGATAAAGGCTGGTTTTTTTTGTTTTTTTTTCGAGACGTTTGTTTCTCCCGGGCCAAAAATGCCTCCAGATATCAGTGGACTCCATATTCAGTATGCAGGAGGCAGCAGTTACCCGTGCACAATTCCTTGCTTGCCAGTCCTTTTTCTCTGCTGTGCGTAAGAATGCGATTGAAATTCGTTCCTCGTTTCCTCTCTGCCCCTTCAGCTTTGGTAAGCTTTTATGGGCCACCCACCTGAGTTTGGAACTTGTCTGCATGCCTGGTGCTGTCTGCTGTATCAGGGAGAACTCATCTATATTCAGCAGTCACGGTCGACTCACTCCTTTAGTATGTACAGTTCATCCAACCATTTTCCAATCGTATTCTCCTTCTCTCAACCATGATAAGACAAAGTGGCCTAGGATCGATCTACGGTTGCTGCTGCAGTCCTTCCCCGTCCCCTCAAAAAAGCCCCCGGGGTCCGCTCGAACGCGGCGGCGCTCATGTATATTTCATCAGTCTCCGTATGTAGTAAGAACTACTGGCGGCCCCATTGTTATCAGTTGGGCCAACAACAGCAGCAGAAAAGACGGATCGTTAACTGGGTACCTCCTCCTCCTCCTGCTCCCCTACCTTAACCACCGCTTTAACTCCCGCGGACACTTGACTGCGGGCGATTGAAGAAATGCTGATTGCTGCTGCTGCGTTTTTGGGGTAACGAGCAAGCACGCGACGGTGACACCTCCAACAACTGCAAACATCTCTTCACAAACCTTGAAATTCCAACCAATCTGCTCGTTGCAGCGTTTCCCTTTTTTTCGGCTGAACTTTAGAGATTTTTTTCTGCGGATCGAGCAATGTCAGTTTTCCGGCAAATGGTAACAAAAAGGATGAACAAACTCACTGACGAGAATCTGAGAGTCTCACGTTTGATCGACGGTGCTCAATGCTGTTGCTCATATCTCAGTAATTTTATGCTAATTGAACTCGGCTGGATGATCCGCGGGATCTGCGCAGTTCTTTTTGTGCGTCTGGAAGTGTTGTTCGCCCCTGGTGCTCGTGCCAGAGAAGGGGCGAGTCGGGCAGGAGACACACGACAAAGAATGCCAGCTATGTCTGTCTGTCCAGTGATGCCGACGTCGCCAAGAATGGGCCAATCTGCGGACAGAATGCTAGAGCATGTGGAAAAGGAGAGCTCGCACACACGTGCCATATGACAAGACGTGCCAGTTGCATGCAGATGTGAATGGGACCACTGCTACTCCAGCGGCCATTGGAACTGGCACTGCCGTTGGATGAACAGGATCCTTCAGGTCTTGCTACGCACTCACTTTTCGTTTATCTGTGCCCTCATCAGCAGTGGCCCAATTATTCTCCCTTAGTCCCTGCCTGGCATCAGATAGCACAGTCTCGGTGACGACGACGACGCCACTGAAGTGGACTCAACGCTTCAAACGAGAACCAGAATTACTTGATGGCGACAAAGTGGATGCCAGAGGAAAGAACAATCAAAAAACGAAACTGATCACGGAGAGCCTAGAAATGAGATATCCAGATAGGTCGCACTTCAGTGCCCAGGCAACTTGACTTCATGCATAATCTCTTTCTTGGAACGCATCTTGGCTTCTGGATGCACTCCGAGGGATGCTATGAAGACGACAAGAGCGGCCGAAAGCGTCACGCAACCTCCGACAAGGTGCACAAGGTTGCGTGATTCTTCGGTCTCGTTCTTTGTCTCTCAAGATGGTACACTTGCAGAAGAGTAGTCCGACTTCATCTAGGAAGGACCAGGCAAGCAAAATCGCTCAGCGAGTACACTTCAGAAGATGACGAACCTGTGCACGTAACGAGTTGAGAAATCCCCTCTCCTCCAATGAGCGGGCGTACAGAGTGAACTTTTCTGCACTCGCCGTGATCATGGGGCATTTTCCTGTCCAACATGTGTATAAAAGCGTCGGTGTCCACACGCGGAGCAGCCAGTGCACCGAAGCGACCGAAGCCTGCTGCCGGAGACAACCGAGAGAGCACTACAGATGAAGATGGCACCCAAGGTCACATTGACGTACTTCGACCTGAGGGCTAGGGCGGAGCTCGCCAGGCTCATCATGGCCGCCGGAGAAATCGAGTTCGAGGACAAGAGGGTCTCCAGCGAATGGCCCGAGCTCAAGCCCAGTGAGTACACGAGCCTGGTGTCATAAAGCAGTTGTCATGCAAGTTTCTCCTCGCCTTACAGACACTCCTTTTGGTTCTCTGCCCGTCCTCAACTACGGCGACGACGAAGTCGCCCAGTCCATGACCATCGCGCGCTTTCTGGCCAAGAAGGCTAAGTTGGCCGGCAAAGATGACCTGGAGCAGGCGCAAGCGGACATGATCGTCGATTACATCAGTGATCTCACCACCGACGTCATCAAAGTCATCATGGCCAAGACCCCAGAGGAGAAGAACCAGCTGGGGGAGACATTCTTCAAGACGACTCTACCAAACTTCCTAAAAACTTCGGAGGCGCTGCTCAAAAAGCGGGGAGGCAAACATTTCGCTGGAAGCGATGTAAGTTTTTTACTTACTAATAAGTTTTTATTCACGAGGCAGCTTTGACACGACCTTGCTTTTTAGTTAACGTGGGGCGACATCGCCATGTTTAACATCCTCGACCTCGTCCACAACAAGAAGCTGTTTGCCAGCGTCCCCGGACACGACGCCTGCGAGAAGTTCAACACTGACTATCCTCTCCTGACGGATCTGTTTAAGGTGGTTGGAGAGCAACCTGGAATCAACAAGTGGGTGCAGACCAGGCCGGACAACAAGTTTTAAGCAAGGTGTAGAGGATGTTCTTCCTCCTATGTGATTATTAATATATTCTTTTAACTGACATTTATTTATTTATTACTACTGAAACGCTCGAAACAGCCATACGATATTCATTGCACGAGATATCTGAAACTAGGACATCGGATTTTGCGAACATCAAGCCGTGAAGTAGCTTATTATAGTCTGCTGATTAATCCGTGGGATGCCACGAGGAATCGAGAACCTTGGCTGGTTCCATGGGCAAGTTGGTGCCCACCTGGCCGATGATTGCTTGGCTGGCGTAAATCTGCGGTAAGAGTTCCTTGAGAAAGGGGTCGCTGATGTGTACCTGACCGTCTCACCCCTCGGCGCATGCATTCTCTCCTTCCTCGGGCCATCATGAGCGCCTCCATGTAGCCGGCCACGAAAGCGTCACCGGCGCCGATTGTGTCAACTATGTCCCCCGGCGCCAGCGAAGGTGTTGCCACGGACTCGACGTCGTGAACAGCGCCCGAGTTGTCCACTTTGAAGGAGATGACGTCGGCGGGTCCGTCGGTCACGACCACGTCGGTATAACGTTCAATCAACGATGTCTGTTGAGACTCGTGCTGTGGAACCTCGAAAAAGTTGCTGATGGCATTGAGGATCTTGCTCTTGTAACCCAACCGACGGCTGCAGGACACGAAGGTCAAGAACTCGTTGCGATTCCCGAATAAGACGTTGACCCTGTGGCGACCGTAACATGAATACATGCTGACGTATGTACTATAGGTAAAGGAAAGTCCAGACATTACTCAGGCAGAAGGTCGACCACTCGCTTGACGAATGTATGATCCTGGAAGACGTACTCTCCGTTAAGGTTGAAGGCCAGTGGAATGTTGTGGCCCGAGCAGATCTGAGCCACCCTAGACACTACTTCAAAGCTGTGCTTGGCGAAGAAGCTGAGGAGAATCAAGTTTTCTCAATCTCACAGTATTACAACACCGTCTTCCGCGCCCCACCTGGTCAGATAGACTGCTGCAGCTTCGTTGACACATTGCTCCACGCCCAAAGCCTCGTAGTCTTCAAGTGTAAACCTATCCGCGGCTCCCACCATAGCGCACAGCGTCCTCTCCATGCCGCAGACCAGCGCAACGCAATGACCGGTGGGCAGATCCAGCTGCTCACACAACCTTCAGATAGGGTCCAGATAACTCCTGAATCACGTCGTACAAGCCGTCATTTTTGTATTACCTCGGTAGAATGCCAGATTCCTTGATCTTTGACGTAAGCGCAGTTCCATGATCGTCGCGGCCGATCGACCCGAAGAATTTGCTGTCCAAGGCGTCCTCGGCGTCGAGCCAGCAGAGCACTCGACACGTGTTCAGGGCGCAGCCGCCGGGAACCAATGTTGAGCTACGAAAGACATTGCCGTCTAAATTCGTTTGATGCGGATTGACATCGTCCGTCTGATCGTCTGAGGGCCTGGAGGTCTTGCTCTTCCAGCAGGCTGGCATGACCCCTGTGACAACAGTGACTCCTCACCTCTTGTCTGCGACGTCCCGGAGCATCCCCTTGGTGTCCATCTCCTGTCCGACGCCTCGCCGCAGCCCATACGTGGCGACCAAATGGGTCTCTTCCGAAGGAGTAACGTCCACTACGATGTCCAGCAGGGGGTTGCCGAAGGACAAGAACACCTTCCTGCTTCTTTGAGTACTCGAGGACATTTTGTGTGTCTTCTCAGCCACTTCTAACCTGCGAATTACATCTTTGTTTGTCTGCTTGAGATTTCATTTTTCTACTTCGTCAGACGAGCCTACAACGCCTAGACAAGAGGCATGTGGCCGATTTTCCTGTCTGACCACAGGCGAACCCGACGGCGGCTGACTGATGCAAGTTGCGTCTGTCTTGACGCACAACGGGAAGGAGAACAACTAGCCCGTTCTCGCATCCCGCGCCCACACCGAGAGTTCCTTTTTTAACCAGTCCTTGCTCTTGAGTGTAACAAGTCCTTCCACGTACGCACGTGCGGACTTGGCCAAGCAAGTACACACTCGCGTCGTTCGAGAAGAACACGGACCAATTGCAGCTGCCGCCGCAGGGTGAAGAATTAGAAAGCAAGCAGCAGCAGAGGTGATATGAGAAAGCCTCGGCAAGGCTGGAAGGGTGCAGATTTTTGATAGATCACCTGATACTCTCACTTCCATGAATGGCCAGGAAGTGTAATACAGCAAAGTCGCTATCATAAGCTGCTATTATCTTGAGGTTCGGGTCCTTTTGGTGCTCATTTTGAATCTTCAAGGGCGGCTCACGGCCTCTCGTCAGTACCAGCACCTAATTTATAATCACGCAGACTTTTCTTAAAAGTATTACGGTGTCGCATAACGCGAATGAGACTCAAGTGGACGCCTGCTCACTAAGAGAGTTTGTTAGACGCTGCTGGACGAAGATATAGTAATGTTAACAGTGATTGCTTTCTAGAACCGCTCACTGGGTAATCTATTCACAAACCTACCTATTTTTAAGGGCGGTCTATCCTTGAGAGAGGTTTGTAATAGAGCCTTTACGGAAGTTACGACGACGAGTTGATGATATGTCATTATCATAAGGATCTGGTTGCAAAAAGATGACGTCTGTCACTGCGTTTTTGAACTATTTCGTCATCCTCATTCATACTTTCATACAGCTAACACGGATGATCTTAAGAGTGATGCCGAAGAACGCCTATTTAGTGAAGTTATTTTTACTTTCTGTTTGAAGTCTGACCGATTTAGTAAACGCTTTGACGCTGACAGAGGAACTTGGCTAAATCGGCATGTAATTAAAAATTGTGAGCGCCTTTAGCATAAAGTGTATTTGTACCTTGGTCCAGCTTAAGGCGTGACTTGCGAGCTGTCTCGACTCAAGCTGAGTCGAGTTCTCCAAACGTCGGGCTTGGCTTGAAGTGGGAAAATATGGCTAGTACCAAGCTGGAGACGCTGATGTTCCCCAAGCTCGTGTCTGTGCTGCTTCTCTCGTCCTCCCTTCGTCAACTCTGTGAGGAACAGGCGCGTCATTATCGTGAGACTAGTTTGAAATCTCGATGCTTTGATGTGTCATAAAATATTGTTTTGCAGTAGAAGTGTTGTTACTGTGCAAACGACGCTCCTATTGCGGGTGTCGTTATCATGGGATTCGCCTGTCCTCGCTTCGTTTTCAAAACAGAAGTAGGACCTGCTCAGACCTTGTTGAAAGTAATTTCGGAGGAGAAAAACAGGGTGCACACTGAAACGTTGTTGAGGTCTAGTCCGCCTATACAGACCTCGTAAGCTTTCAGTGGCGAGGAATTCAGTGCATACTCTACCATCAAACATTGTGGTGGTGAATGAGTGACTGAAATCGTTGACACAGAATAGTATCTACATATCTAGTACAGAATAGTATTCGTAGTAACCGATGGTATCTGACAATGAGTTGATGATTGTGCACTTTCACTGAGAGTTCTCAAACACACAGTTTAACCCAGGTCAGTGTGGCCTGTTTTTGGCCTGTTTTTCAGGCCAAATGTGCTGAAGTCTTTCTGTGGGACACCCGCACCCTTCACGTTGGGGTGTGGGACCTTCTATCACGTTTTTCGCGTGCTTCGCGTCCGCTTTCACCTGGCCAAACGAAGACTGCGAGACAAAGTGTGAGAAGGAGGAGTGGAGCAAGGAGTAAGGAGCGTACCTCGTCCAGAGGATGGAAACGTGCGAACACGCGGAAAACATGCCCAACGCTCGACGTGGAGGGGAGGGGGGAGGGGAGAGTTGGGGGGTCCAAACACCCAAGTGTGAGCACCGCAACCAGGAGCCTTAGAACGGTATTTGTTGAAAGTCTTTGTAGTCTGCAGAAATGTGCTGCATTTGTCGCAGTGTAACGCTTTTTGGTGGAAAATTCAGCTAAAGTTGATCATTTGGACACTCAGACATAAGTCCTGACTGCGGGACGTCCTACTGTAGTTTTGACGAATTAATCGACGTTGAATGATGCATGAACGGAAGTGAAGCACAACTGCATTTCAGAAAAAAAATCGGGACTTGAAAATTTTGACCTCATAAGCAATTTTACCTATTAACTGATGACATATTTTCCGGATTTCCCGACATTTTAAAAGAATTTAAGACCAAATGGTGCATGTACGCCGTAATATATAGCCTGACTTTTCACCAAAGTTGCCCACTGCTTTGTCCAGCTTTGGACATCCTCAGCATGCAGTGAAGCGCCCAGCCAGCTGTCAACAACCGCAAATACGGTGACTCTGATTACATGAAATTTCCAGCAGTCTAAGCAGTCATCCGCGACAAGTCATATCAAGCAGTCATATGTTGCTGCCGTTCGGCATTAAAGCCAATTTTTTATTGCAAATGTGATTCTACAACCAACAAAACTACGTGTCACAGCCACCCGATGCAATGCATATAGCAGAAGATGTGATACCCAAGTACTGGAGCTGTGCACAACATTTCAGTGGATCCAAACATCACCATCTTGTGCGCCGAGATGGCAGAAGCTATGCTACTTCATGTTTCACCCCGTCCCGGTGGCCACTGGAAGGCAGAAAAGCTGGACTGTACCGTACATATCAAATGTCAACAGCACCTGCACAGAGACTGCTAAATGGCTGATGCTCAGGGGTGAAGTCATGGAGAATTCTTGTGTACAATCTTGTGTACAAATAACATAGTCATCTTTGGTTCTTCGGACGCAGTCCGATGTTATCCACATGTCGCTTCGTCACTGTCCAGTGCGCTACATAGAAAGGTGCTACACTTAAAGTTGGAGCATAACTCCTGTCCTAAATTTCATGAAGCGTCACGCGTGCCTGTGTACTGAAATGATCGTGCAAGCCATTTGGACTCGGTCTTCGACGTTTCCATTGTACTCACGCAAGATGTGCTCAGCTGCAAAGAAAAGAGTAGTAACTTTTTTAATATTTCACTTGGTTGGTCTTCTTTTGAGTTTTAGACATGAAAGAGGAAAGATGTTGAAGGAGAGAACGACAAGTGATTGCCACTGTGATCCGAATGTTCTGTGCCACTGCTCTCACATCAACACCATTTTCTCCCCCAATGCGGTCCACTTCGAGAAATCTCTGAACACAGCAACATGAGATTCAGGAGATGTAACTTAATGATAAGCATTGTCCACCATATCTGAATATTAAGTGAATTAAAAACATACTTGCTACTTCTCCGGCTTTCGTCTTCTCAACCATATGAGAAGAAAGTGGGTGATACTGGAGCAAAAATGCATTGAGGTTTGTTTCCTGATATCTAATAAAAGACTGCCTCAAAAACTCATGATTATGACGCGTCTCTGCCCTTCTTTGGTGCATGTCGTACCGACAATACAATAGATGAGTCCAAGACCAAGTCCTACTGGCTTATGTGATCATTACACAGGCACGCGCGGTGTTTCATGAAATCTAAAACATACTAGCAAAAGTTATGAGCACAATTTAAGTGTCTGACCTTTTTTGGTGCGCACTGTAAAGTTGTATAAGTACAGGCCGTATTATGGTATGGGTGGGAATCGCAGTCGGGAAAAATCATCTTCATTCACCCAACCATTGATCAGTAATGTATAGGAGCTTTCTTCTCTTCCTATAAAAGTTATCATGAGCCTCGGCGAGGTTCATCATTAGTATATTGAATAGCTTCTCGCCTACTTCTCCCCATCCTCATGGTCATGATCATCATCATGACGGTGAACATCATACTCGAGATTTAGAGCAGAGTCTTCATTGCGAGGGTGTTCGTGATCGTTTCGGTGTCCATTGTCCATCCGGTGGTCACCGACTTCATGCTTTTGGGCATTAGCGTGATACCTGTTGTCCTCGTGGTCGCGATCATGGTCGTCGTCGTGAGAGTGAGCGTGACCATGTTCACCCTCGAACTTCAGTATGCCTTGTTCAATGGCAGTGACGATATTGCCACCGTCGTCATGATCGTCGTATCCATTGGGGTGATGCCCACCCCTCAACTCTCTCATGTGTTCATCATGAGAGTGACCGTGTTCCAAGCCGAAGTCGCCATGACTGTGTCCACTACCTATGGATACAAAATTATATAGTACAGTAGTATGTGTGTTATAAATTTCGTGCTTAACGTTGCTTTGTTGCGGCTGCCACTCGGGCACGGCTTCAGACCAGATATATCATCCAACGATAACAATCCCTATATACACGTTTAGATATATATATAAAAGAACAGCCCCTTATGTACGTGTGTGCGTGGGGGTGGGTGGGTCCGCGGTTGGTTTCGATTTTAACGGTGCTTTTTGTTCATGCGCGGCCGATTTGGCCGATTCTCGCACTTTTGTGCGAAACGGCCGGTTTCTGTCCAGATGCGCGTGTTGAGCGCGAAGTGGGTGTTAGGTTAGGATTTGGTGGCTGATTTTCGTCACTTTATATTTTTGCTATATTATTCCTACCCAACGAAGTGGGTAACTAGTGCGAAGCGCTAGTATTAACATAATTGTTAATGTTTGTCTTAATTAAACTTCATGTACAACAACAGCATCCACAAGGCTGAGAACTCCTTGATATGTGTGCGCAAATATTGAAGTACCTACATCATGACTGTTTTTAGTTCATCAACTTTGATGCTTGTTATCTCCAAAAAAGTGATTCAAGGCAAATTGCGACTGTTGATATTTCAGTCCCTTCCCAGCACGAAGACTGGGGTCAGGTAAACCCTTTGAGCAGAAGCAAACTATGTTCAAACAATTTGCGCCGGTTTCCACCCGTGCTGTGTTCCTTGGTCCGAGGTATGAGACCTGTGTCATGCTCGGGTCAGTGACGTCACGGATTCGATGGTTCGAGTATTGTTGGTGAAGCCCCTTCTGGGAAAAGAGGTTCTTTGCTTTTGAGTTTCAGGTCTTTTTGTGCTGCAGCCCGTTCAAAGAAAAAAGTGAAGTGTGTACGCACCCGCGGTTCCAACGAAGACTCCCGCCCTCCCTGCCTCCCTCAGCTGCGGTGTTTCTTCACTGTACACGTTCTTTTTGAGATCCAACTCCTCTGACCTTGTGCGTTAACAAAGAACATTTCAGCTCCAATCACAGGTCGCAGATGGGTGGTGCAACAAACACTCCTACAGGGATGAGACTGATCTTGAGCAGATCGTAACGGTAAGAAGCGGCCCGCAGACCCGTCTTCGTCCTCCTGATCGACACCAGCCCACAGACGACCACTTCTGCCGGCAACAACCGTACGTGTTGCTACGGCTGACGTGCGTAGGTGGGTACAAATATCGCGCCAAAGAACGCCTCTTGTGAGGGAGAAAGGAGAGATTTTCTCAGCGAATTTGCGTGGCCTCGAGATTTTAACGAGTTTCAGTGGAAATCTGGCTGGTGGCGCAGTCAAGCGTACGAAGACAGCACGAGCCTGATTAATTGGCCAAATGACGAAAAGTGGAGACATTTTCTCCCTCTCAAGGATGCTCTTGTTTGAGATGACAAGACGAGGAAGCTGGTAACACTCAACTAAAAGATCAAATCACTGCACCTCAAGGCAGTCTGTAGTCGAGTGAAATTGCAGGGAGGCTTCAAAAAACCTTGTCACAAGAGGTGAGACTGCACGCAGCTTTGTCGTGGCAACGTGTTCTATACTTCAATGCCACGCGCTCTCGTCGCATACTGCGCATCAAACGTGTGGAGGCTGTGACCACCTCCCGGCAGTCGTTACGTCACAGACTGGCTGACAGGGAACAGGTCCTGATGCCCGGTACGATCCCCTAGGTAACAAGTTCATCGAAATGTACATGCCAACCAAGGAATTTCCTTACAATAAGACAAGACGGTGGTGACAGCGGCAGAACTTACCCAACGCTTCTACCACTGTCATGGCTGCGAAGCCCAATAAGAAGAAGGCGCAGCCTACCATCCCGACCATGCCTGCCTTGGTCAGTCGACCTCTCTCCAGCACTTCGTAAAAGACGATGTAGAGCAGCGTTCCTCCAGCAATGCCTTGCAGGAGTCCGATAACCAACGTTTGAGGTCCAGAAGTGGCATCCACATGAGCAGTAACCCCGATACCGACGGCAACCCCGATATTCGACGACACTGACATCGCGGCCATATAAAGAATAATATGGAGGCGGGAGGTTTGGTTGGCCAGCATGTCTAACCCGATGCAAAAGTGAATCGGGATCATGTGAATGACGATGGCACCAAAAAGTGTCCACACATCTCCTGCTAGTAGCTGCAGGCCTAAGACAAAGTGAGAAATTATACATTCGGTGCGGAGTCAGCGTCAGTGTGTCCTCACCGACTGCCATTCCTTCGAAGACGGCGTGTAGTGACAGAGCTATGGCCACCAGGATGTTCCTCATGGTTCGCAGGATGTTCTTCTCGCTCATGCCGCTGCTGTCACTCGTAGGCCCCTGTTCCTGCGGAGCATTTGCAACATCCGGACATTGGAGCGATGCATTTAGTGAGTTGTCGTTTCCCGCTTCGTTTTCGTTTGTCGGGTTGAGAGATGATCCATTCTGTGCTGTCGCCCTGAAGGAAGCCAGCGATATTCGTCAGACAAGCAGTGCAGCGACGAATGATGTATTTGCTACAAATCAGAGGACTTTGCTAAGCAACTTCAACGGACTTACCCAGCCCTGCCGTCGTCTTCTGGCACAAATCCTGCATTTTCCAGTCCGCCCCCGTCGCCACTGCTGGTGCTCCCTTCCAACTCCACTTGTTCGTTGTTCAACTCGGACTGGTTGGCATTGTCATCGGCAATGGAAGACACGCCATGGCTGTGGCCGTTGCCGGGGTGGAAAAACTTGAGTACGATGGCTTCGATGATATAGATGATGAAGAAGCCAATACAGAGGAAAAGTCCAGCAAAGGAAAAGTGGGAGTCAGCAGGGAGATAGCCCAGTTTTCGCGCGATTTCAAGGCTCTCCTCGACCTCGGGCAGCATGTGGATGAATACAGTGGCCAGGAGAACGCCACCTCCGAGGCAGAGGACTGATCCTACGATCTTTTCCACGCTCCTGTTCCGCTGCTCACTGAAAAAACTGAACAGGAACAGTGGTAAGATGCCACTGGCCATCTTCACAATCATCCAGACGATCATGACGAGAATTTTATGTCCCAAAAGATCCATTATTGCAGTTTGGACGAATCAGTTGCGATTTCCCTCCCCCCCCCAACGCTTGGTCAGGATGTCAGATTTCCTCTGCTCGCACGCAGCACTGCACCTGCAACGCAAGACAAAGCGCTCAGACGTGATGGCGTTGTGCACAAGTCTCACATGTGTCCATGTAGTAATCGCACACGTGGATGATCAATCCTCGCACGTCTTGGTTGGGTGCACACTTGTAGAAGCTTTTGCTATGCTGCTTGCTGTTGAGAGCTTTAGATGCAGACAGCAACGGAGAGCGCGCAGTGTAGCAATCCTCAGGTCTGCTAGGACAGGTCTATGCGGTCGTATGTTTGTAGAAGCACTTTTGAACGGTCATGTTTCTATTTACGACTAATTCCTATCGTTTGCCAC
>JAAUXU010122820.1_pt1 | contig 39723 bp, 36 predicted proteins | sample 7278151 | NCBI WGS metagenome assembly JAAUXU01 (sample SAMN14350113, study PRJNA611818) | marine sediment metagenome | isolation source: surface marine sediment (1.8m) | place: French Polynesia: Moorea | collected 2018-08 | reverse complement strand
TTTTGGCATACTTTATGCAGTAATTTCATGGCCAAAAATGAGGTAATTATTACTTCAAATTAGAAAAAAGTGTCTATATACTTTTTTGCTCAGAATGGTCAGCCTTGGCGCGACTTTTTGTGTGGACCAATGTCAGTCTGATTGGGTGGGATCTTACTTTCTACATCGGTTGCAACCCCTAAAGAATGTGCATTTTGAAAAAAAAGAATTTCGCCTCAAGGAGCCCACCCTAATGTGCATGTGTTGGCCGAAGAGCAATAAGCAGTGATAGGCAGTTGAGTGACTGTTATAGAGTGACACCTGTTACACCCTTGTCTCTTATGGAAAAGCTGAAGGCTAGCTACATCCTGATCAACTACATGAGGAAGACCTGCTGGACGTAGTAACAGTCGAAGGTGGACGCACTGAAGGGGGTCAGGTACCACCTTGCAAGTGGCGAATGCGCTACTTGTGGCATCTCCGAAACATGCGAGCACTGTCCTCAGAGTCATCTTAAAGCACAGCTTCTGTTTGATGCAGTCCAACAATAGCGGGCAAAAGTGGGCACGACCACGATCATCTCCAGGATCAAATCCTATAATAACGGGGCTTCGGTCTGTCTGTTGTCCGTCACCACCCAGATGTCAGAAACCACTGGGCCGATCCTGATCAAACTTTCAATGCCTAATAAGGGTCTCCAGAGATGAACCGAGTTCATGTTTTCAACCTCCCCCCTCCCCGCCCCAATTTAATATTATAAAAAAACTATTAGACAAACTCTCTCATCATTGACTAATAAATCGAATTTCTCAAAGAACGCAAGTAGGAGCAGCGACCCCAATTTGCATAATAACATTTCTTTCTTAGCTAAATATGTTCCCACTGGGCTCTTATTACTCTAGTTGTTTCAATAGTTACGACTCCTCCACTGCTGAAAGACAGAGACTTGACGAAAAAGCAATAAATAGGTGGGAGTTTTCTTCCCTGCACCTTTAAGGTTCAGCTCTAGCGATCTCCACATTGACAACTTGTGGCCAATGGAATCGCGTGCAATTTCGCCCAGTGAACAAAATTCGATGTTTTGCGACTAAAGTTTTTTAAAAGCCCGCTAGAGTGTGGACGGCAATAACGTTTATAAAATAATAGTCACCCTGTCAGAGGAGGAAGGAAGGAGGGAGGACTTGACAGAAACTGACATTTAGCAGAAACGAAAAAGTTTTCACCTCTCTAGAGAAAGAAAGGAAAGAGGTAGTAAAACTGCTGCAGATGTACGAGTTACATACGAAGGAGGTGGCGTCAAATCAGGAGAAGTTTTCTGGCCCGACCTTCAGGTGCTAAAAGCTTTGGAGAGGACGGCTGGATTCTTCTTTTCCCGCCAAATGTATTTGTATTTTTTCAGCACAATGGCGTTATCACGGTGGGATTGGACGTGTGAGCTCATTCCATATAGTCACCAGGGTCCGGCAGCAACCCGGTTGTGACTTTACCCTCCGGGTAACCGGGCGGGTCAGAATGTCTCGAGCGCTTCGTACCATGAAAATTTGATTATCGCCTTTGTCGACAAGAATTTTTTGTACATATTGCATGGGAGTTGCTCTTCAATGATGCACGGCAACAGCAGCCCTCACCAAGTCCAGAAAGACCCAGCTGGCCTTCTTGATGGAGTTGTCTTCCGTCCAGTTCGAAATGTCATTCCCAGTGGCCATCGGGGAGTCGACATATCCGTGACTTCTTTTCCTCAATATGCGCCCAGGTGAAGTTCCAAGTCCAAGGTTGGAGGCTACTTTGTCATTTATCATTTTTCCTTGCGCTTATTCAATGTGACCTCCATTAGCTTCAAGCGTGGCTTCCACATGTGCTTGAATGGTTTTGTGACCCTGGTGACCTCGGCAAGGTCCAACTTGGCCATCTCTTTCTTGATTGAGGCCTGCTGGGCCTTCACTTTGCGGTAGCTGGTAGCACAGACCTCCTCCCTACCCTGCAGAAAGTAGCCACAAGAGTTCGAGTCTTGCCTGTTAGTGGCTAGACATCAACTGACCAGTAGTGGTCAATATTCAGGCTGCAGAAATTATCAGTTTTTTGAAGGGATTCTCTCTGTGATAGACTGTGTGCTACCATCCAAAGAACCAATACTTTTCCTTTCTAGGTTTAATCCTTCGTACTTGTGATGGTGAAATTTTAAGATGACAGCCTGCTCTCTCACAATTGCACTATCAATAAGTCATCAGGGCCTTATCTTTATAACATTCCACTTGGCGTGGTGTTCCGCTCGAGGCAGAAGCTTTGGCGTTACCTTAAGCAGGTTGGAGTGGGTTGAGAATTATACGCGCTTAGATTAGGTTAGGTTACGACAAGACCACCCGACCTATCCCAACTAAGTGCCATCAAAGACGAGCAGCACGCCGTGGCGCGTCCCTCCTGTAATGTCAAACAAACGATCGCTACCCTGTCATGGACGTGCACCCAGAGGAATATTACTGAGCAAGATCAATTTTTGGACTAATATTGGTCAAGTCTTTCAGGCACTTTCTCCTGCCGTGTCATGCATTTAACCAGCTCGTGACCGGAATTTGTGAAATATTTAAAGCTCTCTGCAAGAATCGTGTGATTCTGGCCTTTGCTGCTACTTTTGCTGCCCCCTTGAAGACCAGACTGTTAAGGCACAATGTTGACGACGACTTTTCTTCATCCCAACCTGGTTATGATTGTTATGCTTCTCCTCCTATGGCTTCTTAATGCTGGACCCTCGACTGAAATGTGAGTGCAGTCTTTTCTACATTGAGGCCAGGCACTTCCATTTGAGAGGAAAGAGGAAAAAATCTCTCCTGTTCCATCGTTGATTTCTTCGCTGAAACTATTCAATATTATATATATATATATATATATATATATATATTCAATAATATCAATTTGACCCTTGTCCCCAATGCTCTCTCTCCCTCTTTCCAGGTCTGGCGCCCGTCAGCCCGACAACCGCGAGGGCGGCGAGTCCTGCCTGGCGGTGCTCAACAACTTCTATGGGGATGGCATCAAATGGCACGATGTTGCTTGTCACCACGAGAAGCCCATCATTTGTGAAGACACCGAGGGGCATCTGAACTTTGCCAGGCAGACATTCCCCAACATCAACATCCCTTGAGGGAAGGACGAAAGAACGAGACTTGATCAAGGAGCCCAAGTTTTTTGAGTGGAGCCTTAAATCTAGTCGTCACAATACTATATGTATCCTTCGGTTCCATCTTTTTTTTTTACTATGATTCGATGCTGTCATACTCCTCTCGTTCATGCCGCTGCCACACGAGCCTCTTGCGTATTGTACGGATTTTATTGTGTTGTACAGTATTTATGTTACATTTTGCTCTTGTCATCCTCTGTCGGAAAATCCAACGACTTCATTCAGTTTTTAATGTCACGAGCACGCTGTTTTACGAATAAAGCTTTCTAACATTGTTTGCGTGTCGCACACCTTGAGGGGGGAGGAGGAGAAGAGGAGCGTGCAAAAGTTGAAGCGGGGCTGTCAAAAGAAGAAATATATTGGGGAGTCCACGGCGTAATAGTGTAGGTACAACAACAAACGTAGTATGCCTTCTGGAGGAGGAGTATACATAACTGAAGCAAGTTCCCCCCCCCCTCTCCTGAAAAATGTCATGTCATTTATATTCCGACTAAAGAGCGTCGGCGGCACCACTGAAATTATTCGCGTGTTCCTACCACTTTGCGCATACTTCTCTACTCCCCACCTTCCCTGTACCCCCAACAGGCCCAAAGCCCGATCGCTTACCCTGGGAAATAGAGAGGGCCTCGTGCCAGGGCTCCAAATGAGCCCCATTACTGCGGGTGGACGCGCTCTAAGTGAAGGGGAAAGCAGCACACTTTTACCGAGAATTGAATGTTTAATCTGGGAAAAAACTGAGCTCAAGATTAGCCTTCTTGTAATTTGCGCTAATGGCACTGAAAAAGGGGGGGTGCGCGAGATTTACAGTGTGGGTCAGTGGGACCGTCAATTTCTCACTCGACGTAAACTTTGTCAGCTTGTCATTATGAAGGAGTTAATCAGCACAGTCTTAAACCTGCATCAAAGGTATCTCGCCTGTAGGATGTGTGGTGAACCTGCTCGTGAACGGCGGGGACGGGGGGGGGGGGCAGGCTGCAAGACATAGTTTCTGACTTGGCAAAAACTTTCCTGATAAATGACCTTGCTCTTGATGAAGTTGGACATGTTGATGGCTTTAAAGCTTCCCCGAATTTTACTAGGACCATTAGTGAAGTGTGCTCCCACTTTTTCTCCTAAGAATTAGCGTCAATTACAAGTCTTCGGTCTTTCGGAAACGTTGATGCGGAACGTCAGGGCCGAGTTTGGCGTCTCTTTCTTCTTACCAACAGCTTTTAAAAAGTAGACATCTTTGTCCGTTACACCTCTAGGTGACCCTCGAGGTCGGAGAGTCGCCCTCCAGGTGGCAGTTGTTTCCCCTCAGGTCGTGCGGCTTGTTCTTCAGGCTGTTTCGTCGTCTCAACACTTTGGCCCACTTCTGCAACCTTTATAGAGAGAGACGAGAAATTTCTTCCGGATGCGGTTAATGTTGGGCAGCCTCTTGCATTTCCATAAGTTTGACCGACTGACTGCAATCGCTGAACGTGATCAGTAGAGTGTCAGTGTCAAAAAGTGGATAAAAAAGTACTCCTTTTATAAAAGATTTGGGCTTTCTGGCGGAATATGAGTATTTGGCCGTACTGGGGGGGGGGGGGGGGTCAAACGCTAAATACTTTGCCCTTTTCTGGGCATGCCGAAACCGTGACCGGAAGCAAGTTATGCACGTTTAAGGCCCAGGGGCCTTATTTTCAAGAAGGTGACCCCGGTCATAAAGAAAAACAGTGCCATCGAGATTCTGGAGAACGTGGACCAAGTGCTCCAGGGAGAAGACCTGGAATGGGCCTTGCTGCTGCCGGTGGTGTTCTTAAGTGTGGTCCAAAGGAATCCGTGGATGCTGAGTGCTCATGTTCTCAGTTTAAGAACGTTTTCTCTGACTGAATGTATAGTTTAATGGAAGAGGACTTCGCTAAAGTTCGCACTCAAACTATTTCCACACTTGTTGGGAATAAAAGTGACCCTAGACAGCCCCAAAGGACTTCTCTCAAGAACTGCACGCAACAATCTGACTGAATAATAATATTCCATAAGTCACTAAATGTTTCTTCGCCCTCTCGTGGTCAGTCTGAAAAGAGCCAACAAACTGAATATTGTTTGTTTGTTTGTTACAGGGGCAAACTGCAGGGGATTGATGCCCATGCAATAAACTGGAGTAACCCTGGGTTGTGTCTTTCCCTGCCCTGGTTAGTGGCCCGGCTACATCTAAGCGCTTAGCAGACCGTAGCGCCTTGGCGTGGCGAGTCCACCAGTGTGCAACAAACTGAACATTCGAAAAATGTCATCTGCGACCACAATTTTGATCTTCCTTGGAGCAGCATTTTTACCTTTCTCCACTTTGTCACGGTTAACATTAAACAGCGCGTTCAAAAGCAGAGGTCGGTTTGTAACAGCGATTTCACGCAAGTTTGAAGGTCAACGTAAGTGAAAGAGACTTCACTCGCACTTGTTCTTCAATCCAAAGGGTGCGCATCTCCTCCCCGGAGGCGGACAACGCGTGGTTCATGGAGTCAGCGGTGTCATTGTCTTTCTCCCGTGACACTGTTGATGACGCTTCAGCTGCGGCATTTCAAATCAAATACCTCCAGGTATGCGGCCGACTGGCTCGAGTGGCGGCTCTCAGTACAAACTGTGCAATCTTCTGACACGTACGTGCTGTAGTCGTCGACGCTCTTTAGTACGTAGAAAGCATTGAAAGTGTCGTCGGCCTGTGACTTGCTAAAGGCTACCTAACCAGCGATCTGACACACACACGACTTTTTACGACTTTCTGTCCTCTTTTTGCGGTGCATTACCTTGCCAAACTCTGTCCAGGGCTTGCTTACCCATGCCCACGTATGTACGCACGTGCTTACACATGCACACACGTACGCAGACACACAGTGACTGCTTTCTCTGGCTAGGTGATAAATTTTATATTAGACACAAAATCAAATTTGGGCGAGCAACTTGCGTGCCCGAGGTCGTCCACTTCTTTTTATCAAGGCCAGAGAAAAGGTCGAAAATATACGGTGAACCTTCATTCTTTTTTTTTGAGCTACGCCTCTAGAAGTGTCTCCGGCCAAGGAGAGAAAAAAACCCTTCGATTCTATCCTATTCCGACGAGGCCTCTTCATCTCTCAACCCACTTTCCGACGAGGATTGCCAACAATCCTGAGGATGAAAGAAAGGAAAACAGCCTCCGACGAGCAACATGACCACGATTAAGCTTTGCACGGGTTAAAGAAGACTGATGTCTGCGACTGCTCTGCCTCCCAGTAGGAGGCGTTCGTCCCATTTGCGTTCTCGCTCATGTCAAACGGCCCGCAGCGCCGCCAAGTGCCGTTGGCGATCCTTCGTTTCCTTTCTGTCTGTCTGCTCACGTCCGCGCTACTAAACCTAGTAGTGCCTGAACAAGAGATTGGGCGAGTGCGAGGACGGAGGAGGGAAATGTCTCGAAGGCAGTGAGGACGGAGAAAGAAATAAAAATGTGAGAGAAAAGAGAGTGGAGGCCGACAAAATTTCTTCCTCGGACCTCGACTAAAAGCCGCTCTCTCTCTCTCTCTCTCTTTCTTTCTTTCTAGTCTGTGTGAGAGAGAGAAAGAGAGAGATTCCGATCCGCGTAGACACGACAGTCGTCGGTCAGACGCGGGTTAGAAAGCAGAGCTGCTCTGATTTCCAGGCTGCAAAGTCTCTCCTCAAGATGTGATGTGACTAATAGGGCGTCATTTTATCTTCTCGATGGCTGCAGCAGATGAAAGAACAAGAAGAAAGGATCTGATAAGGCTGGCGAAGAAGCTGAATTAAAGTGGCTCTCCGGAATAAGGATGTGGTCTTAGGACAGGGAGGGGGAGAAGAAGCTCGGTTGGTTTTTCTTTCCCCACGGCGAAGAAATGAACCATCTTCCTCTTCGTCGCCGTCGTCTCCTCCCGTCGAGTCGACCTTCACCTCCTCGAGTGACGCTGCTGACGTGATTGAAATTCAGAGGGAGGAGAAAGTGAAAGAGAAAAGACCCTCTAATGGATTCTAAATCGGCACAGAAGCTTTCCTCTTCTGAGACGACAAATCGAGTGTAGTTAGTCTTGGGCAAGCGAGCACTCGCGGTCCAGGACTTCTTCTTCTTCTTCTTCTTCTTCGTCGTCGTCGTCGTCAACAATGTGATCTGGCCACTGTCGTCGACGGCAAAGTTTCCGACGTAATGCCCTAACAGGTAAGAGACGACGTCAGAAAAAATGGTTCTAAACAACGACAGCGAAGGGATACAAAAAATAGGGCTTTTACGTACATACGTGTCTTCCTGAACAAAAGGGGGGATGACGAGATAACATTAGGCTGGTGCATCGATAATGGGAACGTGGGAAGGCTGCTAAATGATGGATTCAAGGCTGGCGGCGCCATCAATAAATCTGTCGCAGGAGCTTTCAAGTTTCCTCATAGCCTACAAAGGCATTCAATTTGGCATTCCTTGAAAGGCCACTGCAAAGGTGAGAGTGGCGCCGTTGGCATGGAGGAGAAGCCCTTGCACGGCTGCAGCAACGTGGTCGACCTGCACAAGCAGAGGGGATCTGGCAGCCGTGGGCAGTCTTCAGGGCGGAGTCGGGGACACTCCTACGTCTTCGTACAGGGTTGATTGCCTTTCATAACTGATGTTAACCAGAGCAGCAAGACTTGGCAGCCAGTGACGGCGCCACTTTTGGGAAAAGCTCACTCACAAAAGGTTCAAGTTGACACACAAATAAAGAATTCTTACCAAACAAAAGTGGAGCTCAATTCGGACGACACCTTCGAACTGCAAGCAAGGCTCCAGTGGTCGACTATACAGGCCAACGCTGTAGGTACGTACATTATATTGTACGGAATCACTCTTGACTTTTATGCGTGTTGTTTTTGAGGAACGCATTGATTGTGGGTTGCTCAGTTTGGCACTCGTGAGCGTCCGGGCCAAGGCTGTGACGGTCGTGGTATCCCCTATCCCGTTACCAGGGCACCCCCAACCACGGGTACAAAATAAAATGGGTCCTACAGGGCATTTGTAGACCCAAGTGTGGTTTTTACCCGGGTGCCCAATTCATTTCTGCTAAGCTGGCCAAATCCATACGCTCGTACGTGCTGATCGTGGCGGCCCTGACCACCTGTGCGCGTCAGCATCTCCAGCCGCGGGCGACAAAGTAGGGCTGTCATGACTAACATCCACACGTGCTACCTGGGTACTCAAAGTACTTTCGACACCCTATTCACAGGTGATGACTCCAACTCCCCTTACCACTGACCTACCCATGGTTACAGAACTGAGCTGAACTCTGCAGAGTATATTTGGCTCTCCTTCTCACTGTATTGAGTGATCAAGTTACATACTTATCCACGGTTTCTTGGGAAATATGGATCTCGAAGAATAATGTTTTTTAGTGACGACACTTCTTTTCTCCCTACCCACACCCACACACCCACACACAAGAGCCCCTGCTCACCCCGACGCTCATCTATGAGACATGAACTGCATTTCTGCGTCTCGACATTTCTCCATCAGTCGTCACCCACGAGTCTGGTGGAGACAAAGTTGGCAGAAGTCGCACCGCTCAACTGTTATGACGTCAAGAAGACTTCCACGGACTCTTTGAATAATGGATGCACGCGCCATTTCACATTTCATCGAGGGCGGCCGGACTTTTTTCCTCGTTACTCCTGGGCGGTTTTAGAAATAAACAACTCTTTCCCGGAGGAGGCACTATGTATTTATTGCTCCTAAAAGCTATCTCACGATCGACGTTTCGCACATTTTCGAGCAGAGCAGAGACCAAATATCCGTTGCCAGCTGGATGCTCTTCCTCCTCCTCCTTCTTCTTCTTCTCTGGCAAACAGACAGACTGAAACTTTAAGACCTTTTCCGGAGTCCCTCACTGCTACTTCTGGCTTCAGTCAAATGCACCATGTCTTGTATTACGTATAAAACTACTTAGGCTGCAGGATGTTCAGGAAGTTAAGAGGATGTGAGAAGCAAAGTGACAGAAAAAGCGAAAAACATGGATTCCAAGACAGCGCATCGGTTCGCAAATGTTAACGGATACTTCTTTTTCTACAAACTTTATTTCCATAAGCCCATGCTTGCTGAGGTAAACTATAATGCACGTACTTCTGGCTCCTTAGTGTTCAAACTTCCCTCCGACTTCAGTCGTTTGCTGAACTTTCCAAAAAGTGAATGAATTGCTGAAACTTCAAAAGGCATAAGAAGCAGAATCCATCTCGCTCCCTTTCCAGTCTATTTCTCCAGGAATGCCTGCTTATGCGGAGCATTTGTGGGGCCTAAGATGCAAACATGTACATATGTACTTGCTTGTGCCCCGCATTCCTCTACTTGATGTCTCACGGCATCGCACTCCAGTAGCAGCAGCCAAAGCAACCTGAACTTTCCACGATTTGTCACAAGTTGGAAATCACGCAATCACCAGAAAAATCACCATCATCATCAGTCCTCTGAACACACACACGCCCTCCCAGCCGGTCTGGACTTCTTTTGTGCGCCAAAGCCTTATTGCACCGCTCGTTGGGGCTGCTGCTGTTGCTGCTACAACAACAATAACAACAGAAAAGTAAGCGTAGCACAAGATTTATAGCTTTATTGATTGGGCAGGATCCTGGTGTGTAAATACAGGTAATTAAAGTGGCGCTTGAGTGGGGAGAAAATTATGCCCCGCCAGCAGCTTTTGATCGCGTCGCTGCCCGCTCAATAGTCGTCGATCGACAGCTCTGCATTAGGCAAAGCGCAGAAAAATATGTTTTTCGCATAAAATGTACGCCTGTTTGACATAATTCGCGGGTTTTAGCCCAAATAACATTAATATAAGGCAGTTTGGCAACATGCGCAGCTTTGGTCGTATCTGGGCCCAGGAGAAGTTAGGAAATGAAACGAAAACAAAGCATTCCTTTAGCGTTGCTTTGGCTGAACAACGTCGAAAACTCTGGGAGTGCTTCAATTTTCAAATAAAATCCTGTCTCCTTGACCTTTGACCTTTTCAACTCGCAACTGGTTGTTAGGTACAGTGAGACCCGCTTGTAGTGACCCCCGGATAAAGTGACATCCCGCCGACTGCCACAAATTCCTGCTGAATCAAAGTCAGTTATCCAATAAAGATGCTCGGATACGGTGACATTTTTTTGTCCTTAACAGGCTGGTTGCAACCCACGATTTTCCTCGGTCTCTCTGAGTTTTCTTTCTACTGTGACTCGTTTTCACTCTTTTGCTCTTGCTCTGACGAACTGAGTCGTGACTGGATACCCCTGGCATTTGATAACTATTTATTGGGCGTGGAATAAGGACGCACTTTATTCCACTCATTTTGCTTTATGACACTCGCTCTGCCATGAAAGACATTTGCGGAATAATATGCGTCCTTATTCCACACCAAAAAAGGAAATTTTCCTTTTTTTCGTGACCTTTTTTTGGCATTGTGCCTATGCTCCATGACTATACATAATAGGTAATCGCCCTCATGCATTTCCTACAGAGCAAACCATGAGATCAGGCAGGGCACTGTCAAAAGCCCACGAGAAGATCTTCCATAAATTTGAGACCTTCCGCCAATCAGGGTCAGTTGAATTATTTTGCGTGAAACAAAGTGAATGCTAACCTCACAGTGTTGAGTAGCGGAAAATAAAGGTCACAAAAAAGAAAGAAAGACTCTTTCTAAAACTTTGGCTGCAGTCACGACTCCTTATTGTCCCGGGAAATGAGACTCTTTGACGCGCTCGCCCTGCTCGTCCTCTCATACATCTCGTGCAAAATCTATATCCTAATCTATATTGTATGAGTCAAAGCCATGGCCTCCCCCACTTCCTGGACTACATGGTGAACCGCTGACAGTTACAACTTTGTCTTGGCCCAACTGTGTCATTGTAAGCTGCTTCTACTGTATTGGGGGGACGAAGAGGTAAAAAAAAAGTAGTGCCAGAAACACCGCTTGAGTTCTTCTTTGGAGAGAGCAGAAGCAAAATACTGGGTGGGGACTTTGAGACGTCGCACATGTTATTTCAAGCTTGCGGTTGCTGTCGAAGGCGTCCGGAAGAAGTCATGAAGAGCAAATGCAGCTGCCAAAGTCAAGGGTTGGTCATGGCTGATGCATTTTGCTCATGTCTTGAAAGCTACACTCGAGTTCTGACTGCATGTCCAAGTTGCCAGTCTGTGTAAAATGTCGCACAGTCCATAGCAGTCACGTCCCCCAAGTACAGTGGTGTCATTGAGGATTCGAGTGACAAGAAGAGAGGAGTGAAAGTCACCTAAAAATCCGGCCACCCCCCTTTTTCCCTTCTCCAATCCCACTTCATATCTCAAGAGTCAAGAAGTCAAATTAGCTGACTTTTCTTTGGCCCATCATGTCCTCTCTCTTTCCCCCGCCACCAGTTGAAATTCTTTTTTGCATCCGTTCATCTGGGAAAACAAAATTGGAAAGGCAACACGCGTGCACTCACACGCAGAGTGCTCGTTAGCCTCCACCTTTTTTCTCTGTCTCTGTCATCAGCTGCGTGCATTTGAGCAAAGGCCGAAAAGAAAGAAGTGGCTTTATGAATTCCAGTTGTTTCCCATAAAAACATGGGTAGAGGTCATATTTGGAAAGTCGTCTAGAAAGTTACACCTTTCCCAATTTTTTTCACTGTGTCTGTTTTGACTGCTACGTTTTCTGTGAAGTGCACGTATCTCTTTGAGAAATGACTTTCTCCTGAAAAAAAAAATCGTTTTTTTCCCCTGATCGAGTGTGGTGAAGTCACTACTTTCACTCACTCGGCTGTCATGAATGGGGAGAGAATCCACATCAACGAAGACTTCTTTATTTCTTTGTGCGAGTGCGGGATAGAGGAGAGCTGCGAGGGTGGGGTGAGCCCAGGGGGGGGGGAGGGAGAACATAAAATGCTCCTGGCACTTATGGAATGTGTCGAATCGAGGACAGCAAGACTGGGCAGAAGCTTAAAACACCTTGAAAAAAAAAAGTGAGCAAAGTGACTCTGGCCAAATAGATTGTATTAAAATTCGAGAGCTCCTCCTCCTCCTCCTGGCGCACACAGAGCATCTGTATATTTAGATTCACTCATATGTCTACTACGTGTGACATCAGCTCTGGACAGTATCAGGGTCAAAGGATGGGCAGGGACAGACAGAGAGAGACAAATGACGCAAAACTACAAGCCTATTACTTAACAGAAAGAGAGATGCTCAAATATGCATGACGTGGCAACATTGTTTCCTTTGAGCTCCTGCGTTGCGGACGTTGTTGGAGTAAAAGCACAAAATTTTAAATTAATTTCTAGTGCTTTTCTCTTCCTTCTGGGCGAAAGTCATAGGCATTGACTCGAATTTCAGCATTGGATGTGTCTGCTGTCCCCCCTCCTTCCTCTACCCCCCCCTTATGTGGAGTTATGGACGCGCACGCGCGAACACACACATACACACACACACACAGGTGATGCTGCTGACTGAGTCTTGATTTATTTTTCACATTTGGGATTGTCCGCGAGGGGAGGGAAAGAAGAGTCTTAGCCAAGCCCCAATAACAAGGTGTTGAATGTTGCGTCCGCGCTTGGTAAGATATAAATTCGCGCCGCAAAAAAAACCCACACAGCAACAATTGAACCTTCTGCACTGTCTGGGCCTAGAAGGAAATCGAGGCTGCCGCAGTCTTGTTCGACAATAAGATTTGTGCGAAAAGTGAGGCCGAATGACGACCCGAGTAGGGCAGAAATTAGCACTGTCGAGGCATCAGCGCTGGCTGCTGCACTGCTTTTTTTCGTCTTTTTCTCACTCTCTCAGCGCCCAGAAGTGGAGGAGCAGCGGAAAAATGGCGCGCGAGTGACAACATTAGCAGGGCTAACGGTGCGTGAATGAGCAGCGGGAGGAAGTCGAAAGCAGGAGGGCCAACACCAAGAAGAAGGGGAGGAAAAAGATGTTTCTTTCTCTCAAGGAAAACATTTTCAGACTATTTGTCATTGACCCCCCCTTGTAGGGCAATTAGCAGCTTATCTTGCAACATTCAAGCATCCTGATGCTGCCAAGAACATCTTTCAACCTCTGCTTCAGTCACTGCAGTCACAACCCCAACGTATCAATGACGGTTGTTCGATTTTCGGTCAGTGTGCAAAAGTTCAAATCGGTCCTTGGCAAAACAAAACTTCAGTCAGCGGCAAAATCTTGCAAAAGTCGAGGTTAATTCAAGTTGCAAAAACCGAATATCGATTGTGCAGCATGAATACTCGATTGATACTTGAACCCAGTGCCGATCCAAGATCTTCTTTAGAAGCACTTGACTTTTATTCATGGCACCCCAGAGAAGTAAGTGAACCAAGTAAAAAAAAAGTGCGCTCGCAGTGGGTGAGACTTTTTAAAAGACCTGAATCATGGACGTCGTCAACTTTAATCTGCAATTCTGGAGGCGGAAAATGTCAAAATGATAAAAAAAAAACCTCGCAACGACGTGCGCATATGGATAAAAACCGGGGAAAGAGGATCAATAAATCGGCGGGCAGTTTTCATATTCTCCTTGATGTTACTTTGGCCAGAGGACCATAATGTTTCAGGGGCTGCGTTGAGAAGCCATTTTTGGCTTTCCTTTACGCATGTTTCGTGTTTTATGATCATTTTCAGTAATTTATTTCGCTTCCCCATTCCCGCCGCTGCTCTTGTGGGAGAAAAAGGGGGGGTTCCGTTGGTGGGCGGACTCGTGAATGGGGGAGGCCAGGATGAAGAAGGGCGGGAAAAAGTGAAACCGGAAAGAGAGAAGCGAAAAAAAAGGGGGGGGGGTTCCGTCCAAGCAGCACCAAATTCCCCCCCCCTCTTTTTTTGCATGACGCCCGAATTTGTTGGGGGGAGAGAAGGAGGGAGGTCTTAGCAAGGGCAGACTTATTTTCCTCTGAGGTGAGAGGAGAAGAGGCAAAAAAGATTGAATTAACTCAAGACTGAGGCCAGCCAAATGTTGTTGGCTCACGCCTCTTCTGGCCTTTTTTTCTCCTCCACCTCCTTCTGATTCTCCAGATGAATTTCTGTGGAACCAACAAAGTCATTCCACTCGTCGGTAATCGGGAGGAACAGGTGCAACCACGTCTGGCTCTCCTGGGTGTTGCTGTTGTTGGTGGTGGTGGCAAAGTACTGTATTGGTGGCGTCGGTGGTTGTTGTTATTGTTGTCGTTACCCACGGAGGTGGTGCGTGTACACTACGTACGTACGTCCTTACGCATATCAGGAAAGAGACTGATGGCAGCCACTTAGGGCCTGACAGGTGCACATGCAGGCAAGAAGATTTACACACCTGTTCAAGAGAAATGCGCGCAGCTATGCAGTAGCTACACGTATGCGTAGTGATGTACATACAGCGTGCTACAGTACAGTGTGGCTCCAAACACACATCGCGCTAGATATTCATCCCTACGATGAAGTCCTCGTGTAGAAACAGGACTGCTGGGAAGGGGGGCAAATGTGGGGACGGTCGACGTCCTTTGCCAGACGTCGGTGCTTGGATCCAGTCCCAAGTTTGGTTCGTCCATGGCTTCCTTTCGGACATTGTCAAGACCTTCAATGAGGAGGAGCGCAGTCACGTCATTGGCAAGTTGTATGAAAGGAACTTCAGCAAAGGCAAGAGCTTCACTGCTTCTCACTTTGTGATAGATAGAGCAACATTGCAGCTTGTTCTTTGCGGGATACCATTAGCGTTTGACAATGGCCGACGGAATCACAGTGATTTCTTTCCCCTGCTGACACAATTTCAGCTGCAAAGTGTTTTGGTGCCTCGAAGTCACGCTGTAGTACGAGCCCACCTACAATGTACACCTACGTATCCACGGAGTACTGGTGTCTGTAGATGCAGAGCACGATGCATACGTACAGATACGCCCCGGGTGTGAGGTTGCCTACTCAGACAGCTGATTAATGAAGACGAACACGGACTCTGGGGTCTGTCTGCGAGATGTCCATAGGCTTATCTGCAGTACGGCCTTAAGATAACACATCTTGGTGGGCCAGAATTTAGTTGGCCAAACTACATGACTACAGATCAGCCCCCGTGGCACCTGTAGAACTGCTATGGGTATCATTTGAAAGGGGAGACACCCTGGTCATTTTGTATCTCCAGTTTAATGCTGAAACTGAGCAACTTTTTCCTCACAAGTTTAAACAAAAATTAGTGACAATAACAATGACACCAGTTACTTATGCTGCACAGTCTTTTCTTCACCGAGGTCGCGGTGTCTTTCCACTTTTCGCCAGTCACTGCGTGGAGCAGGGGAGAAATCTCGATAAGTAACTGGAGAAAGTCACCCTTTTGTTCATAGGGGAGTCAAAGCACAGGCAAAAAACTGCTCCATTACCTCTAAGCTAATTGTGCATGATAGCCTAATGCTCCTCTGCTCGAAACGAATGGAGGTGCAGGCGTCACAGGAGATGAACGATAATCGTTCAGTTCGGCGAACTGAATCCTGCCCCACCCTGTACATATGTTGTGATCATTACCAGGACTACGCAGAATCGTGGTAAATCCGGGATGAATGCATGGCCTTGAGGCACAGAGCGTGAGGAGGCGTGCGTGCGTGCGTGCAGTGACGGATAGAGATGGAATGCCCGGGCGCAAATATTTTTTTATGCCAGAAATATTGTACAGAGTCAGCACGTACAGCACAACAGCGACTTCTTCTCCGCCTGAGCGTACGTACGTGCCCAGCTTGAAGCATGCGTACTTAGGGAACAGGTTCTTCTCCTGCCTGGTGAATGCAACTGCAGCCACCACAGGAACCTTTTGATTGAATGTCCCGCTTTCCAAAGAAGCAGAGCAACAATAAAAAGGCACTTTATCTTTATTTGCTAGAAGCCTTAGCCAGCGGCCGATCCCAGGTATTTACTTTTCTTCTCCCCTTTCTCCCATCTTTTGTTTGTTCATAGCTGTAGTAACCGCCTTCAGTGGCTGATGCGGAGAAGGTGGGAGGTAGGGGGAGGCCGGGGGGGGGGGGGGGAAGTCCTAGGAATGCCTCAGCACGCACATTTTTCTCATTCTTTGTCTTCTTTTCTTCTTCCCCAGACTCTCGTAAGTTTATTTCGGATTATGATGAGGCCGACAGAATTTTGTGCATGTGCATTTTGCGTCTCTCTTCCCCCCTCTCTTGTCGTGAATTACGAGTGTGCATCTTCCCCACATCCGGAGAGGATATCAGAAGAGGTCTGGGTCCGATGGCGCAAGCAGCCACCTCCACGAAGTGAGCGCACATTTCCTTATTTATAGCGCTGTCGCATAAAAGCCAGCACGGTGGCAAAAGAAAGCGGTTTGGGCACAAAAAATTGGCATATTCGATTTGTGCGCTCCTGCTACGTAACTGAAATATACGAGTAGCAGCACCAACAGTCGAACTCCGCTGTGGGCTTCGAAGTTGTATTCAGACCCAAAGTCATGTCCAAAAGTAGTCGCAACTTGAAACTGGTGAGTTTACAACGTGGCGCTTCAGGGGCAAGTTGATGAGGGACAAGAGGTGCGGACTTGATTGAATGAAGCATTATCGACTGATCGAGAAATGAAACGAATAAGCCGAGGATCGATTTTCCCCAATTAGCCAACTCAATTGCTGCCAAGTGAAGGTTGCCAGGATGAAATGCTCTTAGTTTCCAGTCGGGAGGACCCGGAGACCTCAAGCTTTTCTTAGTGTTTTCCTTGGAGGCGTCTGACATTAGGTGGAAGCACCATAAAATCATTCCAGTGTAGTTAATGTTGACAGTGCAAACTCCAGTGCATTGGTTGCTGTTTTGCATTTTTCTGCATCATCCGGACAGACGAGCAAGCAAGAGCAGGCCAGGAGAAGACATTGCTTTCGCTCTCCCTCCCATCTGTCACCCCCAAAGCTTCTCAAGCCTAGCAGAACGAGATCTCCAGTATAAAGGACTTCAGGGAAGAGTGGACAAGACAGCAAATTGCCCAACAATTGCTGAATTTCTAAGCCCAGGTTGTGGCACAAAATGGTTATCTTATTATACAAAATTTCTCTCTTGAAGTTGAAAAACCTTCAGCCAGGCCCAGACCGCCCTTTCGGCCCGCATAATGCATCTCCTCATGGATTTCGGCCAATCAAATTGATGGAATGCGATCTCAACTCTCGTTTAGACAGACTCGCCGGATAAACAGCGACAACTACTAGGGCTGATCCAGGCAGACCCCTTCGGCCGCGCTCGACTAGCCTGCCCCCCAGGTGGTAAGAGGGATAAAGCACAGAAGCTTCAGCTAGACCAGGCAGAAATTCGGCAACTTTGGCATAGAGCCGCCATTTGCCTCTGAATAATGTGTCGGATGTTCATTATGCTTGTTCACGAGGCCCTCCCGAAGCTCTTCAGGAGACGCCATTGGCATTTGCGGACAGATTTTAACCTTTCAAGTGAAATTTATCTTTCATATACGAAAGGTAGCTGTACGATATTGTGAAAAGGAACTTCTCCTTGTACAAGCTTCAGACGATAGCGGATGTGCGTGGGACAGGGAGGTGGATGACTTTGAGACAGATCAATCCATCTTGTGCAAGTTTGCCAGGGCTCCGATCATATCAGGAGAGGTGTTTCAGTCAATTCAGGGCTGTCAGGCAAGAGAATGTCTCTGAGGGAGCCACAAATCCAGGAGCCACATGACTCTGCAGTGAAATCATGAGCTCTTGAGCGGTTTGAGAAATTGAAGAAAGCCAAATTTGCCTCTGCATGTTTTTGGCCATTTTTTACCTTGTTTCTTGGCAGGAAAATCTCTGCCCTGCTCATAAAACAGGGCAAGAAGAAAAGAGAAGGGTTACCAAATAGGTAGTCGTAGTCGAAAAGTTCTTTAACTTTTTCTCCATGCGTCTCGATAACCAAACACTCTTTCAGATATTCTTGGTGCTATCATTTAAGGACGAGAAAAGAGCTCTTTTACAATGAACAGCGCCTACAAAAGGTCAGACAGTTAAACTTTGGCTGGTTCTTTCTTGAATCTTCATATGTCCTTGGGCAATGATCACGCAAGTTAGTAGGTGTTGTTACTAACTTGGGCTCACTATTGAACATATGGAACGAGCGCTCCTCTGTCAGCTACAAAAAAAAGGTCAGACACCGATAAAAACGGCTGAAAAGTCAGTCAGAAGAGGGGCAAAATTTTAAAGATTTCCTCTACAAACGGTCCCATGCACATAGTGGACCAAAAGTGAGTTGGTGCAAGCTGTGTTGGGTGTACAAACGCACGACATAAAAGTTGTTACCTGATGTAAATAACGTCAAAATAGGCTGCGTGACATCTACAAGTGCATAATGGGACTCGTTTGAAGGAAGGCACTGACACTTGCAAAAGAACTTTGCAAATCAGGCGAGAAGTGACAGAGTTATTGCTTCCTTAAGCCAAAAGAAGATTTTCAAACGAACCAAAAGTTTTCTGATGTCAATAAAGTCCAATTGATCAGACCGATTCGCAAATCGGAAGAGAAACAATTGAGTTGCAATAACCGAAGTGGATTTGCCACATCATTTGAAATAGCCAGACAGCTCACAAATGGAATGTCACAAAAATTTAACTTTGATATGAAGCAGCTGTTGTACCTGATCCGCTTTTGACCAGGGACTGGTTCGTCGACCAGGGCAGAAAGGACTTTTCCTGGATCGGCCCTCCCATGTGACGTTGTTCATTCTGTGAAAGACTCCGGGTTAAGTGAGGCAGCGACCTCTGACATATCGGAGGTCCCTGAGTCAGCTCAGAAGGCATTTTCATTTCCTGATCGTACAGGTGCTCCAACACTCCTACCTGGTCCACACTCACTTCTTCCTGGAAGACATTGCAGAGCGCCTCCGTGTTTTTACCTTTCACTCTATGCCAAGCAGACAAAAAAAACTCATTTGAAGAATCTGCGGTGAAGCGTAAGAAAAATAGAAAGAAGTTGCAGCATAACTGAGACGTCATGTCCTGGGTACAGGGTGGGCCAACAGACCTTCCCAAATGATTTGCCAATCACCTTTCCCCCCACCCTGTACAGGCTCCATCAGTGCTTGCCTATTCGCTCCCTCGCTCAGATTGACGGACGACGGCTCTTTCGACGAGGCAGTATAGAAAATAATGCATTCTCGCTCTGCTTCTCAAGTCCTCTTTCTTTTTTCTTGCCAATGCCCTGGACATCTATTTCTTGAGTTGGCGAGAGGTCCTTCTTGGACATGGCCTCACCCTTCTTCTGCCTCTCAACGTACCACAGAATTCAAGAAGCAAGCAGAAAAAACCAGACAAAAGTATAATTTTCCTTTCCCTCGATTTGAGTAGAAAGAAAGACAGGCATACGTGTATCGGATACGAGAAAGATAGAGTAATTGATCACCGAGGGAGAAAGCGATCAGTCCCCCCACATTGTAACTACCTGAATAATAATGACCTTAAAAAAACAAATAGCTTTCATCTCTCACACGTATGCATTAAAATTCATTCCGGATATGAAGACCAGACATGGTACGTAAGAAGAAGCAGGCACAGTCGACACCCGATTTTGTCAACTTGTCGAACAAGTGGACGAAAGCGTGTAGTCACCATGCAACATGGCCGGGAAGGCCAACTTTGTCTTCATTACGATTGCCTCCCAGAGTTGCACTCAACGTGACTGTTCTGTGAAAATGTGCTACTGCACATAACGCAGACGAACCTAACAGAGCAGAGTACAAAGGCTAGCCGAGCGTCAACTTTGGTGGTGGTAGGAAAGTTTAATTTTGACTTTTGAATTGTTGCATTACGCATTTCCCGTGAATTTAAAGTGAAAGAGGAAAAGCACAGCCACATTGTGCCATGAAGTTCTAAGTGCAATCAAAATCGCGCACCTTCACATAGCGGAACTTTTCTTCAATAGCGATTCTTTTTCCTGATGACTCAAAATTATCACTTGTGGCACATATCACTTATGCATAGATATCACTTATGGTCCAGGATAATGTAAACTTTTTGATGTTGATCCCATGATCCGCTATATGGAGATTTGACTGCAGGTAACGAATCAAACGTGCCGAGTAGTTTAAAATTAATTTGACAGGTCTTAGAATATTCAGCCGTCGGCCTATTCTGCGAAATCACCTGAGTGAAGTGCGAAATATTCTCTTCTCCATCAATAAGATATCGCCATCTAGTGTGATGCATTTGGACTCTGCAGAAATCTTTCCCATGCCTACATAGGCCCATTATTTCCAAGTGTCTTGGCCTCACAGTTCCATCTGCGGTCTTCCAGAATGACCTCACCATGTCCGCTGTGGTCTTCTTGCTCATTCTGTGGTTGTGGCCGTCCCCTCTCCTGAGTCACACCTCGGCGCACTGCTCCTTCAACCAACTGTGCGCCTGCAAATATGCGCCAAACAGCGACCAACGCACCCCCGGCGCCAGCGGCGCTGGCTCAGTCACCACAGAGGCTACCTTCAGGGGACAGTTCGGCACCTTCACTGCTAGGTGAGTACGCAGCAGGCTGGAAGCACCTTTAAACGTGTCTGCACTACTGTCATCTACCTATGCATACGTATGTAGCATGATGCTGTCGAGTTGCTTGTGAAGAAACGATGCTCAGGAGCTTTAAGACGTTTGCTCCTTCCTCTGGCGCAAAAGTTTATCTTGTCCGCGTCTTACTGTTGAAGAAATCCTGAGGATTTTTGTCTCGGCAGACCGAGAAACAACGAAGTTGCGTCGCGTTTGCGTAGGCCTTACCCCTTTCTCTTTCCTTCCCCCTCGTTATTCTCTGCTAAATGACCCAATTCGTGTGCTGTATCACGATTTCCAACACTCTTTAGAAAAAAGCTGTCATGAATATTTTAGTTCCTTTCGCCCAGTGCATTGTGGCGAGGAAGAGGGAGCGAGCGAGCGAGAGGTGTCTGGTTGCCGCCTACTGCAGCCCCCTGAATATTCACTTCGCTTGATATAAGGGGGAAAAGAGATCGTGAAACTCTTTGCAACGTATCGTACACGGAGTCGTCGATAAATTTGGGCAAACTTTGACCACCTCGACTCCATCGGGATGGAGGGAGGCACCAATAAAAGTCCATGGTATCACGTTGGTCGTCGACCTTGGCAGCATGAGTGAATATATGCTGACTCGAGTAACGTTACATTTGGCCATCGTGATCAACTTCAGTTTCTCGGAGTTCGCCAATGGCGAGGGCGACGCCTCTGCGAAGTAGTCGAAGTCACTTCGAAGACGGATGACAACATTTGTTCACTCGCAAGGCCGTAAATAAGTGGAAGGACTTCAGGGTGGCCATCTTGAAGATGACACACGATGAACAGGGATGGATACTTGGGTTTTTGAAATCGTCAAGGGTGGGGAAGTCTGGAGATGTACAAAAAAGCACTTGCTTATTGCTCACTGAAATGTAAAAACTTGAAGATGAAAGGAATAGAAGAGGGTTCTTGCTTCGAGCTCGATGTTTCACCAAAGTCACCACTAATGCAATCACAAGCCTTTGGGTTCCAGGACCACATCGGCTGTTTGAATTCCTACATCTCATTGTAGCAAACAACAGAGGAAATCCTTAAGGGTTTAGATGCACGAAAGAGGCTTTCGGAGGCCTAATCTAAAGATAGATAATTTCAGTCTGTTTGTCTTCATCTTTCAGTAGAAAGCTCTAGAAAGCACAAATTATGGCTACATGGATACCCAATATTAAGGACAGTTCCATAGCATATGTTTATCCACCTGAGCGGTGCTTAGGGCATTTTTTGGCGCATAGTACTGGAACGGCACTGCTATCGGATCTTACAAAACTCCCGGAACAAATGGAAAATCTTAAAAAAAAAAAGTAGGTTTTCTCGGTTTTTTTGGCAACTCTGCTGTGCGGCCCCAATCTTAAGACTACAATCTACAAATTGGCTGGAAAAAGAATCGCTTCCTTTTCTGTGAAGATGAAGGCCAAGACAACTGAAGTAACAGCTCTAATCCGTGTGGAGTGGACTGTCCATCTTGGACATTTTGAAGTCCACTACAGAGATGGCAAAGCGTTCGCCGGCAGGGTCTTTCACGGCTTATATCTCAAATACCACCCGTCAGAATTCATTAATTTTACGGGTGAAGTCAGTAGCAGCACGGGAATGTCCGTTCTTAGCTGTTTTCCCTGCCAAACCAAACATGAAATGGTACAAGGTGCTCTGCGATCTGGTCGTCCAGCTCCACCACTAGAGCATGAGTAACACTGACAGCAAGGAAGCAACGAAAGCTTTATTGTGAGCAAGATCTTCATGACCGACGTACTTCTGAGGTACTGGTAGATCGGCGGCACTGACACCCTGTCTCAGAAAGGTCATCCAAGGACAAAAGGGTAAAAAAAATCGTCAGGCAGGTTCGGGAAAAGATCCAGAAGAAGCTTCCCTGCTGTCAGTCAGATCTGGCATGGCAGCATAACATGAACCGGGGCAACATGAGGAACCTGTTGCATTGCACGCTGATCTGACGATGAAGAGCTACAGACTGACACAGGTTCACCTCCTCTCCAAGGCCAACAATACAAAGACGAAGTTCTTGGTGGATGTCGGCAGTCTCAGAAAAGACTTCATGCCCGCATGCTTCTCAACCGCTTCTTCTGAGACGAGAAACTCTTCACTATTGAGGCCAAGTTCAACAGGCAAAACAACCAGGCTCTCCTTAGATATTAGGAGCTTTCCCATGGAGAAAAAAGCTGTCCTTTGGAGGAAGAAACCAGCCTCTGTCATGGTACAAGTTGCCATGAGCAAGGGAGTCCCCACTTGTGTGTGTGGACGAGGGGGAGAAGATCAGCAGTCTGGTGTAGATGGAGTACACGTACGTGAAAGCAGGCCTAATTCCATGGGCAATGGAAGAGTTTAAAGAGCGGCTCTACTCACATACAAGCAAATTGAGGCAAGCTTGGCTCGAAAAGAACAGTCTTGAGTTTCTCCCCAAGGAGTTCTGTTCGCCCTCCTCGAACAACATCAATGTCGACTTCAGGATGTAGGCAGTCCTGGAGGAAAAAGGCTAGAGGGAAGACGTACCAAAACATGGACGACCTGAAGGCCAACCTCATCATGTTGTGGGCTGAGATTCCCATGGAGGCAGTGCGTGCTGCTTACTGGGTCACGAAGAACTCCGCCACATCAATGTGAGAACATGCCAAGGCATTGAATGTGAGCTTGATGAGTATCAGCAGGGCCATGAGGAAAGACCTGGAAGGGAAGAGCCTCTTTAGAGTTCACAGGGGCCCTTCCTTACAGGTAAGATGAGGCAGAACAAGCTGAAGCCAGAATAAGAGAGGCTTCTGAACAGCGTGAAGAGTGCACCTGCTGGAGGAACCGCTTTCTTTAGTGGCAAAACGACCTTTAAGGTCGATCCAGTCGCTTGGCGTAGGAAATGTCAGTGGGATAAAATGGGCTCCCTACGCTGCACTGACACCTTTTGAGGCGGAATCTTCACATGGAATCGGTAATCCAGACAGTGCTTGACAAAACGCAGCATCATAAGACACTGTCTGACTGCCCATTTTGGTGCTAGAGCGCTCAATATGCAGCTCCCCCTAGATGGCGCCACGCGGAAATGCACCTTTAAGTCATTTTTTCATTGGCTTTCATGGGTAGAACTTCAGTGCATATGCTGTACTGGAGCGCGTTGAGGTAGGACTTTGATGTTAAATGTGTCACTCAGATACTTATACACAAGATTGAGTGCAGAAGTTCAGTGTTTTGATTGCTCATTTTGATACTACAGGGCTTAAAAGACAAGGTGGCGAGGGAAGCATGCTGGAAAAGCTAGAATTTTAGCTTTATGAGGGCGTGAAAGTTGATGAAATTGGCTGGAAAGTTTCCTGCTCACGCTTCCAAGATCCCTTCCCCCCTCATTTCCAGGGAGGAACATCCCCACCGGGTGTACAAGCGTGTCCAACCCTGATTCCGTGAAGCACGACGAAAGAACGAAACTGCCCTTCGGCACAAAGATATGAACAATGTCTCCCTCCATCGCTCAAGTGCTCGCTGAATGGTGGCGCGGAGCCTGAAGGTTCGACTTGGACAGCGTCGTCGAGTGTGGCGTTGCCGTGTTAACGTTGGCATGGATGTAGATGCAGGGTAGACGAAGTAGTTTTCTTCTTGACAGACCCGTGCTGACGTGCGTGCTTTGGCCTGAGCAGTCACTTATACTGCACAATGCGACTCCAGACGCCAGCGATCCTTTTGGTGTGCTGTGAAGTGCGCAGTTAAGGGAGCCACACTGTACATGCCAGACTTATAGTGCAGGCGAAAACCGGTCGGTGCTCGTGATTTCTCCCAGAGTAATTAGCAAACTTTGCCTCTTCTCTTGCAGCTATTACGACGACGACTTGGTCAATAAGTCCTCCTCGTCTTCCTCCTCTGCATCAGGTCGCGTGTTCGGACTCAAGCCTGCCCAGAACACGCACAACATCAGGGAGGTTAGCTGCATCGGGGTCCCATTCGCAAGAATCCCAGGTGAGTGAGTCGATCTATCAAAAGACAAATAGAAAGAAGAAGCAGAGATCAAACATCGCTTGCTTCTTTGTCTCGGTCCGACCACAGAGTTAACATATTTAAGTAGGGGGAGAAGAGAAGTGGAAGAAGAAGTCAGTCAAGATGTTTACCCTTCGTTTCTTCCCAATTTCGTCGTGATTTGGTTCCTTAGCAAAATAAATCAGAGCAAAAAACCTGCCTGCCTTGCATAATTAATGCTCTCCTATCACGCCTCGCTCAGAGTCGCAAGGTACCCTTGAACTGGCTTTTTCCTCCTTGCTACGTCTACATCAGAAGCTGAAAAGTGTCAGTGTCAGGAAGGATTTGTGCGTTGTCCCCAAATTCCGAATAATTGCGCTGATCACTTTGCAGGGCACTTTACAGGGCACGCAGTAGCCCTTTTTCTCCTTCTCCAAGTGACTGATATGACCAGGCTGCTCTTCCTTTCTCCCTCCCTAGTCCGCCCCTCCCTCCCTCCCACCTTCCCTCCCACCTTCTCCCTTTTCCCTCTCTGGCTGCTCATGAATTTTTCACCAGACAGAGCGGAAAATCGAAGCTAACAGGGTTGCTAGCAACGTTCCTTCAATCTGACTTTACGGCAGCTTCCTTACACGTGAGCGCTCTGGTCGGAGGATGATTCCGGTGTGCATCTCTTTTGCGCGCGATTTCCCATGGAGCATTGGCATATTTTCACTGTTCACACGGCCTCGTGTGGCCACTCTGTCGGAAGTGGTCGTCGTGACCGCTCCGGCGTGCGCGTGGGCGCGCGCGGACGTGTTCGAGCTTCTGTGAAGGGATCCCTTGGCCCAGAGGAAGTGCCAAGAAACTTGCCAAAGAAGCCAGTAGAAGAGCGAGCCTGAACATTCCGCCACAGATTCTCATGAGCTGTTGTGTTTGTTTTCACCCGCTAGTGTTTACCCATGATTTCTTGAATCGCACTCACTCCCCATCCATCTATCAATCCATTTATCCATCCATCCATCTATCCATCTACCTATCCATCTACCTATCTAGCTATCCATCCATCCATCCATCCATCCATCCATCCCTTGTCGAGCTGCTTGTCTTTTCCCTCGTGATTAATGTTTAATTATGATTTAGGTCGCGCGTAGGAAAGATTGGCTTGATTGCGAAACTGTTTGCTTTGACATTGCCAACAACAGCACAACCGCAGACGACAGGCAAATGACAACGAGAGAAATGGCTCGCACTCAGAGAGAGAAGGGGCTGGGTGAGAGAAGAGAAAATATTCAATAGTACGAAACTACTTTGCGTAGTATAATAAATATACGTGTGTTAGACCGGGCGCGCACAAAGGGAAGGCTGAAGAACGAATATGGTTTAATAATTCAGAGAAATCTGCTTTGACGCGATGTTTCGATTGAAGATGAATCCCAGTATGAAGGCTGCTGACATCTTCAAAGGTTTCTTGCCAGTGACGTCCGACCTGCGGAAGAAGAGGAAGGAGAGCAACTGGGTACTCTTTTCAATTTCTGCTCTTTTTCGTTTCTTTTCTTTTTTTCGATTTTTCGTTTCGTCTCGGAGCAGCAGTAGGCATAGATAGAAAAGTGCCCTCAATCTGTGTGTTCGAGCGAGCAAGCGAGGTTCGCTAAGAAGAGAAAAGGCCTCCATTAGGATTCATACCTCTCGGACTGACTAGAGTAGTACTACACGCTGTAGATTTCAGGGCTGAATACAACAGACGTGTAGGACATGAGTATAATATATAATTCACACTGCAGGCCAAGAAGTCTTTCTCTGTTGCATTCAGCCTACAGAATGTTTATGGGACAGATTTTTTTACTGACTGCTCAAGCAAGCATGGAGCGGAAAACAAAATTGTCCGATATTCCGGCTCATAAATTAAAAGCTCGCAGATTTCAGCGGGGAGAAGGAACGGGGGGGGGAGGGATTTTTCGTGCAGATTTTCCCGATGGTGATTGGGAAAATCCGCACGAAAACACGAAAAGGCCTAATTCGGAATCACAGCCCACAAATAAGGAGTTACAAAACATTTAAATTTACATGAATATTAAGGATTGAACTCACGCGACTGTGCAAATGGTTGAAAAGCTCCAGAAAATCTGAGCTGTATCAGTTTTGAAACCACAGTAACAAAATCCAGCGTTTAATACAATCCATTATCCTTATCTGGGAGATCGTTGAGACTGAGGCCCAGGACACCACTCTACATCTCAGTTGAGATATGAAGATTGCCAAAAAATCATTCTCTTGAGTGTCCCGGGGGGGGGGGGGGAATCTGTGCCGAGCTTTGTGGAAAATGGAGGAAACACACACACGCGCGCTGGCAAAGGCGGCTCCTGCAAGCACGTGTGTGTTTGCCTGTCTGTTATTAGCAAACAATACCTCAAGATGAGTAAAGCCAAGGCGAGGCCAGGGCAGAGAAGTGCTCGTCCCACTGCTTTTCTTGGCCTCCTGTTTACACTGGCGTTGTTATGCGAGGGAGAGACAGGACTTGGCCGGCTACTACATCAAGTATTTGTTCTCCGACCGAGTGGCCAGCCCGCTGTCAGGGTGCATCTCCGGCCCCGACTGCGTCAGCCCCGGGATGCGTGGAGACCAGTGACTTAGACGCATACATAGTGTTTGTGTTCGTGTTTCGATCACCTGGGAAATAACACTAAAGTTTTCCTTGGGACTTCTTTATTCTTTCTCCTCTTTTCCTCGCCTTGGTGCCGCCCGCCACTCATACCGTGCTAGGCTTTGCTTCTTTTTTTCCCTTCTTCTTGGAACACCTTGATTGTTTGCCTTTCTCTTTTTCTCACAAGAAAGCTTGTCTTTGCATAGTGATTTCCTCATAACCTGCCTTGTCTTTCCTCGGAGAGCCTTTTGTTTTAGCCTCATGTGAAAACTTGGGAAGTTGCCTCATAGCAAAGAGTTGCTGAATTACAGCAGAGGACTTAAAACAAGTTCACAAATGCACGCACATTCATTTCTATGCTTCGCCATCAGATGAGCACCCAATCACTGTTTCAGCGACTCCCCCCAAAATGAGATCTTAACCTTCCTCACCCCCCCTCACTCGTCGAGGGCGAATTTACAGTGCGTCACGACAGGAAATTATAGGAATTTGCGTTAGCTAGACTTTGATTAACGATCACAGTGAGCACGTGCTGTGCTGCACTTCATTCTTTTTTGCCGGCCATGATTTCACGTATAATTGTGTCAGATTGTGGAGTCAGCTGATACGCAAGTGACGAATGACTCGAACGCGTACGCACTTGTGAGATATTAGGTGTTTCAGCCACTAAATACTACGTTACATTTGTAAGCGTAAGGACCGGGGGGAGGGGCTTTAATCGCTGGAGCTGAAATGCTGGCCTAATTCTGTTTTCTCTGTGCATTTATGTACTCGTGCAGGCTTTTAGGGCCAGTCTGAAGGCCCGGGCAGGGGTAATTCAATAGTAATACTAGCCAGAGAGCAGGCAAGGATCTGTCAAAGCGCGCTAGCGCAATTTCAGCCCCCAAAAAACCCCGCACCGGTGGCTTTCTACAAAATTATGTTTTGTTTGTGCGGCTGTGGAAATTGCGACAGAGAGAGAGAGAGCGTCGACTTGGCTTTGCTCGCTGTAGCGGTAAAAGAAAGGGTTAAAAACAATACACTAATGATGATAAAAGTGTTTGGGAGATGACAAAAAGTAACTTTTCTTTTTTTAAAAAAAAAAGTTTACTCTCGTTTTCGTTGATTGCACTTTTTTGGCGCACATGACTCGACCGCGTCAGAAATGTCCAAAAATTGTTCGGTCTCAACTAGGGACTCGGTAAACATTCTATATCATCCCTTTTTTATTCATATGTGTTGAGCAAATAACCGAACACAAAATGCAGGATGAGCAGGTGCTCACACACAAACATGTACGTTGTATCCAGCGAGGCTGAGTTCAATAATGGCCGTCTGCGTAGATTGTTCCCCACCCTTGCGGACTTTGGCTATTCATTACTCAGACTTTTTTGGCTTGCGGCACGCAGCCGCTAGCTCAAATGAGCTAGGAGGGCTTGCTGCTAGCCGCCAACGGCCTCTTCGCACGCAAAAACGGATTAAAAGCCACGAAAGCATATGAAGTACGTACGAAGACAGTGCGCAGTAGTCATGGGGAAACAAAGGAGGAAAAAGGCTGTTGATACTTGACTTATTAAGAAAGAAACACAATCAAGTTGGCCTAGTAACTAAGGCCGGGCTAATATGCGGTACAGTGGAAACTGGATTTGGCAAAGGTTCGGAGGGTTCTTCGTCATGGTGAAATCGCTCGATGGGGGGAAAATTCCATGGGGGAAAATCAATTCTGTCACCCATTTCCTGCCAAATTGCGCTTCTCGCCGCTTCCGTCCCCTCTGTGATGTCATTCTTAATGTCTTAAATTACACGTTGCCAAGATCCTCAATGAAGAATGGTCGTCAAAGTGAATCGAGTCGAGCGAGACATGCGACTTCAGCTCAGCTTTGTCACTAGACTGGCCTATGTATGGGCCTTAAGCCTATGCTTTGGGCCTCGATTCCGCTGCGGAAAGAACCCGATCCCGTCAAGTTACTCATGGCCATCACCAACTTTCCAAAATGGAGATTCGACTGCACAAAGTACTTTCGTATTGGCCTCTCCTGAAGTCGCTTTGTCTAAATCAAAGCTTTTCACGTCCCGGGAGTTCGAGGCGGGCTCAGAGATCCTCATTCTGCCAAGTTTTGAGCAAGTTTGTGCTTTCCAGCCCTGAGGCTACAGCGTACGTTTAAGAGACTATGAAAGAAGAGTGACGCTTTGACGCAGACGTGTCCAGGCTTCAACCACTATTAATTCCACCACCAACTTCTTACTTGTCACAGACATGCAAGCTCTGCAATTTTTGTCTGTCCTTTAAGTACTCTTGCCTACCACTGTTATTACCCCCCCCTCTCCTCGGTTCCTACTACTGCAAGTTGTACCTGGGTACGCAGGTGACAAATGACCACGCACACCTGCACCTTTCGCACACACACACACACACGCTCATTTTCCCCCGCTGATATAAAGGTTATGGCCCAGATCTGAGGTCCCACAGTTGGGGCGGACTTTTTGCACGCGTTTGAGACAATCGTCTCATGATCGGCACAACGGACGTCCTCAGGCGTCCGTAATGAAGAGCTCAAAGGCTGCCAAAGTCTATTTTCTGGCTGTGTGACGGAGATCTAGGCAAATCGCTGCATGCTGTACACGAATCATCTTGTTCGTTGCTCAACATTACTGCACTTTCCATTTTTTTTTTTGCTCAGCTTCGTGAGCAAGTCAGGGGCTCAGATTTATTCACCTTTTCCAGAGCTTCCCCTCCTTTCTTCTCATGCTCAGAAAAGGTTGGAAATTGGATTTTGGGATTGGGCCTTGCTCACCTATGCAACTTCCACAAATTGCTTCTTCTTCTGCTACTACAATATGTTGGCACCAAAAGAATGAAAAATGAGCAATCGAGTTTGTTATTCTCGCGAGATGCAATACCAAATCAAATATCTTCTCCTCAAACTAGTAATGTTGCTGCGGATCTGATCAAGAAGTGCCTACAGTATGTGATAAAAGTTGGTTGATGCAGCTCACTACATACGACTCATGGCTCATGGCATGTCGGTGTCTGCTTTCCAGATTTCCCCGTGCCTTACATCACCCACGTGGACCTGGTGGACGCAGGGCTGCAGTCCTTGGACTCAGACGTGCTGTCGGTCGCGTCTACCATCGAGTCCGCGAGGTTTATGAACAACAAGATTGCTCATGTCGACGACGATGCATTTAGGTAAGGAAAGATGGTAGCTAGGTATTTCGTTGCAGTTCCCCTATGATCACTGGGGACCGGACTTGATAACATGAGAAAAACTTTAAATTTTATGAAAAGGTTGAGGCCTGTTCACATTTGGTCCTTAAACTTCTACCTTGCTGCCCTTTGTGGGTAGAAACTGAAGCTAGAAGATGCTTTCGGCATCAGGTACAAACACTCGAGCTAGAGAGGAAAGTTTCGAGCAGCTACCATTCGTTTGCAGCCATCCCTGTCCTCTGGAAAACCTGGAAGAGGCTGGACTGGAAGAGACTGGCATTGTCAATCCTGGAGAGTATTGACAGAAAAATCAGCAGCATTATTGGTGAAAGGGGAGTACACCTGTGCAATAACCTCAGGGGCAGCGACAGCAAGATCGGGAAGGGGGATCAGAAAATCCCATGAGGGTCCAATCTTCCCGGAATTTGTCCCGCAATTGCTTGCTACCCAGTTCAAATTTTGTCCGGTGCGTGGGGAATTGTTACGTCTGAAGATCTTTGCGTCTGCACCACGACGTTCCTTGCAGTGTTCCAAAACTTGCCGAGGAAAGTTTGAACAAAAATCCTGACTTACGCCAGTTGCTGCCACGGTCTCGATCAGTGCGAATAGTATTGTAGACTAAAAACATTTCTTCCCTTGAATCCGGTCTCCACTGATCACTCACGCTCACGGAAAAGTACCGGCGCAGGTACTTGCACAACGCTTTTGTCAAGGAAGTATTGGATTTTATGATTGATAGGGAACTACTTTGACGACACAAAGCCTAAGTTCGTCCTCCGCACCCTTAGTGAATCGATGTAATTTAAGTGCACTGTCCCTGGATCCCGGCAACCAGGTACTCTCTTCCCTCATGCGCTAATTTTGCCGCACAAAAAAATGCCGATTCGCAGTGTCATGTCCCACTAAAATAAGAGGCGGATGAAGAAAGTTTCAGGGAGGTTCACTTTCCTATACCGTTAATGCAGCAAGAGAGCCCGGGACAAAAAGCAGAAAAATAGTGCGGTCGCGTGCCCGAGAACTCCATGAAGAGATCTCCCTCTCCCTCAGGACCTATTTGTGGCCTTGACGGTTGGCCACACCTCGATCGTCCGAAAAATACGGGAATAAACGAAGTCGCTTTATTGCATTGCGATCCCTACGTTCAGCACAGTTGGCCAGGACTGAGCAATAAATGCCGAGTCCTCCCCGAGCTGCTTAGGCAATAAAAGAGTGGGGAGGAGGAATACGAGTCAAAGTACGGAGGTCCTTGAAAAAAAAAGTCCTCGTCCAGACTGAAAAGAGAAAGAAGCTTGGCGCAGGCAGCGGCGCCGGGGCGGCAAAACACCTTATGCAAGCATTTTAGCGAATGGAAAGAGTAGTGGGAGAAAAACAAACCGATAATATTTCCGATAACGTCATACCCGGGCGTACAAGAGATGGGTGCCACAAAAAACATGAGTACTTATGTTTACTATAGAGACACAGTTCCGCTGCATTATCGTATCACGTTCTAGACGGTGCTTTGACGCAGAGCCACAGTTGAAATATCGATCCGGGACGCTTCCAAGGCGGCTGCAAAGTAGAATTTGTTGCTCAAGGTCTGGGAACACGTGCGGGTAGATAGTCCACATCATGAAGAGCCTGGTGCAAGCAGATTAATGTCTTAGGCGGCAAAAATTTCCATCTTAAATCTGGAATAAAGCTGTCTCATGACGCCACGGGGGACTTTTCAAGGGTTGGGCTAGCATGCTATCTCTGAAATTAATTTTGCTTTACCTCGAGGCCTGCGAAGGCCGAGGAGAGGGGGCAAAAAAGGTTGTGTTTACAGTGTCAGACTGAAAGAGCAAGCCGGAAACTTCCATTAGATGTGGGCATATTCTTAAGCCCCCGTGGCCGTGAAGGTATTTTCACTGTCAGGCTTCATCTCCAATTCTTTGTTCTCCCTTCTCTTTTTTTTGTTGCAGGGCCCACTTCTCGACGTCTCTGAAGTCGCTGGACTTGAGCTACAACAGGCTGACGCAGATTCCTCTGGCCGCACTCTCCGAGCTGTATGCGCTGGACTGGCTCAACTTGCACGGGTGAGAGTCGAGCAGTGTTCATTATATTCATCGACGGCAGTGAACCCTTTTGGCTCGTCTCACCCTCGGGGTGGGGTGGGGCGGTGGCAAAGTATTCGGCATGGGGGGATCATTTTTGGGACACAGGGCCGGTGGGTCCGCTAGCAGACCCAATATTGGAGTTGAAATTTCGAAACTTTTGAAATATTTCCCGACCCCTGACACAGAATACGAGGGTCCTCCCTTCTAAGGGGCGGCAGATCCTTAGGGCAGATACGATGCATGGCTGTGGGGTCGCATCATGAGCGGCTTTCTCTCCACTTTACTGCCGATTTGTGCGTCAACGGCGTCCATGGGGCGGACGACAGACCTCTTGGCATACGTGTAAATAACAATGCCGCGGCTGCTGCACTGGGATGATGGCACGCATTCGCCCTTCCCGTTCATCTTTCATTCCATCCACGCACGCCTCCTCCCTGGCTAGGGAGAAGGGGGGGGGAGAAATTAAATATTGATGTGAGGCCAACTGCTTCTCTCTCTCTGCCTCTCCAAGTGCGTGCGTGGCACGTGGCAATTACTCCTGTGCCACACAGGCGAGCAAAAGAAAGGAACCTCATGGCCAAAAACCGAAACTCACGCAAATCGCCCATAGGCCTCTTTAGGGCATAACATACAGGGTGTCGAGGCAGCGTAGGAAAAGGGTGCAATTTACATTTAATCTCTCAGGAAGATCAGGGCTTTTCGATAGAGAAATCGGGGAGAAATCTTTTTGCATGCGATCCAAGAGCAACTCTTGCGTGCCAATTTGCTTTCAGATGAAGCAACTCATTTAGCGATATTTTCTCTTTGCTACAAGGCTCTCTGTCATGAACTAGAGCTAAAGTAACAAGACCAAGTAGAACAGAAGCCTTCCTGCTGCCCCCGCCCTCCAAATACATGTAGTAATCATACGAGTAAAGTTTTTGACTGGAGAAGGCCAACCCAAAGGCCAACATTTCATCAAAAGCGATGATGCTGCTTTAATCCGTGCCAGTCTCTAATTGAGATGGATCGCTACATAATGGTGGGAGATAGAAATAGAGCGGTAGCCATTTCTCTTCCAATGTCCTCGCAAAGATCCTGCACGCGATAACACTGAGGCCAAATTCTCCTATCAGTCAAGAAGATTGTCCGTTCTGTATTGTACTGCGTGCAGTGTAAGCTAACACGCGCTCACCGCACTTTCGGGACATTCTCGCACCGACCGCATAACGATATATGTACGTACGTGTAAGTCTCAACACACACTCGTTGTGGTTTCAAGGTTGTATGCTTGCTTCGTGACTTTACTTGCACCCTTGCCTATGTTGCGATGCCCACACCCCTGGAGTAAGCAATGTAGAATACAACATGCGAATGCGATATGCCTCTGGGGTGCCGGGTGCAGTCAATGCGTGTAGCCGTAGAAAGAACTGATAAGTCTCGTCATGAGACTTATATGACTGCTGTCTTTGCAGAAACCTGATCTCCAGCATCCTACCAACGTATTCACCTTATGCCTCTCGGTCTTCTGCCCCATTCGCTTCTACTGGGAGCCACCCCTACCTCTCCTCACTCAAGTCCAGTCTCAGCACATTGTTCTTGGGTGCCAATGACATCACCGAGATACCGCAGAACGTCTTCGCAGACTTTAGACGCCTGCTCAAGGTCAACTTGGACGAGAACCTCATCAAAGAACTGAAACCTTACGCACTGCCGAGGTACGTGCAACAGTGTTGCCATGTGTATAATGCAAGAGGGAGTACACAAATCTTTCTACTTCTTCCTTGCAGATCTCTGCTTACTCTTAGTCTGGCCAATAATCTCGTGTCATCATTCCCCTTGGAAGCATTGTCTCATCTGCCCGCCTTGACATGGCTCACCCTTCGGGGGAACTACATCGAGAATATTCCCACCAGTGGCCTGGCACTCGCCAGGCACATGGACAAGATTGACCTGGGTGAAAACTTCATCACGGACGTTCCTCACAACATGTTCAATGGAACTCTCACTGTCAATGATCTCAATCTGGTAAGAGAGGAAGAGGGACGCAATGAAAAACGCTTGTCAAATTAATTATTGCGTCATCTATTACAGGACTACAACTACATTGAGGAGTTGAAACAGTCTGCATTTGTATCAGTGTCTCCTCGCCGTCTATTCCTGGGCATGAATCGCCTGTCATCAATTCACCCAAAAGCCTTTGCAGGACTTGAGGACACTCTTGAGCTTATTGACCTCGAGGGCAATGATCTACACAACGTTTCTGAGGCCTTCGGTGGCCTCCGCCAGTTGCGCTATCTCTATTTGGCAAATAACAACATCACTACACTCTCTGAAGATATCTTCTCGGGCTTTTGCAAGACTTTGAGAGCATTGAGCCTCAGTAGAAATGGCCTTGAAGCATTCCCGGTAAGGGCGTTGGCACGCTGTGAGCAACTCGCGCACCTCAACCTAGGCTATAACAAGTTGCGAAGCGTCGGCCCCTTTGGAGCATGGGCGCAGAAGTTGGATACCCTAATCCTGAGGAACAACCGCCTAACAGAGCTTAAACCCAGGGCCTTCAAGGGATGTCCTCACCTCAGAGAGCTTTCTCTGTCCTTCAATGCTCTGGACAGATTAGACTCCGAAGCCTTCAAGGACGTCGGTACCACCCTGGAGAGTCTTGAGATTTCATTCGGTCTTCGCGGCATCCACCACTTCCCCGGCGCCGCCTTGCGCCCCCTGCAGCACTTGCACTGGCTCAGCTTGGACAACAATGGTATCGAGACGGTGGAAGAGACTTCACTGTATGGACTGGGCGAGCTGCAGTATCTGAACCTGGAGGTCAACAGGTTGTCGGACCTTCCTCCAACCTTTTTGCACAAGAATGTGCACAAACGCCTGCTCGACGTCCGATTGGCATACAACCGGGTGGAGACGGTGAAGACGGGGGCTTTCTCGGCGCTGGCGAGATTGCAAACGGTCGTACTTACGGGAAACAGGATCACCTTGGTCGAGTCCGGGGCCTTCAGGCATCTGCCCAATCTAGTTACGCTCATGCTCACGCACAACAGGTACGTACCCGTTAAAGCAAGTAAGCATGCGCTTACACAATCTTCATCACCCCCCTACGCAAGTACACGATTCGTTCCATAGGATTGCGGGAGTGGCTCCCCGGGCCTTTATCCACCTGGACAACTTGCAAAAGTTGGAACTTCAGCACAACCGCCTGACTGAGTTCTCTCTAAACACCTTCGAGAACTGCACAAAGTACCCCACCAGTCCCATGACTCTAAATCTGTCGCACAATGACATAAGGCAACTGACACCTATGGGAAACAACCGAGTGCCGCTTATACAGGTATACCTACGGGAACGGAGTCCATTTGGGAATTTATCAAACTTTTCCTACCAGGAACTCGATGTGAGCCATAACCGCATCAACAAGGTTCCCAAAGCATTTTTGGAATTTCTGTCACCATCGCTACGCATCCTCGACCTGGGTCACAATCAACTGAGTGAGGTGGACCGAACAGACTTCAAGCAGCTCTTTATGCTGCAAGTCCTGGGACTCTCAAACAATTACATAGTGGGTCTGGCCAAGACGGCCTTTCATGGCTTGACAGGACTTCAGGTAAATGCTGCAAATGCTCATCTTGAAGGAACTTTTGCCATTAGTCATGTCATTAGATCCTGGATTTGAGCGGCAACAACATCGAGATTCTTCAGTTTGCTCAGTTCAGCGGGCTCTCGGGTCTCCGATCTGTCAACTTGGCGCACAACCGACTGAGATCTTTGCCTAGAGATGTCTTCCAGTCCACACTAGTGGAGACTGTTGACCTGGTAAATTAGTGCGCATTTCATACCTGTTCGCTCTTCAGTGTACACTGCATGAGTTGTGTGCTGACACCAATGTAAATAACTTTTTTTTTAGTCCTTCAACGAGTTTGTGGCCATGCCTACGTCGGCCCTGACTGAAGCGAGCGCTACCGTGCGCCACTTGAACCTGTCTCACAACCGCATCGAGCACGTGGATTCGACGATGTTCGCCAATACGCCGCATCTCATCTCTCTCTCCTTGGCACACAACAGGTAATGGTGCAAATTAGTTGGTTAAAAGCACAGCGTTAGCATTCATGTTGTATAGGTTGACCATCCTTCCCGACAACATCTTCATCGGCCTAGGCAATCTGCAGCGACTTGAGTTGGGGTCCAACCCTATTCGCGCCAATTACAAGGAGCTGTTTCACTACGTCCAAAGATTGCGCTATCTTGACCTCTCGTTCACGGACTCCCGCCAGTTGCCGCCGCTGCCTTTACCGGCCTTGACGCATCTCGATGCATCGGGTAACGGCCTCTCGGACATGCCGTACTTTAGCGCCACCAGCGAAGGCATGCCAGAGCTTAGGTGGCTCAACCTATCTATGAACGGGGTAAGAAAGAGTGAGGACGTCGTTCCCTGTCTTTAATATGCTCCACATTGTGCGCACGTGACATGTAGCAAAACATTGTTGGCGTAGGCTCCTGAAGTTGACATAAACATGAAGGGTAGATCTGTGATCATCAAACTGGACCACGCAGTTTTCGTAGAAATGGGATTTTCAAACTGGGACTGGGACATTTCATACTGGGACAACCTGAAGTACTTAACATGACATGACAAGCTGGCAGTGTCCGTGAGCTTGTGTGCATCAGGAAATTACGAGCAGTCACTGCAGGGGGATGCCACGTTGCTGCACCATTCATACGACGTAGTTTACTTTTCAGTTAATTCAACTCCGTGCGCACGCGTGGCGCTATCTTCCTCAGCTGAGCACCCTAGACGTATCCTACAATCCGGTGCGTGTACTCACTAAAGAGTCCTTCTACGGCCTCGGGAGGCTGCAGGCGCTCACCGTGAGGCACCTGCCTGACCTCAAGCGGTTCGACGCCGACTCGCTGTCGCACCTCAGATACTTGCGATCTCTCCACATCCAGAGCTGGCCGTCAATCGAGAAGTTCAAGTTCAGGCTTGGCGCAGTCGTGTCTGGGCTGTCCTCACTCCGAGTCCTCTCGGCAATGATACTTGAACCCAATGGAATTTTGTACGATCAGGTATAGCCGAAGGGACATTTGCTTGCTTGAAATCACGCTGATCACAGATGCCGCGCTTTAGATCCTTGGTGCGTTTGGCCCGAAGCTTCGCGAGCTGGAGATCATCGGTCCAGTGAAGCGACTCACGCTGGAGGCCTTCGAGGGCATCGACAGCCACGAACTTTTGCTCACTATCAGGGACACCGAACTACGTGATCTGCCCATCGCATTCATAGACATGTTCTACAACGTCAAGCACCTATCGCTTGACCTCAGAAACAACATGCTTGAAGAGATGAGCGTGGACGTCTTCTACAACGGGACCAACATTCAGTCAGAAGGAACAAGGATACTGGAAGGTGAGCTTTAAACCGAGTGTTGTACTGTATGGACACTACGAACGACTCGGTATGCACGAGCTCCATTTTGCTGTTGGCGCGGTCGGTGCGTGCTACACGGGAGGAATGAAGCAATTACTCAGAAATTGATATAAATAGGGAGGACATTATTGCCCACTATTTTGATGTTCGAACCGAACCAGCTCGACGTTGTGACGCATTCAACATAGAAAGTTTTCACCAGGGAGTACTAGCGTAGACAACCTCCTGGGGAAATGGAGGAAACCTGGAGAATGACGGTGGCCATGCCTACATGGACTTGTTTATGTAGGGATATTTTTCATGGGTTTCGCCCCTCCCAGTCTTTTGTCTATCATCATGTGAGAATGGTAGGTAGGGGAGAGAAATCATCTGGGAGGTATCAATCAATGGCTTGACGGGACCAATTAATTATCCGATCCTAGTAGGCCCGCATTGGAAGAAAGGAAGAATATTATTGTCACACCAGTAAAACATGCACAACAACGATTTTCTTCCTTTATTTATCTTGCCAGAAGGCAGCATGACGAAGAGGAACGAAAGGGGCTTAAAAAAGGGGTGCGATAAACGTACACCTTATCCGGGTCACAATATTTCGACTCAGACTCTAAAAGTGCCTCTTCCTGGGTTGTAGTTCCAAGTTTTTCCCATATCCCGAGGCTCAAATTTCTATCAGGAAAGTTTTGTGCCCTCGCAGCCGCAGTCCCATCTCTTCATTTTTTTCGACTGCCGCGTCGAAAATGCGCCAAAACTGCTGCTGCTGTTCTCGGTCGCAGGTGGGGAGGGCAGGAAACATGAGAAAAGAGGCCGCGTCCGTACGTACAACACGTGCCTTATGATGTCGAAAAAGGTCTGGAAAAATGTTACACCGAGGACAAAACCTTGGTCAGGTACGACAAGCGCACCATTAACGGACTCTCCTAGGAGACAACTTTCGCACAGCTAAGTAAGTCATCGCTGTGTCTCCTTTTTGTCGGCCTGCGGTCTCGTTTCGGACGATTTTTTCTGCATATGCGCAAAGCCCAAAGTAGGAGATCGCGTGACGACCCAGGGGAGGGGATAATTGCCTGACATTCTCAAAAAAAGGACTGCTTATTGTACTGCGCTTCATATTTACGTAGAACTCGAAGATTGGCATGGAGAGAAGGCTAAGGATAAGCAAAGAAGCTCGAGTAAATAGACCATGCGTCAACAGCTTTCACCACACCTGAGCCAGGAGCAAAAGTTGGTGAGCAATGAGGGTTGATGACTGCATGGTGCAACAATGCTGTTCGGGGAAATCTCGCCACTAACCACCGTGTGCTTTGGCCAGAAAGAAAAAAAGAAAACAGTTATTGTACCACCAGAGATTGAGCGGAGTTACTGGGACAACTTCCAGTGGGGAAGAAACTGCACGAATGCATATCTGGAGTAGGAAAAAGGTGCGTTGTCGGGCTAACGTTGTGCGGCAAGAAAAGCTTTCTCTGTAAGGAGTGAGTGTGCGAAGGAGCAAAAATTGCCGTGAGAACCTACGAGGTTGTTCCGCTGCATGAAGTGTGGGCCGACAAAATTGGATGCGGCGGCGGTAGGGAAACAGGCCCATCATCAGGTGGGCCTCTTTGGACGCGTCCCTCCAGCCCACGCATGAGGAAGGGTGGGAGGAAAAAGTGCGTGACGAGCAGGGTAGAGAACAACAGAAATAGACGAAGAAGAAGTCTGCGTGTGCTGCCAGCGAGCTCATCACGTCACCACAAATGAATCTGGCGAACGTTTCTTCCCTCTTGTTACATCTTTTTTCAGTTGGAGGAAAATTGGGTTGTCTTTTGGTGGCGTTTCCAATTCCATTACGTCAGGTAAATTAAAGGAATTAGGGGGGGGGGAAGGTGTCGACTCTAATTAGGACTGTAGAAAGTGAAAGGGAGATTCGAC
>JAAUXU010009046.1_pt1 | contig 39724 bp, 40 predicted proteins | sample 7278151 | NCBI WGS metagenome assembly JAAUXU01 (sample SAMN14350113, study PRJNA611818) | marine sediment metagenome | isolation source: surface marine sediment (1.8m) | place: French Polynesia: Moorea | collected 2018-08 | reverse complement strand
GTCCTAAGGGCAGTGACAAGGGTCCGGACAAGTTGTCCCAAAAGAGTCCTAAGGGTAGCGACAAGGGTCCGGACAAGTTGTCACAAAAGAGTCCTAAGGGCAGCGACAAGGGTCCGGACAAGTCGGTCCAAAAGAGTCCTAAGGACAGTGACAAGGGTCCGAACAAGTTGCCTCAAAAGAGTCCTAAGGGCAGCGACAAGGGTCCGGACAAGTCGGTCCAAAAGAGTCCTAAGGGCAGTGACAAGGGTCCGGACAAGTTGTCTCAAAAGAGTCCTAAGGGTAGCGACAGAGGTCTGGATAAGTCGGCCCAAAAGAGTCCTAAGGACAGTGACAAGGGTCCGGACAAGTTGTCTCAAAAGAGTCCTAAGGGCAGTGACAAGGGTCCGGACAAGTTGTCTCAAAAGAGTCCTAAAGGCAGTGACAAGGGCCCGGCCAAATTGGCCCAAAAGAGTCCCAAGGAGGGCAACGAGGACCCAGACAGATTAGGCGATAAGAGTCCTATGGAGAAACTGGGCGATGAGGAAACGAACAGGGACAAATCCACTTCCCTTGGAGAAAATTCAAGAGCAGAAGCTCCAGAGGACGACGACGACGAGGCTCCGGAGTCTGAGGCATTCTCCTCTGCACGGGAGCGCATCCTGGGCCAGATGAGGGAGGCGAGAGAGAAGGAGAGGCTGAAGGAGGCGGCCAGGAAGGAGGAAAGGAAGAGAAAGCGTGAGAGATCGGCGCTGGAGAAGGCGGCAAAGAACAAGAGGAAACGTCCGGCGGTTGAGGAAAAACTGCCTGAAAACTTCTTAGAGGAAATCTCCCAACAGAAGAGGGTGAATACTGTCAAAAAATTTAGTGACGAAGATGAGCTGGCAGACAGTGACAATGAAGGAGATGAAGCCAATCCGTCAAGGTTCCAAGTTGTGTCTGGTAAGGATCTAAAGGGTCTCAGCCACGTGTCTGAGGAGGTGCTGAACTTCAGGCAGAAAATGCTCTTCGGAGACAGATACCGGAGGGAGGGCGCTGATGAGAGAGCCCGGAAGAGGATTAAGGTTGCCGCATCAGGGGCAAATAGATTTGCTTGAAGAAAGCTGGTCGAGCTGGTCGAAGTGGATCACCTGCGAAAAGGGTCTTGGACAAGTTATGTAACTATGGAATGAATCCTATGCGCCGCTCAATAGCAACACCAAGTGCACTGAATGTATTTCATTGTACTGTATTACACATGAGTGACTTGGAATTATAAAATTTCATAACCAGCACAACTGTGTTTGGTCTATTCATGTGAACGACAATCTTGTGTACATACATATATGGATTTAGTATTCGTCTGTTACCTTTGCACACCTCAATGTGTGACAATGAGTCCTCATGAACATTCATTTTTCAAATTTCGCAAAACGTAGGGATGTACCGGGCCGGCTTTTCTGCTGACTCATCATGCCCAGCCAGATCAGGTTAGGCCCGAGCGCGCATCACATTGATAGCACAGTCCAGGCCCTCGAATTACGCACTTCTAGCTTTCAGACCTGTTCTTACGGTCAGGATTCGGTATGCAGATGCTTTATTTGACCTTTGCTTTACTCAGACAAGGTACTTTTATACTGATGAATACCTTTTACGATTTACACGGACGCACGGACACTTGACCACATGAAGAATCAGATTGAAGACAAAGGCTGCATTCACGACGACCATGGGTTTGCACTGCAGTTTTTTTTAAAAAATCAAGTAATTTCCAGAATATCTTCATTAACTTATCTACGTAGAATGTCCACCCTTTCACCTGCGTAATACCGGGGACCCTACTAACATTAGTTCATAGTAGTGACACGTGAACAGTCACTCTAGAAATCTCTAGCACGAGTGCGACTCGTTCAATCCAAGTATAGTTACAATAGGAGCTGATAAAAAAAAACCAACTAGTTACTATGCCATTGCCACAATATTCCGGACTAAAAAGACATTCAAAAAATATATCTCACAAGATCAGCTCTGAAAGAAGAGTTCATATGCGTACGTACGAAACAAGAGACTGCTGCCAAACCGGGTCAATTGGATTGAGCTTTTGTAACTGCATCAAGAAGTATGAAGAGTCGATAACTTGAAATGAAATTGTCATGCCATGTCATGCCTGTAGCTGCTGTTGTTCTCCTGCTTGCTGTTGGTCATCTTCGGGGTGTCACCTGTCACTTACGGTGGGCACCCTCAATGGATTCTCCACGAGCAGCGACTACTTCCCTGACATGACCGCGGAGTCCGGAATATTGTTACGTAATCTGTACAGTGCCGTAGACGTCAATAATTGTAACAGTAATAACTAATAACTCAATACATAACTTATTAACTAAATGACGGGTATGAGATAACAGAGGCTACAATCACTCTTGCGCTCCATTCTCCATGTTGAGGTAGACCGAGCCTTGGCCATCCTTTCCAGCCTCATCTGGCGCAGTGAGCTATAGAACAAAAAAAATAGGCATCGGTATTCGTGCATTCGGTAGAGTCGAGACTCACTCTTTCGTCTTCTCCATCAGCTTCAGAAGAACCAAATCTTTTTGCCAGGCCTTTGCAGGATGCCCCAGGGCTTCCTCTTTCTACAGCCTCTTGGTACTCCGGAGGAGACTCGTACTCCTTGGCCGAAGGCGATGACGCCACCACCTCTAAGGACTTCTTGGAGCTCGATAGTTGTGAGGTTGGTAGCAGCATCGGGCGCGCTTTGGCCACCTCCTCGTAAGTGGGCGGGGGCGACGGAGGCGGGTGCATCGTGTTGCCCGTGTCACCTGCGCCAAAAAGCGACGTTAATCTTCTTTGTGCCTTGTACAGCTAACCAGCTTTTCTATCACTGGTCTGCCCGCAGCCAATGAGAGCGGATATGAGCAGAAACTGGCACTCTCATTGGTTGCTGTCTCCCAATAACATCAGACGAACGCTGCCAGCACTCGTATGCGTGTCTTTATAATAGAGCGGCTTGAAGTTAAAAGATAAGCAGTTTAGGTCAAGACCATGCACGTACCAAAGGCCTCCTGGCCAGTGCTAGCCGGCGGCGCGCTGGCGGCGGCAACGCCGTGGGGTACGCTGGTGCTACTGAGGAGTCTGGCCTCTTCTTTGAGAAATCTAACCAAGTGGTAGACGACGATGCAGGAGAAGAAGTGTCCCGCTGCAAGACAGCCCACCAAGCAGAGCAGGGTCACGTACTCGTCGTGCTCGAGGGACAGGCGGACGTAGCCAAAGAACAGGAGAAACGCCACTGAGATCTGTGAGGGCAGGATTGGTCGCAATTGCTGCCATGAAACGCTTTGGAAAGTCGATAATCTCACCAGCAGGACGACCATGGTGGGGGAATTGGCGCATAGCCAAGTGATGACGTGGTTGGGCTTCTTCTTCACAGCGCCATATACCAGCAGGATGTCGGCCAGCACCTGCAACGTGACATGTAGATTGATGGCAACTGCTAGGTTACTCGAAAATTTCACTCGCACATGGTTGGTGAAGAGGATGAACACTCCCAGATCCCGGTAGGAGACGGTGGTCTCTTGACTGAAGCTACTGTCATCGGAGGAGGTAGCTTTGGTGTACCTACGTGGAAGGTGCAAAACGATTTCTTATTGTAGGTCAATGATGATTATAACAATGGGCCTCCTTCCTTTGTCGAAGCATCATTTCTACCAAGTCACGAGCGGCCCAAATTCATGTACGGTACAGTTGTACTATGCACTGTAGTAGAAGTCGATACCGAACAGGCTCATAAAAGTATATAGCATTGACATAAGCCATAGGGATCACAGAACTTCTGTACTAGCTCAGGTACTCATTCATTTTCATCAAGTTTTTGCTAATAAGTCTTCATAATGTTCCTTCGACAGTGGTGACGCACGTACTGCCTGAAGTACCGGTACTCCAAGATCTTTGCCCGAAGGCCAGTCGGTCCTGAGCAAATGGCCAATCCTCTGCCATTTGGCGTCCATCCTATACAAGATGCACCACTTCTCAACGTTTTTAAGCAAAACTTGGCGTTTGGACACAGGAATTTTCTTTGCTTATAATTTGGCATCAACTTCAAAATAACAGGCTTCAAAGTTCCTTTTTACTCGTCAACGTTTTGCCTGGCGGTCTTGTGTTCCTCTAGACACAAAACACGTCAGAGCTATCTGCTAGTTAGATTTTGGCATTCTGGCCGAATTTTAAAAAGCTAGGACTGTGACAAAACCCAACTTAAGGAACCAAATTTAGAATGAGAAGGACGCAGTTGCCTTTCAAGAACACTTGACAAAAGAACTTGAGGACTTTCCAAGAAATATACCTTTCGCATGCAAGAAGCACGAGAACGTGTTCAAGGAGAAGCTCGACATACAAGGAGGTCGTGGAGGAGGAGACAGCAGCTGCTGGTTCTTCAAGATTCTGGCCAACAGAGGAAGTACTCTGAACTTTTTACATGGTTCTCTTTTTACCCTATGCTCCAAAAGGGGGGCTGCATTTCCCCGTTCATCTGGCTGAAGATGATCTACCACCATTCGATCTCTGCAAATCCTTCTCTAGATATGGAAATCCCTCAATATGCCTCCCCTCCCATGATCTCACCAGCAGAATCCTATAATGTTCACCACGAAGTTGACCATGGCCACGATGACTGAGCCGGAGCGGAGGGTCAAGCAGAAGCAACACCGGTTGTCCGGACCCATCACTGCCCGGTTGATCATCGTGGACGTCGAGGAAGACATGTTGTCGTCCGAAGGCATGTTATCTTTCCCCGGGTGAGGACACAACAGACACACACACACACGCACACGGAAAGACGCCGATGCAACAAAGTCAACTAAGGTAAAAGACTTGCAGCACAATTGTCTAAACCGCACGATGATATCACTAATATTATGCCTTAGAGCAGTTCACAGGCGATAGAAAACGGGCAGGACTCATGGGGAGTGTTGACGTGTCTTCACCATCCTCCTCTTGATCCTGAGCAGACTGCGTTTGTTTCTCTAAGCTTTCTCCGTCGTCGTTGTCTGCCTCCGGTGCCTCCTGCTTTTTGTCCTGAACTGAGCACGAAGTCTCAAGCCTGAAGGTGAGAGAAGGAGAAAAATGTTCGCGAGGTGGAGAAAGTCACGAAGGATATGCGTATGTACTCCAGTACATACTAAGTGTGCCCATATCTTGTGGGCCTGCCCGCATGTTCAGTATGTTAGAGCTCCGTTGCTTATATGATAGAGCGGCAATTCGTGCGCTGACGAGGAGGGCAACGTTTCTGACACAGGCTTTCGGAGTCTACTTTGACTGGGTCTCGACCCGGAGGGTGGGCCTGGGACAAGCCACCCCCGGGAAGGGGGACGGGGATGACCCTCCTCCTTTAAGTGGCCGCGGAGAGGTCTACTTTGCCATGACGTAAATAAATAAACTATGCCCCGTTCATTCATCAGGGGAGGAGACAGGTGGAAGAACATTGCCTTTTACCTTGCGCAAGTCACCTTGTTTATCCTATCTGACACCAGCACAATGAGCAAATAAAAGTGTTTTTCCTCTACAAAGTCAAGTACCAGGTAGGTGTTTTTTTGGTCTTTCTTGTCCTTTGCACATCTGGCAAACTTGTTCTGTGATTTCATTTTGCATTCATAAGGCCATAGTTGCAACGTCAAATTTGACAAAGACCGGAAGAGGGCAGTACCAGAGGTAGCTTTGACTGTGGCAGGATCCGGATCGAGTCTGGCGGCAGACTCGGGTTCTTTTTGTATGGTATTCCACCTGACTCACGCCTGTTGTAGCTCAGTGCTGAATGCCACATTACAATACGTCCAGCTGCCCTGCTGTTTGCTCTGCTGAAACAATCTGCTCTGGTTGGCAACTCTTTGCTGCAGTCTGGCAAAAAGAAAAGATATTCATTGTTGACCACCTTAAGTCAATGGGATTGAGGCCTTCGATTAGTCCACTGAGGATTTCCTGGGGCTTGGCTCAGGCTTGGAATCAAAATCGGAGACTGAAGTCACTCAACTTTTTGCTTTACAACAGTGTGGAACATTGCCAAAAGCTGTGTGAATACATTTGAACCAAACCTTGGAAAGTCACTGATGTTGACGGACTAGAAAGATTGAGATTTTATACTTTCGTATCTAGAGCACCACTTTAATTTTTCGCATAGTGCATCTGATGCATGCAAGCGCAGGATATTTCAGAGTTGGTTGGAGGAATTTGCGCATGTTACATAAGAGATGTCTGAACTTCCCATTTTGTTATGATGTTTGCAAGGATAAGCATTGTTGCTTGGCTCCATAGTTATGGTGGTTCCTGCCTTGTTGTCATTGCGAATGAGATCACCAGACCAAGGAGCCTCTTAAAAGTCAAACGGCGGGCGTATCTCACACCTAAACTGAGCTGTGTGACTGCAACAGCATCAACGTGCGAATTTCATGAATTCACGTGAGTCTCCTGTGCTGATGTGCCAGAGCAGATTGTTCCAACTTGACAAAGAATGATCTGTCCCTTTGCTGCCGCAATAGCGTCTGCAAGGACGTCGTCTGGGCAAAGATCTTGGTTGGGCTGGACAAGTGCAGAAGGGCCAAGACTATGCACAATCAGGGGAGGAGATGTTCAAGGGCGGATTAAAGTGGCCAGAGAGGATGTCCCGAATCTGTGACGAAAAGCTCCACTCATGCCTGGCGTCAATGCTGCGGGGAGACACAATGATGTCTCCCAACGCAGTCAGCATCATTACTCTGACCAAGTGTCAGCCTCTGGTGCCACTGCACGTGGGAGTCATTCAGCACGACCAGATCCGCCATCGCCATGACACTAATTCTGAACCGCCCTGTACATACCATACACATTACCAGCCATATCTCTGTCAGAGAGCGATCGGGACGTGCATTACTGTACGTTCTTCGTTTTAGGTAGAGCTTTCTCTCAGCTTTTTCCAGCCAGGCTGAACGATCGACGTTGATGCGTGCAGCCTCATACGCAACGGCAAGCACGAAAGGGAGGGGTAGATGGGGGCTCAAGGACACGGGAAACGAACACATGCGTGCAGGCGTCTCACACTGAAGTTCTTGATTTCACTCGAGCTGGTGAAACTTGCGCTGCAAAGTCCAATCATGTAGCTCATGGTCGGGCTTTGAAGTTACCCAAAGTTTGCTGCAGAAAAAGCTGAGTGGTCTTCAAGTGATCACTGTGAGCCTCGAGAGGGGGGGGGGGTGTCTGCAAGTGGCGAATTAGAAGTGCTATTTTTAGGATAAAATGTGACGCTTCACGTGACTTTGGAATCGAGTAAGCCCGTTACACGAGGCATTTACTCTCTGTGGTCAAACCGAGTCGATTGTACAGCAACCACCTTGTACTTGGAGACGCTCCTCTCCGCGTTCATCACGGATGGGCAGCACTTGAATAAGTACAGGGTGGTCCAAGATAATTGAAACTCATTCAATGCTTACTGTGTGGAAAGATGACAGCAGTAGCAGCGACCTTGATTTTGGCCAAGCAAGTGTATCAAGCTCTAGTAGAGGTGCCCGGCATTGCTCTGGTTATTACAAGACTCGCCGCTCCCGCCCACTAGCAGACTCGACCATAGGTCAACACGCGCTTCGTGCTCAACACGAAGCTGGTCTTGGCTCGACTTGAAGCTGGTCTCGCCCTCGCAGCTCGTCTCGCCCTCGAAGCTCGTCTTGCCCTCGAAGCTGATCTCGCCCTCGAAGCTGGTCTTGCCTTGACTCGAACTCGCCCTCACAGCTGATCTCGCGCCCGGATCGGATCCATTTTGTTTCTGGTACTGAAACTGGCTGATCCGGACACTCTTCACTCACTCCCCACTTTAGAGATGGCAGCAAGCCATGAGTCTCTGGGTCAAGCCCCAGTTTGGCTTGTCTGGTCTTCCTGGCTCAATATCCACCCCCACTGACCTTCCCTCCCCTCGTCTTGCCATAGATACCTGTTGACAAAACTGGTCCTGCACAACTATTCCCAAGAGGCTGAACTATACCCATTGCATGGCCATCTATGGTCTGTGGAATGTAATGTAGTAAAGGGAACATATTTCAGCAGGAAATTTTCTGTGTCCAGTTCATGGTGGTCTCTCAGCCACCAGCTCGAGTCATGACTCACTGATCCGGCCGCTTCTCTGACTCGAGCCACATCTCTTTCAGCGACCAGCATGAGTCATGTTTTGGTGGGAAATTTGAATATACGTTGAGCTACTCACAAATATGCTTAATAACCCACTGAAACCCATTGAAACTTGGACCCCATCCACATATGAACTACACACACCTGAATACACTATTAGAACGCTGCATCAATGGCGCAGAACCATGGAAACTGATGTTGACAACAGTGACTTATTATTAGGTGGTCAGTAAGCGTGAGCTGATGGCATTTGCCTATACACGACACGATATTCAACTTGCCGAGTCGATACACGATACAGGGTGAGTATCGGTATTGCCGAGACTGATACGAGTATCGCCCAGTCGTATTAAAGCGTGTCCTCGAAAGAACAGAATTTCACGCTTCAAAGTGGCCTCCACCAGCTCTTGTGACAGCCTAAAAATCTCTTGCATCGAGTGCAGGACGGACGTCACCTTCAGCTGCAACGTCTTGATAAGCCTCGTCTTCCGAGCACTGACAGTTTGCGCTCACTTGAGGCCCGTTTTCCTCACCGAAATGCGCAGGATGCCGTAGTCACACTTTCAAGTAGTGCAGCAAATAATATGATAAAAACTGAGTGTTAACTTTGTGGGATCACCCTGTACACGTACTTTTTCTCACACTGGTCAAGATTGTGCAGGTTCTAGCATGTGACATTTAAGATATCCAAGAAAACGTTGCGTTGAGCTGGAAAATTGCCACATGACTTCGTTTTTGACACTTGAGGCGAAAGAAGTCGATTTCAAATATCACCTTTCTCCCCAAAGCCCACACTGGATGGGCAGTGAGTCACTTTTCTGTGACTCATACGTTTTGTTCTCTACCAGAGAAGTTCGGTGCTCTATTGCAATGCATCTCACGCGAGGCTTTCCGCCCCACAAGCATGTGATAACTGCCTTTGCTGGACACACATGCACCGCTACAGTCTCTAAATGCAACACACTCACTGATATCTGTGAGCGGTGAGGATCAATCGGTCCAAGATAATAACCTACCAGTGCTACCTAATCTCTAAACTCAGCAACCCCGAAATCGACACGGTTTGGCTGCAAAGTTGGCATTCTAGCTCGTTTCGGACTTATTGCTCACATCAGAGCCAATCCTTTGCTCATAGGTGAGTGTTGCTCATATTAGAGTACATTGATATGGATAATTCATATATGCCTATACCGTCACAATAATGTTGGAGAACGAACCTTTGACGCTCCGTAGTAGGTGAGTGTATCCTCCAGAGTGAGCTATGCCAGGCGCACAACTACTGCTCGGCCTTCTCTCCTCACAGGCCTGGCCTCAAGGCTTTCTTCATGTTGCCTGCGTCCTTCCTCTTGGCTGCCTTGAAAGCTGTCCTCAGCAGGAAGGCGCTGGATCGATACTGGCATGCCTTGACTGGCCCTGTTGGCCTGGTTCTTCTTCCTCCCTACCCTCAAAAAGGAGGGGGAGGCTGTAAAGATCACTAGCACCAGTGAGGAGGCGGGGGAGGGGGACAAAAGCTCTTCCTGGCAGAAAGAGAGAGAGAGAAATGTGTGGAAGTCATGGTCGATACGAACTCAAAGAGTTGATGATACTGGAATGACGAGAACCAATTCATGCATCTCCTCCAACGCGAGCAAGAGCAGCGACGGCAGAAAAAGCAATCTCACCGCTTCCGCTCCCTCGGTCGTAGGCTGTGTACACATGTGTGCAAAATTGGGCCACCGGAGGGGGGAGGTGAAAGAGGACTTTCTCATGCTCATGCACTTGTGGTTCCAGAACAAGCGAACAAGCTCTGCCAGCCGTCGTCATCTGGACGTCGACCCTGTGTAGAGACTGCAGACTGATCATGTGAGAAGTCACCGTCACGATCGGGGTGCGAACGACCCAAGCCCAGCTGTAACTTTTTCAATTTCTAGTGAGTGGCCTCGAAAATACCTCTAACCTTAGCTACGCACCCCTAATAGCAGTTACGCCTTGTAACATTGAGAAAGTCGGGAGGGGGGGAATGGGGACAGCCAAGAATTCCTCCCCCCCCCCCTACTGTTAAAAAGAAAGGGGGCTGAAGAAAGGAGGTCAAGACTCCCGTCTGTGCTTGGAGGGGTCGAGAAACGTCTGCAGGATATCCTGAGGGGGAAACGAAGAGCAATTTCGCAAGGGGGGAATTATTGCTGAAGGGTTAACGTGAATGTGGCCTGGGGAGGCCAGGGTGTTGTCGCACGATAGCATCAGGAGAAAGCATTGAAGGAGACGCCGGTGCAGTAAAAGCACACTTGTGAACAGATGTGCTACTACCTGCACATGCACACAGGTAGCGAGCATAAGTAGGCCACGGCCGCGTTCGAGCACACAGGGCAGGTGTGCGGGCTGTTGACAAGGGTGTCCTGACTCTCAAGCGCTCGTGTTCAACTGCAGCCATAGTGACGATGCTTCCAAAATCCTTGATAACTGACGTACCACATGAACCCGGCCCGTGGAGGACTGAATTTGAAAAATTCTACACCTCCCTCCCCCGTGTAAAGTTGAGAGCATTGCTCGGAAAATTGTCTTTCTCGCTCGCTCTCTACGTATCGCACAGAGAGATCTGGCAGCAGTTCAACAATTTTCGTGCCAGCTATTAAAGCTTTTTGCTCGCTCGAACGATGCCACTGTTGAGGCCAAAGAGAAGCCGTCGTCGCGTCAAGAAAAGTCGTGCAAAATACAAGTGGGCCCATGGTACATCTGAGGTCACTTCCTTACAGAGCTTTCTTGATGTCTTCGAGACTCTACGGAGCCCAGGGGTCGGACCTCGGTGCACTGTCAATGATGCACTGTGCACTATGCTGTATGTACTGTGAGGTGTGAAAAAGTTGCATTATTCAGTGAATACGTGCGACTGAAAGAGGCAGACTCGTTGTACCAAAAGGACCTACCTTTCCTAAATTGAAATCCGAAAAAAAACATTTTTCAATGACAATCACCTTCATATGTAGTATGCTTATGTACTGAAGCACCTGGACAGCTCTAGCATGCCTGATAGTGCTCTTGCTGATAATTGTAAGTAAAATAAATGACTTTTGTAAAGGCAAAGCCTTCTGAAGAAGACAAATTTTATTCTCTCCTTTCCTATATACTCCTGGAGAAAGTTGTTTTGAAGCTACAGCCACAACTACGTCTTCAGCTACGTCAGCCACAGCTATGTCTAGAGCTGAATGTACAGCTTCGTCAACAGCTTCGTCATCAGCCAAGTCATTTCGCTATAGCAACGTCGTCTGCAGCAAAGACATCCACGTCGGCCGAGATCTACCTCCACAGCTACGTCTACAGCGATGAAAACTTCGTCTCCTGCTAATAGGGAATACAGTGACCTATGTAGTAAATGTTCCTTGAGGGCAGATGCCCCCATGACAATGTCAGGCAATTTCATCGTCGTTATCCCCTGAAGAAGGTCAAACTTTAAGCCTCTTCAGCATGCCCTTTTGAGCACTGTAGCACCAGAATGGGCAGCCTTGACATTGAAGCTCAGTACTCAAGGTTGTGCCAAAGGATCACATTGACACGTTCCACTTCAAAAGTCCACCTCAACTCATCTAGAACAGTGTACGAGGTGAGGTCATGCTCGACGCAACTACACTTACGGACTGCATGTGCACAAGGACACTTGACTCATAGTGACTGTGCTCAGGGCCTTTCCTTCTCGTAGCCTTTATGCCTCCTGCTTTCTCTTTTTCTAGAAGGAACCAAAGGAACCAGCTGAAAGTGTGAAAGCCAGCATCCATGCAATGGTGCGCAGAAAACCATGAGAATTGGCCTGCGAAAAATGCTACAAATTTGCTAGCTGGGGGCATAATTTGCACAAGATGGAGGAAAGATGTCGACGGATGGTGTTCCTAGCTCTTCTGCTCTTGTGGAATCTCTTCCAAACTGGTAATAATTTGACTGACTCTATGACTAATGTTGCTGGACTGTGCTAAAAAACTTGGTGTCCACAGGACTCAGCCTCAGGTGCTACGTGGGCCTTGGCAACACGAGCAAGCGCGACGAGCAGAAGGTGGTGGCCTGCCCAGATGACAAGGACTATGCGTGTGTCAAGATGTTTGGCGGAGGAATGGGTGATCATATCAGGAGGAAGTGCGAAAAACTCGACACTCTAGTAAGAAAATCAATGGCACAGGCTTAGAGAGATACAAAATGGTGAAAGAGAGCTTCATAGCAGTAAAGTTGCCCCAACATGGCGGGACAATGTCGTAGTAAACAGTTAAAGTGTCATGATTGCTTATGGCACGGTTCTCCCTTATCTTATGAGTGACATTAACACAATTTAGAAATAGGTTTCTAACATACATGTCCTTCACGTGCTCAGAGTTGCCAAGTTTTTCAAATGACTCCAGGCGGACACTTGAAATACAGATCACCCTGTACGCAAGGCCTCCCCAAGTCACTTTTGGCTCTCCCTCTATGGTTGTGATAATGCACACATGGAGTGCAACACTTTCATGGCAACATGGCCGGTCAACTTCTTTCATTTTTAATTCTGATCAGGCTTTTGAGCAACTGATGGAGCAGGAAGCCGAGAAGGAGCGCTTGATCTCAACAGGCGAAGGCTTCGACCAGGACCCCGCCTGCGAGGACACCACAAATCATGGTCGCAAGGTCACCGTCTGCTACTGCTCCTCCGACCAGTGCAACAAGAGCAATAACACCAGCAGCAACAAGTTCATAATTGTAGCTATCGTCACAGCCTTGTGGAGCTTTTGCAGCTAGAAGTGATATTTTTGTAGATTATGTAGCTTTATAGGCAAAAAAGGCCCGTGTGACAAATGTGTCTGGAACACTGGTTGGGACTGAATAAACTGTAAGAAAATCAATCGATGCTAACAAGAAAAAATGAAGTTTTACTTCTATGCGAAGAGTCAATGTTAGTAGGCCTTTTTTTAGAAAGGCCACGAAATTCATGATACACATGACTTTATGCATTCAAGGTCAAGACAACCGGGGATGGAGACTTCCGCGGAGGCTGCCTGCCGGCACTTGGAGTCGTAGATCTGCCTGGGGTTGCACTCAGTGATGTCACTGCTTGAACAATCATCCATCCACTGCAGTATGACAATTCTTTTGCCACCTGAGAGTCATTGTTGCTCCGGTTGCAAATATATTTTTTTTATTCCCGGCAACTCCTAAAGTAGAAGAAAAAGTAAACCTACCTAACACGTTTAAACTGACACGTGTTGCAAGCTTCTTTTAGGTGACCTTGGGCTTGACTCAGCTTGGTTTGTTCAGGTCCCTGATACAGTGGACGCTGGTTGTCGTCATCACTTCCGTCCAGTTGGAGGAGTGATATTCTCACAAATGTCCACCCGGGGGTGGGAGGTCGACCCCGGAGCCAACAAGCAAAATCTGATGAGGTTTTATTCCCTGGACACTTCCCGAACAGTAACCAACAGTCATGGCTGTAACGGGCGAGCTCTCCACTGATGTGCGGTACTTTATCTCTGTAATACATCTGGAGCCTCGATTGCACCGTTCTCCCATGACCCGATCAAGTTCCCGGCCCCGGAGAGTCGCGACTCCGCTCCAACAGGCAGGTTTCTTTCATTTGCATTCAACGCAAGATTTTTAAGACTTCTCAAAAAGTAGGAGCGACTTCGTAAGAGGAAGTGACGATTTTTAGCAAAAATGTTCACGTCTTGTCGAAAGAAGCTCCGTATTTGGAAAGGAGTTCCTTAAAAAACGTAACCATCCACCCACCATTATTTTTCTGAAAAGGTTTCTTTTCAGACTGTTTCTCCTAATGATTTCCTAATGACTCCTAATGACTTTTAAAAAAACAAACCCTGTTCTGTAAGTACAAAACATTGTTTCTGGCGCCAACTAATTAAACGTGCTCAATGTAGGCTCATGGAAATGTGTCACATAAGGTTGATTGGCGTAACCATACAATTTGCACACACGTGAGCAATGTAGCATGTAATGCCATTTACATAACTGCACAGAATGTGTCCATAAGATGCATCGCATCAGTCAACAGTCGCTCACTTGGCAACAAGAGACGTTCTCATTCTTTCCTCTCCAGGAAATGTGTGTGCAAGCGTGACTGACGAATAGGTAGAACATTAGCTATTAGCTGGTGCAACTTGAATATCTTTTTTTGTCCTTGATTGCAGCAATTGGGAATACACCCTGAGTACTTAGGGCAAATGCGTTCATATAGCATTTTTTTGTGTGTGTGTGTGTGCTGGAAGGACGCAGTTCTGAGTCCACATGAGACATAAATGCTCGTAGAGTGGGCGTGAGAAGGACGGGTCCAAGTTGAACACCAACAACATTTCCGTGGCCAGCAGCAGCAGCAGCGCGAGCAGACCTACTTCTTACATAAGAGCGTTGGAGCCCTGGATTGGCAATCGTTGTGCACTCAGTCTGGCATTTCAAGGTAGGCACCTGCAACATCTGATGCAACACCTCGATGCTACCGGTACTTTGTTCAGCTTCACCCCAGAAGTTTCTGAGTGGTGACCCAACAAAGGAAACAACGTAGACACCTTGCTTTATTTATAGACAAAGCCCAGGTCGCGCCACTGGTCCATAGTACGCGCGTACACGTCCGTGGTGGTGGGTTAAACAGGGAGGAAACTGCGTCCCCCTCATATAACAATTCATGCAAACAAAAGAAGTCTGTCCTAAAGTGAAGAAAGGAGACGCGCTCCGTTGCATTCTCACAGCAACGTAACGAACCCTCTCCAGGTCAACACGGTTGGCGCGCTGGCGCGCATAGATGGTTGGAGCGCAAAAAAATGGAAGAAGATAAGCGCCGGCGTCTCCGGCGTCACTCAAGGACATCTGGGTATAAAAAGACATTGCCTGGGTTGGTCCTCCACACTGCCAGAACGTCTTTGGAGCCGAGAAGTTAGTCTCTTGTCGGGGAGAAAAAGAATCAGCTCGTCAAGGTGAGAGACGCGTTCATCATGTGTATTTATCATGCACTCGTCAGCAATCTTGCATGGGTCACTAGATGAAGTTCTTCTTTGCCGTCGCCTTCCTCGTGGCCACCGCGTCAGCCGCGCCCATGGAGCTCCCCGCCGGTGTCACCTGCCCAAACTGGCCGCTCGACTGCGAGCTGGGGGGCGCTGACGCCGCCGCGGCCGCCATCGCCGCTCCAGCATCCCTGCCCGTCCCTATTGTCAACGGACAGCCAGTCGCACCCATCATCAACGCTCTGCCCGATCAGGCTGCCATCATCCAACAGGCAAGTGACTGAAGGAGTTGCTAAATGGCTCATAGTGCATACGTAGTCCTTCCGTAGGCCCAGTTGGTGCGCTCCCCCGCCAACTTCCCCGTGCCCGTGGTCAACGGCCAGCCCGTGGCCCCTGTCCTCAACACCGTGCCTGAGCAGACCCTCTTCTTCCAGCAGGTAAGAGTGGTACCTTTTTGAATTGAAGGGACTTTTTTGAGGGGGGGGTGTTGTTCAAAGCCATATGACGGAAACTGCTACACAAGCAGTACAGGTCGCTAGTTGACACCTACCCCACCAAAATAACATCCACGTAGCACGAGCAGATTGTTGCCAGCCTCAACGTGTACATAAATGAAGCTTTGAGGTCAGCATCTGACTGCTCTTCCCACTTAGTCCCAGGTGGCCAGGGCACCAGCCAACTTTCCCGTGCCCGTGGTGAATGGCGAGCCGGTGGCTCCGGTCCTGAACACGGTGCCCGCGCAGACGAGGTTTGTGGAGAACACGCAGCTCATCCAGCAGCAGAACTTGCTGCAGCAGCTCAAGGACCAGCAGCTGCAACAGATCAGGCAGCAACAGCAGGAAATCGAGGCTGCCAGGCACTTTGGAAGGCTCTGACGTGGAGACTGGCAAAGTTCAATTCAATTAGAGAAAAAAGAAATATAAATCCATAACAGTGTTTTCCTTAAATGTCGATTGTCCTTCATTTGCACACACGTACTAGCATCGGCGTGCAGGTATAGGTACATTGGTAGTACTAGTATACATACTGCTATGTAGGAGGCTAGTTCGAAAGGGTCCTTTTTTGGAAAATGATATCTTTCCGGCCTGGGTTATATACTGTATAGAACACATTGCTTTGATCCAATATTGTGGAGAAATGAGTGGCCCTGGAGCAAAAGTGCACATCAGTTTGGTTTAAGATGAGCTTCTTGGCTTTCCATTGACTTGTGAACCAAACCTGTAGCTTAATCCAGTCAAACGTTGCGGCTGAAAAACTGTCTGCGGTTATTACATACAGCATGTTACGAGACTTTGAGTTAACGGTGAAGATGGTGAAACATTTTTGTGAGACCTGCACCAGCTAAGACAGTGTCTGACGTCAATGTGCCACCCCGAAACATCAAAATTGACATTTTGGAACTAGCCTAGGAAAGTGTATGAAGAGGAGCGCATCAAGTACCTGCACTCAGCAGTACCTAGCGCCGGTAGCAGTACAAAAGTCCATCGAAAATTTGAAACCGATAGGCTGTTTTTTGTTGCAGTAAAACCCGCAGGATTTAAAATGTTGCACTTCTTATAGCTTGCACACATATCGGATGCTGGACACTTGATCAACCACGCCGCCATTTGGTGAGTATAACAAGGTATCTCTTGTGAATGCTGCGACCATTCTCCTGACGTCCGCGGAGGAGCTGGTGGCTCGTCCGTCGTAGAACATGTGGAAAGTAGCGTTTCTCCACCTGACCTTGCTGGTGTGCTCAGTGACGTCGGAAAATTCCACGAGAGATGCGATTTTGAGTGGACTGAAGCATTTCCTCAATGAAGGGGGCCTCATGGTCCTTTCTGAAGACTTGGAAGTGTCCTACCTCTTAGATCGACCCATACTGATGATGAGTCCAAACTTGAGCAGACAGACAATTGAGAGGGCAGCAGGACAGGTCAGCTGTCTTGATATATACGGAGACGTCAATTGCAATTTGCCTACTTTTGCAACTCTTTAGGTTAACAACGTCTTAGTATCTGCGACAGAGGAGGAGCTTGATTATCTCACTGACTTTCTGCCTGTCAGAAATTGCCACGTCTTTTTGATGAAAAATGTAAAACTACTAACACAATCAGAGAAGTTTGAAGACTTCAACTGCGCCCTCTTTGCAATCATCGGTCGAGATCATGGACGCATTCAATTCTGGGAAAGGAATGGAGTGTTTGCAAGCGAGCTGAGGTACTTGGACCACGTGCCACCAGCCAAGCATTGCTCGTACCAGCGCACCATTCAGTATCGCAAGTGTGATAACACATTCTGTATAACAACGATTTTTCTTAAGGCTGCTGGACAAAGCGGAGGTGGAGCAGTGGCCGAAGTCAACCCGCAAGTTCAGCTCCCTCCAGCAGGGTTCCAGGAAGTCCAAGAGGAAGACGGTTGTTGCGGCTGGATTCCATTTTCCTCCTTACTCAGTTCTGGACTTTGAAACCGGAAGGGTGCGAGTGACATCTGACAGCTGGGAAGCTTGTTTTAGACACACACGTCTGTTGCAGCACTCCGGAATCGAGTACGACATAACCGCGACGGTGGTGAATGCCCTCAGGCGAGACATGAAGGTCCAGCTACCAGGAGATGGTGCCTTCTGGGGCAGAGAAACTCCTCCTGGATCAGGAAACTACACCGGTTTGCTGGGGGAACTTCAACACGGCCGCGTTGACGTTGGCTGGGCCAACCTGTACAAAATACACAGCCGGTCGCAGTTCATGGATTTTACTGTATGGTACTGGATGACGGAAAATTGTGCACTCACGGAGAAGTCAAAGCCGTACCCAAAGATCATGGCACTGCTACTAATTTTTGACTGGCGCATGTGGTGAGTACGGATGCGGGCGTGCAGCAGCAAAGGTTCCTCTGGCGGAGAGGTCCAATACAGTATAAAGTGCAGATATGCATATGCTCTTGAATAGGGTTAGCGTCTTGGGCACCGCCGTGGCATCCCTTGGTTTCCTCCTGATGATTCAGCACAGAAGAAGCTACCAGTCCCAGGGGGTCACGCCTTGCGATGTGGGGAACTTGACCTCCCGCAGCCTCACCCTCATCTTGGCGGCCCTGGTCGCGCAGTCCACACCGCTCACCCAGCACATTCTGAGCTCCTGGCCCGTGGCCAAGCTGGGTGGTGGCGTCGTTTTGCTCGGATTCTTCGTCGTCACTGCAGCCTTCAGCTCAGGTCTAATCTCTGTCCTGACTGTCAACATTTATCCTCCTCCGATCGCTACATTAGAGAGACTCAGCGAGGTTGCCGAGGAGTGGAAGGCACAGTGTGTCTCGGACAGCGGTGGTGGCGTGGCTGCGGAAAGAGATTGCTTAGTACGTCCCTGAGGGGGAGCTTCGTGGTGGCGCACACGGTAGAACCTTGACTGCTCTCGTGATTTCAGCCGGTGTTCACTGGGCCAAGCATTGTAGACTTTATGAAGCAAAGTTTGCTGGAATCTCATCGCAAACTGGCGTCTCTATCGGATACGTTGCCAATTGCCGAGATTCCCGCGAGATTGAAAGGGAGACCCGGTTCAATGATCTTGACGAGAGAGGCTACATACTTCTTCATAAGCTCCCATTTGACCGATAGGTGAGAAGAGCCTTCTGAACAAGAGGTGGACAACACTGAAGCTTCTATTCCAGTCGGGGTGCAACTAACATGACCATCATGGGAGATTGCTTCAAGCCTACGCCAATTGCCATAGGTCTGAGGAAAAGGAACCCCTTGAAACCCTTCATGGATAAGAAGATCACCCAGCTGCGTGAGGCCGGACTCGTCAAGAAGTGGATGAGCGACGCCCTAGAGAAAGGAGGCCAACTGACTCACAGGATGGCATCATTTAGGTAAGTTGTGCCCACACAATGTGGTTCGTCACCCTGTCGACGAGTGTTCCGTGATCTATCGTTTCTGCAACAGACCAGCCTCACCTCTAACCTTGTACGAGCTAGAGGGTCCAGTCATTCTGTGGTTGGTTTTCCTTACTCTCTCCATCATCATCTTTGCCGGGGAGACGATCATCTCAACAGTGGGATAGATATTGTACAGCTCTCCCTTAGTTTTATGAGACTTTACATCTTCTACACCATTTCGTATTAATATACTTGTACAGTACTTCTGTGCACATACCTGCACTCTGTGTCTCTGTCATGGTGGCAAATAAATGTAGAGCACTCTTGTGCTCTAGGTGCTTTGTCCTTCCCTACTGGCGTATATTTGTGCAGTTAGTTACTACAACAGCACTGTCATAACATCGCATTCACGCGTTTTCCTAGACCCTTGAAAGCCTTTTGTCCGACCTTGGCCCCGGCCACTTTGCAAGCGTTCTGCAACACCGCAACATCATTATCATAATAGTAATTAGGAGCATATTGTGTACCCCGTCCTGATGTCCCCAGCAGTTGACAACATGGGACATTATTAGCACAGTCTCATACCTCTAGTCCTTCCTGCAACGGCTTGCCTCTCTTGAGCTCCATGATGAGCGCAGCGTTGAAGGTGTCTCCGGCGCCCACGGTGTCGACGAGGCCTTCCGGCGGTGGGAAAGCGGGGGAACGCGCCAACTGGCCGCTCCCATCCACCCCGGCAGCGCCACATTCGCCCCAGGGACACACCAGCGTCGCGCCGGGCTTTACTTTCCCACCAAGAATCTCCAGGGCCTGAAAGCATGAAAACCCCTCGTCGTCAAGAATGGAAGAGTAGTGTGCGTCTGTAGTAATCAGGTCACACGCCTGCAGCATATCCCTTGCCCCGTGTGCTCTGGCTATCTCCTTGGACACGAAGACGACATCACCCAACGGGATCAACCTCTCCAGGTCCAAGTTGATCTTCTCAATTTCCACGGACACCGGCAAGGTGGGGCAGGTGGCGCGCACATGACTTATCATCTTTATTACCTACGGTAACGTAAGAAGTCTGCTTGTGACTGAATGTGAACTATTCGATATTGATGTCCTCCCAAGGCCTGATGCCCTTGTAAAGGCTGAGAGCATGAAAAAAGCATCGAAGAGCAACAACAGCAACCATTGTTTCTTCCTGTCACAATATCGTTTTCAGATAGATGTTCTTTTATGATTGTTGCACTAGACAAAATGTCTGAGCAAATGCATGTGTCTGATTTGGTGCCGTCGTACCAGAAGACTTTGTTCACTGACTTTTTTATACCAACTTCAACGTGAATCTTGCAAAAATGCTTGGCAATGTTGATGAGCAAAACGTGTGACAGTGACGGTGTAGTTCCTTCAGCTCACCTCGAAGACATTCCTCCCCTCGAAGTGCACCCAACTGTACTCCTCTAGGCTTATTGCTTCTATAAACTCCTCGGCTGTGAGCTCGGGGAGGTTGACGTTGGTGTGGATGATCGTACGGGAAGCGTTCTTGGCGTTCATGATCACACAGGAGTTGGGGCAGATGCATCCCTTGTGTCTGTCAATCATTTACAAGAGGTGCTGGCTCTTTGTGCTAATGAATTTCGCAGGCTCCTTTTGAAAAGTTGCGTTTGAAGCCCTGGATCAATACTAACAAGAATGATTTCACTGCATGTGTCCTCCGTCCGGATGGTGGACACTTGAGACTTCTGGCTGGAGCTTGGGGACAGCTTGGTGTGCCCCCTCCAACAACAGTCGTGATCGGACTTATTTGGGTGGAGGATCAATGTCGGTGGCCACGGCAGAGCGCCACTAGGGGTTTGCCAAGGTTATGATGGGGAACCCCTCTACATCGTCTATCTTAAGACACTGATTCTCGTAATTAGTCTGGGCTGACAATTAGTCTCGGCCGGAGTAATTAACCTAATTGAAAATTCTGGGCAAAAACACTTTAAAGTAATAACGACTCATATGTCTAATTGAGGAGACGTTTGTCACATTTTAAACAAATGCATCTAATGTCATGAGTTTCACTGGTCGTTACTCAGCAGCATCAGTGCACTTCTACCAATCCTAAGTACCCTAATCTCAGGATAGCCGAGATCATTTGCCGTTCAAGGCATTCAGTGCGGGTGCATATTTAGTCTCGCCCAGACCAATTATCCTAATGGGCGTTGATCATTAGTCAGACCCAGAGTAAATACCGAGACATAGTACAAGAGCATAAAAAGCCAGCACCCCCTGTACGTGCGAGGGCCACTTGAGGATGAAGCGGAATGGGTCTAGCAGACTCCAACACTTTCAACTGTGTCCAATGGAGCACAGAAGAGGTCGATCAACATCTTCGTCCTGGATCACGCGGCAAAAAGGGATTTCTCTGCTCCAGACTGGCCTCTTCCCATCCCTAAGAATGATCCGGCTGTGGTCAAGTGCGAGATGGACTTGGACCTTAAAAAGGTGGCGCTGAAGACAGCGTCCATCACGTCTATGGGCAAAGGGTTCGCAGATGTCACAAACACTGTGAAGTGTAGGCTAAATACGTGCGTAGAAACGTAGCATAAGCAGCTTTTGCCTGATCTCTTTCAGAATGAGCGCGACAGACCCATTCTGCTTCATCATTGAACTGCCCTCGTACGTACTTTGTGTACTTCACTCGCGCACATTTGCTTTATACCTTGGGCAGTGACTGTAATGAATACCGAATCGCTGGAAGTCTTCCTCCAGGGCCGCCAGCTCGTGGGTGTCCGCGGCAAGGGTACCGAAGTACTCGCAAGGCTCGCCCAATTCCGCAAGAACAGAGCAGTTGTTGGAGGCGTTGCCGCCACGAGAAGCGTACTAAAAGATGTGTTGTATCAGCCTCCTATTATTCCTTCTTGGCAGTGTGATAAAAAGATAGAGGACCTGTCCCAAGCTGCGCTGATCAGTGTCCTCCTGGGGAAAGTCCTTGACCACGTGGACCACGTCGAGGCAGACTAGACCAACGCACAAGATCCTTTTTCTTGAACTCTCAGTCATGACTACTCGATTTTTTTCGTCCCCTAAAGTGAATCAAACGGATTCTGGGACACTTTTCTTTCTGGAACGCTCAACTGCTGCTTTAGACTCGTACTACGTACAGGGTGTACTACGCTAATTCGGACTGCCGGACGCATCTGTAGAAAATTGATCACAGTCGTCTCAACCTCCGGAGACTGACATCCACGGAATCTGTCATTCGCCACAAACTGCAATAGTCAGAACAGTTCAGTGATTCCTCACCCAAACATGTTCAACGTCAAGTCTGCACACCCTGTACGGATGTCAGACTGGGGAACTGAACACACAGTCACCGAAAAACTCGTTCTGACCATGCTCGACCACTGACTACTTGAAGCTGGTGCACGCACGCATGCTGTAGCCTAGACTTCTTCACACGGTCGCTGGTAACACAAGGCACCGTTTCTTTTTCCTAGGTTCTTCTGGCGGAGATCAGCTGAATCGCGACACAACAGCAGCGCCTGCCCAGCCATGGGCTTGATCCACCGGAACTCGGGCTTGGTGTGAGGACAAGACTACGAGTGCTGCATTTCATCATACCTGAAAGCACTCGGGAGGAATACCCTACATTGGTCCCTGGCTATCGACCAAATACGCAAATTTATTTGTTCTGTGTATTAAACAAACGGATGCATCATAGCCATTCGCACGTGATTTTTCCCCACCCAGTTTACTTTCTTCATCTTCGAAAAGTTCTTTCCCTTCTCACTCTCTATCTTTCGTCCGTGAATTTGGATAATTCCTCTAGTCGTAAAGACCCTCATCGCCTTCGTCATCGTACAGATCGCCTCCGCCGGTACCTACAACGCGGGAGAAAAAAAAATCGCTAGTCAAGGATCAAAGACCTGCAGAACAACCTCTTGAACCTGTATCTCCGCCAGTTCCACTGCCGCCTGACTCAGGGAAGCGGAAATTGTTTCCAAAGCCTCTTTGCTGCTGTAGTGTCTGCGAGAACATCTCGTACTTCTTGATGTCCTGAAACGAGCCATTGGCATGTTCAGCAAACTGTCCTTGTGGGACACTTTCGTTAGCGTCATTACCTGGTCGGACACCGACCTCCTAGCGAACTTCATGGCTTCCTCGAAGTGCCTCTTGCACACCTCGCTGAACTCTTCTTCGTCATCGACATCCATGTTGCCACCCTGAGATACCAAGAGCACAGAGCTTAATTGTGGTTCTCGTCGATTAGAAAAATGTTAGCAAAATCAGCTTGGCAGCGAATGACTCTACTCAAAAGGGTTAAAGGCAGCCAGTTACGAGTGGCTTTACTGTCGTTAGCACTTGTCCTGCAACTTCAAAAAGTCCATTACCAATTTCGATCTGCCCCATCTACTGGTGGTCCCCTGAGCTCTCTTGGCCTGCGTATGCATATGACTTGTTTCAGAAAGTAACTTTTACATATACAAAGTCCGAATTATAAGCTATGGCGAAGATGCCACCTTTTCTTGCCTGCTCTCTAAAGTAAGAACTTATTTGGCTGCACTCACCGCTGCCTGTCGCTCCCTCTCCTTCCTGATGTCGGCCTCGATGTTTTCCCTGATTGCCAGCTTGCAAGCGCGCTGGCAGATCTCGGTCAGGTCCGCGCCAGAGAAGCCTTTGGTCATCCGAGCCAGGAATTTCAAATCCACCTAAAGGTAAGTACGAGAACTAACGAATGTCTGTTGGTTGACGTGCTGCTCGTAGGAGCCTTCTGCGCATGGACTGCACGGAGTGCTGGACTGACACATGCTCAGATATTATGTTCTCCTGGAAGGAGATGCCGGAGCTTGTTTCCACGTGAAGTCATGAGCATTGTCTACCTCTTCTTAGCGGCTCGAAATTAATATACCAAGCAAAAGAAAAAAAATCCGCTTTCAAACGCAGCATCACTTAGCGTGGGTGGAGGGCTTCACTACGCACCTCCTTTGCTAACGGCGACTTCCTGAGGTTAGCTTTGAGGATGCTTTCCCTGGAGCCCTCATCTGGCAGTGGGATGTACATCAGCTGGTCCAGACGGCCTGGGCGCAAAATGGCGGAGTCGATGATATCCGGCCTGATAACGAATTGAGAAAACATGACTCGATAAGACAAGCCTTAATGGGGCGCTGAAGGACGCTTGTCTCACCTGTTGGTAGCTCCTATGATGAAGACATTCTTTTTGGAACTCATTCCGTCCATCTCGGTCAGGATCTGATTGATGACCCTGTCAGCCGCTCCTCCAGCATCGCCCACGGAGCCACCACGGCTCTTGGCGATAGAGTCCAGCTCGTCGAAGAAAAGCACGCACGGCGCAGCCCCGCGGGCCTAGATACAAATAACTATGTCTTTGTACCTTTTGAGACAGCTATGGAGAATTGTCACCTTGTCGAAGATGTCCCTGACATTAGCCTCGGACTCTCCGAACCACATTGTGAGCAATTCCGGACCCTTGATGGAGATGAAGTTCGCCTGACACTCGTTGGCGATTGCCTTAGCCAGAAGCGTCTTACCGCAGCCCGGAGGACCGTAGAACAACACACCTGCAAATTGGCCGCATGATCTGGAAGTGTCATTTGCAACGTACTTAGACAGGATTACCTCTGGAAGGCTGCATTCCAAACTTCAGGAATTTCTCAGGATGCTCTACAGGGTATTGTACAAGTTCTTGCAGTTCTCTCTTGACCCCCTCTAGTCCTCCAATGTCCTCCCACGTCACATTAGGCGTTTCCACCACTGTCTCTCGGATGGCTGAAGGCGTGGATTTACCCATGGCGAAGCGGAAGTTCTCCATGGTCACTGCCAGAGAGTTCAACACCTACAGAGAAAAAAAAATCTTTGAACCACGTCTAACTGGGGTGATGAGGAAAAAGTCATTACCTCGGCATCAATGTTGTCATCCTCTAGGTCGATAAGATCCATCTTTTCTCTGATTTGCTGAAGCGCCGCCTCGGAGCACAGCGCAGCCAAATCGGCACCCACGTGACCATGGGTCTCTGCAGCGACCTAAGCAAGAACGAGCACTTCATTCATAACATTCACTGCAGAAAGAGTAAAAAATTGAAGCTTCACCTGCTCCAAGTCTAAATCTTCAGACAGTTTCATATTCTTTGTGTGGATCCTGAGGATCTCCAGTCTTCCCACAGCGTCCGGAATCCCGATATCCACCTCGCGATCGAAGCGACCGAAACGGCGAAGAGCCGGGTCGACTGAATTGGGCCTAAGATTTATTGAGGTAGCGAACCAGCAATAAGAAAACCCGTCGTTAGGAGCCTTAAAATGCAGTCACTAACCTGTTGGTGGCTGCCATGACAATGACATGGCTTCTCTGCTTGAGTCCATCCATAAGAGTGAGCAGTTGCGAGACAATTCTTCTCTCAACTTCTCCGTGCGTCTTCTCTCTCTTGGGAGCAATAGCATCCAACTCATCGATGAAGATGATTGCCGGGCTGTTCTTCTCTGCCTCCTCGAAGGCCTTGCGCAGATTCGACTCGCTCTCGCCAGCCAACTTACTCATGATCTCCGGTCCGTTGATGAGAAAAAAGAAGGCGCCAGTCTCATTGGCAACGGCACGAGCCAGGAGCGTCTTGCCGGTACCCGGGGGTCCGTACAGCAAGATCCCACGGGGCGGCTTCACACCGATGGCCTTGAACAGCGACGGGTGACGCAACGGCAGTTCCACCATCTCCTTGATCTGAAGTAATTTTACGTATGAGGCCGGTACAACTAAAGCACCTTGCTTCATGCAGACAAGTGAGAAGCTCGGATTGTCCCCAAGGTGGGAGACTTACTTGAGCCAGTTGCTTCCTGCACCCTCCGACGTCGTCGTAACCAACGGCATTGAGGGCATCCTCTTCCTCCTCTCTCTTAATAGGATCTCCCTCGCAGTGTATAAGGGTGTCGGGAGCCACTATGCAGAATGGGGCTGGCTCGGTCTCGATAACCTGACGGGGTCGACACATTGATTAGGATCAGGTACTTGCAAGCCGGAGGATAACGTAGCATTTACCTTGAACTCGACTGCTCGCATGCCACCCCTGACGATGAAGGTGTCTCCTTTGTGCAACGGTCGGTAGGCCTCTAAGAAGTAAGGTTTCAGGTAAGCCTCGAACCAGTTGCCCGAGAGTCCCTCGATGGTATCGTCTATGGGCAGCACGTGGATACGCTTGCCATACTTGACGTCCGGCGCCGCCGTCAAGCTCACAACGTCGCCCAGCCTCACTCGCAGGTTGTTGCGAACGACGCGGTTCATGCGCACCTTCTCATTGGCGACAGTTTCGTCCGTCAGTACGATGCACGCTGTCTCTTTGCGCTTCTTGCCTTTCAAGAGAACCGTGTCGCCGCGGAAGAGCTACAGGAAGGAGGAATTCGTGGGTTACCTTTTCAGCCAAGACTATACGTAAGTCAACATGAATCCGGCCTTAGTCAGCATTTCTACTCCTCCAAGAGATCAGGAAAGTACCTGCAGCTCGTCCATTTTCTGCTGAGAGATGGCAACCACCGAGTTGTCATCGTTCACGGCCTCCTCGACCACCAGGCGGTTTGGGCGATCCTTGTTCTTCAAGATGGCCGTGGCCAGATCGTCATTGCTGTAATTGAAACTTTTTTAGACGTGACCAACTTTGAGAGACTACAACGTTACGTCTTGGCAGGCTTCTGGACCACTTTCTTGGGCGCCATGAGGATTTAGGGGACTTCAGTCTGGCCGCCCAAAGTGGAAGACACAGAGGGAACCGTGGAGATGTCGAAAAAAATCGAAAAATCTGAAGTTTTTCGACTTCTCCACACCTTTACAGTACAAAGGAATAGCGGGGTCAGCTGTCGCCGATGACTGAGCGAAAAATTGGCTCGGAGCCCAGAAGTTTCCTGCTGCCGGGGAAAACGAGTTCGCCGACTCACCCGGGGGTTCCGCTGGCCTTGGGCATGGCGACGGAGACCTTCTTACTGCCGTAGGAGCTTCACTCAGGGGAGGAAACGAAGCAGAGTTTTTCGACGCGCCGGAATCCGAAGGAGAAAGAGTTGACGCTCTGCTCTGAGCTGACTGAGCTGGAGTGAGTTCCGATTGCGAATGTGCCGGTGTCGCTATCTTTGAAGCCGAGTCAGCGTCTGCCCGGCCTGCCCGTGGACCACAACAGCCCGCTGGTGCACGGGGCCAACGTTGCCAGGGGATCGATGCGAACCAGAATGAGATTGAAGACTGTGCTTCAGTGCATTTTACTCCGTTTCGTAGATGGCACAGATTGTGCCAAACGTCGAGTGAAGTGACTGGCACCGGTGCCAAAAGAGGAGAGGATGAACTAGGGCGTGTCTATCCGGGCCACAGAGGAGTGACTGCACTCTCAGCAAGTCGAAAGCGAGCAGCCCTTGGCTTTTCACAAGGTCTTCGTGGCCAGAGGTATTCAAAATGTAGATAAATTTTAACCCAAGTCCATCAGTGAGTTTCCATATTTTTAAACGACGACCATGTCTTTTATGCTGACGTCTCACTAGCTCGTGGCAACTCTTGGGCAATACGGCGCGGCACGACCCCAGTCGCAGACTTCTAAACTTGTTCAGGTGTCGACTTTGTCCGAAGTGACGCGTGATGTCACAAAGTGGTCAAAGGGTGACTCATCTCCTTAGGTCAGGTCAGGTCAGGTCGACAACTCAGGGCAAGAGATCTTTGCTACAAAAATATATTAATAGCTGCCTTGTGACGACTTCGGGCAAGAGGGAGACAGAGGTGCCCTCGTCTGCTAGGATCTCGGCCGATTTGGCTGCCTCTGCCCCTCAAGTCTTCGAACAAACTTAACTCATAAAGTAATGTTCTTTACTTTATGCCTAGCTGCATAACAGCATTACCAGATGGCGGAGTGGTCCGCCAGAATTTGCCATTCCAAATTTTTTGGAGATCAGTCTGGCGGCTGTTCTTTTGTCTGGCGAGTTGTGAAATATACGCATCTCATGTACAAAATTCAAAATTAACTATTCTATCTTAAAACTGAAGAAAATGCTGATTGGGGAGCGAACTACAAGCTTTCCCTCCATGAATATTTTTCATGGGTTTGGGAGTATGTCATTTCTCTGGCTCTGTCCGTTCAAATCTTACGAATGATAGCATGACCGAATAAGTGACAAACATTCAATATTTACGTAAGTCTGTGGTAATGCAAGTGTAAGGTTGAGAGTCCAAGAATCACTGGTGGAAAAAAGTATGATAGGCTTCATCCATAACAGGGTTTTCTCACCACTGCATCTTCCAAGGACTCGAAACAAACCTTGAAATTGTAGAGCATATTAACAGACTTATCACTAAGGCTGCACCTGAGCTTGGTGATGAATATGACCACCACAGAAAATGCTCTCTAGCCTTGAATGGGTGCAGATCGAAATGTCAGAAAAGCATTCTCGAACTTCTCAAGATTTGCAGTTGTCTGTCACGTAGATTCATGTAACATGAGTAGAAAATCAGAGAGCAGACTACTGTATTAGGTATTGTACTCGTCACTTTGTCTTTTTCTCTGTTAGTCAGACAGATTCGGTAATAGGTTTTTGTAGAGCAGAGGCCAATCTGCACTCAACTTTACTTGCAACCTGTCTAGCATCCTCCTCGCCCTCAACTTCATCTGGCTTCTCTTCTTCCACCTCTGAAAATATCCGGAAGAGAAGGCGTTTGGCTGTCTCTCCAAGGCTGGCTGGCATGTCAAAGAAGGTAGCTGAAACATTCTCACTCAGGGAGGTCGGAATGTTGAGATGCTTTGCCAGTAAGACAATGTTATTTTTCCTTCTGTTTTCGTACTGTCTGTTATTTTTTGGCCAAAACATGATGTCTTGCAGCTTAATTGATTGAAGAGGAACTTGTGAACGCTCTTAGTCTACAGCGGATTGGAACCAGGAGAAACCACAGCTCTTCGGCCAGCCCGAGTGCATCTGTAAGTAGGTTGATCTCATAGTCTGTGATGAGCTTCTTGATGTGGAAGCTACTCAGGCTTTGTTAACAGAATCTTTGATCTTCAGGTATCTGTCCTGATGCACTTATGAACTTTTGCAACATATGCCTTTCACGGCAGTCCAAAAGAAGTTTTAGCTGCTCATTGTGGTTGTCACTGCCATACTTCGATAGAATGTCATTCTTGACAGGAGACCTCAACTTTTTGGAATTTCTCTTGCCCTGTGAACAGGTCGTGGGAGGTCCTCACGAATTACTTGATCTTGTTCGCCGCTCAAGCGGTCGCCTTCATCCTCCCATTGTTGGTGGTTCCTTCCTCCCCCCTGCCTTCCTTCCCCGACTTATTCAATTCCCCTTTCTTCTTGTGGAATAGACTCACTGACGCCAAGATGGATGACGTGGATCACGCACAAAAAATGTTCCGAACCAGCAAGCTAAATTGGACTGTTCCGCCGGCCCCATCGGAGGACCCACTTTCAATGTCTCTCTGCAAGTCAACTCAAAAGTCTTGCAAGTGTTTCTTAACCAACTCCGTGATACTTTCGGTCAGGAAAACTCCGATTTAGTCAGGTCAGTCCAAGATTCCAGTGCTATTCCAAGTGGTGAACGTTAAGACTGCAATTTTCTCTTTGTGACACATGTGAACTCGTCAGCGGCATTCCGGAACTTTCCTTGTTTCTCATTGATGGATGCATTACCCTTAGTGATACCATCAGAAATCAGCTCCTTACAATGACAAAAGATAGCCAGGATAAGGAAAAGGACCAGCCAAAGCCCTGGAGGAGGTGCAAATGCAACCTTAGGCTTTTCTTTAAGTGTTTGAACTCTTCCCTCTCGTGACCTGTCCCGGGTCGACGAAGAAGAACAACGACACCTACGATTACGCACAGAAGTACCTTCTATCATGGAAAAAACGGCACCCTGGGGTCATGAAGGCTGCAGGAAACGACGTACCAACTTGAAAGGTTTGATAGAGGACTCTCCCGCCAAGGATCCCAACTTGATGAGACTGAGATGCACCAGAGCGGAACAGAGTTTCTCAAGAGTTTCCTCAGGGAGAGTGGAGCTGAGAAGGAAACGTACCCCATGATGCAGTACTAGGTCAAGCTCAGGTGTCCCTCACTTCTCCAGCGTCTCGCCAGCTGAGCAGAGAAGAGGCGGCTTCACACCGAATCCGCTTTCCGTGTGTTGCCACCTTCTGAAGTCTTGTCCAAGCCTCTGCAATCGCCTTTCCACCAACTCCCCCATCTCACTTGCTGACTATAAAAGATATCGCGAGCAACCGCCAGGTTGAACCTCACCCTAAGGGAGATGAGATGTTCGAGGATAACATTGGAGGCGTTCCGGGCGAAGGTTTGGTCCTTCAAGCGGCCTGATGGCACGGCTCGTGGCACTGATCTGGCTGGTTATGCTTATCAAGCGTAGTAGTTGGTGTCACCAGGGCTGTAGTTTGAAGGCTTTCTCCCATGTGACGCAGGTGACAAAAAAGTAAAGTACAGGAACGAAATGCAGTGGACTCGGCATATACCGTCCTCGGATATAACGGAACTCCAGCTATATCGTCGTCTCTGTCCAAAATTTTTTACCTAATGACAGTGTCCGGTTGTTTCGGCAAATTCTCCGGTTATACCATCCAACAAGTGGGGAGAAAGGGGGAAATGGCGGCACAAGAGCAGTGGTTGAGAAAGAACTTGACAATTTTATTGACTTTTTAAGCCTGTTTTGATTTAAAGACCAAGAGCGGCCTGCTCGACTGTGTTTCGGATGACTAGGGACTGTGCCTCAAAATTTAGCTTTTGTGCAAAAGCAAACTTTCCCTGCTTAATGAGTCAAAATCAACATTCCCTTTTCCCGACCATTTTCATTCAATCTGTCAAAACAAATTCAACGTTGCTGTGTTAGCCAAAGCCAGGCTTTATTCATCTCAACTGGTCGTCAGAGGCCCAAAATTCCCTCCCAGATCACCGGTTACATTGTCCAAAGGGGAGGAGTTCCGAGTAGACGATGCAACCGGAGTCCAGTGTGCACTTAAAGGTGCAGTACTTGATCCGGAGGAGACGATTGCATCTTAAGCTGACTGGGATCTGCTCAAAGAGCAGATATCAATCGGAGAGTAATCTCTGGCTCTGCTGGAAAGACTTCGGCGAAGAGTGCACTTTTGCATGGGTTCAACTCTGCGACGTGCGATAGGAAAAGCATGACGAATCAGCAGTAGAGTACAGTTGATCGGTTATTATCTGTGGAAAATATTCATGTAGTTATGTATATGTATGCACTGTACTGCACTCTTAAAATTACTGTTTATGTAATGTACTGCGATATGAATAACCGGCAGTTTTCTGGCGGATTTTCCAGGTCATTCTGGCATTCTACTTTCCCAGACATCTGACAACACTGCTGCAGATAGTGACGCCAGCTGGCATTTTTGGGTGCCAGTTTTCCCAATGATAGAATTTTTCGAAACTCCTTGGCATATCGTTCTGGCATTCATATGTTATATTTGGGAAATTTTGACGTCGGGGCCTTGCTTGGTGGCTGGCATATTTAGAATGCAGCAGATTTAGTGAAATTGCGAATATGGCATTTTTCTTTTAGACTGGTTTGGCATATTTTCCTGGTCAGAGGTTGGCAACGCTGACAGCTGAAGCCCTAACAAAGCAAATGAACAGACTGCAGTGAGGGAGACGACGACGCAGTTCTTCTCCGTGGTCATCCTGTCGACCTCTTCACGGATATGGCGGCTGGGATCAAAGGTAGTCAGGAGCAGAAATTCACTCAAGATCGCTTTATCCATCCCTGCGTCGTTTTCTTTATTGCAGCTCTGGTGGGCCTTGCCTTCCTGGGCTCAATCGCACTCCTGTTCCTGTTCCTGGCCTGTGCTCTGCCCCAGTACAAGTAAGTCATGGCGAAGGCCAAGGACCTGTCCCGCTTCTTTTGTCACGCTCCCACTTTTCTACGCAGTAACTGGTGGCCGTTCTTCACGGTGATCTTCTACATTCTCTCTCCGCTGCCCACGATCGTTTCTCGTCGCTACTCGGACGACTTGAACACGTCGTCGGCCTTGAAGGAGCTCTGCTATTTCTTGACCACCGGTATCGTGCTGTCGTCGTTCGCCCTTCCCATCGTGCTGGCCAGGGCGCCATCTGGAGAAAAGGATACAGTTGTAAGCTTCCACGAATGTGTTTCTTCGTACTCGTGCATGTCGTAATCGTTATATTCTGCCAGATCGATTGGGGTGCCTGCTGGCTAGTCATCACCGGTAACATCGTTATGTTCCTCACTATCTTCGGCGCTTTCGTTGCCTTCGACAACGAGGACGGATTTGAGTACTCCTCATGGGGAAACGCCTACTGAGAAAACAGATCTGGCGAGAAGACGAAGAAGAGGACGAAAATCTCGGCCACCATCCTTAGTCATTCTCAGACTGTTATCGCTGTGTCAAGTGAGAGGGAGTGAATGTTCCACATGCGTACAGTAGATCCAAGCATCAAGAGCCCATAGTCTCACTATGTCTCCTGGTGCTCCAGTATACTCATCCTCTACCCTTTGTTAGGTCAAATTCATCGTTAAGCTTGACTTGGCTAAGTCTAGATATTACCATATTCTCACTGTACTGCTGTTATATCACTGTGATAAATTTTATGTCGTACGTATGGTTGATTTCGTGTGCTTTTGGGCCAGCTATTATGAATAAATGGAAGCGATTCTGTCTATCATCGTCCACTTAAGATGAGCGCTTGTGCTTGATGACTCCATTTCTACCTGCTCTCTACCTGGCGGGGTCTAAAGGTAGCATGAGGCTCCTTCCTTTCCCCCTGACCAAGCAACTCCGCCCGACTGTCAACATTGCGAACTACTGCAGTCTGTAGTAAGAAACTGCCACCCCCGTTAGCACAGGACAGTGCTGTGATGTTGGACGAGAGCGAAGTTGTCCGCAGTATAGATGGTAGTGGTTGGCGAGCCCGCGACGATGACGTCTCGCCCGTACTCGTCCCCTTCGCTGCTCTACTCTCTGCACTTCTGGTCGGGTAGGGAGGAGCTCAACATCAGAGAAACCGACTTTGGTGTCTTTAGGTTTCACGAGAAAGCAGAACTCAAAGAAGTCTTCCAAGAGCAAGGCCACCGGAGGAATTATGTACAGGTACATGCCCAGGGGCAGTAACAAAGCGCCGATATTTGAGGGCACCCAAGTACACTTGCGCAACAATCATTTAGCGTAAGCCATCACTCATTCTTAGATGCTTGTTCTAGGACAAACTGTCGTTTGCGAATCTCCGCGGCCACGTGCCTTCACTGGAGGCGAAGCGGAGCCAAGGCAGCAGATCCGCGGTGGGATCCGCCACGGTCAAGTCGACGAGGTATTATTACTGTGAATGTGCAGCAGAGCTCTTTGATGAAGTTACCTGTGCACTTTTTTCCAGCCTTCGTCAAAGCCTCCGCGAGTTCGAGCTGCTCCTGGCCGAGCAGACGGTGCTGTACACCGCCTTTCGGAACGGCTTCCTGTTCCAGGCATTGATGTCTGGTGGAATCCTTGTCAATGTGTGGCTCAACAAGCTTGGAGACATCTTTAGGATCACTTTCGACAAAGTCAGTTGATGGAGTTAATGCACCTTGTTGAATAAGCTGGACATTTGTCGAAATGTAACGCAGTTTCTGGTCGGTCGACTCCTTGACTGCCCTCCTTGTGCTGCCGCCTTCAGCTCCCGCATCTTGGTCATCGCCTACTTGGAGTCCAGGGTGACAGCGGTCACCTTCGGTAAAGAAGTCGCAGAGGACTTTGCTGACTTCGAGTCCCTTGACAAGCTCGACGTCAAGTGCACACATGTCGACATCCTGGGACCAACTGGAAGGAGGTGAATGCTGGAAAAGCGTGATTCAAAATACCTGTGGACAAAACCGAAACGAGCTCTTTACAGACTTCCCCGACAACTTCTTCTGTCACCAGACAGCATGTTTATCCTTGCATGGTGGGCCTCCACGGCGCAGGAGGTGTTCCCCTGGGCGCCGCAGCTAAGGGAGCAGGACGTAGCCAACGTCATGCTATTTTCTATAAAAAATCCCCAAGAACCGAAGAGCCTAGGTTTTATCAAGACCCTGAGTGATCCGCTAGCGTTTAGGTACGAGATTTCCTTACGTGTCGTCTCCGTGACACCCATGTATGTACTTGTACCAGCGAACTCTGTGCGTCCTATTGATTTGATTCTTCAGGTTCTTGTCAGACCCTTTGAGCCATTTGCTAGCGCAACCGACTGTGCATCAGCCTGTCTGCGTGCTCCACTACTTGGGCCAGGAGGAGGCGGCGGCGTCCGCGGGGTCCTTTCAGCTGGAGAATACCTTGCTACATCCAGTGGAAGGGGATCGACTGCTAAGGAGGCGAAATCCCCAGAGGATGGCCTTGGATAGCAGAATCACGTGCCACCTCTTCGTCGAGAACCTCGTGATCCTGGGATGCGCTGACGGTGAATTGATAGAAAAGAAGATATGTATATATGACTGTTGCCGTTAGGGTGTATGTCCTATCTGCAGGCACTCTTCTGGTGATTGACTGTATACTTCACACGCTTGACGCCCGGACACAGTGCTGTTTCATCCCAATGGTTCTCTGTGCTCACCCCGACGGCGCCCTCTTCATGGTAGCCAGCGAAAAGGGCGTCATTCTTTGCTTTGACATTGCACTCACCCCGATCAGGTACATAGTGTGCATAAAAAATCTGCGAGTGCAGTTAATAGAACCTTGCGCATTAGCGGAGTGTTTCTAACGCACGAGTTCTCCGGTGTCGGTATGTAGTTTCGTACTACACATTAACTCTTTGATTTCCAGACTACAGTTTGCTCACGAAGAGAGTCTTTTACCAACAGCATCTCTCGCTCTGGACGCCAGTCAGTATTTCAGAACGCAGGTGAGTCTAGATTATGACTGTAATCCTCTAAAGAGCGCTGGACATGCGAAACGGTACCGTTGGGACAACCTGTTGCAGCAGTCACTGAGACAAGTGAAGAAGCGCTGAGATTTTCTGACTGACGCCGTAGTTCTTTCTCTTGAAGATGTCCCTGCTTGGAGCGTACTTCTGCCCCCGTGCCCCCGCCGCGGCCGCGGGGAACGCGCTCAAGGCCGAGGAGTGTCCTCTCACCGCCATGGCCACGAGCTACCTGGCTCTTCGGTTTCACGTGAGTATAAACGACCGTCAGCTGGGCGAAAATCCTACTCTGCTCATCTGAAACACAGGGTGGTCCGATCGTGATCGCACGGATTTCGGGCGGCGTGTTCAGCTCTGGCGCGCTGGGCCCCACGCAGATCGTCAACCAGTACCTCTCGCACCAACACTACCAATCGGTGAGTGAGTCAACAACTGCCTCCTCCTCAGTGAATAGATGTCACTGCCGCATACAGGTCTTGCTGCTGCTGAACCAACTGGACTGGTCCAGGCAGGGACAGACCATCCTCACGTGCCTGAGCGTCACCTTCAACAAGCTCTCCAGGTGTTCCAGCTTGGGTCCCGACGAGGAGGCTCTCATGGAAATGTGCTTAGGCCTGTTTCATGCACCGACAAAACCAATTCCGGAAGAGGTGAGGTAACCTTCCCAAGTCCATGATTGCCTACTGCAAAATGCGTAGTCCCCACTCATATGATCGCATGCATGCAACTACAACGAAGGTAAAAAATCATTTATTGTGATGATTTCATAACTATTAGTAGCATATAACTATTAATAGTACAGAGCGTTGTCATTGTGCAGTCCGGATACGGGGGCTCGCGGCTTCATCTCGTAGGTAATTTGGCGTTTTCCCTTAAAAATATCATTCCTTGGTTTGAGCTCAAGAAATGGCTCCTCGACGAAAGAATTCTTCATGGTCATGTACTCTGAGAACACGGCCGGAGACGAGACGACGTACGCCACTGAAAAAAAAGAGTTCATGCATCAGCTGTCGATGTAAAGCAATGTCCGGGCACAACTACTTAGACTTGAGTGTGCAGTAAATGATCTATGGAATGCGCCATATTTAGCACATTTTAATCAACGTGCCATGAGGCACCAAGATCACCTTCGGCAGCACGTAGAGGCTCTAGACTGAACTCGCACGAAGATTTGCTAGGGCTTTACACGTTGCTTTTGAAAAGTAATGATTCACACTACTAGGTCAATGATAAATCACTTTCCCAACAGCATTCAATTGCTTACAAACGAAGGCAAAAAGTCCACCTCTACGGTCTGAACAGCGTAACTTATATACATTCAGCATATGCTGGGGGTTCCACCCGAAATGGTCCACTCAGGACAGCAATCAGTCGACGTCAGACTCTCAAACAGTGCCTTTCACATCAATGACAACACCTAAAATCATCCAAAATCTCACCACCGAGCAATGTGGACCAACAATCACTGCAGCGTACAATTAGATGTGCCTCTCACACTATGGAACTGATAACATTTATATTGCAGGATTACCAAAAGTCATTTTTGTTTCCCTTGGCAACCGCATGACTCAAACGAATTAGTCACATCTTCAAGGGTCGGAAGATGTCAGTAACGATTGGTTTAATTAGGTCATTACACTTTCAGCAATAGTTACCAATTTTGACATGAATTACACTAACGCCGTGGTTGTAATTGCTGCCAAAACCTGTTTAATGAGGCAATTTCGCCGCCAGACAATCTCAGACTGGCCAAGTTGAACCAAAACAGTCTAGAGTTAGATTAGTGATTGATATCAGTGCAGTGAACCTAAGGATGAGCCACTGAGAGGGTCAGTAAAATAATAGTACTTCCTCCGTCCGAAAATGTAAGTCCACTTCTTCAGTAGCACCTATACGATAATGTAAGCCCACTTTCAGAATACTGCGTAAAACAGGTGACAAACAACAAATTGCCAATGATGGAATAGAGGAATACAGTAGCCATCGATTATAGTCATCGCTTTGAGACCCAAGGTGTTGGTGACTGTAACCGATGTATTCGTGTGATCGATATAAGTAAAAACAAACAGATTTTGTTGCCAAGGAATCTTAGGTGACTTCAGTGCAGAAGCTCACATATTTTTGGCCGCATTTCCCTCTTAGCAACAACATTAGCAACATAAGCAAAGTGATACCTTCGTACATAGAGTTTCCAACAAGTCACTGCCCTTAAAATATAAATTTTCCTCAGGTAACTTGATGATTTAAAGCGAAGTTTGACGACTTCAGCTGATAAAAATGCCTCTATTTTATGAAGTAAAAAATCAGGACCGGGAAGAGTGATGACTAAAACCGGATTGTGACTATAACCGGAGACTTCTCTAGGACAATGTACAATTCAATTTTTTAACTACAGATTCTTGGCAGCACCTCTAAAGCGCGCTGGACTAGAGATGCCATTTTTTGGCACCTGTAAAGAAAATTGCCAATATTATGGCACCATAATCCTTTTTCCGTCAGAAATCAAATTTTCTGATGAGAGACTCTGTCAGCGTTACAACTTCAAGTCCCACTTCAGACTTCTCATCAGCAAACTAAGTTCCTAGAAGCTCATCTGGGCAACTGAACAAATCCCGAGACAAAAGTCTATATCCTGTGGCTCCTGGAAGCAGCCAAGCCAAAGTGGACTCACCTTTTCGGACAGAGGAAGTATAGCTTAAGACTTTTTTTTTAAAATTAAGCATTGCAGCTTTGCGCGCATCAACCTCTCTTCATGCTCTATCGTTATTTTTGCTGGAAAATCAGAGTGCAACTGACTCTCCTTGACATTGATTGTTCACCTATTCTTGGTTTTTGCTTGCCAAGAGAGTAATTTTTCTCTCTCAAATTTGTGTCCAGGACGAAAATTGTCTGTCCATTGATACCAATATCGCTGCAATTGATACCAGAATGATGACAGCACGAGTCACTTTTGAAAGGAAGTTCAAGCTGGTCTGTTTGTGGACTAATTTTCACCGTCTCCAAGCCTTCTTCAAGGCTTCGCCTCAATGCATACCGCATGTATCACATGATAACAAGCACTGAGGCATAAAAATTAGTGCACTAGCCCACCAGCTGACATATGACGCACCCCGTTCATGGACGAGATCTACATGATGGCTTTGCTGTTTGCTGACGAATTCACGAGTTCTAACTCACGCGAGACTCCGCAGATAGCGAGCATTTTTTCGGGCTCGAGCGATTCCAGCTCCGGGTGCGGCGTCATGGCACGGAGCGCCACGAGCAGGTACAGCCCCGCCAGAGTGCCGCACACCAAGAAGCACAGGCACGAGAACAAACACTTGAGACAGACCCTGTATTAAAAAAAAAAAAGAGGGGGTAACGTATAGATCTGTGTGCATCCAGCACTCACCAAATGAAGAAGTATGCGGCTTCCTGCCGCTTGATCCCGACCGCCAGAAGCGTCCCGGTCACTAGGGAAAAGACTGGGAGCAGCAGGTCCCCGCTATCATAGCGATGTCCATCCGCAGCCGTCCCACCGCTCAGGTAGCGGGCGAGTGCGTACAGCACGAAGTGGGAGAGCTCCAGTAGGCACACGACTTTGGTCAACACGCTGCAGAAGGTGACATGAGACATGATCTTCAACGTGGTTTGATGGCGAATGGAATTGGAGGAGGGAGGTGTCGAGCCACAGGGACCGATGGAGTATCTTTCTAGGGAGTAGGTGTGTCTCGGTCATTGGGTCAATCATTACTGATCAAGCTCGGCTCGGCGACTCAGCTTGAAAAGTGGACATTGGCAGTGGGCTCGAATCTTCACTATGGAAAACACATCACGAGCTGCAGTGAAAAGTTCTCACACCTCTGACTCACTTGTGTTAGGTGAAGGTACCCTATTGTGTTTGCTTTCTGTGTTCTTAAGGACGAATTGCAAGTTCCATGAGCTGCAGTAATAAGTTTTACTTATGTACTAATGGCTACGCCTTTTAGCGACACAGTCGAACTTCATTTATGTCATTTTGAAAGTTGACTTAGGTCATGAGTATTGATTCTATTTGACCTCACTGATTCGGGTAGCCTTTTCATGTTTTACACAGTAACTTTCCAGTCTTTGGAAGCATACATTATGCAAGGAAATAGGAAAGTTCATGAAAGTACTGAATTCATCTGAAGTTGGATCTAGTTCTACGTGATGAAAAGGTGACCACCTATGTAGTGAACATCCGGTTGGCGGCAAAATCATGACAAATCCAAGGTTCTTGACCTAGACTGAAGCTTCCAAAGAAAAAAGTTCAACTCCACTTAAACTCAGCTCCGCTCGATTTTGCCTAAAGCTCGATTTTAGTAGGCTCGAATCACGATCAAGCTGGGAAAAATACCGCAGCTCGATTTCAACTGTAGACAAGGTAGGGGAGTACTAATGGATAGAAAATGCGTATGCAGTCTCACCAGTACTCTGTACTCACTACTGTATGTCTCTGCTGGATTACCAGTTTCACCTGGAGTAGTTGAGAGAGGTAGCAAGACCACTATCAGGAGTCCTCTAAGTTGGACTACGTTCCAAAAGGTCGGGCCAGCCTCAGTCGGCTGGAGTGGCCTCCGGCGGCCTCGAGGCCATGCTTACCATGTAGACTTCTAGGCGCGGCCTCGTCAGAAGAACAGGAGCAAGGTAGAAACATGACGTTTTATGCTTGTACAGTCGTTGCCGTAAGTAAATTCGTCAAGCATGACGAGACCTGAAACACTGTACTGAAGCATGTTGAGGTGGAACTTTGATGTGGAACGTGTAGGTGTGATCCTGGGACACAATGTTGAGTAGTGAGAGAATGGGTCCAGATCCCTAGCCTTCATGTCCCGATTGTCGTCGATGAGTTTTGTTTACTTGTCAAAGTGTCACCCTGTCACCATGGGATTGTCCCATGAAAATTTCAGGCCATTTCATCCACTTTTACCCCTTCAAAAAGCCACATTTGTGTTCTGTTTGGCGTGGCCCCCCCCGTCCAGGTGGCC
>JAAUXU010046685.1_pt1 | contig 39725 bp, 42 predicted proteins | sample 7278151 | NCBI WGS metagenome assembly JAAUXU01 (sample SAMN14350113, study PRJNA611818) | marine sediment metagenome | isolation source: surface marine sediment (1.8m) | place: French Polynesia: Moorea | collected 2018-08 | reverse complement strand
GGTGGGACTACTGTGTCAGAAAGGACTGTGTCAGAAAAGGTTGTGTCGGTAAGAACTGTGTCGGTAAGAACTGTGTCGGTAGGGATTGTGTCGAACTGTCGTTAAACCATTATGTAATTTGATCAGCTGCTTCATTGACCCAACTTTGGGGGACTGGAGTTCAACTGACCAATTTACTACAAAGGTGACATTACTGCATTAGGTCATACACTCTGCTTAATTGGGCCCAAAAAATGCTTTTCACTGTACCATATACTGATGAAAAATCAAATGTCTCTGCTTGTGAACATGAGACTTTCTGTCGTCGAGCTTTCAATGGACATGTCTCCGCAACCTTCGGTCTGATCGTCCATTGCTGCAATGTTGTGGAAACTGTAGACCATACTGTACACCTTCACTTTTCTGTGCATCATACAAAAGTGATGTTTCATGTGCACTGTTGACGTATAAACATCATGATCTCTACTAATCACAATGATCTACGTAGTACTGAATCACTGCCTATGGTGCTTTAAACCCTTATATCTCAGCAACTGTAGGTCCAATTGTCCACTGCATAAAGCTGTTGCATTACCATGAACCTCCAAAACTCTGGCTGCTTGGTTGAGCCATTTAATTTATTCATATCTTCCGGTCCCAAATCCATGACCCAAATCATGGGAGTCTACTGTTGTAGGAATGTATTAGAGATTTGCTTCAGCATCTCGGACAGCCTGAGTCCATTCAAGCACATAATGAATTGCATATGCCACCTGCTCAAGCACACGAGTCACCCATGCTGTTCGTAGAGGGCATCAGTGTCGTGTTCAAGATGAACAGTCGACGACATTGTGGAATCGTAGGCCTCGTGTGTGGTAGGTTGGGTGACATTCCTTTTGTTAGTAGCGATGGGAGGGGGAGCCTGATGTATTTCGGGGGGCATGCGCTAAAACTTTCCCAATTTGTACCAAGTATCATGAAATGTGGGGTTGGTAAGACACACACACACACACACACACACAGCTTGATGGGGAAACGGATGCAATGGATAGCATGACTGGTGTGGACATGGATTACATGGATCTCAGTTCTTAGCATGACTGTATTGACCAGGTACGACAATATGTTTTATCTGCGGGATGTGCAACACGAGCACATTCCGGCCAAGTTGTTGAAAGAATATTGCTGTCACTGCAGCAGAAGTGTTCGTGGGCAATGACGCAAAGTTCAGTGAATCACCTATTGGTTGTGGTTCAAGTACATTGCGATGTTGCTGGTGATCATTGGGACAATTACAAGAACAGTCCTAGCAATAGTGGATCAGAAGGTGGACAAAGATGCAATCACTGCAAGCACACCTTGGTCCAGAGGGTTTTCCTTTTCGACTACTTTGCCGAAGACTTGATCTGAAGTTTAGCCTGGCTGAGGCCACCAGGGGCCACTTGAGGCATAGGCAGAACGCTCTCTCGGCATTTGTTAGATATAATCGACGAAGTGCGCCTGCGCTGATTTCTACGTTCACATAGACATGTGTTAAGTGAATGAATAAACTGTTGAGGAACGCAGGTCAGTGCAGTGTGAGATAAATCCATGGTACCACTGACAGCCTGTACAAAGAGCAAGTGAGACATTCAGGTCAGCCCTCAAGCAAGGCACCTTTACGCTGGATGGATAAGAGTTCAACCTAGGACATTTCTCAGTCACCTTCTTTAGCCATGGGAATCTCTACAGTGATGGAAGTTGTGAAGTGGAGATCCTTTTTTTTCAATATAGATATCTGTAATGGTTATGAACGAACAACTGCAAATGTTGACATCACAAAGAGCTTTGACAGACCCAACAAGGGTTAGGACCAGATCTATTTGGAAGAGCGGTTTTCTCAGATGGACAACTTTTTGAAGAAAGTTGAGGCACCTATGCCTGGGAGACAAAAAAAACCAACTTGCTCATACTCAGTGTCACAGATTTACCTGGGACCTGCATGGTTCCACAAATCAGACGACGCAAGACTGCTACCGTTGCACCGATATTTGACCTAAGAAGTAGCTAGAAAATTTGGGAGGCATACGCGATAATACGAAATAAATTACATTGACAGTTATTGGTTATTTCTCAAAAGTACTTGTAGTTGTCAGTGTCAGGTTTGGTTCTTTTGGTAGGAAAGCATTGCTTCTTTACGAAATTTACTATTTCCCAATTTTATTGATTTTAGACATAAGTTCTCTCCAAATTGTGCAGAATTGCCAGTGCTGATGCATTTGAGCTGTCCAGACTTGTCTGGTCAGGTGTCACAGTGTTTCTGAATGGAAAAAGTGGTCTCTCAGAGGCTGATGGGAAAATTAAGGCACTACCAATTGGCTCAGTTATGAGAAAAGCCTCTATGGTTTTTCAATTATTTGAAAACTCCCAATGTCATTGTCCGTACTGATTATACTCGCACAACCTAAACAGTTTAGTGTGGATTTTTAGAGTGCGCAATGCACACCAGAAGTTTTGAAAAACGTATGCCAAAGTGCGGTACTTTCAGAAGTGCTGGCATCTCTGCACCTGACGTTTGACAGTCATAGCAGGTTGGCCCTTCCCCACTAGTGCTTTCTCCTCTCTAGCTACTACAGTGATGCCAGTCTACGCAGGAGCAGAGGGAAAGCATGCCAGAGGAAGAAGGCTACAAGGTTGAGTAATAATCAGCTGTTCAGCCATCAGTGAACATCTTTGTCTGAGGATGACCTCACGTCAGTGGAGCAGTGAATCGGGTTGTGCTGACCATGTGGACGTGCAGGCAACGGCCATGGGGATGGACAGGGTCGGCAAGCTTGCCATGCTCGGCGGCAAGAAGTGCTGGGCGCTGGTCGACCTAGGCGGAGAGAATACCACCTTAGGTGAGAGAACCTTGGACTTCTGACTTGTCTCTCAGTGCTATTCTGAGGATTTGCACCATGATTGGGTGCCACCGTGAGTGCCTACATAGACTATGGCCGTGCATGTAGGGTGATTCAGATAAAGTGAGACTCATGACTTACTTAGCAATAAAACGTTCAATGGAAAGATTCAGAGTCATTTCATTCGCAAAATTGGTGGCTAGGAGATCTGGAATGCGGGTAATATTTCACTCTCCAAAGTGTGTCTCTTTCGTGTTGACTACGGCCAAAGAGCTTGGCACAGTGAAGCTGCAGGCATCTCTTCCGTGACTGAGGTCAATGGAGCGGCAAAGGCCTCCACCTCAGTGACGGAGGCTCACACTGTCGTCAGAGAGCCTGTGGCATTCAGGAGTGGAGAGGCCGTATCCTTGGACATGAAGCATGCACCAATGAGCCCCAATTTGTTCTGATCAACCTGGTCTGTGCAAGCCTTTTCTGACAAGCTGCCTCTGAAATTTGCACGGAGCAACAAGATTGAGTCCACAATTTTGTGACTGCATATTCTAAGATGCTCTAGGTGAGGAAACCTCTAGCGGCTGCCACACCAAGATGCCTACTTTTTTTATAAAATTGGCTAAGACGTTCTGGAGGGTTCCCACTCCACCAGACCCACTATGGACCCAAGGGGTCCCCCCCTTTTCCTGGGTCCCGTCCAGGCGTGATGACAAAATGACACGTTCATGTTCTTGTCTCTTTGTTCCTTCCTGCATTCAGTGAAAAACGATTTTGCATTTGGGCATGTCTTTTTTCAACTTTATTCAAAGTTATGAGTTAAATACAGAAAGGATCGGATAAGTTTACATTTTTCTGTCACAGAAAAGTTGGCCAATTTCATCAAGAAAAACCACCGAAAGAGCTGAAAAATGCAATCTTTTGTAGTTGTGCATTCTAGGGGTTGACGTACTTTGAGCGCTCCAACACCAAAATTGGTTGTCAGGAAGTTGCTTGTCATACTGGATCTGGAGCAGCTGGATGGACCAGAAGAATGATATGCAACATCATGGCGAAAAAGTCAAATAAAAAAGAATCAAACAATTCCCATGATTTCATCTCAATTGACCCATCTTTCGCCACTTGTTCCTTGCTCGATGAGATGGCATCATCTTGAGTTTTTCAAGGCTAAGAAATAGCTAATATCACGGGCTCCAGCTGCTACAGTGCTGTAAAGCACTATTCAACCACTCACTCACAGTAAATGAAACAAGCGAGTAAACAAAACATGCGATGTTTTGCACCTACATAACTGATATACTTTTCTGTAGCGGTTTGTCATCGTCAGAGTATTCCTTCCGGTCAAAGGTGGGATGTGACTCGCATTCTGTGGAACCCCAGTCACGCCCACTCTGATCAAGTAGGCGTGGCTAGTGCCAACAGACTGGAGGTGGCACAAGTGACACCTACAGAGATTAGACACACCAACGAGGTTGTCCAGCACACCAGGTGAGCAAAAGCTGCCGACTTATGCAGTCACCCTGCATGTTCCAGTATGAGGACCACAGCTATTCTTTCTCAGGCTTGTGACGGACTTGGACTGGAACTGGCAAAACCCACAGCTGGTGTCGACCTCTTCCATTGACACATTTGTGCAGATCTGGGACGTCCGGGATTTTAGAAGGCCAAAGATGTCCCTGGAATCCGTCCTCCCGGCTCTACAAGTATGGCACAGCTGTCCCAATGCATGACCCAACAATGATTTCTTGTCAGGTCCAACATCACCCTCAAGAAGAGCAATACCTGATCAGTGCCCATGCCAGTGACTTGAAAGTGTGGGACTGTCGCCACCCATCACAACCACTTGCATACGTGCAGGCGCACTCAGACCGCATCCTCTGCCTCCACTACTCTCACTCCGGCAAGAAAGTGGTCACCAGTGGTGAAGACTGTCTGGTCAATGTTTTTGCAGACCTCACGCAACAGCACCAGTTGGATGCACGAGACATTAGACCTGCTAGACAGCTCAAGACAGCGGTACCCGTTTTTAAAGCCCGGTGAGAAAACACTTCATATAGAGGATTGGTCAAAAGTATTGCCGGGTCACGTTGGGGTAATTGTGAACCTTAGTGACTATAAACATTAATTTGGCGCAATGCAGAATAACAATTATAAGACTAGTTAGAAAAATTCACTTTTACTCCCGCGTGTGGGGAAATGGCTCTTTGGACAAAATATTAAGTCTTAAGGACCATTAGCTACGGGCACTTTAAACACAAATAACCTACTTAAATCACCAGCTTTAACTTAAAATTGACTACTTTTGCAGTGTTGACTTTGTATATAAAAACCTTTACTGCATTGCAAAGAATTGAGTCGGCATAAAGCAGAAGTGCGTATCAGTTTCGTTTTAGAGGAGCTTCTTAACTTTCCATGGAGATGTGCATCACTTCTGTAGCTCAATCCAGGCAAAAGTTATTGCTGAAAACTAAGTTGGCACTACACGTACGGGTACGTACAGTACTACACACTGTATGTCATACACATTTGACTTAAAAGGGCCCCATAGAAAATGACGGTCAAAAGCAAATATTATAGTGAAGTCCAAAGATTTAGGCCAAAGCCCCCAAACCCAGGCCTCAAACAATAATTTTCCCAAAAAAGTACATTTTTGAATAAGCCCAATAATTATACTGGGGGTTGCAAGTCAAATTGTACCTTAGACCAGGAATCTGTGCAGAAATTAGACGAAAAGTGACAAATAGTGCATAGGCTTTGATCATGAGTGGGGGCTCTTAAAGTCATCTAAAGCCTCCTGAAAACTACTCAATGGGGACCGAAAATACCACTGCACTGTACAATTTGATGTGGACCTACCAGCAGTACATAGTCAACTGTATCTCCATGTTTGTTACGAGTGCACCACTCTTGTCAATGTAGGATACACTAGACCGGCAATATTTTCGTCAATGTTGCCCTGACTGGACCAACCCAACCACTGTATTTCAGATTTGTCCCCTTCGGCTTGGGACTGGCTACTGTGGTGCTGCCCAATCTACAGACGAACGACAACTCACTTTTTCTATGGAGTGACCGACACTTTGACTTCCCTGTACACGCCTTTTACGGACATCGAGATGTCATCCTTGACTTTGACTGGAGAAGTGTGCAGGGATCAAGGGACTACCAAATGGTGAGGGACGTTGTTCATCTGTGGACACTGCACTCAGGCTTGTTCTCGATGCCATAGATACAGGTTTAATGCACTGTTGGACCCCAACCTGTAGATAACGCATTTTACATCGTGAGCAGTCATGGTTGCCAAGCATGAAGTTGGAATCCCAGACATTTCTGCAATTGCGGCTTGGCTACAGACCATTTTGCTTTGCAAAAGGCTTGCCGGATAAGGATAATGCCTGACCTGACTTTTGACTCAACGGTTCACATCACTTCCTAACTTTCTTTCTTAGCCAAGCAAAAAGGCTGCTTCAAAGGAAAAAAAATCAAAGCCCTTATAATGGCCAAGTCGAGGCTATGAACTAAGTTAGACCGTCAACCTCACCTGAAAGCACTATGTACAAAGAGGTACTGACTGATGAGTCGATCATTGTTACCTTGTGAAACGTGAAGTGAGAAACTTTAAGCTAGACTTCATCTCAAATCTCCAGAAGTCGTTATGTTGTTTCACCGAAACCTCATTGAAAAAAGGGCTCGGCTTGATCCGACGTGAAAAAAAGTTGACCTCATCCAACTCTAGACCACGCGACTCCTACGTTAAGCACGTTCAAAGCATATCATAATTGAAGTTGAGTCCCAGAAAGTCAATCATCTCACGCTTTGTTGCATTTGCAGCTGTCTTGGTCTCGAGATCAAACACTTCGACTTTGGCAAGTGACACCGCCAATCCAGAGCAAGAGTGGGGGTGGTGAAGGACCTGAAGGACCTTCGTACTCCACCTCCAGTGCAGACGAAGAAGGAGACAAACAAGAGGAGGAGGAAGAGACAATTAATGAAGAAAGTGAAGAAGATCGTAAGAAGCCTGTGGTTGAGGAGGATGAGGACGAAGAAGAATCAAGTACACTAACCAGCTCTGATGCTGTGCTCCTACTTAAGAAGAAAGAGGAAATTGTTGACCTCATGACTGCCACCCAGATGGTGGTAACGAGAGAGCCTAAGGAGGGCAAGGACGAGTTTACCAGCGTCTCGCACACTTTGCGGGACGAGGTCTCGCAGATTGACGCCACCAGCTGGCGCCACGTCCGAGCAGAAAAGCTGGACTGGGCCAAGAGGACTTGCAAGTTCACCATAGGCCGTGATAATCAGCAGCCAAAGTCTCGAAGGCTCAGGCTGACCGTGAGCTTTCCCAGCGGATATCCCTTTTCCAGTGGGGGTCCGCCAACTTTTGCACTGAGCAGGGGGTCAGGAGCAGAGAGCAGTGCCAATATCGGCAGTAGCAGACACAGGAAACGAATGCTCAAGTGCCTCAAGAGCACGGCGAGAGAGCGCACAACAAAAGGACTCCTCTGTCTCCAGGATTGTCTGGCAAAGTTGGAGCTGGAGACTAGGGACATCGTGGCCGAGACTGACGAGGCAGATGCAACATCGCGTGTCATCACTGCTGCTGCCGCAGCTGAAGCGACTCATCCAGACCCTGAAAACATTCTTGAAAGCGGTGCCCTACTATTCAACGACACCAACGTACCGTATCCGAGGAGTTCAGGCGCTCGATTCAGTGGCAACGGAACCAGTCTCGTCTGCTTCGCTCGCCCAGGAGGTCAACGCGCTCTACCGCGTGTCTCAGCACAAACAACTGCTTCTTTGACACCGAGAACACTGGCTATTTATGGCGCTCAAGTTCAATCTAGCATGGACCAAGGAGTGGCGGGTGGCGGTGGAGGGAGTGGGGGATTCCACTACCAGCACTATGGAACAGTTCAAAGAACAACTAGACAGCAGCAACAGCAGCAGCAACAGCTATATCCAGGAGATGAGTATTACAACACCGTCCCTGGTATCACTAGCAATAACGGAAGCATGGACAAGGATGGCGGCCCAAATACGAACTCACTTAAGAAGAGGGGTCGCTTCAACGTGCGCAGAGTAACCAGCAATAGTCAGAGCGCACTAGGAGTTCCTGCAGTTGCTGAAGACGACGCAGGTGTCAGTAAGCTGGAGACTTTGACTTCTTCAGTCAACAGCATTGGCCCAGGTCCTTCTCGCAGCAGTGGAGGCCGTTATTGCTGCAGCCAAGAGCTCGTTCGCAAGGTCTTCATCTATGATGTCTCGGCATTGCAGCCCTTCGATCCCAAGTCCGCCGAGCTGTTCGTAGCAGAACCCACCAACCCGGAGGGATCATGCTTAGCCAATGCCAAAGTGGCAGCAAGTGCTGGAAATCACAACAGGGCGAAGCTGTGGCGCTTGTGCGCCAAGTTGGCGGGGACTCTCCTGCTTAAAAGCGCGCCGAAGCCTTACTGCAGTGACAAGGACTATCCTTTGGGCAGGCCACTGCTTACCGCCATATTTAATCATCTGATGCTTGAGAGGGATCTGCAGATGGTGACGTTGCTCACTTGCATCTTCACTCCACTGCTGTCCAGGATTGGAATTGCAGAAAAGGGGGATGAAAGACTCAGACAGAGGATTGAATCGGAAGTTACCCTGAAAAGTATCCTTTCGAGAGCTGTACCACCCCCTCCGCCGCCGCCCTTGCCGCCCCTGCCGCCACCGCCGCCGCCGCGGTCACTGAGTCGAAAGAAGTTGAACAAAGTATCGTCGAACGCTTCGATTGACCGGAAGCCCAAGTTCTGGTTCCTCCGTCCTGGTGCCCTCCCCGCTGCAGAAGGATCAACTTCTTCACCATATCACACAATCCACGCCTCGCCTGCAATATCAGGAGACGTTGATCACAGCAGCGACACCCAGTACAACAATGGCAGCAGCAGAAGACATGCCGCAATGGCCGCCGCTGCCATCACTGGAGCGCCTTTCCCGACCCCCTCCTCCGAGAGCAACATGGAGCAGTTCGTGACTCCGTACGTGCGAGCCACTAGGTCAAATTCTTGGAGTGATCCGGGCCTCAATGAAGTTGCTATAACTGTCACCGCAGCTAACTCCGGGGCCGAGCAGCAGAGTCCTGCTCCTTCCGAGGAGGCCAAAGAGGATTCCAGGCTGGAGAATCCCCCCATTTCCTTGGACTCGTCGCAGCCATGGTGCTACGAGGACGTGCGTCAAGCCTACGCTAGTCTGCTCTCCATCTGGGGACTTGACCAGCAACGCTGCTGGGTGGAAAAGTTTTGCCGGCCTGTCGGCAGCTCAAAGCAGTCCGTGTTGCCCGTCACGTGCGTCTGCTCCTCCTGCAGCAAGAATGGCGTCAGAGCGGCCAAGTGCGGCGGCTGTCGGCGCATGGCACTTAGATGCACCGTTTGTGGCCGCACCGTACGCGGTTTGTCCATGGGTTGTACAGCCTGTGGACATGCCGGACACTTCAGACACTGGAGAGATTGGTTCAAGGGTGGCTCTGCCAGATGCCCTTCGGGTTGCGGATGCCGATGTCTTGAGATGATGTGAGAGCAAACCCGTGAATAAGGGCAGCAATAGCGTAACTTATACATTACAGAGCACATCCAACACCTTCGTACATTTGAGGTGAAGATTTTGCATAATGTGAGCCGATAAAAAGAAACCAAATGTCAGTACCATTTAAACACCACAGTTGCTGCTTGACTTATCCTCTTTGGGTATGGGATTTACATGGCGCTCATTGTGTACAGCGCGACAATGCCAAATTTGACCTTAAGTGCAATTTTCTGACATACATGCATCGAATGTGTAGATACCAATACTCTGGTACAAGCTATGACAGCATGATTGTAATTCTCCGAGCATATACTAATATGATTTTATGCATTACACCAAGAGGGCTGCGGACAAAAAATTACCCGATTGAGATGCTGCAAGATTATATTTTACAAACTGTATATTTTATTCATCTTTTTGTCAACATGAAGTCACTGGGTGCAACTTTAATGCGCCAAGCGCCAGTCAAAAGGTAGCAGAAGAGATTCATAGTTCTGTTAGTTATGGATCAAGTCAAGCACAGCAAGTTAGGTTAGTATTAATCACTGCATATATTATAACAAACTGCCATTGTTTAATTCTTTCCCCTTCCCTAGATGTGTTCCTGGTTGTATTGTGGGATGGGGCGCACTCATCACAACTAATTCAAAATTGCCACTTTAATGAGTAAGTGGAATCAAGAGCTTCAAGATAACCAAAAGGCATGGCATGAAGGTGGCAGACATGGAGAAGAGAGTGTTTCGTGCCAAGAAACTGCTTCGCAAGCTTAAGCACAAAAAACGCGACATCATCCTCAGCGATGCTACCCCCCCTCTGATTTGGGGAGATGACAGCCTCTGACATTGGCTACTACCTGGCCGAATCCTGGGGGGGCTGACGGTCAGAAATGTCCCCTCATCTTCCTTGAGGACACGGGAAGATTGAATGTGAAAACCTACAGGACATATCTTGCTGATCATGTCTTTCCTTGGGCCCAGAGCACCTATGGGAACAAGTGGCAGTGGCAGCAGGATGACGCAAGCTGTCACGGCTATAACCTTTAACCACAATTTAAAATCTAAGAAATAGTGGTGAGTCAAATATGCAGCCAGACTGGCACTCAGCAGGAGAAATGACACAATTTTGATTTGTTTCCATCACTCTAGCTGTCCAGGTACTGATTTGAAATGAGTTTATCACCTTTACTCATGATATTTCCCTAACAGAATGTGTTTGGGCCAAGTGAGGCCCCAGATTTGGACAGTGCATGGATATTAGGAGGATTTTGTGTTCTTGCCATGACTGTGTGTGCATCATTGGTGGTTTTAAGTGAGCCAATAACCTTCAATATTCAAATGTGAATAACTCACTTAATAATAGTCATTTCACTAAGCCACACACATACTTGCATTCAGCATCTAAAGGACTACTACTTTGGTCTAAAAAAATTTGCACAGGCCTGACACCCCAATAAATGTAATATTAATTATACATTTCATTATGTTATAATTTTTTTATATATTTGTGATATTTAAAGGTGAACCTCAGAGAACTTCCTTATTTTAAAAAATATGACACTTTTATGCAATAAACATCTGTGTGCAGTGGACAGGGAAAGCTGTACCCCCCCCCCCCTAAAAAATGAACATTTTGTACACCCCTGTGCTCATGTCTGAGTGATATTGATCATGCTCGACCAACATTTTGATGATTTTTTGAGGTCTATTGATCATCATTAACCATGGACTTAATGATGTAGTTACTGGTGTCAAACATTGAAAGAACTGCTGTTCCTTCTCAAAGACCCCACCCTCTGCAGTGACCATGTTCTCCACCCTGCCCCTGAAGACCCTGCACCAGTCCCTGACATACTCCCTGGTGAGCCTGTCCCACTCATGCTTGACTGCAGCCCTCAGGGAGTCCACATCCTTGTTGGCCACCCTGCATGCCCTCAGCTCAACATGGTTCCAGATGCTGCAGTCCAGGGGGTTCAGGTTGCACGAGTTTGCAAGGCCAGATCCCCTTCGACCAGAACCCCTTGGACCTCAGGCATCTCTCCAGGTACTTCAGGATGGGTTTGGCAGTGTGGCAGGAGGCCCCATCCTACATCAAGACATAGTTCCCAGCTCCATATGTTCGGTCTAGGATGGGGAACACCTTATGGACCCAAATCCTCTTGTACATGGGTGCATCCATGGTCCCCTTGATCCAGACTGGGGGGAACACCCTGCCATCACTTCCCACAAAGCCGAAGAGCATGGCCTTCTTGGGAAATTTGCTGCAGGCCATGTACCTCTTGGCAGGGTCCACACTCTTGGCATTGGTGGAAGTGACCCTGTTGTTCCTACTGTTGACATGCTTGTCAACATGGAAATCCTTCGTGTCACTGAAGATGAGGATCTTGCTAGCAGTATCCCTTTTCAGCCTGTTCAACATTTTCTGGCCCTTGGACTCCCTCCCTTTCCTCTGAACAGGAGTCAACTGCTGACAGGGGACAGTTGCGAATGACTTCAGGCACAGATTGCTCTTCACCAACCGTCGTGGACCCGGGCACTTTGAACTCCCTGGAGAACCTCATTGTCCTTGTTAATCCGCTCCTCCATTACCTCCTTAAGAGCTTCAGTGCAGACAGACTTGTGTCTTCCTGTCTTAGGTTTATAGTCAGTCGTCCCCTTGTCATAGTACATCTTCATGGTCTTGCAGATGGCCTGCCCTGGACACCCAGAGGTCCTTGGCAACATCTGCGACCTTCACTTTAGCCAGGATGCGTGCAATGATAATTTCACGCAGCTTGTTCTTCATGATAACATTCAGAAGTCCCTTTGTTTTGGCTTGCTTTTTTATCAGAAATTAATCTTTAATGTTGGAGCAACCTCTTCCTTGAAAAAAACTGAGCGTAGGGACTCCCATGTCCGATGTGGACAAGATTAAAAAGTTGTAAAGCAACAAGTGGTCAACCTGGTAGACATTTATTTCATACACGATTAAAATTGAACTAAAGAGTTGAACTAAAATTGAAACTGAGAGTTGTTATTGATATTTGTTGAGCCTTGCTTTCCCCTGCTCTTCCTTGTCCACATTTTGGTGATGCCCACAAAGAATTAAACAGCAAGTTTTCATCATCTGTATGATTTTCAAGTGTAATATCATGTATGTTACTTCTTGTCTGGTTTTACAATTCGCCAGGCAACATGCTCAGCATATCTCTGGGAGCAGAAAAGTCGGCCCATAACAGTGCGGAAGGCATCCCTTGAGTACCAAGTGACTTTTTGCTCAGTGCAAACGTCACTGTACAAAGAGTATAGCCATATTACAAATGCTTTGACCACGAGGTTCATATCATTGGCAGCACCAGCCCTGAAATCATCATTGATCATCATTCAAGGTTTGTCTTTAAACGTTAATCGCTTTTTAACTGAAGGTTGTGCATTTGATGCTGAAGACAATCTTTCTTGATGACCAAAAATGTTGGTTGAGTGGCTATGTCAATAAACTTTGGCCAAAAAAGTTTTGTCTAAACCAGTCTCTAGAAAAATATAGTCATACATTTCAAATAGAAAGTTGCAATGAGTGCACCCCACCCTGTGCAAGTATTACTGGGCGCCTGGTTTTATGATGCACCCAAAAATTAGATTGCCGCAAATTCTATTAATGAAATTGTCTCTACCGGCCCTGTGCACCACATGGGTCCCATTATTGATAAAAAAGTATAAAAAATCCACCATTATGAAGCAATACAGATCCATGCAGTAGATGCATATACAAGACCTTTAGGCTTGAAAACCAAAAAAATCCCAGGTGAATCTAGAGTATTTTGCAATATCAGTCATGAGAGCAGTTGGGGGGGGGGGGCCCAGTTTGGTTACATTCTAGAATCAACTCATATCACTCACCATGATATGCCAATAGTATCCCCAAGTATGTTTATATGAATAAAATTTTGACTATTGTATAGTACAGTGGAAAAAGCTGTTTGAAGTTGCCTGTGTCTTGTTTGACTTGAGAGGCTTAAGATGAAAATTTTACTTACCATTGTTGAGAAGGCCTTTTATTTTCAATAATATTTTTTTTCATTTATTACTCAAAATTTTGACTTTATTTAGTAAACCATCATTGGGGAGGTGTTACTAAATAAAGTCAAGATTTTGAGTAATAAATGAAAAAAAATGTAAGATTGTTTACTGGAGATTCTGTTTATTTCAACTATTCACAGAGTGACACTTAGGTCTGGCCTGCTGGATATCAATCCTAGGTCTGATGCCATCAAGATGGGAAGGGCCCTTTTTATACCTACTTCAGGTGGGGTCAATGTTTGCTTGCCTTTCAATTCAGGGTGTGGCCATGCACCCCAATGGGCTGAAGATTTTGCATCACCTGGTTGGATAGCCAATTCTTGGCCAGTGAGGGAGACAAAAGAACTGCTGCATGCTGGGCAGGTTTTATGTACTATTGAGATGGGCCATGAAGTAGTCTGATCAGTTGCTCATGGTTCAAGGATGGGCAAAGAATTTGGTTGCCAATCTAGGCATGTGTACTTTGGCTAAGGTGTGGCTCACAGATATGCAAAAGAGTGGCTAGTCAACTATGTGGTGGGTAGAGAAGGAGGAGCTGCTGCTTGCTAGGCAGGTTTTGTGTACTATAGTATGGTTCAAGGATGGGCAATGAGTTGTTTGGCTACTGCTCTGTAGGCAGGAGAAGAATTTGCACTGAAGCAGATTGAGAACCAGGGAGGCTAGACAACGTTCAAGATTCGTACAAAAATATATTATTGAAAATGAAAGGCCTTCCCAACAATGGTAAGTAAAATTTTCATCTTGAGCCTCTCAAGTCAAGCACAAAGTCACAATGTACGTCATCATCACAGGCAACTTCACTGCAACTGCATTGAAGGGGCACTACTCTAGATTCTCAGGGGAAATTTTTTGGTTTTCAAGACCAAAAGTCTTGTATATGCATCTACTACATGGATCTGTATTGCTTTTTCATGGTGGATTCTTTTATACTTTTTTTTTATCAAAAATGGGACCAGTGACCAATGTGTTGCCGAGAAAGATCAGTGTGACTAAGGAGGAGGGTACCTTTACTGTACAGTTCCTGAACTCATCATGGTCGGCAGTTTTTGCCAAGCTTCTTCTTTGAGTTTAGACCAGTATCAGGCTGGAGCAAGACCAGGTGGGGCACTAAAGTTCTGTATGGTACTGCAAAGAACTGACTGAGATGATCTGAGAGCTCAGTCATGTTCAATACAAATGAGGAGCACTTCATCGTTGAATCCTTTGCTGATGGACTGAGCGTGATCACCATCTGCTGCAACTTCATGTGTTCCTTTCCAAGGCCCACGAAGGAGGAAAAACCTCCAGGACCAATTGATTTATCATGTCTGGGATTACTGGAAGAAGCATGGCAGTGTCTACATCCAGAGAAAGGGTCAGGAGTCTGATGCTGACAAGGAGAAGAAGATGGAGGAACTCCAGTTGAATGTCTGGTCCTTGATCAATCTAGCGGCATCAATGCAAAATGCTGCAGATGTCCTCAATGAGAGCCAGTCAGCAGTCTGGTAGGCAAGGCCTTGGAAGCTGAAGAAGGTGCAGCCCTTGATTCCCTTGCACGGGAGAGCCAGGCTTAAGTTTGTCCACCAGTTCTTGGAGCGGCCAGAGGAACTTGCAGACATCGTTGTCTTGACTGATAAAAAGTGATACGAACTCAACCATTCTGTCAACCACCAAAATGACCATTACTGGTCCATCACTGATCCTGGCACTGAGAGGCTCCGTGAGGCCCAGGAGGAAAAGAAGCTCAGGTGCTCGGCAGCCCTGCTTAATGGAAAGTTGTTGGCGTGGACTTGGCTGGAGGATGACCATGGATCACCCATGAAAATAAAACCAATGATTTACCATAAGGTCTTGATGGAAGAAGCCCTTCCCACCGTCATGGTCATCACCAATATTGAAGACATCTGGTGACAGCACGATGGTGACAAAGATCAATATGATGGTCCTGAGGGAGACTATTGGGCCGCAAATCAGCTGCCGTAATGGTTCTGTCAATTGGCAAGTTCAGTCTCATGATTCGCTCAATTTTTTCTTCTGAGGAGTGATCCTCAGAAGGTGGCTCTATTGTGGTCAGAGAGGAAGGGACTGCCCAACTCAGACTGATTAGAAGAGATGAAGAAACAGGTTGAGGCCGCTAGTGCATCCATCACTGGGGACACCATCAGCATCGCTAGCTGTAGCATTCAAAAACATCTGGAACAAGTAATTGAAAAAAAGAAGGACATGCGGACCATCGCCTGTGGTGAAAGCTATGTCCTTAGCCGGCCAATCGGCCTTCAAGGTCAGATCTGACCTTGTCGCCTTTTATCCCAAATTTGAGACTGAAGTTTCACCTCGCGAAGTCACTACCTACTACGCTACATGAACTCTTGCCAGGCCTCTTGCACCTGCCTGAGATGATGTGGTGAGCCACTTGCACGTTGGCCTTGGTCTCAAAACTTTTAACAAGCAGGGGCGAGGTATCATTACCGCCCATCAAGTTGTAAAGTGTGCACAGATACGAATCCTCCTTGTACGGTTTTAAAACCGGGATGCCGATCGTCAGACACTGGTCTTGGTCCTCAAAGGTGTTTGCAGAGAGAAAAGTCACTGGCAGAACGAGTAGCACAAGAGGGCCGAGGTTCTTTGCAACCTCAACAATATCCAACACACTACCTGTAGCCGGCGCTCATGACTCCTCCCATTCATCTAAAACTTCCTAGTGGGCATACCTGTTTCATGCGTGCAGGTATTTAGCGTACGTGCGCGCCTGTAGCCTGTGTGCCAGACTCGTCCCCGTGATCTAAAAAATTCCTAGTGAGCACTCCTGCTTCATCCGCGCCGGCATGTGGCGTAGACGCGCCTGTAGCCTGTGTCCATGCCAGCAGCCTGCACCTGAGCATCTATCATGCGCATGCGATTGCTCCCCTTCGTCTAGAACGTTCGTGATGGGCAAACCCACGTGGCGCGCGTGCAAGCTACAGACTGGGCTCTAAAGGTGGCACCAGCATTTCGGAACCAGAAGGCATGTCAACAGTTTCATCTTTGCAGAAAGACGTTACCGGCTTAAGTGGGTATGAGCTCTTGACAAAGGAACACATAATTTGGGAAAGAACTTCTGAGGTTTCAACAGCTTTTATTTGGGTAATTTTTGACACTGGCCAGAATTGTTGGGAACCGTTTGGAACTATTCAGAACACCTGCGGGCTTGTGCTTTTCATTCAGGGAAGGTCACACTAGGGTCAAATTCGACCTTATAGGTCATTTGATGTGTATTGAGGTCAAAATGCTAAGTTGAGGTCATCACTTTGAGGTGAGCAAGGTTAAATGGCCATTTTCAGGCAAACTGGGCATGAAATCAAGAATAACCATAAAAGCAAAGTTGCTCAGCACCTCTGAAAATAGTTTAGGACGAGGTCAGATCTGACTGTGGAAGTCATTATAGATAGGAAGTTGAGGTCAAAGATTTTTCACAAACACAAAATCTTTAACTTCAGTTTGTGACCTCACATGGCATACCTCAAAATGAGTAAACTTGCCTAAGCTGATTTTTTTTCTGTTATGACAGCTGCCCTTGCTTGACGTTTTTGAAGTAGTGCTAACTTTTTTGAACGTTTGCAATTTTAGAAATCATAAAGAAAAATAATCTCATTAGAATCATAAAAGAAGCTAACTCAAATCTTCCCCCGACATTGAGTTACTGCTGAGTAATTTGCCTTTGTGATATATGTCATGACAACTTTGTCTGTTCCAATAAGTCTATTGCAACAGATTTTTAGTTTCCAGGCATTTTTGCCACCTTTGCCTGCATTGTAAGTAGATCTGCAGCAGCAACAATCAATGTGTACAACTTTGCTGCTAAAGAGCACTTGCAAATAGTACTAACAATTTGACCCATTTTTCAGTGGAAAGAAAGTGATGAGAACAGTGCAAGGCTAGGTAAGGTATGTTGGACCATATGGATGTACTTCATGCTAATATATAAAGAATTTAAGAATATGACGTCTGAGCTAAAAACCCGGAGCCCCATCCCGCTGTGCGTGTTGCAGTACAGTACTGCACTTCGTAGTGAACATAGTATTGCAGTTGTGATAAGCTGTCCATCCTTGTGATTGTTGTGTCACATGTCGACACATAGGACAACACGGGATGTGCGCGCTTAAGTACAATGTTAAGCACCCCAATGCTAGCAATCCTCTTCAGACCAACTTTCCTCGCTGTCGCTGTCTTCGTCACTGGAGAGAGCGTTGGCTGTCTTGATCTTGTCGAATGCATATTGCAGCAGTGATGAGAGGGAGTCGTCGTTTGGCGGCGAATTGGCATGGTGACCAAGAGTCGATGGGTCGCGGTCTTGGGGTTTGTGCAAGATTGCTTTACCACCGGCTTGACGGATCTCGTCCAGTAGGTTGGAACGACCTAATAGCAGAATGATAGACGCATGTCATAAAAATTATGCAGTTGCCTAGCAGTATCCTTCACTCTACCCGCACATGTACGGATAAAAGTGGGATGTGAGCTAGGTAGGTTGGTATCTGATCCATCACCTGCATCGGGCAGAGGTTTTGCGATTGTTCCTGGTACTGGTGGCTTAGCTGAGGCTGAAGCAGCTGAAGGTGTTTGCAGCGAGGGAGGAGCCACATCAGGAAGTGATGGTGGTGGTGGCGGTGGCGGCGGCGGCGGCGGTGGTGCCGACGTTGGACCAGGACCAGAATTAGCGGGTGGTTGCGCAACAGGGGGCTCTTGTGGAATCGGAGGAGCAGGGGGGTTGCCAAGTGGTCGCCTCTGCACGTGCGGAGTCGCGGAATATCTGGGTTCTTCGAACTGTTGTTGGAGCGGCTGGTTCCTTTGCGCTGTTGATTGTCTCCTAGCCACCATCCTTGACTGTCTGTAGTCCATCACTTCGATCACGTCACCATTCTTCTCCAGAAAGTCACGGACCTCCTTTTTCTTCTTTGGATCTTGCAGCACCGCGTTATTCAACCCAGCCACACTGAGAAATTCCCTGAAAGTAAATGAACTCGTAATATTGCGTTGATTTTCTACTTCTTCACCATCATTTTCTTGCCTGATCGATGGATGCACTTGATCTAGATTGTCTACAGCTTCGAAACCCTCCGCTGAGGCTCTGACTCCGGTGACATGCTGGAAGTTGGTAGGAGTGCCAATGTCGTACTTATTGATCCTCCTGTTCTGGCCCCTGCGATGCCTGGGAAGCGTCCTCACTGGCTGCTGCTGGTGCTGCTTTCTTGGAAGTGTCACTTCATGGATTGGAGCCATTTGCAAATTTGGCGGTGCGGCACCCGGAGGCCTCATGTGCGAATTGTCGATGCGAGCCGATCTACGTCTCTCTCTCACCTGCAGCTTTGACAGGCGGTGCCTAAAATATAGTCCGTTTTCCTGACTGTTTTACCATGACACTTGCTCGATTAGTTAAAAGAACATCACATATTCAGTTTACTAGCAGACATTTTTTCCCCAGGGTTGTCGGGTAAGAAGCTCCTTGAGGCACAAATCTGGCGTATAACCCAAGTACACTGTATTACTGAAGTTTTGTTCCCCTTAGGAAATTTGCGATTTCCAAGCTCAGGTGCTAATTTACTGGTTCGACTTAAGTTAAGTTTCCAGATGAGATTGGTCAGATACGATGAAGGCTGTACTGAAAGCTAAGAAAGGAAAATGCCCACGTGTCATAAAATTATGTCAAGTTTTGATGGTTTTAATTATGTGGGTAGAATAAAAAGGGGACAAAACTTACGACAAAGTTGATCAGCAGCAACACGATTACAAACACCGCATTGCAATTGCATCTTCAATGATACAAAGAGCGCAAATAAGTCACATAAAGCATTTTATGCACCTGACTGCGTCGAGAAAGTCGTCTGCCTCGTGTTCGTCTGCGAAGCAAATGCCCGCCACGTGTTCGTCTGCCTCGAAAGAGTGGAACCACTTATATCTGGGCTGATACACCATCTCGTTGTAGAGTTCCTGCTCCCAAACCTGCTGCCGTTGGTCCATGTCATAGGCCTGCAGTTGTACGTGCATACGTACAGAGACAAGTGATGCGTGACCTGCTACGTTTGTTTGTACTGTACGAGCGTACTTACAATGATGAAGTAGGACCTCCTCTCAAAATCTTTGACGAAGCACACGACTCCGGTGACGACTGCTATCCACTGCCTATGCATGGTGGAGGCATCGCTCACGTACAGCCTGGCCACCGCAGTGCACAGACTCTCTTGGCGACGGGAGCCCATAAGCTCGCGGACCACCAGGTGTTCCTGACTGTCCAACATTGATGTCGGAAGACTCATGTGTGACGCCTGCATGGGTAGTGGCTTCAATAGTAGCTTGGTAGGTATAGCACGTGCGCAATGCCACTTAACACTGGCGCTCAGCCTTTCAGCTCGATGGCGACGAAGACCCTGCTATAAGGAAGCGAGCGCGAGATATCAGGGCTGCCTTGCTGCATGCAGCACAGCCTCAAACTCTTGTTATCAAGACACCTGACTCATCATCGTCCCCCCTCCCTCTCAAAACGCCCGCACATCAGACACACACACACACACACACACACACACACACAAACAGTACCTCCGTACCATGTGTTCGTGCGCGTGTCAAACAGAGGCAGGTGTTGCTAATATACTTGCTCTACGTCCAATTGTGACTTTTTGCCCAGACAGTTAATGAAAAAGAAAATATCGCCTGCTCATCACGTCGTTGACGGTGATGCTGAACCTCAGATTGGAGTCGCTGCAGCCTTGTGACAAGGAACTTTATGTAGTTTCTTCCCTCAACCTCTTGCGTCAGCTCGTTACTTATCGAGACAGTTGACCCCACCGCGACTTCATTATTTCTCGGGGATGTTTTTGCGACATGACCGTACAAATTGGGCGAGTCTCTGTTATTCTTATTGGATGTATTAGATTAGGCCAAACTTCTTTGTCCTGTAGATCTTTTATTACTGCAGGGTAATATTGTGTACGGATTGTGCCAGTATTGGCCATGAGGGTATTTCGCTGCTCAGCAGTGTATAAGGCATTTTTTGACTGGAGTGTCATTGTGTCATGGTTCAAAGGACCCACAGTTAGGTGACAAAACTGGCCATATTATGCATCGTGCCTGCGTTGGCGTTGGCGTCAAACCAAATAGATCTATTTCCAACGAGCCTCCACAGGTCGAGAAGTCTGATCTGTAAGACTAGGGCTTTTGTTGCGATTTTGTCATGGACTCCTTTTATCACTGCACCGAACAAAATCCACAGATTTCCAAACGCTCGGTGCTGTAACGTCGCGGTCCAGGACAAAATCGCACTGCTTATCTGGATCCACTTCGTAAGAAATGAATGTGCGCCGAGTCCCCACTGTCTAGTGTTACAAGTTCGAATAATTAAACTCGGGTCCTACCCGAGTCCGTAGCAAAAAAAATGAGGGCTCGACTATTTCGGACCCGCGTTCGAGTCCAGATTTCGGGGGGAAAATGACTGTCCTGGAAAGTACGTAACCTGAGAGAAATGTGTACTACTACATCAAAAACGGATGTGTACTACGAACATTTTTGAGGATACACCTATATTTGGGAACAGCACACACATTTGTTAGTCACTGCACTCTTCTTAAGTTCGAGCATTGATTGAAAAAGAAGAGCGAGTAGGATGCACCCGACACCGACGCGGGTCAAGTTTGGAAGCTTTTCTTGTGCTGCAATGAGTACTTTTCTCTTCTGTTCTCTGCACTAAGTAAAGTCTTTCCTGTCTACAAAGCTGATCTAGGTCGCTGCATCTAGATCAGCTTTCACGGCGGTCAGTGAGGTAACAGAAAAAGTCTATGGCGAGAAGAAATATTCTCCTGCTCATTACGTAGTTGTACGCAATTCAAAAAGAAATTAGCGAGCCTTACACTGGAGGGTTCTTTTTTGCATCGCGAAGTCAGACAGAATGCCTGGCAAGCTAGGCTCATTTTCAAGTCACCAATGACGAAATGATGGGTGAGTGAGTGAGAAAATTCTGACGCTGGAGGCAACTTTGGTCAAAGGAGAGAAATTTGATGCTGGACATGTCAATATGCAAAGTCTGCTTATTGATGATAGTGTAAAACAGTCAACAATCGATTCATTTCTTGAGCCTATGGATGCTTGCAGGGCAACAGCGTTTGCTGAACAACAGTAAAGTTTGTGAAAAGAGCTCCTTTTTGCAAGGCATTTTTCTAGTCATGGCAAAAGGGGAAAGTTCCTTTCTGCGAGAAGGAAAGCTTTTTTCCGGAGAGAAAAAGTATTTCTCTATCTTCTATCTTTGCTCAGCGGGCGATGTAACTGGAGATCTGGACCGTATAGTCAAAGCTCCTAATTTAGCAAAAAAAAAAATCGGACCTGGGCCTTTTGGACGATATCGATGGAGTTCCAGTGTGTCTGTAGGACGACATATCAGGAGTATATTGCAGATTCGTCGATACGTAGACGATATTTCTATTGCCGGCAGCAAAGCGCTAACTTATGTTTTGGCGGGGCGTTAAAATTTAGTACATAGACAATGTTCCCCTACGTACGAAGTTTACATTTCCCGCCAAAACATAAGTCAGCGCTTTCCTACCGGAACCCTATAGATGCTTTCTACTTAAAGGAAAACACTTCATGAAATCACTACTTTCTGACATTGTGACTTACTCCTGGCCCCTTTTTCAGCTATGGGGACTGATCGCGAGGTGCCCGAGACGGCCGTGGTAGCCCCAACCCCTACTCGGGCCGTCCTGATCAAGGCCTTGCAGGGTGGGACCTCCGGAGCCATGGCCATGGCCATTCAGGTGACAATTTTGCTGCAGTGACAGTCTGGGAAGATATATATACCTATGTGCGTTGCTTGTGTAGGTGACAACACTGATGTGGATGAGGACCACCATGAACTATCAGTACCGCTACGGCACCAGCACCAAGCAGGCAATGAAGTACGGTATTAAGTTCGACGACACTTTGGTCCGACAAGAAGGTCGCAAGTGAATGTTAAATGATCTCTTAGTTAAAGAGATCCGAGAATGGGTGCCTGCCATCCAAAGAGAAACTCATGAGTCTCACGAGTCACTCGTAAAGTCGCTCTTGACTGGCACTGTATCTCTTACAGGAAGTTGTACCTGGAAGGAGGCTTCCTTCGGTTCTATCGCGGTTACCTCCCTGCTCTGGCACAGGGTCCGATCTCGAGGTTTGGTGACACAGCTGCAAACGCCGGCGTCCTGGCCCTGCTTGCCCCCCACGACAGTCTGCCCATGGCTGTCAAGACGGGGGTGGCGTCGACTGCAGCCGGCGCCTGGAGGATCGTGATCATGCCCATTGATGCAGTGAAGACCACACTACAAGTAAGATTCCAGCAGACAGACTTCCTGATGTCCACCACCGGACTTGGAGGCAAATCGAATACAGTGGTATTTGATGCATTGCTTAACCTCTCTTCTACGCTTATATAAGGCTGTGCTTAAAATGGCTTAAACATATAGTTTACGAGTAGTGGGTGACAGCGTGTATTACCAAGGGCTGATTTTTCGGGGAGCCATAAACTTGCCAGCCCCATCGCCAAAAGTGTAATCGATTGCTCAGTTGGGTGACCAAAATTCTTGTAAGTGCCCTTCTTGAAATAGCGTTGGGTGTGTTGAGCACAAAGAATCAGGACTTGTTTCTTTACTATACAGGTTGAGGGCGCTCGAGGACTGTCCGTGTTGGCTGGCAAGATCCACGCTTGTGGCCATCCTTTTGTGCTCTGGCATGGTGCGTTGGCCGCAGCTTCTGCCACTGCTGTCGGCCACTTCCCGTGGTTCTTCACATTCAACTTCCTCCAGGAGAAAATCCCAACCACCGAGGAGAAGCTCAAGAAACTTGGCAGGAATGCTTTCATCGGCTTTGTGGCCAGGTGATTTCAGGAGATAGATATGTCTGACCATTGTAGAATTCTGCAGTATGATAGTTGTTGCCAAAAATTGGTCACTGGTCCTTGCACAAGATTTTATTGCCATTTCTAGTGTGGTGTCGGACACAATCTCGAACTCGCTCCGTGTGGTGAAGACAACAAGACAAACATTTCCTCACGTTGTCTCATATGCAGACGTTGTCAGAACTGTGGTCAAGGCTGACGGAGTCCTGGGACTTCTTGGAAGGGGACTCAAGACCAGGTGAGTTCACAGAAACGAGCGCCCACAAGATCTTAAACATTTGTGCTTCCAGGCTGCTGGCCAACGGGATGCAAGGACTGATGTTCTCGGTCCTCTACAAGTACTTCATGGATATCACGGGCAAGCAGAATGAGAAGAAGTGACTCAGAAATTGACTTTTTGTAGTCGACGAAAAATTCATGTTCAATGTATGAAACGCGACTCCATGGTTTCCCCGCATTCGTCCTGGAGATTCAGCGTCATAGTCTCTCCCTTTGTATTGCTTAGTGTACGGTATTTGCCAGGCTGTTTCCTAACAGAGCCTGTTGTTGAGCGAATGAGCTCAAGCCGAGGTGTCATGGTTTCTTTAAAAAAATATGATTGTGTTGAGCATACTTTTTTTCGCGAAAGGGTTGGCAAAGTGTTCAATAATAAATAGTCTTCAAGTGTCAGAATTTGTCAATATGGGTTGGGTCCCACCGACAAACATCACTAGTTGGCCCAGATCACGTCGTCAATTAACAGCATGAGCCTAGGAAAAGGAAGCAAAGCCCTCCCGAGCATTCGTCGCTACTGTGCTTAAGTGTGTCAAGTCCTAGTGTCCCGCCATACATACCACCATATAAAGCACAGTGCGCGCTGTAGAAGGCACGTACGTACTTATGTACGTAAAACCTTGTTATTGCCATGTTTTCTCTCGCGCGCGCGCCGTGAAAGTCTGATGTCAATAAATTTGTCTCTCTTTTTCTCCCCCCCCCCTGTATGAGCGCCGCTCGCTGCTCGCCGCGGACGCGGACGCGGCCGAGAACGCGTCTGCCTGCGCGCACGAGCTGCACAAGCAAGGAAGTGCGCGCTTCCTGGCATTGCGTTTTCTCTTTCTTCGACTTTGGTGGTAGAGGCTAGGGCCTGGAGGTAAAACAGGTCCTGGAGAATGAACATCTCGCAGATACGTACGTATGTCTGCGTGTACTCGTCAGAACGGACAGGCGGCTCCTACGTCCATGAAGTCGCATACTTAACATCAGAACTATGGAAATGTAACTGTCCCCGCAACACGTTTTTGACTGATGACACTGGCGTCCCGTACAAGAACATGGGATGACCATCGATGCCTCATGCAGCGAATGTTTGTTTGTGTCGGACGCACCTTTTTCTTCTCCGAGATACGTGTATCTGTTCGAGTCTTTGCGGTACAAAGGTTGAAGCATCAAATGTTTCCTATGACCATAGAACAGCAATCGAAGTTCAACTCTAAGGACGAGGAAAGACCGTGTAAGACATCTGTTTATTTGCTCACAAATTGAGGCTTCTCCCTCATTTTTATCGGTCATTTTGTGTCCTTGGCTGGGGGCTCGAAGCGCCGCCAGCTCCTCAATGTCAGTCAGACTGAGGTTTTTAAAATGGATTGCATATGGGAACACTGACTTTTTACTATGTTTTGAGGACTGACTGATTTAGCGAACGCCATCAGCTTAGTGAACGTTTTGTGGAGGAAGCGGAGCAGCAAGTTTGTCCTTACACTAAGATGTAGTAGAAGGCAGCAAGACCAATAATTCATAATAACGATAACCTTATGATGTTTTTCATTACAAAAAGGTAAAGTCTTTTAATCTTTCTCTAATGAGTCCTTGGACAAGCTATTTAAAAAACCCTGGCTGAGATGACTCACAGTTACACGCACCCTGAGGGACTGCTGCTGCACGACCCACATTACACTTTGTGGGCACTGGAAGCAGCATTTGCGCTATCACACACCACAAGCATGAAATCACGCTCCAGTTTTTTGACACTGACAGACTCTTGGGTACGCTTGAGCAGACGCACGATGTCTAGCAATCGCACTGATTTCGAGGTTACAGTCTGGACCTTACTCCAGATAGCAAGAACATTGAACTTTTTGAACGTTGACTATCAGTAACTACTAAATAAACTTAAAAAGCGGCCTCGTGTCCAGAAAAACCCTTCACGTTTCCAATTTTTCCTAGGGCTGCAAGAGCTTTGATAAATTAGGGACGTGAACAAATAACTTCGTGCGTCAAGTCCCTTATCATGGACCATATGGTGGAGCAAAATAAGCAGATAAAAAGCACGTGTAAATCAGCTTCCCCTTGTTGTTGGAAGATTCAGAGAAATTGAATCCAGATCATTGCCACAAACCCGCCTGGCATGCATCCTACGCTTGCAGCACGATGTTCCACTGCAGCAAAGAGACCCACCTCCCACATTTCAAAGGTGCCCATTTCGCTGATATCTCTGATGCCCAATTTGAATGCTCGGCATGAAGCGCCCCCCCCCTCCTCCATCTCTCTCTCTTCCTTGCCCGCGGAGCTGAACATGGTGGCGGCGCCGGCGAGGATAGCGGGCGGCTGGCGGAAAAAGTGGGAAATAAATGAATCGAGAGAGGTGGGTGGTTCTTACTCTCGGCGAAATTTTGGGTAGATTGCTTGAGCACGCGCCAGCGCTTGACGTCCAAGCACAAAAGCCGTGACATTGCACGAAGATACATGTACCATACCATGAGACCAAAGTGTACGTACCTGCGCTTATGCACGCAGGGGAGGAGTTTGGAATGGACAGGGAGAGGAAAAACAAGTTGAGGTCCAAGCATCAAGTCCGCGAGGTCCTGCTGCGTGGTCAGGAGGACGAGAAAAAAAAGAACATCTTCACGGTACTGCTTCTAGTCATTCTGAGAGGAAATCGCTTAAGCAAATCCAACGTAAATTGGATGAGCCATGCACTAATACTTTCCTCGGAGAGAGCAGTCAATTCTCGATTTAACGATTCCCAATTCACAAGTCCCTTACTTTAGTTATTTCAACATAATGCATACGCAGTGCTCGAAATGACGACATCTCCCTTCAACGGTACTCTCGAGGGCCATGGACCATATCGTTAAATCTAGAATCCATTGTGCATACAAAGTGCTCAATTAAACGATATACTAAGGTTAACAGTACTCTAATTTCCTAGAAGTTGCTCTCCCCTAAAGAAAATGAACACTCAACTCATGTGCTTGTGAAAAGAATGAGCGCAATGAAACCAAATGTGTTTCGCCAAAAAGATTACTTATACTGGAAGCTCTTGGTCAGCTCTCATTGTCAATTGCTCGCATTTTCCACTTGTTCGTTTCCAATTGTTCCACAATTCTTCCAGAATTGAAATGTTGACAAAATATTCCAGCTTTTGGTCCACCTCCAATCTTATTGAGTGTCCAAGATATGTCGTATCAAAGAAAGTAAATACAATTGTCATAGAGTCCCCATAAACGTGTCGTGTCGTCATTCAAAGAAACTAACCTTATCTCCGACGTATTTTCTAGGAACATACTCTACGAAGTATTAGACACTCACCTTGATTTCTCCCGAACTCAGTGGCTCGTGCCGCACTCCCGGGACGTTTCATTTCAAGTTCGCCTGCGACGCCAGTTTTGTTTTAGCATTTCGTTTGGGTCAAGCGTCGCCCAAATAGCTGAAACGCATTCGTTTTTACATAGTATAAGTTTTACTATGCTTACTGAAGCTTACTGCAACGTTTCCGCACCGACGATTCAACTTCTTCAGAAAGGGGCCACTTTTCGTCTATGTACAGGTCCTGTAGTAGAGAGAGCATTATAGTGACATTAACAGCATTGTTGTGGAGACGCTACCGTTGTCGATAACAGCAGCGAAGTAGCAAAGTTACTTTCGAAGTACAAAGGTACTGGGACGGTACATTGACCATGACTTCCATGACCACTACTGGCAGGAATGCTTTCATCGGCTTTTTGGCCAGGTGATTTCAGGTGATGGTTGTACCTGACCATTGTAGCATCCTGCAGCTTGATAGTAGTTGCCAAAATTGGTCACTTGTCCTTGGACAAGGCTTTTTCATGCTATTTCCATTTGGTGTCTGATACAATCTCCAACTTGCTCCATGAGTTGCTGTTATGACGGTCACTGAGTACACTGTCGACTTAAGTACGAATTGAAGCTCACGCATCATCCTGAAGACACAGAAAATTTCAGTTTAGTCAACACATGGGTCTTTTTGCTTATGATAACAAAATTAGTGTGAAGTTGAAACCTTCAAAGCCACAAGTCAGAAGACGTAAGCATGGTCACCTGCTAGCTCATTTAAAAGATGTAAAGTGATAACTTGCCAAAGTGAAACGTGTGCCACTAAGTAAAAACAAAACAGTTTAGTGTGTGATTGATCCAGCAGAGAGCCACAGGCACTCCATGGCCAAGCTTTTGCACAGAGTCACCGAGGTGTCCCTTGTGGCTCTCAAAAAAGCTGGTCTCTCTGTCAGGATAATTAAAATGATTGTGATCTTGGTCTATAAAGCTGCACAAAGCCAAAGAGACCAAGATCACAACCAGTTTCATGACCTCTGTCTGCAACAACATTCTACCCCATCCATGGCTCACTGTCACAGCCGATGGCGCCCACATTGAAGGAGTTTTGCATGCCGGAGACATCCATGACAAGGCTTCAGTGATGAAGATGATTAAAAACAAGAGTCCAATGTCAAGGCTAGTGATGCGGATGCAAGATGCCTCTTTAGTCAATGTAGCAATGTGATGAAGTGGAATGTCCGTACATTCGTTTGCTGGTGCGTTCCGGATATGCTGTGGGACCTAGAGGACCCAAACTTGGCATGAGGCCGTCCTTTGGCATGGCCCAGGTCATGGGTGCTGGTGGTTGGAGATGGATTTCAAAGCCAGAATTGAGGTCTACTTATTACGTACACAGAAGGCCAGTCAGTGCGCAGATGGTTTGACCTCAATTTTGGCCTTGAACGGCCTCATAATCCACCTCAAACCTCCCTGGTAGTCGGGATGGGGAATAGGCCTTATAGTAACCTGCCCGACTAATGCCTGTGAGCTCCGCCAGTGAACTTTAAAGTCAAAATATCTTGTATGCGCTCCATTTGGTATACCGTGGTATGTGAATAGTAGGAGATTCAGGTACGGACTGGGGAGAAAACAAAGTTGAGGTCGGAGTCCGTACTCGTCCCTTCTGCGTGGTCAGGAAAGAGAAGAAAAAGATCATCTCCACGGTGCTGTTTCTTACTCATATCGAGAGGAAATCGCTTAAGCTTCCATTTTATGCACTCCTCCCGTCTTCCTTCAGGTGAATCCAGCTTGCCTGATGATGGCCTAAGGAAGCGCATTCACTCACTCTCTCTCCCTTGCCCTCAAAGGAAGGGGCCCCAAAAGAATGCGTGTGTGTGTGTGCGCGTGCGTGTGCATGCACCCCCCCTCTCAAGGCACGCAAGCAGCCACTCAATTTTCCAATGCAATGTTTAAGCCAGGCTCTGGTGAAGCTTCCCCCCCCCCTTTGCGCGCGCCAAGATGGTTTGTCCTCCTCTCCTTCCCTCCCCTGGTAGCGGCGCTGTCAGAGCTCTCACTGTCTCACGTCCGTCCTCCCCCGGCCGACGGAGCCGTGACTGAGGAAAAAGACTTGACAGTCGCAAGGAGCCAGCAGTGGTTGGAGCTCAAGCAGCGGTCGCTCTTGGTGGTGAGGACCAAAAGTTTTTCTGGCCTCTGTCAGGGCCTCGATCGTGCGCGACACCCCTGGGTTTCGCTCGTGCTTCTCCGCCCAAGCCCTGTGGATCTTGGAAAACTTGTCTGTGCTTTGGACACGTTGATGGAGTGATCGCGTTAAGAGACCAGGAAATGTCGTCGTCAACACTGACACGTGGTGTTCGTCAACAGTGGGCAGAGAACAACTCACATTGAAAGGTAAGGCCCACTTTCCTTCTTTCTTTCTCTCTTTTCACGGGGTAGGAAAGTACCGAAATAATCTCATCCTCTGTCAACAGAGAGACAGTTTTGTCATCAAAGAGGAGCGCCAACATTTGTCAGAATAAAAGAACGGGCGTCAACAGCTCGTCGGATTATGCGAATGGGGGCGATGGCGGCTGGCGCCTAGAGTGGCCAAAAGGCGGCCTTTTTGTAGGCACCAAGTGGCCACTTTGTGGAGCAAAATCGAGCGGAAAATCCGATCCAACGGACACTCACACTGCTGCCTCTTTTTGATCATCCACAGGGGAATATGGATTTGATAAGACAACCAAAAGAGGTCCGAGACTTGCAGTTTGTTTGTCCTGACGGAAAAGCCCCCCCCCCTAAAATGTTTACCGACGATTGTGCCAGACCGAGTGAGAACGCACATAATCGTATCTCCCATCCATACTTCTCACTCCGAGTTTTTTTATCTCGTTGGGAGCAATCAAGAATTACCGGAAATTGAGAGGAAAAAGCCTTGATTCCCACATGGAAGGGTGTAATACATATGCCTTTGTTTCTTCTGATTGTTGGGACCCCCACAGGGGAATAATGAAAAGTTACTTGGTCCGTGAGAGATCCACTCTGCAGCCGCCGGCTTCGCCAAGTTTCCTTCACTTCCGCGGGCCAAAAAACACTTTCACGGAGAGAAAATGCGGCAATTAAGACGACAGAGCAAAGCAAACCTTCATAGAATTAAGATTCTGACTGGGAGGGAACTTCTGTATGTCTTCTTCTGCTTCTTTCTCGAAGTCGCATTCTGTGTTCGCCGCTCCGCCTGTGTGTGTTTGTTTGTTTGCATTTGCATTAGCGGAGCAAAATGGACGTTGAATGGAGGAGGGGGAGACTTTGGAGCAAATGTAGGCGGGTTAGAGTGAGGAGCGTGCACGCATTCGGGCCTGGAGCGACTTCGGCCGCGGCCCACGTGAGGTGTGAAGTACAAACACCCTCTGGGCGTGAGGAGAGAGAGAAATCGACGTCTATCGAAATCAATCTTGTTGGCCCTGGTCATCGAAATTCCTGCAGGCACACAGGAAGAAGGAGCGAGAATTTTTACCATTGCACTCGTCAGCGTACGGTAAATGCGCAGCCCCATGGTTTGGAGCAAGCTCCGGCACCAAAATGGGCAGTGACAACGTCCTCCGGGCCTCCCGTCTGGGTGTCCCAATGAATTGGCCTCAACACTGGGCATCAGAAGCTGCCACTGAGGCTTCTGCAGCCAATTTTCCCCGCCAAAGTGACTTGCGTCGAGAGCTGAACGCAGTCCTGCGCATGGTACACGTGAGGAGCAGCAGTCAATTCGCAACAAGCCAATGTCCCAACTTTTTCTTGGAGTGAGTCTCTGTTGGCTCGCACAAGTCAATCTTCGCTACTCTTTCCCGCCGAGTCCTCGAATTGTCTGCCTGCTTCACTCTACCAGGCAAGAAGTTGATGTGAAGTGTGAAATAGGAACAAAAAAAAAGTACTGCCAATGAACGAGGAGAATCGAAAAACGTTATCTGACAAAGAGAGTTCCAATACAGTAAAATCTCGTTTTAACGAGATTTCACCGAATTGGGCATTTCACAAAGCCGAGACTGACAAATTTCAGAGCATCGTGGCTTTCTTTTGACATGAGAAAGTCCACAACTTGTTGAGCTTCACAAGTACAATATTCAATACTTCTCAAACTTTCTCGGCTTGAAATTGCCTTGAGGACCTGAGCGTGTACTTGTGCACTTTTCTTCGTCTACTTCATCTAGATCCGCATTCTGTTATCTTCCACTGGCAGCCACGTCTTTGGCAAGCAGAGCTTCAAATTCCTCTTAGGTCAGCTTTAGCGGGTCGAAAGCACCAAAAATATTTGGCTAAATCGACGTTTCACTAAATTGAAACTTCAGATGAAGCAGAATTTGGGCCCCCAAACAAAAACTGCCAGAGACAGAATTTTTTCGTTAAATTGAGCTTCGCTAGGTCGAGAATCAACTGCATGTGGTACTTTTCTGGGGAGGGGGATGCATCAATCTGATCGACATGTGGCCACTGCACCTATGCAATTTCAGCTCTACCCCAAGATTGACGAAGAAATCAGGCCTTGCGAGCGATAGAAGTCTTTATTAAAATTTCTCCGCCCTAAGGCAACGTTGCCGTTATTCTATCGGAACCTCATGTAACGTTAGCTTCCGTGTCATGCAAACATGCAGGTTGCGCTGTGCATTTGGGTCTTTCACCTGATATCAGCAGTACAGCCAAGTGCGTGGAGCGAACCTTCTTTTACTACCATTACTACTATCTCCCTCCCCCCCCCCCCCTTGTTTTTTTTGCTCACGCCAGAGCAAGTCTTTGATTGCGAACCATTTCCTTAAGTGAATGGGGTCTGGCCTTAAATAAACCTGCGCGGGGCTGTCATAGAGATGTATGCTTACATCTGGTGCACGATGAACTTACAGTATGACGTGAAGACGGAATGATGGAAGCTGCTGCAGGCAAGTTACACACGATTGAACTTTTCAGGATTTAGTAACTCTCATGAAGCCTAAGTCCGTGAGCTTTGCATTGACGGAAAGCCACGAAGACAAAAAAGTCAGATCCCCCTGAGTGTTTTACTCCTGCTGAGTTCCAATGAACGCTTCATAGCTGACTCTTTGCTGCGTAGAGAAAGTTTACTCGTGAAGTCACCTGAAGGCACGTGCGATATTGATCGGATTCAATCACTGATGGCTGCTTGGTCCGTAAAATGAGCAGTCTCTTCTCCGATCAGGTGTTTCTTTTTGTGTGTGTGAGCAGCACAGGAGCTGAAGCACACTTTTGACATGGCGCATTACGAGGAAGAAAATCTCCAGCCGCTAACAATCTGCAATTAGCGAATGTCTTCCGAGGCTGGCGAAAATTTGTTCAGCAGGAGAATTTCCGGACGCAGCAGCAGCAACGACAGAAAACGATCTTTCTCCAACGACTACGAACGCCGCAAAACCTTTTTGGTTCCCACAATTAAAAGCCAAGGCAGGCAAAGGCGAGGCGAGGCAAGGTAAGGCAAGGAAGGCAAGGTAAGACCAGCCCAGGCCAGGCAGCAGCGCCAAGAAGTGGGGTGAAAAAGCAAAGTCAACAAGTGGTTGCTGCTCGCTCCTACTGTCTCTGGCCTCAGGTCTTTGGCGAAGATATACACCTCGAGCCACAAAAAAAGAGCAAGTGGCACGCACGCGAGAATTTTTCGTCAAGTAGATTTTCTCGGTCCGCCCCTGCTGCACTTAGCTGGAGGCAGACAGACAGGAGGAGGTTTCTCTTTCTCCCTCCGCTGCCTGCAACCGACTCTCTTGACTATGGCCTTTCCTTGACGTACGAGATGGAATGGCTGAGTGAGTGAGTACTCGTGTGTCCTGATTGCCTGCTTGACTCCACAACGAGTCAGTCTTGTTGCGGCCGGTCTCGGACGCCTCCAGGGTGTTGTTGCAGCCCCCGCTGTGCAGGGGAGCTTTGGGCTTTTAATTTGTCACCACTCTGGGTGCTCAGGAAGCAGAAGTTGGCGGACATGATGTCTCGGCCATTGCACATGACCGCATACCGTACATGTGACAGACAGACTTGTCGTAATCAGAAAAGACTGGCAGTAAAATGACCATCTATCATGTCCTGACTTCCGTCAGCAGAGCTCAGGCTCTGCTCAGTAAAGTCTCGCGTATATGAACCTCGTCGTATACGCATGATGCGTATCCTGACTTAAAATATGACTTTGCTGCTGACCACCTTTTAGCATTACAAGTCTCTCGCAGTGGGCAGCGAACCTCATCCAGCTCCTGCTGACCGACTAATATCATAATATGTGCGAGATTTCACTGCACAAGATGAGCACCGTATTTATTGCTTGATATCCCAGTATGTGCACTTAGGATTACAGCTGGGTGGGTTTGGGCCAGATAATTTGTGGGGTCGAGTTCAGCGTGCACCAAAATGAAGGTGATGCGCACCCAGAGCGCTGTTTGTCGGCCAAAATGGCTGCCTCTTGACAATCACCTAGGCATACACGCACCCTTCGGCCGCCACTTACATGTCATGGGTAGCTCAGGCTTAGGGTTAGGATAGGTCAGACAATCTCGGCGCCACAGCGATATCTCCTGGGGATATCAACTGGCATCCTACCCGCCCAACAGGACTAACAGGAGGACATTCAGACTATACAGCAGCTCACCGCTGCTGCCCGTGTATAGGTCAAGATAAGTTAGGCCACTTAGGTTAAGTTAGTTAAGGTGAGGTTAAGATGTCAAGTCAACTGGTCACAACATCGAGTTAAAGCGCTCTTCAACCCGACCTTCACCTTTTTATACAGGATGACGTTCTGCTGCTCCCTTCATACATTTATCTCATTTTCCTGTCCACTGCTTTTTCCTTCACGACTCAGACGAGTCAAATAAGTTATGATGAGGAAAATAGTAACTCACGCTAATTTATTATAGCCAATATTGACGCATGCTGTATGTTCGTCTCCACTGCACGTCTTGGGCGAGGTTGCTTCTCCCACCACTCGTGACACAGCTGTTTCGTCGTGCAGTTGGACAAAAGACCCCTTCATTCACATGAATTTAGCAACGTCTGATGTCAGGAAGAAGAACGGTGATGCTGTGACGATGACCATGTTTTCTCTCTCTCTCCCTCCCCTAACCCATTAGTACTCAGCGACTCACCAACAGTGAAAGTTGAAGGAGGTTTTCTACTGAATGCGTGGCGAATTTCTTACCTCTGACGACCCACGCCTCCCCCTTTTTTTTGCTCTTTGAGTGACGACGATAACCTGGGCAATGAAATTACTTTCTACCTCCTTCCACGGACTCAGACATGCATTCTCTCACCCAAATGATGATAGAAGATGCCTCTCGAGGCCCGTTTCACTTTTCTCCGAAATCATGTTACGTGCAGAGTGTGCCCACGTGGAATCCGGCCAAGGCAGGAGTAGATGACGTATGTACAGTACATGAAGCCTCCGCACGTTGATGGCATTGCTGCTTCTCGCGTGAAGTGGACGATCTTTTTTTTTCTTTCTTGCCTCTCGTCGTCAGCTCATCGTCTGCAGCAGATTAATGTGCTGTTGTGCGGAGAGCAGAAAAATGCCAAGATGCAAGCACTGTGACGACAGCCTGACGAGAGCTCCTTAATTTCTGTCCACTCCTCATTAACGCGCCGCAGATGACTCCAGCCTTGGGAGGTTTCGCACTTATGTCTCTGCCTACGGTTGTCCCAGTGGTCGTCATCACACGCAGCGCGTGTTTGGAGGCGCAAAGCAAGAGCGAATTAGCGCTTTTTCTTCAAAAGCTGCGTGGTTTTTGGCGGGGTCGATCACAGTGCCACTGACTGGAGGTCGGCCCTGCCATAGTTGGAAGTTCAAAGAAGAAACGTGGTCTTTCGTCACATCTCGATTCTTATCTCGACATGGTTCAGGAGAAAGCTTCTTCACTTCTTTTTTTGCCAAGCAGCTATTGCAACTTTGCTGAGGCAGTTGTGGCTCCTCCAGCTAGCGAGACAAAAAAGAGGAACGGTTTTCTGGTAATTAGGTCAAGCCCGCGCCACCTCTGTTGCGCTGGGGCCACCAGAGTTTGCATAGGGAGAAACATAGTTTGTACGCAGTTTTCAGCTCCCAGCTGCAGCTGAGAAGTCTGGTCACACTGACCTTAAGGGGCATTGATTTTGCTCATCGCAACCATCATGGTCGACTGAGAAGGTGACGCCAACTTCTTTCAGGCCTCATTCATAATGTACGCAAAATCGAGTTAGCAGACTGGGCCTAAAGGTGCAAGCCTAACTGTGCATGTCTAGGACTTGCAAATGCGCAACTTGCCCCATTTGAGAGCAGAGACTCAGAATATTTGTCGAAGAATTTTGCACAGTTGAGCAACAAAACTACTTCATCCTAAGCAACTTGGCAGCCGGGTTCTACGCATGGGCTTAAGTACGTTGGAGGCTGAGCAATAAGCCTCTGCTGGTATCGGGTTGCTTTTGGTCCATCTCACTTCAAACGTAGCCATAAATGCGTGATGTCAGCTACACAGCTACACATGCTGTGTACACTATGCGGGAAATGCGTATAAGGTATCGCGTGTGATGCGAGATCCGGTCTCTTGATATCACTCTACCTGATCGGATTAGCCAATTTTGCGCGGCTGGAAAAGTCATGTATGTGGGAGATCGATGGCAGAATCTCTCTCGATGCTGAGTGCCACATGTATAACGTAACTCGCTCTGATACGAGTACAAATCATAAATCTTCCGCAGTTTTTCAAATTGCTCCCGAGAATTGGTTGATAGGACCCGGGAGGTGGAGGGGTGGAAGTCCCTTAGTCCTGGAGCCCTGCATTGGTATGCCTCTTCTGGAGCATTACACCGGCAGTTTCTCTTTTATCTAGCTGATGCCGCATCACTCACGGGGAGCCCAGTCCAGAGGCTCCTCTCATCACCCACGTACTCACACTCCGAGTACACGTTAAAGGAAGCTCGCGCGCGCGCGCGCACACACACACACACACAGGCACAAACACACACATGCAAATTATTCCATTGCGCAAGGACGAGCCAGTTTTGCCAATATCGGAACTCGAGCCTGGTGGCTGCAAAATCGCTGCTGTGCAAAAGTTTAAATCTGCATATTCTTTATTCCAAAAGTTCTGGAGAATCCTGGAGTTCTGGAGAATCTGCGCACGCAGCTGTGGTAACACGCAGACCTGGGATGAATGGCTGCATGATAACTACTTTGCTCGCCGAGATCATTCTAGTGTAACGAATGAGTATGTGCAGGGATGTAGAGAGCGCTTTCTTTATGAGCCAGCCATCAAGAAGGCGTGAGAAAAGTAGGTAGAAGATCGACTTTAACGAGGAAAAAACCAAAAAAGTCGAATTTTTGCTTCCACAGTCTGCGCATGTCAAAAAGCCATGACCGCTTTGTCAAGCATCATCAGTATCTTTTTTTGAGCTTGTTGCTTTCCCGCGTTTCTGGATTGCCACGCACGATAAAGTGGGCGTTTTTCCACGTGGGACAAGAAGTTCCCGAGGAGAAATGATGGAAACATCTGCTCTTCGTGGCCACTACTTCATCCTGCCCTTCTTCTGCTTCTTTACACTCTTTCTCTCAGGTAAAAGAGCAGTAATGATTCAGCAGCCACGCCATCTGCCTGCCCGCCCCGGGCCTCCCCCAGACTCATTACGACACCGTAATTATGTACGCCCTGCATAGACAGACACTGTAAGGCACAACCTCAAGCAGGCCCACAGCCCAATTACGCGCGCATCCTTGTAACCAGTGGAGCAGTCAAGAGCAGCACTGTGTGTTCGTACGTACGTGCGTAAGCTTCACTGTCAGGCGCACTCGTACCGTGCGTGTGTGTGATATGGAGATAGATCCATAGATAAGGAGCCCCAGCTTGTTCGCGGTTTCTCACGAGAGATGTAGCGGGCTCCAAAAGAGGGACAAGCCTACAGCTTGGCCGGCTTGCCAAAGAAAGTCCGCTCAGCTTGGTCCCACTCCTGTTCTACAGAAATGTTCTAGTTCAAACCCCGAAATTAGTCAGCACACTCGAGTCTTGAATTAACAACATTTTCAGTCGCCTACCCTTGAAATGTCTGTATGACTACTGACAGATTCGGGGTTTTAGGGACTGTAACAGAACACGGCTATTTGAGAGCTTGAGATGGCTCGGGCTCCGAAAAAGTCGGGCTTCTCTGACCCACCGGGCTTATTGGGATCGGACTTTCGGGCTCGGACTCAGCTCGATTCCATCCCTTTTTTCTCTCACAGCCGCCACTACCGTCGTCGTCTGACGAAAGTATTCATACGGTTACGTAAATAAAATGTTAACGTAACTCAGCTGCTCGTGGCTTCTTCACAATTGCCGACAGCAGAGTTGGAGCAAACGCGAAATTAGTTCTGATGCATGTACGTATGTGTGTTGACTCAGTACTACCTCACTCTTACATCACTCTGAAGTTCATGGTCAGGTTGACGGTTATGCATATGTATGTAACTTATAAGTGAAATCTCGTCTTTGCCTATCCTGGTACGTGCTAAAAATTGACATGCACGCACAGTTGTTTAGCTTCAGTTAGTGCTTCGGCTCCAAGCCGGTGGCCCAACTCCCCATCCTACGGTGGTATGCGCTAGGTCCAATCTTTCCGAGCAGCATCAGAATAAAAATAGTGAACTTTTTTGCCATTTAGCTCACAGTTAGGGTCACCGAGACTCCCAAGGTCAAGCCCGAGTGCGCCGCTCAGCCCATTTCTGACCCAGTCGCTGTGCAACTGGGCTGGGAGCAATGTGTTTAACATATCCAAGTGTGGCGGAGCCACGTAGGGCTATTAGAAACATTTCGGGATCTTCTGCTATGGGTCCCCTGCTTCGAACTGCACTTAAGGAAACGACGAAACAACTGCACATACGTCGGTTGCTGGTACAAAATTCGGTGCTCTCTGCATGCTGTAGTTTGCACGCACGCCCAATACAGTAAACGTACAAGGAGTGAATAAAGACTCAGTGGTAAAAGTACTGAGCTAGTGCGTCAGCTCAGTGAGGACACACTGCGACAGTCTTAATGCTTGTTTGACTCCTCCCTGAAGAACAACCCAGCTATATAATGCACACGCCAGATATTGTTGTTGTCACGAGCACACTGTAATGGAGGAATAACAATTGGAGCCTTTGAAAAAAAAAAACTGAAGTCTTGTTTTGCATACATGTCATTAGCATATTTTGCACCAACGACTTTTATTAGCATTCCCCATGCATATATGTATATGTTTTCAAGATTGCATCCTTAATTTATCATGACACTCCTCTTTAGCTATGGGCCATACTTAAGCGTAATTCAGACCAGGTCTTTATAAAGATTTAGTAAGAACCACTTTCTGGCTGCTGAAGTGCCTCCAATTTAGACCAATGTCGTGCCTTTTCGTTATAGCAAATATAGCTACAGACAATGTCTGCCCCGTGAAATATTAGGAACAAGCATAAGGAGAATCTGATGTGAGCCATCAAGTCCGAGCCGACGAGCAGTGAACCTTGAAAAATGAGCTTGAAGCATTTAGGCTGCTTATTGCCAAGGTTACGCCAAGGGACAAAGTGCTGCCTCAGGGATAGCCTCATTGTCCGGTGAAACAATGAGATTTGCTGAAACGAAATGTGAGAGTAACTCACCGAAAGCGTGTTTCCATCTGCGCAATTGGAATTTTGCTGCATATAATTGGCCTCTACCTGTTGCGAAATTATGCGCATAATTGACCCAGTTTATTGGCATCTCTAACAATAGTAAAGTGTGATCCAGAAAGACTGACGCAAAGTCTAATAGTGAACCAGGGTTATGTCTGAACTTGCAAAAAGCACTGTGCTGCTGTTCTCTTTAATATGATCCAAGAAAATTTCATTTTTTTTACGATATTTGGAACCATGTTTTTTGACCTTGTTCACGGCAGCCAAGTGGTGAGCAGAGAGTGCAGGGGACTTCAACAGGTGTAGAGTGGGGGGAGGGAGTTGGGGGGCTGAAACTTTGCATCAGCACCTTTACCTTTGGTGGCACAAGAGAAAATATTGCTTCCTTTTTGCGCAGATGTTGATGTTGGCCTTCCTGGACTTGTGCACATCTGTGTGCGTCGGGGACAAAGCAAAATCTTCTGACAGCATTGCTGTTACACTGGCTTTGTCATAAAATTGGAACAGAAAGAGTGTTATCAGCATGGATCTATGCGGGTGGGAGGATCCAGAACGGTTAGGTCCGGCATCAAATCAGGCCAGTGTTCATAGATCTATGCTGCCACACGTAGAAATAAATCTAGTCAAGACTCGAAGTTAATTTGGTTCTCGCTGTACTGCGATGGAGGCGGTGTTTTACAGGAATTATGCGGACTTGGACAAGTGGTTCCCCTCCATGGCCGCCGCGATCGTCGTGATGTATGAAGCTGGCAGGAACGAGAATTCTATGTATGAGACTGAAGTGAAGAATCTACGCTCATTCATCCATTGGCACGCAACTGTCGATGGAAGTTTCTGTGAGCATCAGACCCTCTTATCGCTCGTGACACGACCACTACTGAAGGAAGATCTTTTTTTACCGCGGCAAAGTGATCTTCTTTTTCGAACATGTCCTACAAGTATGAAGTGAAAATGATAGGCGTGTATGCAGCCCCTGCTGTTCAATCATTTTCTTCGGAAAAAGACAAAAGATGAAGGCACAACTCAATCGTCTTTCTTTGCTGATCCAGGGACATCTCATGGGAAGGAAACTGAGAAAAGTCTGTTGTACCTCTGAGAGTCACGTTCCGAGCCACGACGAATTACACGAAATAACTCAGTTAAGAACAGAAGTTGTAACGCCAAGAGAGTTTGTGCCTGACTTATGACATGAGCAAGACTTATTGCAGGTGTCGAGCTGCTGCTGTATGCACCATGCAGTCTGTGTGTGCTGG
>JAAUXU010075300.1_pt1 | contig 39744 bp, 33 predicted proteins | sample 7278151 | NCBI WGS metagenome assembly JAAUXU01 (sample SAMN14350113, study PRJNA611818) | marine sediment metagenome | isolation source: surface marine sediment (1.8m) | place: French Polynesia: Moorea | collected 2018-08 | reverse complement strand
TCTACTCGAGCTCCGCGGCACGTACCTCTAAGACTTGGTGTAAGCGTACTTTGCTTGAGTATGAGCACTTTGTCCTGGGTCGCTTACGCTGTATCTCTTTCGTAAGGACACCTTTCTACCCCAACCCTCCCTTTCTTTGCCCAGCAAATGTTGCTCATGCGCATTTCACTCGTGCAAGCTCGTACTGAGGACGTTTCTTTTCTCGGAGCTCAGCCTTTACAACAAAGCTCTTAAATAAGTGGCCCAGTTTACTCCGCGTGCGAACCAGGGTGAGAAATTATAGCCTTACATTTCCTCTCAGTCTTGTTATGGAAAGCAGAGGTGGCTTCTTCAACTGGCTTTGCTTTTTTGGCATCTGAGCTGTTGCTGAGAAGGTTTAGCTTCAAACTGGGCATTGGTGGAGTCTCGTGCGAGTGGCCTCATTACCGTGGCTATTGCATTGTAAGCGACTTCGGCCCAACCCCTTTATGCAATGGTTAATTTTGCTTACGCAGGAGATTTGCACTGTACGAGTGCAACTCTTTGCTGCGAATCACTTGCGAATTACCTCTGCTGAAGCGCACCTCGCGCTGCCATCTGTTCGTGCGATATGGCATGTGTCACATATCGTTGCACTAGGGGCGTCATCTGTCGCAGGACGCCGATTCATTTACGCGTGTTCGCATAAACGTGCGCTGAGTAGAAGCACTTTTCAAGCTTGTGTACTTGGGCTTGGTAGGTCTTTTACACTCGAGTGCGGAAGCGACCGACCAATGCGAAGTTAGGGCTTGAATTTACATCTTAAGTTGATTAAGTTGACGGAAAACGAAATACGTGTTTTCTCTGCTTCGAATGATATCTGATCACACCGTTGCACAGGTGTCCAGATTTTCCATTTCTCACATACAGCGGGTTTGACACCAGGGAGTAGTTCAATTCGGCTCACCGCATTTCCAAGCATCCCCACGAATCCGACGGCGCAGAGCAGGACTCCCTGCATCCAGAACTTGCACGCCTGGACCACGTCTGGGGAATGCGTCCACAGCACCTGGGTGCAATTGCTGTTGTTCCAAGTGGTGTTGTCGCCGCCGCCCTCGAGGTCACTCACGAATTCCTCTTCAGACATGATGGCGTCCCCTTTTCACACTGGCGGAAAAGCAAAGAGTATAAAAGCAAAGTTTTTTCTCCTTATGGCAAGAACAGTTCATCTCTGGTAAATCGAGTGTCTTCATTGCTGCTTCAACAACTCGAAACTAGAAGAAACGAAGTTGGCGGAGGCCTATGTTACGTGGCGTGTGTCACCTAACTTTTGCAGCCATTGAAGCGAAGAGAAAGAAAAGTGCTGCCGCTCTTCCACTTTCATGCAAGTAACACATTCAGGTACTTGGCGAAAACTTTGGTGTGCTCCCCGTAGACCTACACGAGCGTGGAGGACACGAGGCTGCCGCTGCTGCTGTGCTCCATGAATCACATGCCACAGCTATACCAAGTTTTATTGCTCAAATTTCAAAGTTGCGCTCGTATGATTGGAGCGCCTACGGTCATCCAAGTGTGGCACGGTGCGCGCACCCGAATCCGGTCATGCGCGGCCACTCGCGTTGTCGGCTTGTACCGAACGTCTTTTGTGATGGAGACGTTCAAGCTTCTCATTGTTGCTCTCGTGTCCTTTGTTTGTGAGCAGTCTTGCATTTCCCAGATGATTAAGGGGGCGCTTGCGCACTGTGGACCACAACCAAACTTGAAATAACAACAACAATAACAACAACAACAACAGTTGCCAGCGCATATCATTGGCGCACGAGGCAACACATGGGCAAGCACTTCTGTGTGTACATTTTTACGACGACAGCACCCTTGCTCTGGTCGAGAGAGCTACCGTGGCTACGGACGTGCCCTTTGCTGCTGACGTTATTACGACTTGTAGCAGTAGTGGCACGACAGCGATTGCTTGCGGCAACTTCTTGTAGGTACGCACGATACAATGCATGTCTGTGTATGGCCCACGCAGAACATATGGATTTCGCCACCCAACAACGTCCTCTTTGTGTTCCAGCCCTCCCCTTCTTCCTTATGTCCCCCTTCGGAGAGAAATATAATATTTTTGAACGGTCGAACTTTATGCTCTGGCCTCGTTCAGGCATGCATGCGGAAGTATTGTACTTGAACCTAGTAATATGGGGTTCCCTGAAAGATATTTAAGGTATTTGCATGCATACCACTGGCACGTATAACATGTAGTATGCATGAATGTAGAAACAGAAGAGCATGCCATCACACAGCTGCCCCATTCTCTTACCCACCCGTCTGGCTAAGCAAAATTACGCAGCCTCGTACCGCGTGAGTGCATGCGTTCCAGCAAGTTAGGTGCAACGTGCTTAGGCTGCATAATTTTCTGAAGGCATAGAGGAGAGGTAGGAAAGAAATTGAAGCCAGCCAAGAAGGTTGATTAATGTGGAGGCCCCTTTCCTCAGCGATAAATTTCGTCCCGGTCATGATGGTCTGTGACGGGGGGAGACCAGAGTTCATGGGCTGAGCGAGATGAAGTGGCATTTTCGAACCGAATTCGGTCATCCGATAAATAGAGGAGCTTCCATGAAGTGAGAACAACCCCCTTTCCGTCAACAATGGTGTCATGATGATGCAGTGAGTTGTGGTGCAAACTTTGCTGTCCAGGATTGGGGTTTTCCTCCTCTCCGGTAAGGGGATGGACGCCCAGTCTTAGTGGAGAAAACCGCTCCCGAAACTGTACCTGGCAGTTGAAGTGCCAAGTGCTGCCAACCGCTTGGCTACGTCCTATTGCGGTGCGCAGAAGCTCAAAAGTCAGGGTAACCCGATCCAACCAATCAGTACATGCAGGAGTGACGAGTTGCGGTTAGGGAACTTTCCTTATGCCATGTCGTGGCCAGGACTCCGTGGTGGTCACGCAACTTGAGCTCGACACTACTGCACCCGACTTTTCTTCGTTGTTCTCAGCTCACAATAAAAAACTAAGACGCTCACTCATCTAGCTTTCATGCGGGGACCCCGGTGATTCGCGTGCTGATAGTGGCGGCGATTAATAAGAGCAGACTCCTTTGCAGCGCCTCATGGGGGCTGAAGAAAAAAACTGCCTGGGCAGATTGAGATGCATTCCAGGCGAGGGATTTTTCACCTTGACTTCACCAGCTGAAAACTTTCGTTCGTCATCATGTCAGCAAGTATTGACACGACCTTTTTTTGTGCGCTATCGTTGCTCAAGATGTCGTCGTCGTCGTTCCAAGACTCCAATTTGCCATGTGCCTCACAAGATTAGGTGCAACATATGTGTCAAAAGCCCTCACTCGGAGTGAATTGGAGTGATTTTTTTATACACGTACAGGGAGCGTCAAAAGTTCGGCAGTTCAGAAAGCATATGCTACTACAGTGGTCCCCGCTTACAACCACGCTCTTCACTTGGAAGTTTTTTATACACGGAATATTTATAGTGGCTACCCTGAATGGACAGTAAAAAGTGCTTTTCCAGCAAGGCCATCATCACGTCGCTCATCAGATGGATCGAGAGGTTCAGAAGTATCTTCTCGAAAATGTAAACCAGTCCTCGATTGAATGAATCTTTTCCAGAAGGTAGTGAAATATATCTTAGACCCAAAAATGTTCATTTTCGGCCGAGAAATGTCGCTTTAACCGGAGTAAATATACCTTGTGTCTTGTGTAGTAGAAAATTGGAACCTCTTAAAAAAGCTGCGATAAGCGGATCGGCGTTACTGTATGTGTGGGGTCGTCACAAGCGGAGATCACTGTATCCTAATTTCTGAAGCTATTGAGCTGCAATTTTGTACACGTAGTGCAGTGATGCGAAATTTTTTATGTTTCAAGCATATTCAATCCACAGGGGAATAGAGACATCCGCCTGTGGCCTCGATGACAAGACGAAGACTGTCCGGAAACTGATCACGGGAGGCAAACACTAGTGATGACAAGAGCCCTGGGCCTTTTTGCGATTTGCTCAAGACAGACAGGAAGAGCTCAAGCACCCACAAGCCTTTCTTGCAAAATTGGCGACCTACGAAAACCTTTGAAATAGCCTATGAAATTTTTGAAAGAAAATCTGGCCACGAGAAAAGTCCAATATGAATGCACAGCAGAATAGCACTGAAATAGGCTAAAATTGCATTTCTGGTCCAGTAGTACATTGCTGCACTGCCGGTTTATTATGCATACACATAATGCTTCAAAAGAGGTCGAGTCGACCTCTTTCGGACCCACTTTGGGTCGAGTTCTGCCGGGGTTGCTGGTCCGAAGTGATCCGACCGGATCCATCCATCATTACGTGACATCAAAGACGTGCACAATGTTAAGGAAATTTCATGTCCCTGGGTTCACATAGTTTCCTAACTATCATATTCAACTATTATAACCACCAGCACTATCAATAGAAGATGGTACCGGTAACCCAGGACCTGATGTCCCGCACATAGAACGACAACTTGAAAGCCGACATCAATGTCTCGTCGTATTCTACCTTTTACACCTCGATCGCCTAAGGCTTCTGGCCTTGGCCCAAACAGCCCCTTCGCATGTTGGGACCAAAGTTCTAGGAGCTTCGAGAGTTCAAAGATTAAAGGCTCATTTATCCTCCTGAGGATACCACATTCCGAGTAGTTGATCCCATACCTTCAAATACTGCACAGGCACTAGATTCGGTCCTTGACCCCGTCGCATTGATGACTCTGTTGAAGAGTCAGACATTGAGCGAGCAAAACTCGAAATAACCTGAAGCGTCAAGCCGGCTTCGCTCCCCAAGCTTTTGACACAGACTGTGGATTTATTGTGTCCTGGAGTGAAGGTCCTACGGACATCAACCTCATCCTCAGCGTCGCCAGTTTTTTTGTTATCATAAAAAGCTAAACTGCTGAAAAAAAGGATATAAACAGTAACGAGGAGGTAAAAAAAATGAAGCCAGATTTGCCACCTATGCAGTAAAGTTCGGGCTTGAAATGAAGCCAAGCACGTCGAATATTGCACAGTCAAATCTGGCTCTCAAAAGCCATATTTCTAAAATCTGGCCTTAAAAAAAGGCCGGTAGGCAACACTGCTTGCCTTGGCCTTTGTTCCAAATGTACATGTGCAATACAGTACGTACACGTGTCCGCAACACGGTTCGGGACTCCGTTGCTGTCATAAAGGGCAAAAAATTCGTGGTCGTTTCCGTCGACTTGAAACGGGTCATAGATCACATACGTGTACGCCAGTTACGCCGTCACAGACTCTGTCATTACATTGAATTCAAACAGCACTACAGTCAAATCGTTAGGCGATGATACACATTTACAAGCAAAGGTTCTGATGAAGGCAAGTGTTGTGTGCTCCAACGCTGCATGCACGCATATGTGTTAGCTCTTCTCCAGTGCATGAAGTCTCGACTTTTGCGCTTGCTTTCCAGAGCAGCAACGTGCACTGCACAACAGCACAACCTGTACGCTCGAGGGCATAGAGTAGGGCGCACTGAAGTGCTGCACTTGCGCGTAACGACAACATTGTACGTAGACACGTACGACTTATGTAGCCAGGACGTCGTCGTGACCCTGACAAGCAGCTGGACGGACTCTCCCATGGCCGTCGAGAAGGAGGGCACGATCCTCAGGACTGATAAATGGGGCCCGGCGACCTAATGAACGAAGAACACCTCCGTGCAGGCAGTCGGGCACGCAGGCAGGCTAGCAGTGACACAACACACTTTGTTTTCGTGGCTCCACAGTCAATTCGCTTTCATAAGGGGGAAAAACTTTGCACGATTGCAGAATAGAGGAAAGCCATAGAAGTGATTCAAGAGGCAGCAGATGGTGGGAATCACCCCAGCAATTTCTTAAGTTTACTGTATCTGTGCAGTCCTTGGGCTGCAATGCTACCATCTCGTGAAGTTGGTGAGAATCACGCACGCTCACTAACAGTATTGATCAGTAAACTCCGCTCCCTCATCACTAGGTCGACGCCAAGGCTTATTCGAGGCTCTTGAGATTCGCATGAAATTACACACACAGGACGGTCAAAATCGATAGTGTTAGCCGTAAAGCTACTACTACTTCTATTAAAGTACGGGGTATCGACGTCCCCGCTGCAGGTGCATTGTTGGTGGTTGTATCTGTCCTGTTGTACAGCAGTACAAGGAGTTCTTCAGTACCTGTACTGCGTGTGCGCAGCGAGTAGTGGTGTCCTTGAGTATTCCTCACGATTAAGGTCCAGGTAAAAACAAGCACCCGCAGCGATAAATTCTCCGCTCGCTCGAGCATTTTTCACCGTCGGACACAATCGACACTCGACTGATGATAGTACAAATTTTGATGACAAACGCAAGCAAAAACTGCTTTCTAAATGCTCGTTAACCCTGCCCCACCAACAACAAAATTGCCCTTGCGAAAACTTTCGAGATGACTTGAGAGGAGACACCAGGGACAGCACCGCATTAGCAGTATGAATGCGTGGGTAGTGTGACTGTTGCGCGACTGCGCTGCAACTCGCTCGCTCACCCGGTTCGCTCGGACGTCTCTCCTGTTCTGAGGCCCCTGAATAATCTCCTCTTGTCAGGATGACCTTTTGCTCGCGACTGGGCATGCTCTTCCAAGTGCGCAGCGCCGATGACAGCGCCGACGACGGCGGCGAAGACGACGATGACGTCTTCCCCGTGCCCCTGGTCCTGTCTGAGGAGCGGCTCAGTCAACGAGATGGCGAAACTTGGCTTGTCTCCGGTCCTCCCACCGATGCCGGACAATAACTGAGTCGAGCTCACTTTGACTCCTCTTTTGCCGATTCTTGCTCTCGCGCGCGCGTCCGTCAAAGAGAGAAAACGGGGAAAGAGGAAAGAGGACGTCCGCATACACTCACTCAATCTAAGACGTGCAACGAAAGTACTGTACTTTCCCGACAAGGACAGCACCGTATTTTCTAGACATCGGCGCCCGCCCTCACCAAGCCGCCCCCAAAAAGACTGGACTGCGCGCCCAAGAACGTAGACATGATTTTGTGCAGGTGACGATAGATTTATTTGTTCAGCGTACTTGGAATGCGCTCATCACAGCTGTTGATGCTCGACTGAAAAGAGTGTATGAAAAGTCATCTGGCTGTCGCCCTAAGTATTGCAAGTGCAATGATGGAAACTTTTCTCTCTTCATTGCTGCTTCCTCCTAACAGACCTTGCATGCCATTTGCTCCTGCCGAAAATGGTAAAAGTTTGCAGCCCAAAAACTATCAGACTACATACGGACTCCTGCGTTGCGTCAACAGCAGAAGAGGGGTAAATCCGCAACACTTATTTGTGTCCTTGCAGCATGAGGTACAATAAGTACACACACACACACACACACATACGAGTATGCTATACATGCATGCATGTGTGCATTGGGCTGGACCAATGGACGAAAATTTTGGAGTCTGCCTGAGCGCATTATTGGTTCGTCACCTAATGCAAAATGGTAAGCATGTAGTTACTTTTTTGCAAAAAAAAATGCCCCCTCGCTAATGACTCATTAGTAATGATAGCTTCCATATACTCCGGTACTGCATTGTCAAAGAGGAGCTGTAATAATAGAGAGAGGGGGCCAAAAAACTCATTATTTTTTCATTCCATTTGACTAGAACGTCTTCAAATGGAGTCTTGCACCAAATGTAGCACGTAGAAAGAGATTAAGAGATTGGTTTAGTCTAATACATAGAATTACCGCGAAATTTTTATTTAGTATGCGAAGGACATATTCTAGGGCTGCATATCGACTGAAGTCACAACGGGACGCATAACAAAAGACCGGGCTATATAACGTTATTTTTATGTTCCCTCTGCCAACTCTGACTTGTTTTGACTGCCCAGGCCGCTTTTTCCTTTACTTGCCAGTATTATGCCCTGAAGGAGTATTTGTTGTGGGGCCACTAAATTGGTGAAATTTCTTACGATATTCTTGAGTTTTGACCAAAGAGTAGGTAGCTTTGCCATTCACTCTACAGCTGAGATCCCGAAGGCGTCACCAGTGAGGGCGATAAAATCCAGAGGAATCCAGACCTTCCCCGTAAAATTGCACATTGCAGAAATGTACGCCATGTCCTCATTTTGACTGAGGCTTTGACCCGTTCCTAGCCTTATAAACTATCCGAGGACTCGTGGGGGTTGGGTGGAGGCTCGAGGACACGACTCAGACAGGTCTCAGTCAAAACTCGGCTTAAAAATTGGGTGCTGCAACGTGGCCATGTGATGCATGTAGTTAACTAGCCCTCACGCGCTACCCACTTCGTTGGATAGGAAAATATATACCGTTAAAGAGCAAAGTGTGTTTGTGTGTGTGTCAAAATCTGGACACACAGACATACAGACACACGTACATACGGCCCTGGCGCTTTATATGATAGATGCGTACAGCATGTTTAAAGTACTTGACTGCTGCGTTAACGTTGGCTTCACGTGCACAATCGCTTCCCTAGCATATGTTTGTTGAAAGGAGAAAGAAAAAATGATCACAATTCGCCGTCTACTTATTGGCATTCAAGATGCGATGACGTAATGTTATAGTAATGTTAGGCTAGGTCGAAAACTAGATTTGTCGTAGATGTGTAAAATTTGATGCTACTACATGTCAAATTAAAACTTTGCGGTCATGTGAAGATAAACACAACCTTGACCTTAAGGTTTTACATTGTATGCGTGTTAATCTTTTTGAATATTGCGTCGTGGTGGCAGCAAAATGGCAGATTTGTAGTGTAAAATATGACTGTGACTGCAGGAGTTGCATGTGACAAAATTCGCACTCTAGTTTTTCCATTCATTTCTCTAAGTGTCTACCCGTGCAGTAATTGCAACCACTTCTACAAACAATAACCTAAAAACAGCTGTGAAAAAAGGTTTCATGTAACTTTTTATCAAAAAAGTTTTTCACTACGCTTCCATCAGATGCCCTTAGCAAAATACCCCATGTCACTCGGTCAAACTTCGAAAATTACTCATTACAGTTAGACAATTATATGTCTAGAAGATACAATTTCGCAAGTATGCATGAACTAGCAAAAGGTACATGCATTCAAGGGTCTAAAAAGAATTAATGCACAAATTCAAAAAGACTCATCCATGAAGCCCTATTGTGTCTAGATATATTTTATCCTGCATGCATGCCCAAAGCACTAGATGGACTAGCATCAAATTTGGCATGGGTCTGTTGTCTGACCTAGGAAAGGTGAAAGGGGGGTTAAATATGACCTTTGAGGTCTTTTAACGTCACACATTAAGGTCAAAAGGTTAAATTGAGGTCACACCTTGATGTTAAAAAATTTAAATTGCCACTTTCCGGAAGAAAAAGGCCATAAATCGAAAAAGTTCATAAAAGCAAAGTTGCTCAGCACCCACGCAAAATAGGAGACTGGATGAGGTCAGATCTGACTTTAGCGGTCACACTTGTAGGTCACAATTTATGGGTCACAAGTCGGTCACAAATTGGGATCAACAATTTTCCACAAACACAAAATGTCTAACCACAATTTGGGACTTCAAACTACCCCTGACGTCTGATCTAACATTATCTGCTCCCCCTTTTTGGATATGGCAAACATTTTTATGTTGTAAAACTTACTCATTTGAGGCCTCCTTCTGCCCAAACAGGGAAATTTTGATTTTGTTTACTAATGCCCCCCCCCTTCGGGACCCCTTCCTTTATTTGACTTCCCATGTCACCTCACCCACATGACTTGTGGTGAACAAACAAATCTCAATGCCAAATCTCAGCCTCCTTTGATCTATGCGTCGACCGGCTGCAGGTAAGATTCCTATATTAGATACGTTACGGTACAGAACTGGGTATCCACATTAGGGGTCAGACAGGACTCTGGGCAAGATGGCTCCGTATATTAAGAGTGTGTGTTTCATGTGTAGTGGCCGGGGTCAAATTTTTAAACTCTATTTGAAGACTTTCTAGTCAGTTGTAATGAAGGAATAGTCAGTTTTTGGATCGCCTCTTATTCTCTTTTCCACTTCTCCCTCCGCTTTAGCGGAAGCCATTCCTAGGACACCGTGACATCCCTTTTGTGGCACATCTACAAACAGATGTAAAGAGGCAACTCTTTTCTGCATGGTTTTTGACTGTGAGTTTGTGACACCGTGACACTTGGTGACTTCTGGCACCTGTCTGTCCAGCAGGAACTTGGCTTCCAATTCCTCATTGGAGATGATGTCATGGAGTAGTTACCATGAAGTAGTACTGACTTTGACGTAGGTGGTGCTAGCTTTGTGAACTGTGTTGACTGCAATGCATTGCAAGAGGCAGTGGAGAAGTTTCCACAAAAGGGGTTCCCCTCCATTGATCATGCCATCTTCTTTGAGACATCTTCTCCTTCTGCAATTCGATTCATCATTTGTCAATCATCAGCATATTTGACCAATCCTTGCCACCTTAGCGCTATGTTATGCTGGTAAACGCTCTCATTTGCTCATATGGCGAGTAGTTGCAGTTGAGATCCTTCAGTTTTGAGAGCAATTTTCGCAGAATGGAACTTTGGAGAAAGGGACTTTCATGTGATCGAGGTAGCACAGTCGTCTTGAAGTGATGGTAGTTCGATGTGTGTCCCCGAGAAAGTTTTGTCAGTCCAAAATTTGCCGGATTAATCTTTTTTTATCACTTTCCGTGACATTAGGGTAGCATCATTCACGAGGACACAAGGACAATCATCAAGGCCCTCAAATGCGTCAAAGTGTTGCTCAAGAGGACAGTGGACCATTTCATAGAGACACTAGGCATGAACAATTGTTGAGGACGTCAGCACAGGTCAGCTCACAGCCGAAAGCTCATCAAGGCCATACGAAAAGACTGGTAGAAACTCCAAGAGGTCCATTAAAAAGGTGCCTGAGGAAGCTAAGGTGTGCTTTGGTACCATATGGCATTGGGTAAGGAAGGACCTTAAGATGACGCCTTACCACCTTCAAAGATGGCAACTCAAGACTTGCATGAAGCAGACCTCTTCTCAGGAAGCTGGATGCTGTCGTGCCCTGGAACCTGGTGTCCTCAGACAAGAAATTTTTCATGGTCCAGACAACTGCTAACAGCCAAAATGACAGGACTCTCACCATGCACCGCAGGGGAATTGACAACAATGTGAAGAGGTAGCGGCTCTCAGCGGGAATCATGCTCTGGGTTGCCATCTCTAGGAAGTCCAAGTTCCCCTTGGTCTTCATTGAGCCGGGCGTCAATGTGGGGGCCAAGGTGCATCAGTAGCAGGAGGTCCTGGATGCTACCCTTTTTCATTGGACGAAGGAGGCACTTGGGGGTTGGTTGATAACCATGCCCACCAGGAAAAATCGGTAGGATACACGCCACACAAGCTCATAGATTCTTTAAAGAATGAGGACATCGGCATCATACGTTAAGCCACCCTGTTGGGGTGTCATGCGATCCGCAGTCTACCTTCTGTTGTTCAATTTAGAATCAAGTCTACTTGCACAGAGCTAGAGGGACTTCAAAGCTAAACAACTTATGTGGGACAGGGGGTTTATGCACCAAACAAAAGTGAAAGTCAAGATACTATTTATGGTGACACTGAACTGTTGAGATGATGAAAGATCAATAATTTAAAGTTTTCTTTATGAGGCTGGCATAACACTCTTTAGAGGTTCACCTTATTGGTCACTTCGTTCCAACTTCGTATGAAGCTCGTGGATGATGTCTTTATACCTTTCTTTTATTTGGCGTCGACGAATCTTCATAGACGCCGTCACCAATCCTGTTTCTGGCGTCCAGGACTCCGGGATCAGAACCAATGCCCTTGGGATCTCAAAGCGCTCCAGCTTCCCCTTGGCATGTGCCGTCAAAGTGTCCAGCGCGTTCCTTATCACCTCCTCTTGAGAGCAGAGATGCTTGCGGGAAGTCTCGCCTTCATCAGAGAGAAGCTGGTAACGCCCTGATGCAGCTGCAGTGCCATTTGTGATCCTGCCGGACTTGGATGCGGCATTGAGTTTTCGCAGCTCTACTTCATCCGGAACCAGAAGTGCAACTGTATGCTTCCATGAAGACTCAGCGTAGATGCACACAGATTCAACCAGAGGGTGTGACTTGAGAACCGACTCGACCTTTCCCAGAGACACGTACTCACCAAGCTGCAACTTGACCAGATCCTTCTTACGGTCAATGATGCTGAGGGTGCCTAATCCAGGCACGATGTGGCCAATGTCACCGGTCCTGAACCATCGCATCCCATCATCAGTGGTCCAGAAACCCTCCTGAGACTGTTCTTCTACAGGGAAGTACCCACTGCTGACCCAGGAACATCCCACAGATACCTCACCCTTGGGACCTCCTGGGTCTGTTGTAGTGTAGCCACCCTCTTCCCAATCCTCCAAGCAGACCTTGACCCCTGGTAAGGGGTGACCAACAGTGCCTGTGCCCAGATCATCGATGTCAGAAAGGGAGATACCACCAGTAGTCTCAGTGAGTCCATAGCCTTGGGGTAAGATGTCACAGATGCTGGTGCGAAGAAAGTCATGCACATGGGGTGACAAAGGTGCTCCGCCAGACACTATGAGTCTCAAGTTTCCACCGAGCGCTTTGCGCAACTTGGAGAAGACTAATCTCTTCAGTAGGGGCGTGTCCATTCCCCACCTTCTCCAGAACTGCCTGTACCTGCAGAACGAGTCAAAGAGCTTTTGAAAGAAGACGCCCTTCTGACATATCTTGGTCCTGATCCCCCTGTAGATTCTATCCAGAATCACTGGCACTGCCACCATGGCTGTAGGCTGTAAGATGACCATGTCACCTCTCTGTCCTGGTGCCACCATGGGACTGGCATCGGTCAGAGTGCCTGGACTGGAGTAGCCTATCTTTATGCCCATCAGGGCCACGACTATCTCCATAGTGAGCTCAAAAATGTGTGCCAGTGGCAAGTATGCTAGATATCCGTGCTCAGGGCCACGGTTCTCTCCTAACAGGTTTTCGGTCAATGGAAGACAGGCGATGACGGCTGTGGCAAGATGAGCATGATTGATCAGAGCACCCTTGGGCTTGCCTGTGGAGCCACTAGTGTACATGAGGACTGCTACATCTTTTGGTGAGGGAGGCGTAAGCGGTGCCAAGGAAGCAGCCCCACAGGTCTCAACCTGTGAAAATGGCACCAACTTCATCGACTGAGGAAAAGTGCCAGTTGCCATGTTCGTCTTGCTCGTTCTGTTCTCGAAGTACATCACACTGACAATATCAGGTATTCTTGGGAGCAGCTTTCCGATTCTCTCCAGGAGCTCCTGTGACGTGATCAGGGTTCGAGCCTTACTTTGAGTGATGCCAGCCACTATCCCATCCTCTCCCAAGTTGGTGTACAACGTCACCACGGTGATGTTGTTCTTGAAGCAGGCCAGGGCAGTCAAGAGCCAATCAGCTCTGGTATCAGCATAGATCACGATCATATCTCTCTCAGCTACACTCAGTGTGACACGCAAGCCTCTGGCCACATTCACGACCCTCTGTTCAACATCTTCATAAGACTCCCACTTGTAGTCACCCTGAAGCAGCTTGGCAGGCTTCTTCGAGTTGCCCTGGACATCAACATCAGTCTGTTCCTCACCTAGCACCTTTCTGGAGCCCAACATGGGTTCACCTCGATTCCTCTCCACAGCAAATGCAAATAACTCATCCATGGTGTCTGGCGCATGCGTCAGTGCAAGGATCTCATCCTTCAGCCTGCTGCTGTAGGGGATCGTCTCGATGGTGACACTGCTGTCCGTGCACCCCACCACTCTGGTCCTGGGTGCCCTGATAGCCCTGACCTTGGCCCAGGGCCTGTAGACAGCCATGAAGAGAGGCAGAGTGACCACGTCATAGACGAACATAACCACCCGGACGGTGAACACGGCTGCTTCGGCCACCACTTCCCTGACGCCCATCATGACTGCTCCCTTAATCAGGAAGGCAGCAACTTGAAAACTCGCAGTTCTCGGTCTTCGCTCAGTGGGCGACTGAGGAGACGTCAATGTTGTAACGGAAGAAGCCCTATGAGGAGCATAGACGTGCACAGGTAAGGAGATAATCAACTTATTCTCCCACTGACCCTTGCTGCTGTCTAAGATTGCTTCTGTTGTCTTTTTTTTACGTCGAAAACTCAGCGAAGGCAAAGTGCCAAGACGCGCAGCATCGAGCTACGTGCGCAGAACTGAAAATAAGAAAGTGCGATCGAGTGGCAATTCATGACATCCGCTGTACTGAAAGTCCCAATGAATGCTTGCAAGATGAAGATGATGTGCACAGTCTTGGTCCGTGAACACGATCCTGTATATATAGGTGTGCATGCCACGAACTCACTTCCTCGTCTCTCTCAGCTCCCCCCCCCACCCACCCCAACAGATGACTTCAGCTCCGGCGTGTGATAACACAAAATGCGAACTCTCGCGCTCAGGATAAGAGCTGGCGGAAATGATTTAAGATTATGCCCCAAATGAGAGCGATGGGGCCAAATTCTTCACGACTGAGGCAACATTAATTCAAGGCTACCCTGAGAAAGCAAAAACTTTTCAAAAAAAGCTCTGCCTATTCTGCTCCAGCTACGAGGGAGAGAAAGAGGGAGCGAGCGAGAAAGAGAGTTTTAAATGAAGGTAGAACAGCCCAAATAAAATTCTGGCGCGATCGCGCCATCAAAACGTTTCAGCTGCCTCAGCCAGAGACATTTTGTCTCCCACCGAAACTGCCCAGCTTTATCTGATTATTCCGCACGAGGCGCGTGTCTGCTGTACCTCGGACACGACTGAAACGTTTACTTTTCTCACAAACCACCTCAGTATTGAAGGGCAAAAGTTAGGCAGGCCTTCTTTTTCTTTGCCAACCGTGCCCGGCGCAGTGTTTGGGCGAACTTAGTCCCTACACAAACACCAGCATTAATGACAGCCTCCATAGAGCGAATTTACCAAGAAAACACAAAAAAGTCAATGTGAGACCAGTCTAAGGAACAGATGCTGCAAAATCAATGCCTTCCTCCTTTTCGTCCTCACTTCCGCTTAGTAGAACTTGCACGGTCCACTGATTATTTTTCTCACACATTCACTCTTGTTCTGGAAAAAAAAGAACCACTTTGACCGCCAAGCACGTTTTGAACTACTCAGTGACAAATACGCGTTGAGACATATTTCTGACAACATTTCTGACTACTTTGTTGCTCACTCATCAGTCCTGTCTAGCAATATATCTGTTCTGCCTGTTCAAGTACGCATGCTCCAGCGAACAAAGGAATACAGGTTTAAGTGTCAAACACGAGACACTTTCTTTATATTGATCAAAGGACAAATCAAAGTAACACACGTTTTGCAAGGATAAAGAGAGAGAAGAGATTGCCCGGCAAAGCTGATACTGGCCAAAACATTTATAAATAATCTATCCATGCTGCTCTGTTTTGTTCTGCAAAAAACTTATGTTTATACTTCATACTTCCTATGCACATGGGAGCACTGAAGGACTGACCTGTGAATGATAAATAATGAAATGAACGAAATAATAAAACCGATACGAGTTCATATTGACGAAATGCGTAGTCAGTTCTTGCCTGTTCCAACTGACTAGGCCTACCTACCATGAACTAACAAATAACGCACACTAGTGCATCCATTGCTCTCTTGGTTCATAAATAAGATAATAGACTCGTTGCTCACCCTGCGTACGCTGTCTTAAGATCTCAATAATGCAGACTACGTAGAAGGAGCGTAGCAAAGCATACAAAGAGCCTGAAGAGTGGGTACTTCGATATGGCAAACTCAAAAACACCCTGCGAAAATCCGGTACAACACACACGTAAGAATGATTTATGTAAGGTGCAAATGTATACACTGCAGCATTGTTGGCCAGAATTTCTCGGGCTGAGAGGAGGAAGGGGCTTTGGGGTGGTCATGGTGGTGGTCGCGGAGTGGTTGGGCAGGTGGTGGAGGAGGAGGAAGTGGAATTTTGTATGTGGAGAGTCCACTTTCTCACTGCCGACCCATTCTGTTGCCTGCTGCTTCTGCTTAAGGAAATTTTACTTAATCTGAAAAAAAGAAAGATGGAAACGCGTTATTAGAACTTTTTCTGCATGGGCGGTGCTCGACTTGTTCATTGACGCGGCAGGGGTGCAAGAAAGGTGTTATCGGTAACGTGACGTACTATGTATGAGGAGGATATCTGTGGCCTGCCTGTGGGTAAGTCAATTTCTAAGAATCAAAGAGTAGAGTCAATCAGAAAGCAGTGGGCACCAAGTGGGTGCGGAGATATGGAAAGTGAAGAAGACAGCTGGTCCAAAGGGGATCTTAGGACGAGGAGGTGTCTGGAAAGATATGAAAGACTCCTTTAGGATGAGAAAAGTTTGGTTACGCAGACTAAGGCAAAATTTTGAATCATTTGGGTTTTTCTCCCACTCATAGATACGGACCAGAGACCTATGAACAGAAAGTGAGAGAATCCCTTGAAGGTAGTGGGATATGGCACAAGACATGACGTGATGCTCGTGGCGTTGGAGGCAACGTCGTGTCTTGTACTGAAAACGACGTTTCTGTTGCGACGGTTGGCAAGAACGCCAGCTACAAGCGGTCTAAGATGCGCTCAACATCCCACAACCACCGTGCACGAAGCATGTGAGCAAATTTTATATTCATCATCGTACGAGTTCCACTCTGAATGAATCGAGCTCTCTGAGAACTACGCACGCACGTAATATACGCATAATAAATAGACGTGGCACATCGGGCATGCTACATAACAAACTGCTCAATTCCTTGTTTTTCTTTTTGGTGATGACTCCATGGGTCTGATTCATCGAGAAGAGCGACGACAGCCAGGTCAACGCTCTCTTGAACGGGTGTGAATGCTTTGCTTCTGAAGCAGCCACCATACCATTTGTGTTAGTAGCCACCATCCGGAGAGGGGAGAAAGACACACGCCAAGCGTGTTCAAGTTCATATGAAGCAGTCATGCTTACATCTTTGTAATGCCATAAGTTCTGCTAGTAGTCCACTGACAAGTAAGCAAAGCTCAGTAAGCCTCTGAGCTCTCTCCTAGAACGGCCCCTTTGAGCCTCAGGGCTCTCTGCTGGAGCTGCCTGACGCGATAGTTGTCGGCGAAGCGCTGGTACCAGGCGATGACCTTCCTACTCGGGGGTCCGCCAGAAGCCGTAGGCTGGAACGGCGTCGGCGGCGTCAGGAATGATCCATCGTTCAAGTGTTTCTGCAGTTGCTGTTTGGCAATCTGCTGCGCCAGTAGCTGCTCTTGCTCGTGTTGTCGCTGAGCTAGTTGTTGGGCGAGGAGCTGCTGTTGTTGCGCCGCCGCCTCTTGTTCCAGCTGTTGCTGCTGCGTTAACTGCTGAACTAACTTCTGTCTTTGGCGCTCTTGCTCGAGCTGCTGTGCCAGCAGTTGTCTCTGCCGTTCCTCCTCCACCTGCTTTTGCTGCAGCGCCACTTGTTGCGCCAATGCTTGCTTCTGGCGTTCCTCTTCCAAGTGCTGTTTTGCGATTTCATGCTCCAACAGCTGTTGCTGCAATGCTGCCTGGCGCTTGGCTACTTCTTGCGCCAGTCGCTGGCGTTGCTGCTGCCTGATCTGGATTTTCCTCCTTCGTCGCCTCTCCCTGGCTTGTATCATGATTTCCGCCACTTGTTCGATCTCTTTGCGAACTTGTTCTCGCTGCTGCTCAAGCTTTACTCTCTCAGGAACAGTCAGAACGTTGATCGTGACATCTTTCTGCTCCTCCTTTTCTCTGTCCTCTTCTTGCTCTCTGCTCTCTTCAACTAGTTTGTCAATCATCTGTCGGTGTTCCACCGCAGTCTTTTCCAGGTTCCTTATCCGCTCATGAGCCTTCGATGACACTTGGTCAAATCTCGCCATGGCTCCGGTTAGTGTTTCCAACACGTCCAATTGCCTATGAGAGGCATCTTCCAACATGAACAGCCTCTGCTCAGTGAAGTCCAACTCCTTGGTGCTTACAGGGATCATTGACTTCATATCCTGCATCAACTTCATCTGATCGCCGATCAAAGTCTCCATTTCTCTCATGGCCGCTTCATCCTTCGGGGAAATCTTGCTACCATGTTGGATCTGTACCTCCTTGTGCCTGACGACAGCGTCGACCAGATTCTTGATCATAAGTTCTTGTTTCTCACTGGCTCGCAGGAGAGCTTGCCGACGTTCCTCCAAGTCTTCCTCAGTCAGACCAGGTGCCATCGTAGAGGCAGCTTCGTCACGGCCAACGGTCTGAACTGCGTGTGGAATTTTTGCACTTACTGTGGCAACGCCTATACCCAAATCTCCCCTAACCACCTGCTGATGTTGCTCGAAGGGATCGAGATTTAACAACTCTTGCTCTTGAATCAGTTCTGGATCCAGGGCTACGAGTCGTTGCCCAGAAGATAGGTTTTCATGGTGATCATGATCCAGGAGCACCTCAAAGTTTTCTCGTCCTGCCTCGTATTCCTCAGAGATTCCGGTAGCAACGAGCTCTTCTTTCCCATGATCTGGCTTTCTCAACTTTCCGACTTGCGATCGCTCATCGTTGTTTACCCCTGTGCTAAAGGTGATAACTTTAGGCTCAAGGGCGAGTTGAAATCTTCCGGAATCGCTTTGGGACAAACTCTGAGGAATGATAACAATCTGAGGCTGATTTCCTGTGTTTACAATGTTGGCCTTGCCTTCTAACGTTCTAACCACGGGTTCACCTTCTTTGCTCATTGTGACAACAGTTCCTCCGTCGTCTCCGATTGTTTGAGTTACCTCGGGACCCAAGTAACCATTTGGCGCACTTTGTGCTTGCTGGCTGTGGAGATATTGAATAAATAGAGTTCTTAGATCAGTCTCTTCTTCTCCCGAGGTAGACTCTGGATCAATCATTTTTGTCCCTTGCTTCGAGTCACTGTATTCCACGTATTCTTCTAAAAGTGGAACCGGAGACTCGTCATAGTCAACGTATTCTTCAAAATCGGGTATTATTGGATTAGGTGAGACGCTCTCGACTCTATCTGGCTGATTGCCGAAGATATCCATGAAGCTAGCGCCCGGTGGACCCCTTTCTCCTTGTGGTCCTCTATCTCCTTTTGGGCCCTGTGGACCCCTCGGACCCGGCGGACCTGGTGGACCGGGAGGGCCCCTTAATCGTTCGAAACCACGGCCTTGTGTGTGAGATCCGGGAGGAGGTACAGGAGCAAGCAGAAGATTGCCGTTTCTTTGCCTTGAATTTTTTGGAGGCATTAGTCTGATCTTCTGAAGTAACTTCTGAGTTGTCTGCATATTCCAAACTTGTCCCCCAGGAGGTTGAAACTCTGATTGTCTAAGGGCAGAAACAACCTCAGATAAGACTTTCTCCTGGCCTTGTGGTTCTTTAGCGCTGTGGGCTTTCTCTTGGAGATACGTCAACAGGGCTTTCTTGTAGTCCCAAACTCCCTGATCAGGAGGCTGGAAATCCTTCTGGTCGAATGACGTGAGATCCCTCAAGAATGAGTCGATGCTGTCAGCAGGAGAGACAAGGACCTTGGGGTTCCGATTGTCGGATGCACTACTGACCTGAACATTTATTCTACCACGACCTTGAGGCAGGCTAAGGCGCTCACTCTGTACCGGTATTGTCCTCAGTGGCAGAGCGGCCGGTCCCTGAGGTGTGACTTTGGTCACATCCTTCGCTTGCTGCGTAGGTCTTGCTTCCGGCAGAGTTGGTCTCATAATTTCCCATGGTTGCTCGGGTTGAGCGAATTCACGGGGATCAACGTTCGTGAAGAGATTCTGGAATTGGTCTTCCTTAAAAGTAACAGGCAGTCCCTCAATGACATCGTCATGTCTCTGCTCTTTTCTAATGTTCCAAGGCATATCTGGACGGAGAAACTCGCGAGGATCAATTTTGTTGAAAAGTCTCTGCAACTCTGTGCTCTTCAGCCGGACGTGCTCTCTCGAATCTTCAAGAGCTGCAGCAATCACCGGAGGCTTTTCTATTGTAAGATCTCCCAGATGGTCAAACAGCTGCTTCAATTCGTGAGTTCTTACCGTGACTTCAACCTTCTCTGCTTGTGACTCGTCAATGGGCACTGGTCTTCGGTTTCTGGGCGCGTCATCTTCTTTAGTCCAGGCACCCTCCTCCGGGCTAAGAAAATCTGCGGGATTTATCCTAGTGACTAATTTCTGCAGCTCAGATAGTCTTGGGGCGCTTCCATGATCTTCCCAAGGGGTACCATGTGGAGCTTGAAAGTCTCTGCTATCAACGTTTTCAAAGAGATTCATGAAATCCGGACGAGGAGACGCATTACTTCCAGTTCTGATATCCCAAGAACCTGAGGCTGGCACTTGGAAGCTCTCTGCTTTAAGGCTTTGCTGAAGATTTCGCTGCAGTTGATTTACTTCGGGATGACTGACCCCACCTGGCCTCCTGACAATAACAAGTCTTGTTCTCTCCGCGGGCGACCCAAATGTAGTTCCATTGATAAACTTAATCACTTTCTGCATGCTTTCATCTCTGAGACTAAATTGTTCGATAAGAGCAGGTTTGGGAAGATCCCTCAACATTTCCGGTGTCTTAAGGAGCTTCTGGGTCTGAGCAATCTCTTCACTCAAACGCGACCTGTTGGCAGGTGGTTGAAACTGAGAACTGTTGATGAAAGAAAGCAGTGTTTGAAGGCTTTTTTCGGCCCTCAAAGTCTGGTCGATTAAAGCATCTCTAGAGAGCTGTTCCAATGTGCCCGGATTTCTCTTGATCATTGAGTTCATCAGATCCCTGGTCAAGGCAGCTTTGTCTGACGCATCCATACCTTTAGCATGCTCGAGGGATTCCATCAGACTGCGCAGGTTGCTTTTCCTCACGTTAGCCCGTTCGACAAGGTCTTCTCTAGTCATTTCTGTAAACACATTGGCTTTCTTGTGACTCAACATACTTCGCGAATTTGCATTGCTTAAAATGGAAGCAGACGTGTCACCCATAACCTGAACGCGATGCCTCGGATTGATGCCTACAACTTGCTGGTTGGCCAAAGCCTCAAAGATTGAGGATGAGGACCCAAACCTTGACTTTGAAGCATCCTCATTAGTTACAGGTCGAGTTACTGCTGTTACAGCGTGTGTTAGAGGCTGGAAGCGAGTCCCTGGCAAGCGATTACTACTACTGCTGCTGTTGGTTTTGATGAGAATCCCGGCTCTTGGTGCTTGCAAGTGAGAGGGGGGAGGACTAAATGGCTGAAGTTGATGGGGCTGAGTCTCGGTACTTGTCGATAAGGTAGGAGGGATGCGAACAAGGGCAAATGAGTTTTTTGGCTGCCGTTTTGTCAAAGGTCGGAGAAAGGGATTGTCGGGATTAACTATGTTAGGGTTGCTCAGAGGTGAGGTGGTGGGCGCCGGTTGGGCAAAAAAGGTATTTTGCAAACGGGCACTTACACTTGAGGGCTGCTCATTGCTGGTACCAGTTAGTAACTGCGTCTCCAACTGGGTCAAAAGAGGTGTCCGGAAAGGGGAGCCCGGACCTGTCAGTCTGTTAGGCACTGCGGGACTAGGCTGAAAAGACTTTTTCAGGGGTCTTAGGAAAGCTGTCCCCGGTGCAGAGGAGGAGACAGGGGTAGACGGTAGGGGTAGAAGGGCTAGGTCAGGCATGGTTTCCCCACGAGACAGGTGAATCTGCACAACGGGATGAGAAGAGGGAGGCTTCAAGACGAGCCCCCCGGGACCATTGAGAGCGCCTCCGGGCAAAATGCAAGGCCTCCATCTACCGATGACATCAAACGCTCCTGCTGTACAGAGGGGATAGGGCCCGGTTGAAGTACCAATGTACTGCGACTCACTGTGAGCCATATCGTCAATATCTGTATAGTCGTTGGCGTCGTCACCGTAATCGTCACTGTCACTGTCGTTGCTGCTATTGGTTGCGAGGGAGATAGAGGAAAACTTGACTACATGGTTACTTTCTAAATTACTCATGCTGCTACTGCTACTTGCACTGCTATTACTAGTAACATTTCTCTCTATATACTGTGCAACGAACTGACCTTCCTCGGGTGCCGATCTCTTTTGCCGCGCTCCAATTAGGTGGGGCTGTGGATGGGGGATGGGCGCAGGATGGACTAAATCGGAGGGATGTGGGTGTGGACTTGGAACTAGAATATGAGCAGCCTCAGGATGAACAGCCACTTTTGGAGGGTGAATCAAGGTCTTGGGATGCTTGGGTTGGTAGCCCTGGTAAGGCAAATAATGAAGCATGTACCCATGCTCTGCAGGGGGGTGGTAGGATATGGTCTCTGGATGATAGGCCGGCTTATAATAGTTGTATTTGACCTTTGCCTTGTACGGCGGTGGCTTGTAGTCTGGTCTAGGTGTTATGTACATCTTGGGAGGAGCATGGTAGGCTGTCTGTCCCAGTCCAAACACGTCCTCCAAGGAGCCTCCTTTCTTCGGTACTGGATAGCCCTTGGCTTTTGGTGGGTGATAATCTGGCTTGGGTTCGTGGTATTCCACTACGGGAGGGGGAGGGTGGTAATCGGGTGCAGGGTCGTGATATACCGGCTTTGGAGGTGGCGGATGATAGTCAGGCTTTGGTTCGTGGTAGGTTGGCTTTGGAGCTGGTGGATGGTATCCGGCCTTAGGGTCTTCATATACTGGCTTCGGAGGATGATAGTCATGCTTGGGCTCATGGTATGCTTCTATGGGTGGATGATATTCAGCTTTAGTTTCGTGGTACTCAGGCTTGGGGACGTGGTATTCCGGTTCTGGCTCATGGTAGACTACCTTTCCATGTTCAGGAACATGATACGAGGGTTTGGGCACTGCATAATCTGGGGCATAGTAGAGAAGTTTGGGATACTTTGGAGGGTGGCTTCCAGGCTTGGGGGCGTGATATTCAGGTTCTGGCGGATGATACTCAAGCTCTTGTGCATGATATGGTTCTTTCGGCTCATAATATGCTGGTTCAGGTTTATGGTAAGGTGTTGGGTCATGATAAGTAGGCGTGGGCGGATGATATGCAGGCTTTGGCTCATGATAGACAGGCTTCGGTTCCACATACTTCGGTTCTGGTGGATGATAATCTGGCTTGGGTTGCTCATACACAACTTTAGGTTCGTGATAAGCTGGAGGAGGATGATAATCTGGAGCATGATAATCTGGTTTGGGTGTAACGTAAAGTTGACTAGGCTGGTGCTGATGACCGTGGTATTTGTCGGAGTAGTACCTACTCATGGGAAGTCCAAAGACCATTTCCATGCTGAAGGGGTGACCAACGTATTTGCTCTTGTACTTAGGCTTTACAGGCTGGATGTATTTGGGCTTTGGTGGCACGTAGTCAGGCCTTGGCGCTCCATACTTGGTGTGAAGCCCAAACACTTCTTCCAGTGTCCCTCCCTTATAGGGCTTGGGATAGCCTTTCGGTGCCTGGTGAGGAATGTGTGGTGGGTGCATAGCCATCATGTGGTGGACGTCGTGGGGTATATGTGGGCTGTGAGGTACCACTGGATGAGTGAGTGCTGCAGCATGTGGAGTAACTGGTGGATGTACACCTGGATGTGTATGTGGTACAGGATGGAGTGGATGCGGAGCTACCGTGACAAGTGCATGTCCAGAGTGAATGCCAGTATGTAGATCGTGATGTCCATGTGTCTCATGATGTGTCGTCACAGCATGATGAGGACCGTGTTCGAGGCCATGAACTTGATGGTGCTCGTTATGAACAGCAGTGTGGTGCCCCAGTGTGGCAGTGCCGTGAGAGACATGGTGATCCTTTGTTGAGATTTCGACGTGATGATTGCTTCCATGAGGCAGTGGGTGGGCAGCAAGAGGAGAAGCATGAGGCAGAGCATGTGGATCTGGATGTGGAGCGACATGCGGAACAACATGCGGAGCTTTGGGGACAGGAGGTACCGAGTGGTGAGGAGGTGCGTGTGGTCCGTGAGGACCATGGATGGGAGCATCGTGTGGTGGAGGAGGTGGCGGCAGATGTCCTACTGGCACGATACGATGCATCAAGTCTCCGTGGTGCAATACGTGACGAGGGTCAAGGTGATCTAAAGTAGACCGCTTGAAACGTCTTCCTCCAAAATTCATCCAATCGACGTTAGTCCGAAAATTCTGCCTAAAGTTCATCACGCTCGGAAATCCCAGAGAGTCCGGTCCTGGCAGCCCGCGTAGTCTAGGAGCTCCAAACATACTCTGAAAGCGTCCCAGTCCGTAGGACCTTGACTCAGCCTCCAACTCGACCTCATTGTCTTCATCGCGAGCGTACTCGTCGTCAGTGTACTTCACTTCGTCAGCATCACTTTCTTCAACTTTGTTGTCTTTCTCATCAGTAACACTGTCATTCACGTCCAGTGTCTTAGGTTCTCTGTTTGTGGTTTTCGGTGATCTTTCTAAGATGGATTCCTCAGGCACTCCCTTGACCGTGGCCAACAACTCTGAGAACTGCGTGAAGCCGGCAGCGTCTGCGAGACAGAAGATCGAGGTCGCTGACAAGGCGAGGAGCAACACTTTGGCGGATGACGACCTTCTCTGGAAAAAGGAAGGGAACAAAAAGACTCGAGTTAATGGGACTCGGCTGCAATTAGTTTTGTGATCCAGTTCCTACATCATGTAATCATAAATGACAAGTTTAACAAAATGCTAATACCGAACTGACTAATGACGACTGCATTCGATCAGTCATCATATGTCACAAATGTTCTCTCATAAATTGTTCCGGATATACGTCGCATGTCTTCCCAAAAAAGCAATGTTAAATGCATCAATGAAAACGAGTGCATGAGTTACAAGCATGTGTACGAACATGGAGGTGCTCGCATTCGTGCAGACCTGAAGGCAGTCGCACTTACCGCACGGACTCGTACCGTACGCATGGTCTCTGGTACGTACGTTAAGTTGATTCTGATGCACTGTTAAATGAACTCGACCGCCAGAACTGTGCGTCAGGGCAAGAAGTGCACTTGTGTCGTACGGCATGCTTAAGGTGCATGCATAGATACATGCAGAGGTCCCCTCACAGTGCAAGGACCTGCGCACAGCAAGTCATGGCAAATCGGCGCCAAAAGACGTGCCAGCCTCTTCATTCCCTTCATTTTCCAAGCCAATCAAGCCCGGACGACGAAGCCATTCCTCCGCTTTTGTTTCCATTGATTTAACACGGCGAAAAAGAGGCTTGGACGTCAAAACAAGCCTTTAACCATTTGATGATGAACGTGCCTGGCACCACTTATTGCTCGGTCATACCATGATCAATGTGCCAATGAAGATCATTGACTCTTTTTTTAATGTCGTCTGCCTCTCCTATTTTTGGCAGCTTCAAAGGGCAGTTATCGTTATACTCCTTGTCCTCCCCCCCGCCGGCGAGATATCGCGATGTAGCGTCAGGCTGTGGCCAGGGGACTGAGTCGAGGTTTCCCATGAAGGCAATTGGTCTCAGGGACGTGCACGACATCGCACGTGTGTTTTTTAGCACGTGGTATGAGTAATAAGCAGTTCAGATCGGTCGGTGCCGCGGGGAAAATTACGTACTTGTATCTCATCCTTTGATGTTCCGATGCTGTATGACACAAATCAGCCGGAGGGACTTTGTGCTGCCAACGGCCGAAGAACACCTTGGGTTTTTTTTCAAGTGCTCTACGTTAAGAGGGGGGAGGGAGAGTGATTTTCTGGCGGGCATTTTGGACTAATCCAATACATGAACGACTAACCCGTGGCACTCACATCTGCGAAGGTACCTGGATTGCGTATGTTCGTCGGAGTATGCAAAATTGGCCAGTTATGTAGTACAGACAAAGTTCTTGCGCATGCGAACCTTCTTTTTTTTTCCTTCCAGTATCTACTGGAATAATGCAGGCCTCGCCAGAATGCACAAGTGCACTGGAGGCACCAGTTGCGATACACTTAAGTAATCACTTGGAGAGAGAAAGAGAGAAACCTTGTGTTCTCACCATTTTGCTGTGTGGACTGGCAGCACCTCCAAAGGGATCACAGACGATGACTCCTTTTTGTCTTACAGGAAATGCACCAAGCTAAGATCCCTCGCCAAGCCTGACTTCCATAGATGTGAAGTCGCCAGACAGCAGAGCTTTTCCCACTCGTCCGTCCCCTCCGAGGTCCTCGTTCTAACTGAAGCTGACCAAGTTCTGACGCCCCCGTCAAATCTCTGGTCCGCGTCCGCGAACGCCTGCGTCAACAACAGTATAAAGCGCACGTGCGAAAAGAATGACGATTGCTTCATCTGTAGCCATAGGGGGAGAGGTGAGGGGTGGTGGCGGTGAAAAAAAAAGCTGCATTGGCCTTAAATGGGCCACGTAGCAAGACTGATCGTCGAGTTGCAGGGACACGAAGTGCGTCATCCACTGTGTAATGGGTGCAACTTCTGATCGTACTCGGGTGTGCGCGAATAACTGGCGTTTTCTCTCAGGTCCGCTGAAAAGTGTGACGCAAAGAATGTCCCCAGTGGCGTCGCGCGTCTTTTTTTTCGGACTTTTGTCGAAAATGCGTCAGAACATTTGCAACTCTACTCACTCCGCGAGTGCAGCGAGAGATTTTGGGCGGTCAAGGGTGAGCAACAGACGTCGCCCACCTTCGACATTCACTTTTGGGCCTGGCGGATGCAGACGAATGTCTGTTCACGTCGCTGTAACATTGTCAGCACTTCGAGCAAAGTAAAACATCAAAAAATGTCGTCCACGCATGCGTACTTATGCATGAAGAGTACATACCTACTGTACAGTACATAGGAATGTGTCATTTCTTTGCAACTTTATCGTATAGTACAATGATACCACGACTGGTAAGGCAAGTTATAATGGGTTCCACTCCCCAAAGACGTGTTTGCATAACATGATTAAATTTTCTACTCTCACCTCATTTTTTTTATCAAACTTAAGTCGTAGTATTTTCCACAAGTGGGAAATTTAAAAAAACAATGTGATCCCATCTATCATAAAGTGCCCTCAATAGAGCTCAGATTTAATCCATTCGATTTCTGCACTGCGCGCACGTACCTACTGTACTCTCGCCATGGAGCAAGGAAACACTGTCTGCACTAGATCTTATACAGGCACCGTATAAGATTCAATTCTGCGGGCTTAAGTAGGGAGCTCGAAAACAGTTTGATGAGGACTTTTTTTTCCCTCCAACGTCGCACGTACTCGTCTGTACGCGGCTGCTACTCGATTGACATATCGATTAGTCTCGTGACATTTCTGCAGAACCCAAACCAGACCTGGGAGAATTCAAAAGCGCTTAAATTCTGCATGCGTTCTAAAGATTTGGCCCCATGTCACTATGAGCATCCGTACTTTATTTCGAACATTCTGAAATCGTAGCATCAACTGAGTCAGCGCAACTAATATTTAGCTGGACAGAGCATCATGCGGTTTGCAGTGGCCTACGCAAACCCTGAGATGAGTGACAGTGAGCTGCAACAGAAGCAACAGACAAAAAAAATTAGCTATTAAGAGACTCCAACTGATGCTCAAGCATAAGGCAAAGATCGTGCACAAACCTTTAGCGTCATCTGGGGCTTGTGAGTGCACTGCGGAATGGCTGTAGCGACAGCCCACAGTGTTAGACATAGCTGACGTGGTACTCAACTAAGTTCACCGATACACTAAAGGCACACAGATCCATAGAGCTGCCTTAAATTAGTTAGCTGAGCTCGGACATGCCGGTGTCAGGCAGGAGGAGAGTGACTTCCAAATAAATCGAGTGCTGGGTGCTATTTCTGTCTCGATCTGATCGTCTTTCCTCCTGGAATTAAGCCAAGTACAGGGGAATTGACCCCCTTGTGCCTACTATACTACATAACACCTTTTGAAGGCACGAGGCCCATCGGGCCTATTGGAGGAGAGAAGTTCTCGGACGCGATCGAAGGCCAATACGATCGTCCTCGACACGAAAGGCATCGGCAACCTGTCCACCAACGTGTGCACGCCGTTTTGAGACTGGCGCGCTCACTTTAAAGTGGAGAAGAATAGGCACGACATTCGGCGTACGGTTTATTACTGACACCAATGTTCTGCGTTATGAGACCTTGGTGAGAACTCGAGTAATTCAGTACCAAATACAAATGTACTTTGTTTTTGAAGAATCGATTTTCTACTCTCGAGCCCCACAGACACGAGTCCCGATAGGCCGAAAGCTGAAGTTAGTTCCTTCCGTCTGTCTTTAATTACTGCAAACAGTCTCGTCTGGAATGGACGAATCTCGTACACACGACTCTCATCACTTCAAAGGAACACAAAAAGTCCAGCCCGATGCTGGAGCAGCCGACGAAGATGCCAAGAAGGAAGGAAGGAAGGAAGCGCATTGGACTGTGACACGGACGACAACGATCATGAGGAATGCCTTTTTTTCCATTTCTTCTGTGCCAAAACAGTTGTGTCCTTCGGTTTTCCATCCAGATTTGTTGCGGTGAAGGTACCTAAGCGATGGGAAAAAGTGCACTCATTTGCTGCACTGATGGCTCAGCTACAGGGGGCCGTTGTGTTTTTATTCTTGAAACCCTCATTCTGCATGCTACCCTTTACGCTTGCGTAGCTCCCGACCAAACGTACAAAGCGCACGCATTTGTTTCCGGTGCGTCATGCCGTCGTGTGATGTAAGCAGAAAGTAGTGGAGAAGTTTGCTAATTTGCCGAGCAGCCACGGCGGCGACGGCGGCGACGGCGGCGACGGCGGCGACGGCGGCCAAGTCGAACACATGACCACACTTTTATTCCGCCTGTGCGATATTTTTATCCGTGCGACGATTTTTTTTTTCATTTCAAATGCGGACCTGTCGAGTATTTAGTGCTTATCTTGGCGATTTCCAAGCAGCCACGTGGGAAAGTCATGTGTCACTGTCGCGGAGGAGTCAGCGGACCCTGAAAGTCCATCGCTCCAATTGTCCGGGCGGAAGAGCACAAAATTGGTCGGTGTCGTCGGGAGACCCCTCGGTGCAAGCACCGCTGTCACATCTCTCCAGACAGACAAGTTTTCTTCGCAGGTAAGCTCAAGAGGCGACAGAAGTTGGCTGGTCAGTCGTCATCCATTTTCTCCATGCGTTGTCAAAATTTCGGACGAAAGAGAAAAGTTATCGCGTGTGCGTACTATGCGCAATTGCACACACTACGCACATCTACATACTTACTACGTCAGTGCTGCAGCACGCCAGATGATGGAGGCTGCCATTCAAGAAAAAGTTGCCACTCTAACCGATTTTCCAGGGGAAAATTGCATCCTTCCAGCAGCGGTGACACCACCAGCTGATGAGAAAAGGCCTATTTCTACGAACTTGACCATGCGTTTATCTTTAAAATATCACCCTACAGGTGAAAAGTTCTTGAGAGGGGGGACACCAAGAAATATGGCTGCAAATCACGCGTCGATTCTCCACCTGCCTGCCCTAATTCAATCTCCTTGAGAATTGACACGTGACGAATTAACACAATACAGTTAAGAAGGATCACCTTCTAATTCCATGTTGTGTGCAACTTCCCGCCGAAAAGTGCCACTTTTGGTCTCTACTGCAGAACAAGAAGAAAGTTGCAAGTGCCCAAAAGCTGCAGTCACGGCTGCTACTATTTGTGCAACCTCAGGCCCCTCAAGGCCTCGAAAATGCCCGAGAAAAAAACATATGATGCCTCATTTTCCACGAACAGTCTGACTCTTGCCGAATTTTAGCATCAGAAAGTGTCAGATCGGAGTCATGTCCACTGATTAATGAGCCTGCCACAATTTCGCAAATGAATCTGTCCTTCGCTACATCTTTTCTATGTTTTTGCGCAGATAGTCCGGAGTTCTCCTTTACCACACGCGCTAAATCACAGAAAGACGGGGCGGACGTCTGCTCTATGACATCAGAGGAAGACAAAAATGTGGCGTGCACTATGTCATTTTAGCTTTTACCGTTCAATGCGACGGCCAAAACCTCCGTCCCATTCTTTCTACGACTCCGGTGTCTCGAGACGTTCTCAGGGGGCGCGCTGTACACACACGCACTGGGGTAAAAAGTTACGGTGAGCAGGGTCAAAAAGTTCGTCCTAACACTTTATTAAACAAAATTGGTGGGTGGATCGTTGTTCGTTTAGTCTCGGCTCTTACGCATCTCTCTGGTCGCGATCCTTGTCTCCAAATAAGGCGAGATTTCATTAATGTGCGTATACATGTAGATAGGAAATTAAAGTCGTCCACCTTCATCATCTGCGTGAGTGATGTGCCTGCATATGTTGGACCAGAGTGTTACTCCATCTTCTCCTTTGTTTGGCGCAATGAATCAACCTATTGGCTCTCGATTCGGAGTTTCCGGCTTCTCTTTTGTTAATCGGAGTACATTGTAGAGCTCTCGACATTTGCCACAAGAAGAAGTAGTGGCAGATGTTTTCAAGGAGATCTCGCACCCTGTATGTAGTGGCAGCCGTTCCATACTATTGGCTGCTGTCAGTTCTGTAAGTGTAGTTTAGTGCATGAGAGGTACTAGATTTTGCCGAGGAAGTGGCCATATGATGACATAGTAGAACAGTATGAGCTGTAGTAATGGAGCTTCGCCACTTTTTTGCGTGCCCCAACTTCCAGGTTAGGAATGTGCACTTGCCACAAGAGGCTTTGCCTCGGTGATAGCTCAGTTCTTCATCGCAAAACAACCCTTAGATTTAACGCAGACATGAGGCATAAAGTAGTTCCAGGCATGCGAGACGACATGCTTGGTCTGTCGTCGCCCGGTACATGACACACGCACGCATGCACACAAGGACACCCGTGCACGCACATTTGTATGGGGGAAAAATTGTCCCAAATGAGTGGGCATCCTTCGACGAAATGTTTTGAGTCATCGGTACTGCTCGCTCCTGCCTCTGTCCATCACGACTTCATAGACAGGACAGGACAGCCTCTCCCTCATACATAATAGATGCAAGAAGGTCTGAAAATAGCAGGGTTTTATATGCGTTGGCCGTCTGAAGCGGTGAAAGTCTCGCGTGTACGCAGTTCTTGCCCTTCCGCCTCCCATAAATTTTCTCCCCGGACCTTGCACAGTTTTCATCGCATGGTTGATGCTGAAAAATGAACAACAATAGAGTTTTGATGACGATATGGACAAGAATCCAGCCCCCTGGACAAACACCCCAAGACAGCTCGCAGTTGGTGCGCGTCCAACACGCGGATGTCAAGCTAGGAAACAATTGGGTGTCAGCCGTTGCGTATCCTGACCAATGTGTCATTACCCAGTCATTATTGATGTCGAGCTCAACCCTTGGAGGTGGCCACAAAGGGCGTCAACGTTTCTTCACGAGCCATTATTTTTCTCCAGCGTCTTCTCCAAGTGTAGAAGATTAAAGGCTTCCTGTGTGTCTCAGTCTCACGTTAGTACTGCAATGTACACACGCTGTAAACATGTGGTCACTTATTTCTTGCATGTGCGTCCGCCCACCGATCTCTTGTCACAGGACCTGAGGTGAAGTTGGTGTGGAATCAGGTGAATCAATGGAGTCATCAACCCTTACAGGAATCTTATTGAAATCTTTATGGGATGCAAGATTCGGATTCATTATTCCTATCATCTCCGAGCTTCGGAGCTGAGGGGGCGTCAAAGTGGAGCAGAAATCGATCGAAAAAGCGTCGTCGTAGGTACGCACGTGCAAGTCCAGTCAGCCTCGAAAGTATTCGTCACACACCCAGAGGTTTGCACTTTTTCAGACTGACTCTAAGAAAAAGCCAGTCAGTCTACGCTGCATGCACAAGTGCACAATGATACAGAGCACAATTGGTGGTCTCAAGAGCATTTATAACGCCAAAATGCCTCAGGAGAGACCACTCATGAAGGGTCATCAGTTTCTTGATCACTTTCTCGCTGTGGAAGAAATTTCCACACACCTCTGATTTGGCTCCCAAGTGTGCATTGAAGTTAATTTTTAAAGATTAGAAAATTAAAGAAAAGAAGGAAAAAACTTATACTTTAATTCACAGCTTTCACAGGCCATGTTGCAAGCTTAACTTGAAGCTATGGGTAAAGAACCCCTCGTTTGTGTGTTGTGGAGACGACCGAGGTGTTACTGCACACCACATCGTACGTCCGCTAGCAGAACTGATGTGACGCGCTCGCATTGCGCAGAGAGGTTGCGCGAAAGTCATTTTGTCAATGTTTCGTCGTCAGGAGGTTTCGGCTGCGTCCCTGGCCCACGCAGGCCCCTGAACTGTCACCGTTGGATGTTTGACACCAGGTTCAAAACTGTCTAGTTGAGTTAGTGAGAAATAGGACAACTGATGAGAGATAGCACGAGTAAAGGATATATTTTTGCATGTTCGTGATGGAGGCTCCAATGTTGCGGCATCGCAGACTTGGCTACCGCATAAAAGTTGTAGAGCATCGTCCAAAAATGGGTCACGCTCGGAGGTTACATCTGTGTTGATAGGCACCTAACACTGCTCAAGCCATAGTACATCCAAGAAAAGCAACTGTAGAGCCTGGAAACACGTGAGGTTCAGAACACGTTCGGCTTGCACGCGCTGGCACAAACTCAGCACTTGCACAAATGCTTCTTCTTTCTCTTGCTGCGCTATAGCGCCAGGACAGTCTGGACTATCTTAGCCGCTGCGTCTTTTCTTGCGCCAGTTGTGATTTTCCCCCTGACTTGACTGGTGAAATCCCCCCTCCCCTTACTGTACATGGTACTAGTTGTGGACAGCAGCTTCAGTCCAAGGCATCGTGCAAGACCGAGCGAGAGTGAGAGAGCGACGTCCACGCACACACACACGCAGATGCGGCAGCGGTGGCAGCAGCAGTGAGCGCTCTCAACGAGAGGGACGACGATAAACCCAAACACTCTCCCAATACAGCTGACTGTGGAGATGTGTGAGGTCGCAGAGGTTCAGGCTTGAGCTGTGTGACGTCGTCGTGTCTCACCCTCCCCTCGAATATGTCCCAGCCAGAACAGTTCAGTTGCTTGTAGGCGCTCAACGGGTTATCACACTTCCATTTTCACCACAGAATAATTCTTGCAAACATGCTACAAACAAGATACTCACGGATCTTTTTAGTCCTCTGTATGTTGCACTACAGAGATGGAAGTGCAGTCCTCGGAGAACAGAAAGAAGGTAAGAAAGCTTAAAGAACTTTCATAGCGCTTTCGATCCTCGGTCAAGGAATATTCGCTCTACAAACACGCTCCTTTTTGTTGCGCAATACTTGAAGTGACTGCCTTCTTCAGTTAAAGTTACTGCAGCAGATGTCATTTTATGTGTGTGGTGCTTGGGCAGCAACGCCAATAAATTAGAAGTACCCATACCTCTGATCCCAGATTGTACATATCTTATTTGTGGTAGCATTACTGTATTTTATGAAGAAGCCCTCCTTCCTGTACGCCCACTGCTCTTGAGTGAAGTAATTTTCGCTTTACGCACGACTTTCCACACACGTTAACCAGTTCGTTAACCGACGATTGACCCAGCACGATGCAAACGGTGCTGCCATCTCTCAGGGGGCCGCGTCCAACTCGCACCACATGGACCAATTGCCTCATACGTACGAACGTAGGGCAGGGGCAAACTCGGACTGCTCTGACTGCGATGCATTTTGTGTTTCCAGCCAAGAGGATATATAGGCCGACCAGATGCTGCAAACTCGCTGTACAAGAAAAGAGTTCGCTTTGTTTTGCTGGCGTTCACGCACGTGTTGCACATACGTACGCTCGCAGACATCATTTCTCCCTTACTTGGGGCACGTTTTCATGCATGGAAAAAATTCTACTTCTGCAGCATCTAATCTGATGAGAAAAAAACGGGTTCACAGAGTTGTGTTTTCCTTGCAGAGTTACTCATTATAACAGTCGCTACTGAAGTTACCGATGGCTTCCAAAGATATCTCCGGTCTGCACGAATAAACGGACTTAATGGCAAGGTATGCTTTGTAATTATCAAAGAATTAATGTTATAAATACACCCTTTAAGCCTCATGCATGCATTGCTTTACGCCCATTGGTCATCATTCAACCAGAGAAAATTCCCAGAGACATTACACAGTTACACAGCATCGAACGTAACCTACGTAGCGCTGTGACGAAAGGAGAGAATGACAGTGGGGGAAATTGGAGGCAGCCTCTGTGGCAGCAATTAGGTCTGTCCGCACGCCAGAGACCGCTAAAAACGTGACGGTCTCTGGACACCAAAAACCGTACGAAACTTCGTACTCGAGGAGGAGATTTAAGAGCAAGGACGAGTTGTCCCTGGAGAAAGATTGAGGGTGATGTAATGACAATGCAGTTGTTTTGCAACTAATGCATCTCCCTGGAGTGCAAGTGTCCTATGGAAAGACATGGTAACAGAGTGTGTGAAAGTGATGATGTGGCTTATTCGGACGCGTTTGTACACATCGGGCGTTCTCCACTAAGCTTGTACAATGCCCAGGTGCTGGGGATGGGCGAGGAGTGGCTGGGCGGCGACATGAACCATCCCGGAGGAGGTTTCAAAGTCAACCTACTGAAGAAAGAACTCTCGTCGGTGAGCGACCGCTCAGATCTGATAGTCCTCTTCACCGATTCCTACGACGTCATCTTCACCGCCGGCGCCAAGGAGATCTTGGCGAAGTACAAGAGAGCAGACGCTGGCATCCTCTTTGGTGCGGAAGGATTCTGCTGGCCAGACGCGCGCCTTAAGGAGAAATATCCTCAGGTTGTGATCACCAAAATGTACCCCACAGCCCAGTTTACTTCTGCACTGGCTGTACGTTTGTTTAGGTGACGGAGGGCTATCGGTACGTCAACTCTGGGGGTTTCATCGGTACTGCAAAAAACGTGTACGAGATGATCACCTCCAAAGAGATCGAAAATGACGAGGACGACCAGCTCTTCTACACCCAAATCTTCTTGGATGAAGAGCTAAGGAACAAATGGAACATCAAGTTGGACACCAGAGCAGACATTTTTCAAAATCTTCACGGATCAGTGAGTAAGTGAGATAAAGAAACCCCTACACTATGTGCGCGTATGAGTGCACTCCATTGTGCAATCTTCGTACATTTGCATGCGCTTATGTATGCACGTCTTTCCTGAAGGCGACGTGGAGCTCCGCTTCGATGACAACGCTCCCTACCTGGCCAACACAGCTCTGGAGACGAAGCCCATCGTAATCCACGGAAATGGTCCCACAAAGCTTATTCTCAATTCTTTGGGAAATTACTTGCCACAGGCCTGGAACAAGGAGGACCATTGCATCTTGTGCTGGGAGGACAATCTCAGCTTCCAAGACCTCAAAGAAACTCCCCAGGCAAGAGTGGCTCTCAGCACATGCATACTTCTACCTACTTCTGTACATACAGTACTGTATGAGTTTCATTTCATCATGTCTCTCTTCGCATCGGACACATAGGTTGTTTTGGCCATCTTCTTGGAGCAGCCTACGCCATTCTTGGAGGAGTTCTTTGAGCTGATTGACAGTCTCGACTACCCCAAGAACAAGGTCGACTTGTTCATTCACAACGCCCATGAATACAATACGAAATACGTGGAGGCATTCTTGGAAAAGGTAAGGACGCACCTGATGGTTCAATTTTTAATCCCAGAGATACTTTCTCCACAGGCCAACTCGGAACATGAGTCCAACAATGAGATCAGTGGAGGCTACAACTCGGTTACGCGACTGGTACCGTCTGACCGAGTACGCGAGCGTGATGCGCGCGAGGCCGGTATTAAGAAGTGCGCCCATACCAAGTGCGACTTCTACTTTAGCGTAGATGGCGACGCCAGATTGGACAATGTACACACTCTCAAGCTCCTCATTGAGCAGAACCGCGCTGTGGTCGCCCCAATGCTTGTCAGGCCGTATAAGGCATGGTCGAATTTCTGGGGGGCTCTCACGTCAGAAGGTAGGAGATGCATGTGAAGGTCCCCGTGTTAAATGCTAGTTTATATCAAAATCCTCTAGGTTTCTACGCTCGCTCCACCGATTACATGGATATCGTGCAGAACAATCGTCGTGGATTATGGAATGTTCCTTTCATTTCTGGGTGCTACCTCATCAAGGGAGAACTCATTCACAGTGACAAGACCAGGTGATTGACCATTCAGCACACCGCACAGTATAGGTTGGCATGCTCCCCATAGACCGATGTTTCATTTTGTTGCTTTCCACCAAAAGGCCCTCTTTCTCGAGCGACTCTTTGGACCCAGACATGGCCTTCTGCAACAACCTTCGTGAGGTTGGAACGTTTTTCTACTTGAGCAACCGCCTAGACTGGGGACACCTGGTTAACTCGGATGACTTCGACACGTCCCACACGCACAACGAACTATGGGAGATTAGCAATAACCAGTGGGATTGGGAGCAGAGGTAAAACAATTCATAAAGTAGCGGAGACATGTGGTATGTCTCCGAGTCGCAACGCTGTACAGTAAGTAGTACCAAGTATTGACAATGCATTATCTTGGTCAGATACCTGCACGAAAATTACTCCTTGAGTTTGGCCGAGGACGCCGTGATCCAACAGCCTTGTCCTGACGTCTACTGGTTCCCCATAGTCACGGAGAGATACGCTGATGAACTGGTGGCAGAAATGGAGGCCTACGGGAAGTGGTCCGACGGCACAAACAATGTCAGTAAATACTGCTAATGCAGCCTTACTACTATTAATTTTCGTCGCTCGTTACATCGCGTTCAGATCAGTCATTGATTGTGACTCTTTTGAACGGTGTTGTTCCTTTCCTGAGCTTAGGACCCTCGTTTGGACGGCGGGTACGAGAACGTCCCGACGAGGGACATCCACATGAACCAGGTCGACTACGAGAAGGAGTGGCTGCGATTCTTGGATGCTTACGTCAGACCTCTGCAGGAGACTGTGTTCATAGGATATCTTCACTCAGTAGGTTTTCTGTCGAGAGCGGGTTTCCATCACCGAAGGAGCATCTGTTGAGACCTTCAACATCCCACCCCACCCCCTTACATTTGTCTAGCATTGAAGTTGACTTTCACGTTTCTCCTACTTAGGACTCTCGTATCGAGGGCGGATACGAGGCTGTGCCCACCAGAGACATCCACATGAAGCAGATTAACATGGAGGAGGGCTGGCTCGAGTTTCTCAGGCTCTACGTGAAGCCACTGGTAGAGAGTATCTTCATGGGATTCACTAGTGACGTACGTGTTTGCTTAGTTTCAAGCATGGCTGGTGATGGTTGGAGCCTACTTTAAATAGCATTACGATCAGGCTGCACATGCGCACAATCACGTAGACCTGGAGAGCGACCACGTTCATGCGACACAGCGTACACATAAGCGAGTAGTAAATGCAATATACTGTACCGATTTACGCTACCTGAACAGAACACAATGCGTACACGCTACTTGAAGGTACATGTACATACTGCCTGGTGATGGAACCCGCTTAAAAATCAACTATGTCCAAGAGCTTACGATGTTGATGTATAAATTCCTCACTTGTTCAGCCTCCACGGTCCATAATGAACTTCGTGGTCCGGTACCGGCCAGACGAGCAGCCTTTTCTGCGTCCTCATCATGATGCTTCCACGTATACAATCAACATCGCCCTCAACCACGCAGGAAAAGACTACCAAGGCGGAGGCTGCAACTTTCTCAGGTGAAGAAGAAAAAGGAACTTGTGCGGACGTCTCTTTGAAATTCTAACTGTGCTTGCCAACATCTTTCCGATAGGTACAATTGCTCCGTCCCCAACACGAAGAAGGGCTGGATGCTGATGCATCCAGGCAGACTGACGCACTACCACGAGGGCCTAAGAGTCACTGAGGGGACCAGATACATAATGATCTCATTCGTAGATCCCTGAAAATGAGTTGTTTCGGCATGCAGCTTTACCGAATCTCTGGTCAGTAGTTCCCGTTGCATACAATTCTCCGGTATGCATATTACTTCGGCTTTGGACTTAGTCTCTTTTTAACACATATCCTGTGAATGCCGCTTTCTTTTGAGCCTTACAAAACAAATCTCATTGTCAAACCAATGTTTTGTGTGCAATATTTTCGCAAGGTCGTGTCCCTCTTCCACAATTCTCAAGTCTGACATTAACATGTTCTCATAGCAATTCACTCATGGGCACAAAAATACAAAGGTAAAATTAGTGAGGAACACGTAACTGACGTACTACTGTTGCTGCTTATAAATCCTAGTCTGGAGCAATGAATCGACAGTAGAACCCAATGCTTTCACCTGCTGCTGCAGTCAATAAAGAAATCATACAGCTAAGCGAGTTATGTTAACTCTCGAGAATGTTTTTATTAAGCGACTGTTTAAGGTTGTACAGCAAATTACTCTGTTATAAGCCTGGAGGAATCTTGACGTAGAATTACTGTAGCTTTATCATCTTTATACGTATTACAGTAATAGTATACTTTGCATATTGTTACTTTTTCACTTAGAAATTATAACACCTCATTTGCATGCGCACTTGCAGTTGCTAGTGACGGGAAAAGGCACCTTGTACCACCGACACCGATGCTTGCTGCCGCCGTTCCCGTTGGTCTTCTTTCTTCTCCTGCTGCCGCAGTGCCAGCGCAAGATGTGCAAGATCTTGGTTTGGCCAGGCACGCAGAGCATCCCCTTCGGCCAAGAACAGCCGACGTCGACTCCGGATGACTCAGATTTGACATGATCATCGCCGTCGGCTCTGACTTCGTCGTCGCAATGGCCCTGGCGGATCCAGCGGGGCCAAAAGTAATCTCCTAAGTCGCGCCACTCGTATGTCACAGGGCAGGAGCTCTTCTGGATCAACCACTCCTGGAAGACGGCGATCATCCGCGTCTTCATTCTCTTCGCGGCCTCCGAAGAGATCACTTCTTCGTAGTCGTCGTCATTGTAATTTCTTACGAGGTTGTCTCCTAACTCGGGAGGTCCCTCGCCTACCAACTCTTCCAACTCTTGTTCGAGATTCAAATCTTGGACTTGTCTCACCAATTCTTCGATCTGTCCTGGACCCATTTGTTGCTGCTCCTTGCTGGGCGCGCCCTGGGGCGACTCGATCGACATCCACTCACTCATGAAGTCAGGGCCCATCTTGCGCAGGAGCTTGCTCAACTTGAGGTTCCTCCTCCTCGGCTTCCGAGCCTCCTTCTGTCTGAACTGCAATGGTTGCGTCAGGACATCGGCCGAAGAGATAATTGCTCTCTGAAGCGGCATCATGTCCGACCGTAGCGATACTTGTTGACTCTCCAGCTCAGAGATGTCGAGCTCGTCCTTCAGAGGTACGCACGCAGTCGGCACCAACGCTGTCGTCACGAAGACCACCACGGATATAGACACAGTGAGCGGAAGCATGGCCGACTGACTGACTGAGTGTGCGTAGTCTCTATTTTCTTCTAACTTATGTAGTGGCAGGAGGCGTAATTGTGCCTATCTATCGGTACTGTCTTTCTCTAGAGATGGAGAGAGCTGTTGACTCGAAGACAGCCTTCTGATAACTGCTCTCTCGCTCACAGACGAACAGATCCTCCCATCCCCTCTTTGGCAGATTTATAGGGCTTCTTTCTCCGACGTCGTCTGGCTCCTCCTGCCACTCACTCATCATTGGGGTTTCGTCGCCGTCGCGCGCACGCGCGCACGGAGCGGCGCCATGTTCTGTGATGTCGTGAATGATGCCTGAAATTATCATGGCAGTAAGCGATGATGATCATGATGACGGTGGTGGTGGCACGCAGAACAAATGACTCTTTGAGGGGGTACGAGAGATGCAAGCGCGTGCTGCGCAGCCTCAGACGGACAGACGGATGGACGGATGGACGGATGGACGGACGGACGGACAGACGGACGGACAGACGGACGGACAGACGGACGGACAGACGGACGGACAGACGGACGGACAGACAGACAGACAAACAGACAAACAGACAAACAGACAAACAGACAAACAGACAGACAGACAG
>JAAUXU010089352.1_pt1 | contig 39750 bp, 24 predicted proteins | sample 7278151 | NCBI WGS metagenome assembly JAAUXU01 (sample SAMN14350113, study PRJNA611818) | marine sediment metagenome | isolation source: surface marine sediment (1.8m) | place: French Polynesia: Moorea | collected 2018-08 | reverse complement strand
TTTTTTTTGGTTGTCGTTTCCGCCCTGGCTCTCTCCTACGCGCGTCGTGGGGGGCGTTTTGTTTGTGTTTCGTTCCCGGCTCGTGTTTTGCACATGCCCCAAAGCCCCCCCCCCCGGGGGGGGGGGGGGGGGAACTGTCATTGGCACAGTTCTTAGTCGCACTTTCCCCCCCCCCCTCCCCAACCCTGTCCAACGGCCATGAAGAATTAACTTTTGAATTTGTCTGCACTTACGAGACAACAATTGGCTCCATTAGGAGACATCCTTCATTTCCCAACCAAGCTGTTTTCCTTGAGACCAGGAAGGAATTGGACGCGACCAAGGTGGCGCTGGCCGACTGAGACTCCCCCCTCGTCTCCTCCCATTGCCACGTCACTGTCAAAACAGTGGGTTGGCTTGAAAAGTCCAATAATCGCCGTCGCAACATCGAAGTCATTGTCCATGTTGTTGCGTGCGTGTGTGCCAGTGGGTGTAGCCCTTAAACACTGTGGAAGACGATATAATCGTATCATACCGAACATCGGCTTCCATTCACCAATAAGCGCGATAAATGACAGACATTTACAATAAAAAAAGGCATCTACGTATCTTTGGCCAAATCGTCTATACTCAACCGAGACTTCCTGCACGATTCCATCAATAAATCTGGCTAGACGCTCAGTAGACTTTATGCTTCGGTGTTATTGACCTTCGTTCCAATAAGTAGTAGCGACCGGCCTAATTTAGGCTCCATAAAAAAAAGATTCTCGCAATTAATTCCCTTATCAACAAATGTTGCAGCAGCTACTAAAAAAAGCTCGCAGTACGTAAACGTAGACGTAGACGCAGACATCGAATGGATGCAGCAGATTGCACGGCTTTTACAACCCGAATTAGTCGAGTCTGCGCTGGAACAAAGAACTGAGTGACGGAGTCTTTCAGTACGTCGAAGTGGGGGAAATTGTGGCCAAGCAGTACAAGAAGGTGCAGTGCAAGAAAGTACAAGAGATGCTTCTGGCGAGTCTCGGAGATCTCTTCGCATGAGGACGAATTCGAGGTTTGGAGAAAGGGACGACGAAAGCAGTCAAGACGCAGTCGCACTCTTGAACTGATCAGATGCTTGGTCCAGCTCTCAACTCTGGACGTGCAGTGCGCAGGACTGATTCCAAGACGTGCAAAGGGCGACTCAGACGGACGCTGTTTTTCAAACATTTTCACTCCCTAAAGTTCAAATTTGGACTAAAAAGTTGTTGCTCCGTCTTTTGCTCAGAAGGTCCTGTCAAAACTGAGGCTGCTTGGACCGGCAGCCGCAGCTCCGGAAGCCCGGTCGACCCTTGCAAGGCCATTTTTGGGAGCTGCAGTCAAAAAAGTCTTTGGCTCAATTTTCAAATTGCGTCAAGCGATATCAATGTCGCAGGTGCAGTTTCCAAAATTGCCCCAAATCAGATCGCTGTACATGTACATGCAGTCCTGTTGAAGAGTGTTGCCCGTCACATTGAGGGATTTGTGACTTTAAACGACAACAGAAAACAAGGTCAATAGAATGACAATCACGTCGTATTCCCCTTGATCAATCCACTAAGTCCATAGACCCGACGGGCAACACTTTTACATGTCTGCACTCACGTTCATTGGCAGATTTATCATCAAAGTGCTCAGGCCGACGAGACAAAGGCCGGGTTTTTCTCTCTCTTCTGCATCACCAAGTTGATGTCGTGCATCCTCCTGCCTTCTCATAACTCACACGCATGAGCCGTCGTCAGATGTGAACTGGGGCAACGCCTCTTGGCTACTCTTATCGCGATTATCCAACTCGCGAGGTATGAAGGTAATTTACCTGACGTCCTCCCCCCCCCCTTGCTTCCAAAATTGCCCCCCCCCCTCCCGTGACTTTTTTATTCGGTCGCCAGAATAGTTTTTCTCTTCTTTCTCTCTCTCTCTTTTTCTGTCTGCAAGAGATTGATGTGGGCTTATGTACTGCGTTGGTGCTGCACAGGCAGGTAAGTTGCCTTATGAGTTTATCGCGCAAACATCCGGCACCTCCGAGAACAAAAAGTTGAAGCCAACAGTAGTATTTATTCATGATTTGGCCCCGACACGAGTTCCCTTTTTTTGTGAGTGGAGGAGAGGCTTTTTTTTCCACTGACAGAGGAAACCACAAGGAAGGAGGCCCAAGCATCCAGGGGCAACTCGATTCTCACGGCATCTGATCAGAGTTCTCATGGAAGATTCCCATGTTGACGAAGAAAAAAAAAAGCCGCGTGACGCAGAGTTGCTCTTACGGATAAGAACCACCACCACCCCAAAGTCCCGGCTGTCAGCGGTCATTTTCGACGTCGTCCTGAAGCCGAACGAGAAGTTCGTCTTCATACCTCAGTCGATGTGGTCACTGCGCAACGTCTGGCTCTTGCGAAGATGCACCCGGACTTCTCGTTCAGGTTCTGGACGACGTGGAAAAGCGTCCGGCTTCACCGCACCGTGTTTGTAACACTGTGGCTGAGGAAGACTTTTTTGTTCATGTACCACTAAGAGCTGGTAGAAAAGAACTCTGTCCTGGTCCGAAGTGAGTGAAAGTAGAGACTACGAAACACATTTATGATTTATTGCGGTGACGCAGAAGCACAAGATCACCACCTTTGCCTTCACACTCCAGTAATTCTACCTACGTGCAGGGGTTCACGCAGCATGTCCAGCTGGGGCCATAAAGCTTTGTCTCTCTCTTGGTCATAATGGCAGTGGAGACGACAAATTTGTCTCAATAGCATTTCTGACTGTAAAAGAGCCTCGCCCACATGCTTGTAAGCCACCCCTAATGAATCCCGTTGGGGTGAAGCAACCAAACCATGTCCAAGGACAGCGACGGATCGGAGATCGCCCTCGTCTTCTTGCTCAGATGGTTTCGAGCTCCACCCTATCCGCTGAGGGCGCACAGTCAAAGTGTTCAGCATTCTCAGTTATTAACTCGGCGATCATTATCACAGTTATTAACAGACCTTATCGATGTTCTTCGAGGGGAGAGCGACTCTTTGAACGAGTCGTCACGCTCACCCACAACATGCGGCGTCGTCGAGGCCGTCCTGGCGCATGCGTTGGCGCGCCAAGACCTTGACGAAGTTACACCCGTTTTGTTGGCTTTGATCCCTCTCAGAAGAGGCCACCACTGTACAACCAGAAGGAGCTTGGCGTCCGACTGCATCAAGATCCCTCCACATCTGCTGAGCGCGTCCGACCACTCGAGTCTGTATGACACACACGGTACGTGAGTGCCTTGTTTTTGGTCCACTCTCTCCTGCTTACGTGTTTACAGAACAAGCACCCGCGCCTGCACCGTATGTGGTTCAGTACGCACGTCAAGTTGTAACGGCCACTGGAGGCTTTCATCTCTTGGTCCGATCTCTCCCCATCCATCCCATCCACCCACCTGCTTTCCAAGTCGAGACGAAGCGAGACTAACGAACGAAAAGCAGACCTTAGAGACCCCTCACAGTAGCCATCATCTCAGTGAGCTTTGCATCTGCTCCTCTCTCCCTTCAAGGGACAATCGAATGGAGGAAGAGGAAACCGTCGAATAAATTTAAGCACCATAGGAAATAGAGTGGAGTGAGCTGAGTGTGTTTAGGTATTGATATCGGCTGCTGAACAGAGCGACCACGGACGAGTTCTTCATGTGGAAGGGGAAATCGGCGCCCACAGTGCTGCTCTCCTACTACACTGCAGTGCCAGTCATCCTTTTTTCTCCCAGTGCTTGTTTCTCGACCTCTCCCCCCCCCCCCCTGTGCTAACGTCCTATATGTAATGGCATAATAGGTTCCGCATTTTCCTACTCAGACGATTCACTTCCTGTTCCGCATAGTGTATAGCAATGTGTCCGTCCAGCTCGGCCGTGCGCTACTGCACTACCGGCATCTCGTCCACTGTGCGGTTCCATGCGGCAACACCTGCCCTATGACCAATTATGGTGCTGCTGCTCTCCATTCCAAAAGCATCATCTCATCGCTTGTACCAACAGTAGGGAGTGAATTACGCCGAAGAGGAGGGACAAGAGGGGCTCTGGCTCACCTTTGCTTCCGTCCACGCGGGGTTGACACAACCGGGGTATTCTCAGATCTACCTAAACAATGCCAGACAGTTGAGGTGAGTCGTCGGTCACCCACCTCTGGCGCTCCATTGTTTTGCCGCATGTCACGGTCAGATGCTCTTCAGCCAATATGGTTCTGGAGAGGCTGCTTGAAAGCAGATAATTCTGCTCACCTCATCGTGCGGACTCGCATTGCTCAAGTCGCTGTGGTCGCTGGATGAAGGACCAACAAAGTCCAGGCTTCAGCTGGGCTGAGCATTTCCAACAAGTCGACTGGAGAAAGAAAAGCAGACCAACATTATTCGGCCTTAGTCTCCATTATTTCTCTTTACTTTTCTTTGTACGTGAAGGCAGCTGCAGCCATTGGGGTTCAATTCAAACAGAAGCCTTTCGACGACGACCCGGGAGAAAATCCCGCGGCTTAATTTTTCTCCTCTTTCCTCTTCATGCATCAACCCTCCCTCCTCCGGCCGCATTCAACGAGCTGAAGTAAGACAGTTATGTCCCGTCCCGCACAAAGGGGACAACCGGCAGCGGCGTGCCGGAGAACGCCGAGGCTGAGCCAGAGAGCGACCGACGGAGGGAGAGAGATGACGATTGGTCTGGATGAGGGCAACAAAGTTACACAGCAAAGGGCTTCTGGTCTTGAGTTTCCCACCACAGTGAGCCTGCTCGCCCGCCAGCCAGCCAGCCGGCCGGCCGGCCAGCCGGCGTCGATATCCACGCGGAGCTTTAAAGGCATTATGCGACAAAGCCGACGCCCCAGGGTTCAACTGCAAGCAACAGAGAGAATTACAGATTTACACACTTTGCCCAACTCATCTTACCCTAGGCAGCCAAGAGTAAGATGAGCCAGTGTGCCTAGATGAGCCTCGACCAGGCAGTCCTCAAACCTACTGCTGTGCATTTGCATGCATGCCCATTGTATGCCCATTGTGCATACGTTGTACGTCCTGTGCGTTCTCCTTCATGAGCAGACAAAAGGAGACCTCCGGCGACTCTAACACCTCCGTTTAAGACCCCGACCTCCATTAAGCAGAAAGACGCTCATCAGCACGTTCTTCCACTTGCCAACTCCACCAATTTCCACGCCGGGCGTGAAAAGAAGAGATACGGGGTTGACTCGGGCCTCCGTCCCTGCCCTGGTCCCTGCCTTGGTCCCTGCTCTGGTCCCTGCCCCCGTCCCTGCCCCCGTCCCTGCCCCCGTCCCTGCCTCCTCCATCTGCCCAGTCGGTCAGATTAATTTTTTGTGCACCGGGCGTGAAAAAAGGTGTTACATTTCAAGACGAGGATTGAACGTTGGAGGAGGTCCCAACGGTGGCGACAGCCGCTCATTAGCCTAATGGATCCATCTCATGCTTTCAGAGGATGGGTGAAAGAGACCGAGAAAAGAAAAAATCGGCCCCGTCTGACAAGAAGCCATCTATTTTTCGCCCTTAGGACAGAATGAGAAAGAGACGGTCCTGATTGCTTTATCTTAAAAGGGCGACGAAGAAATTACGCGTATTTGCACTCCTGGCGTTCATCTCCTGGCAGGTGTGGCCTCGTAGCCTTGACGCACATTGAGATCTGCGCCCTCGTCAAGGAGCAGTCACGCCGCAGTCACGCCGCAGTGCAGTAGGAGGCAGCCTCCTGCGGGTAGTCAGCGTGCTTGCATACGTGCACGCACGGCACATGCTGCACTGTCTTCCGCCTCGGCGCAGTTTGGCACCAAACCCCTTGCACTGGCAGGATTTCCAAAATATGTTTGTCTCTCCTCCGCTGCACTCACAACCCCTTTTTCTCTCTTCTTCATGCACAAGTGCAGCGCCAGCGTCAGCGCCGGCGTCAGCGCCAGCGGCTGGAAGGAGCAGATGTCCATGTTGTGATGCGATCGCCGGCCAAGCAATTGGCTCTGATTGTTCTTCCGCCGTTGTTATTGTGGGTGCCAGAGAAAAAAGAGGAGGAGGAGGAGGAGGGCGCGTGGCCAAAGAAAGATTGACTGTCCAGAGGTCAAGAGATCGATGGCAGTTGATAGCCAAATTCTGCTAATGCTGCCTCTCCTGTAATGGTTTGCTACACAAATACGTACGTTGGTAGATTGCAGTGGTACAAATGTGTTGCGAGATTTAGTAATGCTGCTTCTTTGCATAACTAATGTACGGATATTCTTACAAAGCTCCTGCGTATCCTGGAGCAGCTCGAATTAATATTTTTCCCCCTCTAATGAGTTCTTCTTTTTCTCAGATCAACCGTGTAGAACATTAATCAGGCTCTCGAGGGATTTCCTACAATGAGGAGAAAAATGGCAGATAGAGAAGTCAACGGAGAAGGAAGAGCAGTTTCTGCTTCATCACCTTGAATAAAGGGTGAATTAAGTCTGAGTTATTCCAAAAGCAAGAAAGCAGAGCGTCAGTGCAGCTTTCTTCCACTGAGCAGGGACAGAGCTATGGACGCTCTGGTCGTCACCTCTTTTTTTTCTGGCTGGTGCCAGTAATGCGAGCACTGGTGGAGCTGCAGCAGGAGTGGCAGTCCATGCATACGACCAGGACGCTCTCATCATTAATGCCTTGAATTCCCTGAAGACGCATATGGTTCCGCGAGACAGAGAGTTTTGCTCTAACAGGCTACTTCTCATTTTCCCCCTCCTCTCTGCGGAATTTTCGCACGAAGCAGAGTTCCACTCTTCATGTCTCTAATTCGGGTCTCATTTCTCTTCGTTATGCACTGTTGGGAATGCGCATAATGACACTGTCAAGACCAGTTAGCCAAAAAGCATGACAAAGAGGCCAGAGCTCTTTCATTCGACGGTTTAAGACTCAACCTAACTACGTCACACATCAGGCACGGTCTCGGGCCTTTGAGGGTGCACTGCTCGTACTCGGTGCAGGAGGTGAGTAAGTGCAACCAGGGCATTAGCACTAACGCCTCTCGGTCAAACACACGCATGTTTAGCGCAATATCATTCATGCAGGGAGACAAATGACAGGAAACTTTTAGTCCTGAACTTCGTCTGCAAATGTGACCCTCCTATCCTTATTTCACTCGAGCTTTCGATCGCTAAGGCATGAAAGTGACTCAGGGCACGCCAGAGGTCGTGGCAACACTTATACAGGGTCATCAGCTCACGCAGTCCTTGGTCACATCTATTCGACATGAGTCAGAGAATCCGTATTCGAGTCAGTCATTTCTTGGTGAGTCAACACAACACTAGGTGTAAATGCAGTCGAGCTCAAAAGTATGCAAAAAGACTTGCGCATTTTCAACGGTAACTAGATGTTAACACACCTTTAAAAGATCTTGCGATGACGACTCTAGCGGATACATGACATTTGTACACGTGGTACTTTGGAGACTGTGCGTATGTTTACAGCATAAAAAAAGTGGGAGTCTCCAAAGTCGTATTCGAATCACAAGAACCGATGCTTCGCCGTGTGGTCCTTCTAACGCTTTACATTTAGCGAACAGGAACACAGTATTTTTGAGTTTTGACTGAGGTCATTTGACCTTTCCGAGGCTGGGACAAACAAATCCACATTGGCAGCAAACCAAAACATTCAACTGAACTTGAACAGATTGCTGTCAAGGAGTGGCGAAAATCCCTCCATTAGTTTGTCAGAATATCACAGGCAACGGAAAAAGAAACTCTGTCTGTGAGGTGGAATGATGAATATACATCTTTCACATACTTTATTGAATGCATCACGTACACAAATCTTAAGGACGCATCCTAACAGTATATTCGTAGCAGTGCAATCGTTATCACTAGAGCTCTTTCTGAAAAGGTCGGTGGTTAATGCTGAAAATGTCCTAATATCGAAGCGTTTCATGAATGTACCTCTGAGCCTGACTGGAACATTAGGCACATGTCCACATGTGCACTATGCCAACGTCGGGGCATCTTCAGATGTCATTGACAGGCAAACCTGGACCAGACGTTCACGGACGACCACGACTGCGTCGACGGCAACGCCTGATTAGGCGGGAAAAGTTCTTCAAGAAATTGTTTTTTCTCTGGCCCTCGACGTTGTTGCTATACTTAATATTGCAGATGTGACACCACCTGTTCTGATCCGAGCTTCCAGCGCACTCCCCTACCTATTATGGAAAATAAGAATGTTTGTGTGCACAACGCGTGTCAGCAGTGGCCATAAGATTGAGGGGTCCTTTTTGCCCATGACTGCTAGTTTACTAAAAGAGCAACAAATGTATGTAAACGTGACATTAGCGGGGAACAACACGGGCGTGCGCAACCAGAGCGGTCACCGGAAACCTCGAAGTGGACAAAAGCGCGCTATTATTTCACGTATGCAAGTCAAATTCGATTGAGATGAAGTCGAACCTCAGTTATGCCCGATTCCACTGATTTAGTAGGTATCTACAGTGGAAACTCGATAACGTGGACTCATCGGTCGTCCAGAAAAAGTTCACCGTTTCGAAACACACCTAAATTGGTCGCATATATTAAAAAGTCATGAAATCTTTTGAAAAGAGCAGGTGCAATCGATGATATCCCCATTTTCGAAAGGCTTTAAGAGACTATATTTTCCCAATAAAGGATGTTTTATCTCGTAAAGATTGGGTTCTCAGAGAAAAGTTCACTACAGCAACCATAGTTCACTACTGTTTGCCAGGAGAGGAATCCCCCTTATCATAATTAGGATGGCCCTCATACGTCATCAATTATCTCTTAATGTACGGTGGACAAATTTTTTCAGAATCTCCTTCTCCAGTGCGGTCTGCAACGACGACAGAATGGACGGCGTCACTACTGTTTCTTCGGCCACCTGCGATAAGCGAGAGAACTACAACGATCACCATGAGTTGCCAAAACCCTTGCGTCGCTCCCCTGGCCACGGATGCATCGGCAGCATCTGCACTTGCCTGCCTCCCGCCGATGCTGCGTGGTCAGCTCTGACTGCCCCGACACTTGCGACGACCGCGTGGACAACAAGTGCACGAAGAGAGAAAACCGCGGCAACGCCGACGCAGACTGTCCAAGGTCACTACTGTCGTCTTGGCACATGCATCAGAGGGGCTCCTTGAGTTCGTCTTCGAATTTACAATCTTTTAATTGTGCACGACTAGCATGTTTTTGGTCACATAAGATGAAGAAGACAAGACCTAAACACAGCAGTTTTTCCCAATGCTTTTCTGCAGCAACCAACTCATCAGTGCTGTGACTCATATGCAGATTTGGAGGCTGCCACCGAGCCGCCAATGTCTGTGTCAAGAAAGAGAACTGCTGCAAGACCAACTTGACTGTGGAAGATGACGTCGTTGTACTCTTTGTGAGCAGCATATTTGCAAGAAGGCAGTGCAGCTGGGGGCTGCCCACCAGTGCACATTTCATCCAGGTCATACCTAGGTCACACCTACATGTCTGGCATTTGCTTCAGCTGCCCCCTAGGGAATGCTGCGAATTGCTGGTCAGACTTTCGACCCGAGGAGAAACCTTTGCGTCACGCAGAGACTTTGCTGTCAGGCCAGGGACCGTGGACGATTTGCGACCACGGCCAAGGTGAAAAATGTCGTGTACATCACGCCTGCATTTTGCAGCTCCCATCTCACTTGCGGCGTGAATCAAGTGCTGATTGCACTAGGAGTCCATGCCGGATTCTGTGACTTGGTGAAAAATGTCTGCTTCGGGTGTGAGACCAGGGCTGACTGAGGTGCCCGCCAGTGTGTCATTGGTAGGCCCAGAAGGGCCCAGCAGGCGAAAGGCCATAGCAACATGCCTGCCCAGACTGACTCTGCCGTCCATCCCACCAAGCCGACAGCGATTGCACTTGCGAAAAATGCCACCCCTTTAGGAACATCTGCAGGAGAAAAGAAAAGTGCTGTGAAAGCACAGCAGATTGTGGCAGAAACCAGTGCACAATTGGTGACAACAATCAATGCTGGAACGTAAGTGATGCTCGTCGTTAGAGAGCGGAGAAATATGTGACTTCCACCATAAAGGGGCTTCTTCTCACCGGGCACCCACTGCACCAGTCGACAATGGGGCTCCATTAACCGTTGTGCACCCCAACCTCAACTGTTTCATCAAGGCCGAGTGTGTGAAGCACAAAATCACGACTCGCATAAGTTGGGGCTCACTCTTCTGGGGCCCGGGTTTTTGCGTGAATCACATATTGTTCCGCTCTCTGCGCGTCTTCATTGCTTTGAAAGCAAGAAGAGCTTCTAGCACTGTTCTCCCCCCATCACATGAGTGCTGCATGTCAAGTGTTGACTGTCCAGGCGTCTGTGAGGAACGTGCAAGAAACGTCTGTTTGAGCCAGGGTAACTGCGGCGAGACCAATAAGGACTGTCCAGGGTCCTGCTGGAACAATCAGTGTGTGTTAAGTCTGGAAAATGCCATCCAGCAGTACGCGCATTCGCGTATAGTGCACGATTCTGTCGTGTACTTTGAGTCGACCCTCCGGGTTGCTGCCCATCCGACTACGACTGCTGTGGCCAGGGCAGCCGGGTCTCCAGCAGATGTGAAGTGATGCCGAACTCTCGCTGATGACACACCCGGACTGCACGTGTCAGGAGATCCAGCGTCGTCGTCAGGTCCACTTGCTGCAACCCCGCGTTCAAAGACTGCAGGTCTGCGACGCCCGCGAGGTTTGCCCCTCGCGTGCCGCAGACTCAGCGACTGCTCCAAGTGCTGCTACTGCTGTCACCAGATAGAAGGTTGTGGACTCGGCGAACACGCGGGATTCTGTTACCGCCAGCCTTGTTGCAACAGCGACGTTGACTGCCTTCCAATGGGAAGCAATGCGTCAACATCGTGCGTCTCAAGTATCCGGCGAGTCTATGGCGATGTGACACTGGTATTTTTGTTACATCACTTAGTAGGTACGAAATGACACACTGGTATCTCTCGTGTACAAAGAAGTGTGTGGACTGAGTGGCGCGTGCACCACTGCATTGGGTCAGCAGTATTGTGAACTGACTGCCGACAACTCCTGAGGACAAATGTCAGGGACAGCAGCGACAGCATCACCAGTCAGCCTTGGTACTCCTCTTGACCTACCATGACATCATCGCGGACAGTCTTGGCGACACCGATAACCTCGTCGACGGCTCCCTCAATGATGACTGCGCCGACTACCCAAACTTGTATGACGTTGACGACTTCACCACTGCCGCTCCAGACACACACGGAGCAAAGACAAAGAGACGTCGGCACAAAGCTAAAGGTAATGTCGAATTGGATGAGATCAGACTAACTTATGGAGTAGCAAGGAAGAGCTCCATGGAAGCCACTGGCCAGGACGTACATAGGCTATTTGTGGTCGTGCCACAGAACTGCACTATTGTGTCTTAGGAGTATCGTGCCCAACCATCCTGTGGAGCTCATTTCATTCTTAAATACACGCTGCGCGCGTGCATAAAAAATTGTATCATAAAGTGATCCATTCATCATCACTGAACACATAAATTCATGCAGCCAACAGATGAATTCTCTGGCGCTTTTTTGAATGACAGACGATGGCAGCGAGCAAAAAAAAAATCTTTGTCAACCTGACACCAGCTCACCGATTCAGTCTGATGAAATCGAGACAAGCTTTTTCACTTAATCATCTCCTCGCACGAACATAGTGTAAACGCTTCTTTTTTGCCAGAGGTAAAATTGAATAAACTAGGGGGGAAAAAAGAACAAGAAAGAGACACTCTTTGAAGGTCTGTGGCTTGAAGCCACTTTGACACGTGTCTGGCATTGGAGTCATGACTCTCAGCGGTGACCATGACCTGTGTGAGTCCTGAGTCACAGATCTGCTCCTGGAGGGGACGTCAAGAAACAACCCCCAAGTTGCACGGGTCGGGCGATGCTAATGTCCAATGGTCTTGAACCGCCACAGAGAGAAGAAGAACACTGAACAGATCATAGACCTGCTATAGCCGTCGCAGCAGACAAAAACACTTTGGCTGAGGCCTCGAGAGCAGATTGAAGAAGAGCATCCACAATTTCAAGCTCAGGTGATCTTCATACGTGCGAGCTTGAAGTCCTCGAAAAAAACTTCTTTAGCACGCTTGCGTGCATTTGTGAGTAGGAAGAAGGCGGCAAGACTCTTTTTTTACCTGTGCTCCGCAGTCTAGAAGTCAACATGACACGCGCGCCTGCACCCAGCGGCATAATTACAAGTGTAATTAGCGCGGTAATTGCTTAGTATATTGACACTGGGACATCTGAGCCAGGCAAATGTTGCTTCTGAGAACAGGCAACACTCGGCGATGCATTTTCGAGCGGTGTCACTGTGAAAGCTTTCGTAATTTCCCTCGTTTTTCTGCTTTCTCTCTGAGAAAGCTCATTGTTGTATCTCTCCCCGCCTCCCGCTGTCCCCTCGTGTGCCCGTCCCGGGTGCCGACCCGAGCGATCGATATTGACTTTCCGCTCTGGCTCCGTCGCTGTTCTCGTCTCCCGTCACCGGCGAAGGCTGCGGCCACTTTCACCTACTTCCAGAGGCTACTTTCGAGGACGGGAAAGACCCTCCCAAGACCAAGAAAGTCTGGGGAAGAGCTGTAGAAAAAGGCCAAACTTCTAGTACGACTTCTCGTCCCTTGGCCTCGGACGTCTTTCCCACTCTGTACGTCCGTCGCTTCCGAGGACGGAAAAGGAAGTGACTACAAGTGTGGGGAAGAAAGTAGAGAGAAAGCAAAGGAGAGAAGGAAGGAAAGAAAGAAAGACCGACTCGAGGGAGGCCGACAGTGCTGCACTGTTCGGCAGTGCAGGTAGATAAGTACGTACAGTACAGTGGAGCCTCGCAATATCGCGCGTGTCCCTTCACTAATGAAAAGATACGACGTCTTCCTTGGAGATGCCAAATGCACTCGACCACTGCGCACTCCAAGCCCGGGCGCAGTCGCTGGGCGTCGAGGCTGCGCAGAGCTATACCTTCTGTACTGTACCCGACATGCATGCGTACTTCGTACGTCTGCGGCATCTTATCTGCGCTGTCTGCACTTCGAACATGCGACTATCATGCATGTGAGCAGGTGGACGCACACACGTCCCTCCCCGTGCTCAGGGAGCACGAGAGCTGTACCATCATTGTTGCTGTAGCCCCACTGACTGGAGCGCCAGCGACAGATATCGATCCTTCTTGGATGACGACGAACATCGCCAAAAAAGCAACGCACTCCGTGTAAGTAACGCATGCAGTGTCTACAGTACGGCAGGAGAACACACAAATGTTTGTAATGTACCTTAAAACCTTAAAAGAAGCATGTTCCTGGCGCATCAGTGTCAGTTCTTAGCAGAATCTTATTGGAACTCTATTATGCAGCGCTCTCTGTCCCTCCCCCCTCCAGCTCAGAGGATTTTTTCGCGCGCTTTCACCCAGCAAGCTACTGAGCTGTTCCGCCCTCCTGGCTGCTGGGAAAGCGTCGAGAACTTTTGGGGAAGACTTTCGGGTGGGAAAATCGCCAGCCCTGGACTCCCGAACGATTTCCCCCTTACCGTCAGGCCACAAAGGTACTTCTGGAACAAGGCCTGAGTACCATTAGGGGAGGACGACAAGGAGTGGGGAAAATTTTGCCTTGCAGGTGTTCCAAAAATGGGGGGAACTTGTCCCAACGAGGAGAAAGCTCGGGAAAGAGAGGGCGCTGGTAAGAATGCAGAGAAGAAAGCTGAGTTTGGGCTGAGCAAGTTGTACGCTATGTATACGAACATAGTAGTCAGTAGTGACTCGAGCTTTCTCACTGACTCGAGTGGTCCAAGTTCTGTGGACAAATATGCAACGAGTAGGATGGAGGAGGGAGAAGCCGGCGCACTGTATCTGTCTACCGGAACTGAGTCAACACCGCGTTCAGCGTCCCAAGTGCGACGGCGCAAAGTGTTCCAGCACCAGAAGAGACATCCGCCCATCTTTCTCGATCCAGGTCCAGCCTCTCGTGGAATGTCAGCGCTTTGTTGTCAAAGGTCATGCCCTCCTTCTTGAACTCTGGAGGCTCCTCTGGCACTTGCAGGTCGTCCTCCCACTGAAACGAACGCACTCAGCTGTACACATAGGGCGAGCATTATTTGGCTGGAAAGTGAATGAAATCATGGCTTCTCCATAAGGGTATGAAAATACTTCATATGGCAAATCTTGCAGAGAACAAGACAAACGAAAAGTCCTTGCTGAGGACTGGGAGCAAAAAATAAGAGCAAAATAACAGCACTGATCGATCCATCTCTCCAATGAAATGGAAGACAAGCAGGTGCACTCCGATTTTGCAGTCATATAAGCACAGGTGCCTGCACCCACACATAAAGATGCCATTTAAATGCTACTTTTTTACCAAGTTGATGCCAAAATTAACAAACAGTGGTGTCGATTGAGTGTTAAAGGTCATCAATGGTAATGCTTCAAATCGTCCAAATCACAACTGTGCACTGAGGACTGAAAACACCACATCAGTGTACAATTTGATGTGGATCCCCCCGTGTGATACTGTCAGTATACCAGTAGAGATAATAAGTTTTGACACATTTCCTTGATTTCAATGGGGAACTTAAGTGCTGAAAGCGCTCTTATGTCACAAGCGGTCAGGTCTTCAAAAAGCTTTGACAGAGTTTCGTGTTTTCCTTCACAAAAACGTGCCTTCCACACTACGCACTGCAGGCAGTGCAGTGTCATTGCATGACTGTGTACTCACACTGTGTTTGGTACTCACGTCAGTAAGTGTGGACAGTATGACAAGTATTGTTGTCTTACGCGAACAAGGTGATGTCCATGCATTTCTGCGAGATTGACGTCGTCATCGTGCCAATTTCGCCAGTCCCTTTTCCCGCTCTCCTCCTCCATCTCTGGTCTGGCGTAACAAGTGAGAAGTTGGCAACATTGGCAGGTGACTCCGGCGCAGCGAAGGGAGCTCTGACAGCGCACTTGCAGGCAACTGGCGTTGAGGAACGTCTCCAGGTGCCCCGCGGAGATCTGCGACGACTGCATGAGCAATGGGCGAGGCATCGCCTGTGTGTGCAAGTCCGAACACCTTATTGACGAGACAGGTTGCGTTGCTCAGTCGATTTCCTTGGGGGCAACCATGGGCGTCGTCCAGGGTGATCCGCGTGCAGTTCTCCACGGTGACGACGGCCCCCGCCACAGCGATCACGGCGAGCGATGTCGACGCGCTGGGAGTGGTCACGTCGCAAAAGATACGCTCGCAGCACTGGCAATGCACGCCCACGCAGTCTGAAGTGGCGCTGCAGGCAGGACGAGAGCAGGGCTGACCTGCGGGATTTTGGGCGTCACACACTTGTCCAAATTAAGACCCGGTGTCCGGGTGGCAGAGATGGATCTCCAAAGGTCGAGCTCAAGCGCGATCTTGGTCTCTGACCCACCTGTGTGTTGAAGCCATTTCTCCTCATGATCGAAGCCGCAGCCCTGGCGGCAAATAGAAAACATGGGGACCGTGGAACAGCTTTCAAGAACCTATGGATTAGATAGCAGAAAAAAGCGGAGTTTTGAAAACTCTTGCAAAAGTTATAGCGTCCAGTTACGAGTGTTCCATTGGGTAACTGATAGAGTGCCGGTTCGTCCTCCTTGGGCAAGAGGATCATCTTGGAGTCTTCGTCATACGCTGATGGGAGATCATACTTGGACCTGGAGAGAAAACTTCAATCTTTGGTGTAGCTTTCTTAACTTCTGATTACCGGTGCTGATAATATCCGTGCTGGTCAACGTTCCTGTGCCGGGGCACCCCGTACGACGAGAGGCAGGCGGCCACGGTCCTGCAGAAGTGGAGGAGGATGAGAGGGTCGCCTTTTATCGACGTCAGCAGCATTACTTTGCACCCTGGACATTTGCAGAGGTTCACGCTTAGCACGAAACAGTGACTAAGGGTAGAGAACGTTTTTTCCTGGGCGGACGTTGCAGTTCCTTGATGCGAACAATGAAAAGTGTCGAGTTTCGTGCACTGCGGCTACTATGATATGGCAGGAGACGCACACAGGCAAGCAAAGCATGCGCATACGATAGCGTTCACATTGGAAGGGACTCATGAGTAACGTGAGTGCATGACGATTCGCAGGGGGAATGGGAAATGTAGGTTTGGTGATGACAAGCAAGAAATGTTCCGACTGTTGGACTGCTCTTCATGTGGTATTCAGAACTAGAGTGGTATCCAACATGCCGAAGAAGAACGTGAAGATACCAAGGTTTGAGCCTAAATGACATGATTTTTGTTTAGTAAACTTGCAAAATTCTGTTGCTGGATTCTTCGGAAGCCCTGGGACTCCTGCTCGCACCATATTCTTTGCTGGCGGAAGAGGATTCCTTTTGAATCAGACCCGTCCTCTCGGAAAAGTGACTGGATCTGATCAGTGACGAATATCCATGACGATAGTGTGCTTTGTGTTTAAAGGGATGTCAGCCTAATGGTCAGAGCAGGCCTTGTGGGTGGTAGGCAAGTGGCTACGAGTGCATTGGATTGACGGTGAAGATTAATGCGAGATCTCCAGAACCTTAGCACAAAATCTCGAGATGTTTTAGGTCAAGATTTGGACATTCCTCGAAGACCTGACAGCAGCAGGGACCCAAGATGAGGCAAGTGCTCACTCATTGAGTAACAATTTGGACTGGCTGAAGTCAAAGTTAGTCAGCTGCTCGTCCTTTGACAAGCAGACGTGCTGTGGCCAACCTTGAATTGGTTAATGGTTCCATGGAATTGCACAACGTGAGGGACATGACTGTAAACCCCCGAACATCAAAGAATGCACAATGGTAGCTGAGTCAGTATCATATGAGCAAACAGAAGAGCGAATCAGGGCGATAGAAGGAAATTTTATGAAAAGTGCCAAGGAATGTAAGGAGAAAATTTGGTGCGGTCATTTCGAAGACATTGGGAAATTGCACAACCCATTATTTTACAATATTCCACGGACCTGCTGAGAGTATTTTCACGTGAACCTGCCAGATAACAAGACAAATTTCGAGCCTTAAAAGGTCACAAAAGCTGCATGCCTGAGCCTGACCTCACTGTATGATGTGACCACTTTCGTCATGTGGACTCGGCTGGCTCGAGCTCGGTCTTTCTTTTTTGACGAGAAGAATTCGGACAAAGCGTTTCAAGGCCGAATATCGAGCCTGACCGAGTTAGCGTCCACGACAAAGTCGACAGAAAACTCTCCTGTCCTGCTTCATCGACACCTTCGCGGCGAACCTCGAGCATAAGCACTTTTGGATAACCCGCTGAAGTGCATTGTACTGATCACCGTTGGTCACCTTGAGGCAGAATCCCTTGAAATACTTGAATGCTCGTTCCAGCTCACATCCATGATGTGGGCCTCTTTCAGCTTCAGATTCTTCAGCACCCTGTTCATGACTTCACTTTTATGCACTGTAAAAGCTCCCCAGTCAAGCGGCCCTTTACACCAAAGCGATTCATCTTGAGGGTGTTGAGCAGGTGGCTACGTATGAAGTCGTTCATCCAGGTTGGATTGCTAGATGACTCTTGACACAGGGTGCTTTTGCTCTCGCGAGACACAGCATCTACCAGCCAGAGTAAGCTGTGTGACTCACCGTGAACTGCATCGCCGACGGCGACAACCATGGCCTCCTTGCCACTCCTGTCGTCGATGCAGCGACTGCCCAGGCAGTCGAACTACACTGCTTCCATCTCCCTGAAGTTGGTGCCATTAAGAAATCTGCGGTTCTCATCCAGCCTGTCCTTGTCAGTCGTACTCGCACGTCATCTGCACCCGTTCAGCAATCTGCGAGTCACGATCAGAGAACAGGATGTCCTCCGCCGCCGGGCTGAGCTTCCTCCCCACGCCCCATCGAGGCATCTCAGTGTTTTTCATGTCGCTTATGCAAGACTTTGCTGTCCTGGGCCAGGATGTGACGCAAGCTCACGATGATGGGACAATCATTACTCGAGCTGTCAGGTCAGAATTTCACGGCTCAGTTTGAGACAAAGAGCTTTTTGTGCGTAGAATGTGTGTGCTTCACTCAGGCTTTCTCGAGCAACGAGAGAGAAAGTATTTGAAAGTCAGTGCTGCGCATGCAAATTCTGATCTTTCGCTCTGCTTATCACAGTCATCATCTCACGCCGCATGTTTTGTACGGGGGAAAGTTGGACTGGCGTCAGCAACTGATATTTTAAGGAGGGGAACCCTTTTTTTACGTCTTTTTCACTCAGTTTTGCTCCTCTCTTCGTTACATTTCGTTGAAAATCGACGAGACATGAGAGAAATTTGGCCTCAATGCTGCATCAATTTCTATCCCTGACCGCGACGAGAAAGCTCTCGGACAATGCCGCCAACGTAAGGGTGACCTTACTCATCCAGACAACACTTCTCCAGTTGGCATTGACTTCAGCTATGTCACTGAGACGGCGAGTAGTGCTTGACACAGATGTCCAAAGCCATTGGAGACACTGCTGCAGTCCTCCCGCCGTCCACCTTCCCCTGGCCGCAGTTGGAGCAGAAGCAGCCTTTATAGGTGTCGGTGTCGGCGGATGTGACGCTGCCTGATTGCCACCAGCTCAAGTCACTTCAGGCTACAGGGTATCCCAGATAAATCCGTGCAAAGCACTGTACCTCTCAAAAAAAGAACTTCCTAAGAAACCGGAGTTGATGACAGATTAGATTCGCTGAAGCTATGTTTTCTTTGTATCTTTCACGTTAACTTTGATCTGGATAACATCAGGTTTAGGCGTCAGAACGCTGAAGTTTCTCCGGTGTTATCTGCGATGTCCTCGCCAGCAATTGCAATGCAGCGTAGCAATTTTGCGTCCCCCCCCCCCCCAAAAAAAAAGCATCCTACCTGAGAAAGACACTGACTGCTCTGTCAAGGGACTCATTGGTCATCTCCTCAACTGTCTCGAGAGTAGACATATCGTCATTGACAGACAAAGTGAAATAAGTTGAGACCTTGGAAAGACCTGAGCATCGCCTGTGTCTGGGCGAAGCGCTCAAGCCCGGACTTGGGGTTTTCTGCCAAGACAACTTAAGTAGCGATTGCTCAACTGTCGCGCGACGCGTGAGTAACCCAAAGACAGCCTGGGCCAAAGACGGCCACTTTTTCCGCGGAGAATTTTTCAGATAAGCAGCGAGATTGACGCCATTACAGCACTGATCCTAGGGCGATTCAGCTGCTTTCTTTTTCACACCATACAAAAACTTTCAGTGGTGCGTAACAAAGGCCAGAAAGGTTTTTTAAGAGGGGGACAGAGCGGCTTGTGTTGTGGCCTCCCGCTTTTTGCCCTGCATTTATTAAGCGAAACGACTTGATTCTCATCACCTTGCCGACCTGGCCACATTTATCATGTCCCATCGCACTCAGAGCGACACTCTTAAGCTGCAGAAGCTGATCGCAGTGCTCAAGGACCGTCACAGTGATCTAGGACATTCGCTGGAAAACGCAGCCTCGGATCTCCTCGCAGACGTCAAGCCGCGTTCCGCCGTAAAGGCGGCAGCCGCTGTCGAGGCGACGACCGCCACCGCAGTCGTCACTCGGCATGAGTTGCCGCACAGAGCGATGTCGTCGCCGTCTTCAGTCCCTGGTGACGGCCCGCGCCGTGGCTCTGGCTCGGGGTCTGAAGCTGGCACTGGCACTGACGCCGCCGCTGCCGCGGCACTTGCCGTTGCCGCCACTGCTACAGCGACTGCGGCCGCCACGCCCATCGCCCGCTCTGCTTCAAAGAGAAGTCCTCCGTCTGCACCTCCTCCTCCAGTGCCCATAGACCAGACTTGGGTAAGTAAACGCCAGTTGACCGCCCCGACTGGAGGAATTTGGGGTTAGTCATTCAAATATGAATGAGAGGACAAAAATGGCGAGAAATCCACAATTGTACTTAGAAAAATGCGACTTTGTTGCATGCGTCGTCTTATTTATTCTATTGTCTTCAGTCTGCGGTAGACGACGAAGCCGATGGTGTCGGGGTTGAGCGGCGACGCAAAAGGGGCACGGCTGAAATGGCAGATGGGAAGCGGCGAGTACACTTCTTCGATCAGGAGGAGACGACGACGACGACGACGACGACGACGTTGGCTGCAGCAGCTCTGACCGTGAAGGTGGAGGCGTCTGATCGACCACCGCTGGCGGCCGGTCCCGCGGCCGGTGGAATCGGAGAACTCGTGAGAAAGAGTTCGGAAGTCTTGAAGTCTCTGACAATGAACATGGTGCAAAGTGAGTACCGGCCTCATGGGCCCAGCCATGTGTGCAAGGTGGTTAAAAAGGTTCGCAACTCCTACGCTGTTCTCCAGAATGAGTGCCAAATGTCCCTTGTCAACTATGCACTGTCGATTGTTGCTGAGCTTCAGTTCTGGACCGCAAGAGAGGGTGACCTTGAACGAATGCGTCGTCACCATTGGGACCGAAGAATTAAGAATTACCGAGGTCCATTTATTCTTAGTTTTTCCCGCTGTTTCTTTCTCAATTTTTGAAGCACCGAAATGAAAGGCTCGCCTTTCAAATGATTCGTTGACATATATTCTTGCCAATGACATATTGGGTTGCCCGAATGCTTGATTACTCAGAGAAGCAACTATGGTTCAAGATCAGTTCATGGAGGTTCTTCTGGAGCTGCTCTCTGGTGAAAGAAACTCGTCTCTCCCCGTTGGCTGGACTGGGGCAAGGCAGTGAATGTTAAACTTCTGGAGCTCGGGGTTCATCTTGATGGTGTTGATGCTCTAGCTGATAATTTATCCCCACTCCCACCCCAAGGAAGTGGAAGTCATGCTGGAAGTACATTTTGAGAAAACCAGCGTCACTTCCGCTGTTGGTGACTATTTTTTTATTCTTGGAGCTATCACTTTGTTGTCATTTTGGTCACCACCAAACGCCCCAGTGTCCGTACAATCACGCAACTCTTTTCGTTCACAACTAATGCGTGATTCTCTTCTACTATACGCTGTAGGGGAGCTGGAAAAGCCTACTGAGCTTTGTACAGCTGTTGAAACTGAGGTATTCTTCAACGTTGGCAGCGATGAAGAGGACGGCGACGAGGAGACCGACGACGAGGAGACCGACGAGGACGACAGAAAGTTGGAGGATCTGCCTACTCAGATCCTGTATGACGTGAATGATCCTCCGGACCCCGTGGAAGTGGCCAAGCTGCCGAAGCCAGAGAGGAAACGAGAGACTCTGGCCACAAAGTGGAGGAAGGAAAGAGAAAGAATGAGAAACGAAGGAACTTTGGGATGAGCAAATTTGTGTTTTTGATTTCGCACTAAGTAAAATATCGTGGTTATCATTTTTTTTTAGCCTCATTGACTCACAACCGTCATCGGTCAGCACATTGTGCACACTTGTGTCGGATCCTTTTTAGTTTTCTTCCTCTCTGTGCAATGTATGCATACACATCATTATGTACATATGTACGTATAGTAGATGATAACTATTTTTAGCACCGTGTGATTTCTACGTGATGCATCCATTAAACAAACGACCCACAGGAATTAAGTCTTTGAGCCTTCCTATGAGCCAACTCAGCCCTCCACATCCTGTTCTTGTAGTAGCTGGTGAAGCTATTTACGATGATGGGGATAGGCAAGGTGAGAATAAAAATGCCCACCAAGGCGCAAATGCCTCCCACGAACTTGCCCATGATAGTTTTCGGCCTCCTGTGCGTTTGCCCCACTGTGGTCAGTGTCATGATGCCCCACCAAAAGCTGTCCAAGAAAGTCCATGCGTTATTGCTGGGGTGACTGTCCCGCTCGGCGTAGTAGACCAAGCTGGCAAAGGTGAGCACGCAGACTCCCACCAAGAGCATGAGTAGTCCCAGCTCTTTGTAGGCCTGGTTTAGCGTGTGAAGCAGCGACTGAAGGCCTGCAAAATGGCGGACAAGCTTGAACACTCTGATGAATCTCAGGACACGAATCAGTCTGGTCAGCTTGAGCTGCTTGCTTGCTTTTCCAATGAGGTCCACGTCTTCCACGCTCTCCAGGAAGAGGTTGAAGTAGAATGGTAGGATAGCTATGAGGTCGATGAGGTTCATAGGGTTCTTGAAGAAGACCCACTTTCGGGGACTGCATGCAAACCTGACCGTGTACTCGAGAGTGAAAAAGACCATGGCCAAGATGTCAAGGATGTGCACTGTAGCGGTGGCAACGTTCTCGTAGGGGTACCAATTGTCGTCCTCTTCTTGAAACATGGGAAACGTTTGCAGGATGTAAATCAGCGTGGAAAGGACAGTCGTTCCTAAGGAGATGCAGCTGAACACCTGCAAGGATCCCGTGATGTAGTACATGTGCAGAACTGAGCAAAAACTCGATTTTGGTTGACCACTGAGCAATATAACCAGGTCGGACTTTGTCAAGATGTATTTATCCCAGCGTGACGAGGATCCTAATGACAATCTAGAACCGTGCACTTCTCTGACTGAAGTAAAAGAACCGGCACGGTGATGGCTGACCTCATGTACTCCTTGTTGCTGTGTACATCCAATATCGGTGATTCTGGCGTGAGTTTTTACTGTTTCGAACTTGAAATTCTTGATTGAAAGTTTACAATTAAAAAAACCCAACTAATCAGCATGTTATTGCCGAGAAGTGGACGCCGGACCATGAACCGAGTTTTTGCCTAGCACTGTACCTATGCCGTACATGACTCTGTGCGACCTTACCCTAGCTCGTCTGGACTCCTCTGGGTACTCTGTAATCGACCACAGTATCTTTCTCACGTTGCCCAAGGTGGTCTCCGGAAACTTCTCGAACCTCTTCCTCATCTCTGCTTCCTTGTCCTCTTTGAACTCAGCCTCAAACTCTTTACAGCACGCCTCGATCTCCGGGAAATACTTAAGCGCGCAACAAGGCTCGAGAAAGATCTCTTCAATGCCCCAGAAGGCCAAGTCATCACGAAAGACGATGGCGCACGTCTCCGCTCTCATATGGAGGCTGCCAGTGCGGTAAAAGTCAAGGATGCAGTTAAAGTTGGACCAGTTCCTGTTGAAGAAGTACTCGGGGATGGTTTTCGGGAGGAAACTGTCGCAAAGTTCCAGCACTTGATCCTCTGAAGTGGCACGGACCAGCCTCGACAGCCTCGTGCGAGGATATCGCGCAAAGCAGCTCTTTGGATGGAACTCTCAATCAGGACCTGAGCCCAGTCTTAAGCTAACTCAAACTAATGCCTACTGGATAGTACGTGCAAAAGAAGGACAGTTGTGAAAGTGGTGCGATCTTAAGTCTCTGGTGAGAATTCCAGCCTTGGCGACGCGAAACTTCATGCCCCCCACGTTGAGGTCGACCTGCGAGTGGCTGGAGATGAGCAGCGAAGTCTTGGCGTCGGTGTGACAGCGGCCAAGCTGCTGGAGCATCGAGTACTTGGACGGAGACAGGAATATCGACCTCCTCACCATGGTGCTCGCTCCCCGGTCCACAGATTAGAACTGACTGAACAAGCGAAAAGACACCAGGAGCGGAGTTCCTCACAAGACAGAATGGCGAGGAGAACGATTCTTCAGACCGAGCTAGGCAGGTGCTCCTTGCTCAACACAGCCTGGGCCTGCTTTCACCTTGTTTCGGGCTGCTTGCGGTGGCTCCAACCGCCCGTCGATAGCCTAGAGGTCAGCTTGAGCACAAGTTGGACAAGATTTCTGCCAGTTCAATCCTAGCATTTCTGCCTTGTCATAGTGTGGAATTCAGTCTTCTGAGTCCAAGTTGGAATCTTTCTGCCTTTGGATCTCGATTCCTTGAGCGAGAGAGAAATCTTGTGAAAAAAAGAAAGTCGTCTCTCACGTATCATCAATGCATAATTGGAGTGACCGCTATTGATCGATTTTTGAATTGGCGTGATTCACAGCAAATGATCGTGCGTTACACATCAGTGCTGCACTGTACAGGACACACTGTAAGTACAATGTCTACGAACGTACACCCAAGTACAGGAGGTAGGCATGAATGATTAACACCAAAGTCGAAAGTTCGAGAAAGAAAGACTTTTCAAAAATAGCTTCAATCATTTGGGCTCGCATTATGCTTGGCAAACTTCTCGGCCCTTCGGTGAGCGACTTCGTTGCGCCAGAGGCGGTTTTTGTAGTAGCTGGCGAAGCTGTTGACAACGATTGGGATTGGTAGAGTCAAGATAAAGATGCCCATGAGCGCGCACATTCCGCCAACCACTTTTCCCAGAAAAGTTTGGGGGTTTTTGTGGTCATAGCCCACCGTGGTGAGGGTCATGATGCCCCACCAGAAGCTGTCGAGGAAGGTCCAGCCTCCTTTTCCATCCATGTCCTTCTCGGCGAAGTAGACCAAACTGGCAAATGTCAATACGGCCACTCCGACCAGGAGCATGAGCAGGCCTAGTTCCTTGTAGGCCTGCTTCAAAGTGTAGATAAGTGATTGGAGGCCTGCGAAGTGTCTGACCAGCTTAAAGATGCGCATGATTCGGAGGACCCTGACGAGCCTGACGAGCTTGCCAGCTTTGCCGATAATTTGCATGTCTTCCATGCTGTCTAGTGCTAGGGTGAGGTAGAAGGGGATGATGGCGAGCATATCGATCATATTCATCGGATCTTTGAAGAAGATCCACTTCCTGGGTGCGCAGATGAAGCGGACGACGTACTCCACTGAGAAGAAGCCGATGGCGAGATGGTCGGTAATGACCAGAACTCGCACCACCCATGGGTATGGAGAATCGGGGACCTCTTGAAATTCTGGAAACGTTTGTATGATGAAGGTGAGGGTTGAGATGATTACAACGCCCAAGGATAAGAAGCCGAAGATCTAAAAAACGTAACGGGCAATATTAAATGCTGCGTACATAATGTGTGTACTCATCAGATTCATACACGATCACTCTTTAGTTTCATTGACTGGCCTTTAGGAATCAGTGAATAAAATCTGGTCATCCAGTTCAATCACCACAGAATCATTTCATGCGCCGTGAGTAAGAAATGTATCAATAATTTTGATCAGGTGATTGAACTGTAACTACAACATGAGCAAGCTCGTTTCACCACACCTGAGCTGCTAGCGACGACTCCGGGTACTCGGAGATGGTCCACAGGGTCCCTCTGACTCTGCCCCACCAGGAATCGCCGAAATTCTCATGGGTCTTCCTGTCCGCCTCCCTCTGCTTGGCCAGGAGATCTCCCTTGATCTCCTTCTGACATACCTCGATCTCTGGGTAGTACTTGAGGGCACAGCAGGGATCCAGGAAGAGCTCGTCAATGCCCCAGAATGCCAGATCGTTTTTGAAGACTAGCGCGCAGGTCTCGGTGTTCAAGTGCAAGCTGCCGGTGCTACAAGACCAACAAGGGAGGTTTCAAAAGACTGTTGCCCCCTTTTACTATGCGTGCCAGTTTGATATGCAAGTACGAAAATTGGCAATTTGGCCACCCACATAGAGTTGGGACGTGAGACTTTCTGTGTGATGGACATTGGGCAAGAGTCACAAGGACATCACGACAGTGAAGGCATAGGTAGACAATCATATTTTAACAAAAACAGGGAAAAGGATTGCACAAGCGAGCCGTTGTGTTATGCAAGAGAGTGACAAACGTATTTTTGATGGTAAACATGGCCTCCACGATGAGCTGGGATCTTTTCCAGACGGATATCCTTACACTGTGCAAGATCTCCCCAAGTGTGAACTGTAGCAGCTGCTGCCCCCATAGCTGCCCATAAATCGTTGCAGGAGTTATATTGTTTATTGCCCCTGTAGATCTCTCTGAATAGCATAATTGGAGGCATAATTGCTGCCAACACTTTTGTTTTTGTTTCATTTCTGGCTTTTGGGTTATTTGTACCTCAGTAGGACACTCCAGTATTCTCCATGAGATTTAGGGGCAATGCCCCCTTAAACCCTTTTTAGCTAAAAAGGCCTTTGTGAGATGACTAGCATGGGAAGGAGCATTGTCCAGGACAATTTGTCCTGCAAAGTCATGAGCTTGCGCTGTCATGCACGGGACTGTGAATGAAATCATGGCAATAAGGCCTCAGACAGTAGCATGGTACAAGTAGAATCAACGTAGAAAACAAGAAAAACACCATTCCTACCCTCTTGCATATCACAACGGCTCACTTGTGCAAGCCTTTTTTCTGGTTTTGTTGAAATACAAGTATATGATTGTCTGCCTATACCTTGACTGTCATGATGTCTGAGTGAGTCTGACCCAAAGTCCATCACAAAGAAAGTCACACTTCCCAACTCAACGTGGGTGGCCAGAAATTGCCAATTTTCGTACTTGCATATCAAAGTGATATCGCAGTGTCTTTACCGATAGAAGTCAAGTATAGAGTTGAAGGTCCCCCAGCTGCGATTGAAAAAGAATTCCGGGACCTCTCCGGGCGCGTATCCGTCGCACAGGCGCAGGATCTCCCGCTCGTCCTCGCACCTCACCAACTTGGTGAGCCTCGACTGTGGAAGGGCCTTGAAACTGAATAAGCAGAGACAACGTTTAAGGCGTGCGGGGCTCGCCAGGTGTCGACAGAGTAACCGAACTGATCCGGACCAAGTTTAGAGCAATGCGACTCACAGACCATTTTTCTGAACAGCACTGATATTAAGAGCAGTACTGGGATGGTTTTTAACGTGTCTTCGACGACATAAAACTCATCTTTCACTAATGCTTTTCAAGGTAGCGGCTTCAACGATCGAAAACACTATGATCCAAAAGTTCCGTGTGTCGTGCCATCACTGATACTCCGATTTCCTGAAATTTCATTTCTCCGATTTTTTTTCCAGCTTTCGTCAGAATAAGAAACTCCACCTCAGCCCCCAAAGTTATGTGAAGAAGCATGCATACCTGTTGACACAAGCCCTGAACTGTTGGCCGCCCACGTTGAAGACGACCTTTCTGGGCTGAGTGAGAGAGACGTCCTCTTCCACGTTCTCGCTGCCGATGGCCAGGGAGGTCATGTCCACGGGAGAATGACGATGATAAATAAACTCTCTCATCATACTTGATGTTTTCCTCTCTCCCTGTTGTGAGAGAATGCGAGAAAGACCTTCTTTGTCTGCTGCTCTTCCGGAGGAAGCAGAGAAAGAGAGAGCACTTATATTATTCGCACGTAGCGATGTAAGAGAGCCTGAATTTGTTATGAACTAAACGTTACCATATATTCTGTCAGCGCCAACAAGGCCAAGTCCACGAGCAAAGCATGGTCGACCGACAGTTGTTGAAGTTTGGACTAGCCGACCATGGACACATCCTGGCAGTGTTGACAGCAGAATCTATTTATGCTGTTTATTCGTCGTGTTAGCTTTGTTTTTTTTTTACCATATTTCACTCGATCTTAAAGGTTGAAAAGCTGCGCGTGCACGAACCTCTGACCACGTTAAAGTCCAACCTTTTCCTTCTTAAACATTTAAAGTTAGCCTTTAGTGTAGGAGAAATTGCATCTCCGGTGCAGTAATGTCAAGAAAAAGTTAATACCTGTTACTCATATCTGTGCAGTCCGTTGTCGCTACATGTGCAGAGTGTCCATTCACGCACATCACTCAGGAATGGTGAACGGAGAAATACGTGATTCACCTAAAAATCTGGCCTCCTCTCAGACCGCATGAATTTCAGACGAGAGGCTTCATCGACCGGGTTGAACTGGAATTTTCTCCGGAGTGAAGGGGTTAACTGCACTATTTGAGGTTCACATCACTTTCTACACACCGGATTTTTTTCTGATGTATCACTTATTTTTCCGCTCCTCACTCGTGACCTTTAAGAAAAGTCTGTTAAGACATCTGCTTTCCAGCGAACACAAGCAATGTATGTTCTTGGCATTCTGTTTACTACGCGGACTTGGACGGAACTGGTGTTATCTATCTCATTCTAGAACCAAACTCGCAGTAGCGGAGTGAGGTTTCTAGTCAATTTTGTACGGCTCATATGTTCACGACCTTTTTTTCGTTGTTGTGGGAAGGTGGGGGCTACTTTCTGTACAGCGAAGAGCAGGACCGAACCATTGCTCTGGCTTGAGCAGTCCACGCAGAAAAACACCAGCTCAAGTCATCACGAATCTGAGGCACGAGATGCACGCTTCTCAGCAGCCAAATTTCCCTTGAACCTCGTCCATGGTCAAGGCTGATCGAAAATTTCCTATAAATGAAATCCTCATAAATGTTGGCCTTGACCTTGGCCGCTAACGACTACGGCGGCGAAGCGGAACATGCCAAAAAGGGTACAAGTTTGTCCTTACACACATGCCGCAATAATGACTTCCCATGATCATGACAGTTACCCGACCAGGACTCTTCCAAGGGCAAGAAATTCAGGCCAGAAAGCGTCATGTGGTGCGTGCTCGTGTATAACTGATCATCAGCAGAAAAACGTTATACAAGGTACAGGGTATCTTAGACAAAGCTGGACAAAGATCATGACTAAGCTGTTAAGAGATTTGTGTCTAGGTTTATTTCTCCATAATTTAAAGATGTATAGACAACCTTCCAAGTGTCATCAATTTCATTACTGTACAATGTTTGATGCAGTGCTGAGAACATCCGAATTCATTAAGGATACCCTGTAGCTTAGAATGTTGTTGTACAGAGATGGGCGAAAAATCTCTCTCGGGACATTTTAAACGGCAGATATTTTTTTACTCACACTGTAGCTGACGCCAAAAATACAAGTAGACTAGAAGAACTTTTTTAGCCACCTTTTATTGTGGGATAAATAGGTTATGAGGGTTATCACAGGGATGACGTGAAGTCAATAACTGCCTCTTTTAGCTGTACTGGGGAGCGGGCTTGGGATAGGCGGGGGCTGGGCGGGGCTTGTAGGCGGGGGCAGGTTGAGGGGGTTTGTAGCCATATCCCTCCTTGGGCTCGGGCGGGTACACGGCTTCGCCCTCGTACCTCACGTCTGCGACGAAACCGTCATCGTGGTTGGCGGTGTAGGTCACGATCTGGACGCGCCCGTCGGGCAGGTTGACCCTGTACTCGCCATTGAGGTTGCCGTAGGCATCTTGCTGCTCCTTCTTGTCGTAGTCAGCACCGGTATACTCGTCCCTTACGCCATACTCGTAGGCAAAGGGCTGTGGGGGCAGCTTCTCCTCCTTGTAGGGAGTGGGCTTGTACGGTGCAGGTCGGTAGGCGGGTGCGGGAGGTCTGTAGGGCTCGGGGGCCTTGTAGGGGTCGGGGTTGCTGGCCAAGGTGAGAGCCACCAGCGCAGAGAAGATCAAGACCTTTAAGAGATTCCGTCAGATGAGTGAGGCATGCGACGTACGACATTGTGCAAAACTACCTTACATTGTTCTCGAAGCAACCTTCATTCCAAGAGTTTGTTTCGTGTCAGCTCACTTCTGCCTCCGTCATTTGATAAATTAAAAGCCAGTCATTTCAAGAAATGTTTACGTAAAACTTTAGTTTCACTCCTACTTTCTGCTCTGTTTTGTTCCCTCCCACGAAGTTGGGAGTTGAGTTGTAAGTGCACAACTGACTGATCTTACCTTGATCATTTTTTGTTCTCCCACCTCCCAGATTCGTTCACTAACTGACGCTTTGATGCCGCGTGCTCAGCGCTTATAAAGGCACATCTCCATTTCCGCATTTCTCCTCCTTGGCCATGACGCCGACGCCGCCACTGCAGTGACGCATTTTGCGCGTCACCGTTTCCTTGCAGGGAAGAAACCGACCGCGCCCTAACAACTCTTCTGTTGCGCGATCAGACAGAGGGAGCAGGGGGAGGCGGACGCGAGCAAAATGAATGGCAGCCACTAGTGGGCCTTCAGCGGCCTCTGCAACGACGTCACGATGGAGTAAAGCCAGTGGTTGCCAAGTGCCACACGTCTAAGAGCAGCTGTGAAATCGACGAGATCCAACACTTCGAGGACCTGAGGACCGCCAATGACAGCGACCCCGCCCGAGGGCAGAGCAGAGACAGACAGAGCTGCCACTTTGCCCTATCGTGACATCTTGACGCATTTCCAAGGAGGAAGTGAAACAATCGCTTACTTAACAAAGCTTCGCGCATCGGAAGTGCACAGCGAAGCAAGCAAAGGAAGTCGTTTTTTTTGTTCGTTCTTCTCTTCCGTGATAGTGGTTATTTCACGGGGGGTCACGACAACATCAACATGCAAAGACTCTCTGAGGACGGCAAAGACATGAGCCAGCGGCCGGTCAGGACCGACCGAACATGCAACTTTGTGCAGCCCCAAATTGCATGGTTGCGAACTCTATCTGCTAGTGCTGCAATTCGCTTCAGCCCTTGACTTTTCAGGCTGTTCTCACATTAGAATTTTATGAATGTGTCATAACTTTCAGCGCTGCTACTTTAGGCCACGATGATCTTTTCTTAGCGACTGTCGGACAAAACGGCTTCGAGACTATCTCAACAGTCTTTGGACGTCATATCCTACAACATGCGTAAATAAGTCTTGAGGAACTGGCAATGAATGTATCGATAAATACTTCTATTCTCATAGAATATATAGTATGACACCGGAGAGATTAAGGGCACCCTAAGAATGCATATTTGGCTCTTGCCGCATCACGAATAGGGCTTGGGATTGTATCCGCTTGGTTTGGCCGGTGGATACGCGGCGATGCCTTCGTACTTGACGTCCGCGATGTAGCCGTTGTCGTGGTCCGCGTGATAGGTGACGATCTGGGTGCGCCCGTCCGGCAGAGCCACTCTGTACTCGCCAGTCACCACCCCGTACTCGTCCTGGGACTCCTTCTTGTCGAAGTTGGTGCCCGCGTACTCATCTTGGACCCCGTAGGCGTAGGAGAAAGGCCTGGGCGGGATCTTGTACGGGTCGTGAGGACCCGCAGGAATGCCGAGGGACGTGTGGACCAGGCCCACTAAGAGCAACATGTAGGGCTACGAGAGAGAGAGAGAGAAATGCTGTCATGATTTCTCCATTGTGCAGACGCAAGTGTTACGCCACGAGATTACAGTTAAATTACTGACTTTGTTGTGTAGTCCAGCAGCTGTGAAATCTTCTTAAACCTAACAAACTACGTGGGTTGCAAATCTGGTGAATTGACGATCACGAGGAAGTCGGTCTTTTGAGACAGAATCAAAACAGAGGGCGTTGTTTTCTTCGCTGGTGTCCTTTTTTTCTCTCTTTCACGGACAATCATTATTAATCTTAATCTATGTCTGTGATAGTAACTAAAAGAGAAGGCGTAGGAATTTTTTTTGGCGCGTGTGCGCATTACAGAGGCTGCGTCACTACCGACAAGGACGCAGTTTAATACGTGAGGCGACCCTGAGTGGATTCACGGCCACCTCTGCTGCCGCTGCTGCTGCTGCTGCGTACGCACAATTGCGTACAGAGAAGAAGGAAGGGAAAAGAAACGAGGGCGGCGAATAAGGCACACCTCAACTTTGCCTTCTCTTTATTGGCACAGACAAAAATGATCGGAATCGCCTTTGACCTTCGGACGTGCGGAAAGAAACTGACGCAGATCCTCTGCGAGGCTTAAAGTGAAACGTCTCTACTGCTGCACGTACAGGAAGAATGACTTTTTTGTACTGCAAAACAAGCGTCCATTGTCTCAGAATATCAACCTATCTGCACAAGGCTAAACTCAGGAGGGAGACGCCAAACTTACCCATACTCGTGTATATCGTTTTGACGGTTACAGCCGGGAAAAAGTGTTTAGAGTTGAGTAGAAGTCGCCAATCAGGGTGTGTTTTTTTTGCTCACACTGTACACCTGACTTGAATGGCTTTGCGAAGCCCCAGCCAAACTGCCTCGACCTATACAGTGCCTTAGAAAATGCACTCGTACCCCTTCAAATCATTCTATGGTCACTGTACGGGATCGATTGAGGAGATCTGACACCAATGCTGACGGCGGGAAACTCCAGCACACGCGACTGGGACAGGGTGAGGAGGATCTCTAGCTTCAACTTGAGTCTCACTCACCTTGGCGATCATGGTGGTCTGGTCAGAGTTGTGGATCTCTCACTCTTGGCCGAGCACCGAACGCTACTAAAGTGGAGCTGGCAAGATGTTCCTCAAATTTATATCTTGCTGCTGTTGCTGTTTCTGCGTCACCGAAGCGGACGTGCAATTCCCTCCAATAACCTGGTCTTTTTCGCACATGAGTGGACACACACATGTGCATGCACACGCGCACTCACGCGCACGCATGCATAGGTTGATAAATGCCAACTTCATCGCCGGTGATGCAGCAACAAAGCTGGAAACTTTCCGCCAGCTGAAAGTAGTACATACAACGTACGCATCATAGAGGAAAGGTGACGCTGCTTCAATCACTCCTGCACTTTCAGACTGCCGAGATGTAGCTTTTCCTCGTCCAGGGAGGTGCAAACTCATAGATCCTTCTCAGACACGTCATTGACAACTATCAAGCCATCTTGGGAAGTTGACAAGCCACAAAGAAATTTGGTTCCTTGGCCAGGTGAAAAAAAAGAGTCATTTATTCTCGTGCAAGGTAAAACCTTGTGTCAGTTCTGGCGGGTGTGAAACAATTAAATTCATACAACAAAGTCGTCTGACTTCCTCATCTTTTGTGCTCTGGTGTGCAAAAGACCAAAAAATGGACCTACTGCGCGCTTCTGTTCTTGAAAACAAGGAATCAAGAGAGCTCAGGACTATCAGATGAAAATTTATACACGCGTACCGTGTGAGTCAAACTAAAGCCACTCTCATCGATTCGGACAAAGTTGAGAGTGCGTTAAACTCGCAAACCCTGTAAAGCATTAAAATTGACGACATTGGAAAGGTTGCCAACATCTCCATCAACTCCTCCTCGACGACGAGATACAACGCCATGAACTTCGTGCGGACGGACCAAGGAGACCCTAACGTGTACGCAGACAAGCTTGGTCGCATCCACACATAAAGCTGCTGAGACAACTGACTGCGGGACGGTGCGAAACTTCCGCGCTATTTTTTGCCATCGATTTATGGAATTACAGAGGCATCATTCCTCAGGCACCAAATCAGGTGTGACGACGGCCTTCGCAAAAAAAACACCTTTTTTGCACAGACAATATTTAGCAACGACGCCCTTTAGTTGAAGGAGGAAGAGAGGAAAACCTACATCGATAACTCTTCCGCAGAGAGAATATTTTTTGGTCTGTTCCTCCAAGCTTTTATTGTATGATAACTCTGCCTTTGTTCATTATTCGCACGTTCCCTGGGCTTCCACCTTTACCTCAGGAGAGGCTGAAAGAAATGCCAATCCAACATCCTTCCAGAAATAACTTTGTCAATACAGTAGAAGCCGCTTATTAGAACATCGGATATAAGAAGCATCCGCATAAAGGAACAGAATGCCTCGGGAACTGAATCAAAATGCACTTTATGTAGTGAATTTCACTGCTTTTTGGAACACTCAAAGAATGTTGTTCATCCAAAATTGCATAACAACAGCAGAAGCCCGAATAATTTTGAGAAACTCAAAATCCAACCATGAATTAGACGAGTTTGGACAAAAGAATTGAAGGCAAACACATCAACACCCTGCACTCTCAGGGGATAACGACTCGATGAGTGAAACTTTATGAGCCTCATCTCAAGGCTCACAATGACATTGCTATGCTTCTTACGTGGTTACTTCTCATGAACAAGGTCAACCCGAGAACAGATGGTGTTCTTACAAGCGGCTGCTACTGTAGTCAGCGTGATTGGATTATCCATCGGGAAGGTTGGACCCGACTGCCACAGCTGAAGTGATTCACCTAAAAATTCGGCTGATCAACTGCACATGTTGCGGCTTCCCTGAGTTTCTACGGCGACTTCTTTAAATGTGATCCGAATAATTCGTGACAGCGGGATCACATATTTTTCCGACGTCCTCATCAGACCCCGCCAGATTCCAAATTTCCAGCCCAAGCAGCGCAACCATCGATTCGTTAGACTGCTGAAATGGTGGCGAAAAAAAAAAAAATTCCTAAAATCAAGGAATCGACAGAACCTTGGCTATTTCTTCTAGGAAAGACGGTTCCAACTTGCAAAACTGGCTTGCAAAACTGATCGGCGAGTGCGCAACTCTGGCAAGAAATGCTCGTGAGAAATCGACTTCGTTCTTTGTTCGGTTGAGCAACCTTTAGCAAAATTGTCTCAGCTGACCTCAAGAAATGCAGCAGCAGCTTCTTTGGTCTGCGCATTATTTGGGTATTAGAACAAAGTCTCTAACTGTGACTCTGGCACTCACTCACTCATGCCAGATGCTGCTTTGCTCCGGACAGTAGAGAAGTCAAGAGGTATGAGGGAAGTTCGCAGTTAGCGCTCAAAGCCTCTGGCTTTGAGACTTCTTTGGTCGGAGAAATTCTATTTGCATAAAATCACACTGCTCTCGTGACATTGAGGTAGAAAAGGCTGCTGGGCCCATGAAATGAAGGGTAAAAATGGCTTGGCCTTATGAAACTTCCGTTCATTCTTCTCGGCTCAAACGTTACTGCGATAACGAGCACGAGGGGAGCGCATTTTACGCAATTTGGAGCTGACGGCGGCATCATGATGATGGCTAGGTCAGGGGTGGTAACGGTGATGGCGCGCGCTTCTTTCACATGCGTGCGTCACGATCCCGTACGGTATAAAGCGAGAAACTGCGGCGAGGGTCGCAACCACTCCAACGAGAGCGACAATGAAGGTAGGAAACCCCACACACTCACTCAGAGGTGCAGGCAGCAGTTCCTCCCGGAGCCGGCGGCCAGGTGGCAAAGGCCAAAAGGTGGAGTCGCTGCTCCAGGAGGGACTGCGTGATTCCTCAGTGATTCAAGGCTCTATCGCGATTCTGCAGTGCAGTCACGGCAGTCATTGGTCACTCTTTCAGTGACATGGTCCTGTGTCACCTGACCTCAATCGCCTTGACTCCCCTGAATCACTGAAGAGACCTGAACAGACACTTCATTTTCATTGGCTCAGTCACCGAGGTTGCACTTCAGACCTCTGAAAAACAGTGACTTTCGAGTGATTGCGCCAATCAGTTGGAAAAATTACCCTCACTATCTATGCCGGAAATGTCTCTTGGCAATTTTAGGGCTCTGTCATCCTCTTGTCATTGGTGGGGGCTGTCCTCAGTCACCCTGTGGCTGACCAACCTGCACCCTACGCTCCGCAACCGTACAATCCGCCACCGCCGCCGCCGCCGCCTCCACCGCCACCGAGGTCTTACAAGCCTGTCAAGTCTCCATACGAGGAGGAGAATTTGCCACCCCAGCCCTACCAGTTCGAGTACGGGGTCAGCGACGATTACACTGGCGCTAGCTACAAGGCCGCGGAGACACAGGACGAACTGGGCACCGTCCTTGGTAGGCAAAGAGCAAAAATACATGCGCGATGTCATAGAAAAGCGAGGAAATGAGACTAGGCTACCTTACAATCGTAGTTCTCATGATAACTTTGCACGGTTCATTGTCAGCGTCGTAGAAAAAGGAAAGAAACACACAGCAACTTGATTTTTTTCTATGCCAGGCGAGTACAGCGTCAACCTGCCCGACGGCCGCGTGCAGACGGTGACGTATCGGGCGGACGCCAAGGGCGGATTCGTGGCCGACGTGCGCTATGAGGGTGAGGCTGTCTTCCCGCCGGAACCGGCCGAAGGCTATGGGAACTCGTACAAGACCAAATACTTGGGGGGAGCAGCCAAGTATGCGCCGAGGCCAGCGCCTAAGTACAAGCCCGCCCCGCCACCGCCGCCGCCCAAGTACGAGCCAGTTCCCCCGCCCAAGTACGAGGCCTAGATGCGAATTTACTAAAATCTAAGATCAGAGCGAGGTAACCTGGCAAAGTCAGTGTGACTGATCTCTCACATTAAGGAGACCATCATGAACCCCTTGAGAAGAAGTCGCAACTCTCTTCCCAAGAGATAACCTATTGTGGCCTCTGGTCAATGTCAACTTCATTGTGTCATAGCTGTTTGTATGTTAAGCTCTTGAATAAATTCAACTTGCCAAATCCATCGTCAGTTGCACTGCACCAACGTGAGGTCATGAATCGAAGTATCCTTATGCCAGACGAGCTTTAGCAGATGAGTTAGCAAGCTTTCAAAAGTTAATGCCACAAGTTAGGACACTGCAAACTTTCTCCGGATTCGTCTGAGGACACCCTGTACCTACATTTAGTGACGAGGGGCAGCACATTGAGTGACCGTCGTGGCTAAAAGTAGCTTGTGTGTGGTTGCACCATGCATCAACAAACAGCAAAGCTCTTTACATGATTTCGAGGTTGATCTTCGCAGGACGATGATTTCGCGATTTTCCGCTCCTCGTTTACCTGGAGGTCACGCAACCAAAGGTTCGTAAGAAAGAAAAAAGATAAACTTTTTTCACAATAGCGCAGTCTCACAAGGTCGTCATCACGTGGAGGAGTGGAATGAGTGCGTGTACAGCGTAAGAAAAAGCGGAGGCATCGTGTATTACTGTGCAATGGTCATGAAGGCACAAGTAAGCGCACGCACAGTTGTGTGTACACTGGCACGACACAGTGTGAGACGTACAAGTTGCAGCACTCTTTAAGTTTATATTTGGCTCAAAGTTGACATGGTTCTCTTCGGTGGGATAGGTGTGTGTGTGTTTTTTCCTCTCTGCCTCGCAAATGACACGTGAGCATTTTTTTTAAAAGTTCCTAATACTTTTTGGTCCTCCAGGGTTGTTGACTTTGGTCCTGCTGCTGGTTAGGGTTGTAACTTGGGCTGGGTCTGAACGACTTCTCGTCGTCAGCGTCCTTGGCGTCTCCACCCTCATAGCTGACTTTTGCCACGAAGCCTCCGTAGTGGGTCGCCGTGTACGTGACCACTTGGATGCGGCCGTCGGGCAGGAGCAGTCGGTACTCGCCGCTCAGATTCCCCTGCAAAGTTGGCACTGGAGTACACAAAGGCGGCCTCAGCGCTGTCTGGGATGCTAAGACTTCTTGATAGAACAAAGAAAAAAAAACTGTGTCCATGTCCGCTGAATTTATTTGCTCAGCGTCTGCAAACATGAACCCAAGGAAGAAGAGGAAGGACAATAGCAACAACAGTGAGTCTGTGTCATTGTCGCCGGCTACCTGCGAGTCCTGCTCCTCCCGCCGGTTGAAGTTATTGCCGCTGTCCTCGTCGAGCACTTCGTACTTGAACTTGTAGGGCATGGGAGGAGGATACGCTTCAACTTGTTGCTCGTGCTGCGACGAGCCGGAGTTGCGGACTGCGCTCCTAGCGGACGCGGCGCTGAACAGGACCAAGAAAGGCCAGAACTAAAAGGAGTCAATGTAGAAGCGGTTCCACTGTCCCAGCCTACCTGAACTGTCAGTCCCAGATCTCGCTCTTACCGTCTTCATGAGTGGATGTTTTCAGTTGGCCGCTTAGCACAGAAATGTTCCTCTCAGGCGAGAAGTGCTAAGCTAAATAGGTATTGGCACCAGTGCGACCAAGGCGACACCAGACGTCGATTGATCAGCAGGCGTGTCAAACTTGCATCCAAATCCATTAAGACACCGAGAGGAAGCGAAGCACGAGAAAATTGCCATGTAAAAGGTGATCTATGGCTACTTGGCTCCATCTCTTGCAGAACTCGACCATTGGCAAGGCGGCCAAGTGACACTGGACAGAGAGGAAGGACGGAAAAATGGCGATTAAGGACAATAAATATCGATAAAGGGCGAAAAATACCGATAAATTTTATCATGGACTGATGTGGTGATGGCGCTCCTCTCATTAGAGCAAGCGTGATGGCCTCGCTCCTCACCTTGTTGGCAGATGACACGAACTTGTCTTGCACGAACGAGGTCACGTCGTGGGTTCTCGAGGGGTTTATGTCATCGTGTCATCGCAACGTCTTCAGTGCTGCTATGCGTGAACTGTGTATTTTCACAGCGTCCGAATGCAGAAGTTGCATGTGTCAATATTTGCCCAGACTAGATCACCTTCAAGAGATTAAACTGCATAATCTCCAGTCGATGATCTTGCTCATCTCCTGCAGGAAGATCTTTGATGCGAGGGCGGCCATGATGGCTGACAGAGCGGTGCCGATGGTGCCGTAGGAGATCATGTGACCATAAGCAGTCAGTTGAATGGGCATTCCGTACAGGTACTGAAACGTGGAGTCGCTCCACGTGGGCGAGATCGTCTGGAAGATGTGCATGACAGTGCATATTGAGGTGTACTCAAGCACGATACCTTTCCTGTGTTATTGACTCATGGAAGACCAAGTGAAATTGTAAAAAAGTGCTCGACTAACTTTGATGGCCGTGTACTTGACTTATGCGTAGGGAGATGCTAAGAGGAACAGCGGGAGGATGAGCGAGAGGATTCCTGGAAGCGTGAGGGAGAGCCAGTGGACCAATCTGGCGGACGACCAGCAGAAGACGGACACGGTCAGCTCGCTCATTCAGCGCTGGAGGCCTCAGATGTCAGAAGACTAAAGAAATAACCGAGACAACACTCGGGGGTGTAAGAAGACAGTTCTTTACAGCTGAAAAAGGACCGACCAACGACTTCGAGGAAGTCTCTGTAATTCAGTGGGACCAACATTTGGTGAATTTATAGAGTTCGCCACCCAGCTCGACTATTTCGACGGAACATTATCACTGACAGCTCAAAACCTTTCGAGACAGGGAACAGTCAACTTTCGTACATCTATGAAGATTTTACGGTATTCACCATCAGCTGGATGTTGTTGAAGATGTCAAAGAGCTGGCGGTGGCTGCTATATGCGATCCGCGGTTCAAAAAACAAGCTTTCAGAAGTGTGGAAAAAGCAGAAAAGACAGTGACCTGGCTGAAAAAAGAACTACGTGAACCAGCAGCAGATGTTTCTCCAGTCAGGCAACAACTGTCTGAACATCAGGGTCAAAGGAGAGGTGTGTGGGTCAAGTTTGACTCCAAGGTGGCCCGCAGAAGTGTGTTGCCATCTCCGACTGCTGACTGCACGACTGTGGAGCTACGCCGCTACTTTGAGTTGCTGGAACTTTCAAGAGATGTTGATCCCATCAAGTGGTGGTTGGACCAGTCAACGAACTTCAGGTATGGCTGGAATTAAACAACTGTTAAACGTGCACAGGATCAATTTTGTATTTTAATGTTTCAGGCACCTATCAAAAGTGGCACTGAAGTACCTCATTGTTCAAGGTACATCAGTGCTGTCAGAATGAGTTTTCAGCTCGGCAGGGTCAGTTATCTCAGCCAGAAGAAGTCAATTGAAGGATGAGAATGCCAGCATGCTTATTTTCCTGAACAGTAACTTAAAGACTTGAAGCTGCACACTTTGAGTGAATGCATCATCGCAATGACGGAGAGACTACTAAAAATGTATACATGTTGAACATTGATGGTCGTCCTTTCCTCAGTTCTTATATAACACTGCAATTGCGGTTTTGTATAGTTAGGACTCATCCAGATGAGGCTACCACTGTAAATTTTCACTCCGGCAAAATTTGTCTCGTGGTTCGGGATGAGACACGACTATATAGTGTCATCTCGACTCGAGACCGATTTTTCTGTCTCGTGCCCACCTCTATGACTAAGGTACCCTAGTTAGCTGACCCACAGCGGCTGCGGTGGCCGTCTGCGGGGTAGTGGAGGAAGAAGGGTGAGGTCAGGTTAATCAGGCTTAAGATTTATCGCCACAACTGACAGGGGTGCCACATTTTTTCGGTGCTTCCAGAACGAAATGAAGGGTAGAGGAAGTACCCGTAGCAAATGGTATCATCTCATTTCGCGTATGGAGCAGGGCTGCCAAAATCCCTACCAACATAAAACAGTCAGTTGATGGTTTGAGCCCAAGTTGGGCTTGCCGGATTTGTCCAGCTCACTGTCCACTTCAACTGACTCCTTCTCTTCCCTGCTCCTGATACTAGAGAGTATTCTCCCCTTCGCTGTCGCGGCGAATCGACGGGACAGTCCCATAGAAAAGAGGGAAGAAGAACGCGCTTCCTTTATACTCTCGCCCGTCGAACGTGGGACGC
>JAAUXU010167456.1_pt1 | contig 39879 bp, 31 predicted proteins | sample 7278151 | NCBI WGS metagenome assembly JAAUXU01 (sample SAMN14350113, study PRJNA611818) | marine sediment metagenome | isolation source: surface marine sediment (1.8m) | place: French Polynesia: Moorea | collected 2018-08 | reverse complement strand
TTAGGTTTGTCTAGGTTAGTTTAATATTATAACCAGTTCCTCATCTGTTGAATTGGCTGTCACCACCATCAAATACAAAAGCAGCAAGACTGACTTACAACAGGTGACATTCGCTAAAACTTGATGACAGATTTGAACTGCAGCTCTGGTCTTGTGATGAGTTGTGACTTGAGTAAGAGAGCACTTCTCACAGCTCTATCCTTGCCGGTCATGAAGAGCACCCTGCTATGAGGCTCCTCGGTTGCTCTTTTTCCAGAATTTACTTTTAGAGGAAAATGTGGTGCCCTATTCATGATGTATGGTATTTTTGGCATAAATTTGGTGTTTTTCCCATGAGGTTTGGTCACTTTCGGGGATTTTTACATCGAATTTGGTGATTTTGCTGGTGGACACATCATAGTCACAAGGAATGTGGAACCCCGCCTTGACATCCGTTCAGTTCCGTACAATTGACCAAAAGTTGAACTTCGTTTCAGTTCAGTTCCATGGAGACGAGGAACTTTTTCATCCAGCCCATGACTTTCTCCAAGTGTTGACTGTAGCATTCCAGTGATTTTGTTTTCCGTGTGTCACGGCCACCGGTTGGTCATCTGCACCCTGACCTGCAGCTGCTGCTGGAGCCAAAGCCTCCCCTTGGACAATCTTGTTGTCCACGCCCGCGTACGCAACGTCTGCGTAAGGACGTCGAGTCCGTTTCTGCGCGGATTGATTTGTCTTCACTCCTCTTCACAGGTTCTTGTCTTATCGTGAGAGAAATGAAAAGAATATAATCACTGAAGGAGCGGCCGAAACTCAAAAAGGATTAGTGCGGCTCGCAAACATTGCACAGTCCATATGTGGACTAATCCTGCATATACAGGGTGTCACAGTAAAATGTCAGCGACGTGAGGATTGCCATGAGTAGCAATCATGACACCACCGTTGATTATACAGTGCGCCTTGTTGCACATTTTGAAGGTCATCGCACGACTGAAGAAGCAGCTGTACTTTCAAGACGTACATCACAGTCTTTCCCCACCCTGTACGCTCAATACATGCAAACTTGGACCGGGTGTCTCAGGAGTGACAGCGCTCCTTTTACAGATAGACAGTGGATGACCACATTTGGAACATGCGGTTCAGGGGGCGTCAGAGTTGGTGCTGCTCATGTTGAAAGTTGGCGACTTAAACACATATATATCATACACCTGGTACTACAGCAACGACTAAAAATCCGACGCTTCTGGCTGTAACTAGAAAAGCTGAGACATTGTGACATCACATTGCAGTAGGTATGAGTCCCCTCGCCAAACTGCAGCACCCGGTGTATATGTGAGGTCCCACATTGAGCAGCAACACTCGACCAGAGCCTGGGTGAAACTGCAACACCCTGTTGATAGTACACACGGACTGTTTGTATGTAGCACTCACACTAGCTGGAACACCCACCTTCATCTCTGCCTGCACTTAAGAAAAAAGGAGAATAGAATACCGTGGGAACTTTGAGCCTCGTTCTCCTCTCTCTCACTCACACACACGCGCTCTCACGCGCGCTCTCTCACACACACGCACGCACACGCACACACAGGTAAATTGCAGCAGCAGCTTTGATGATAAGCAGGCATTTCATTTCAAGGCTTTTTATCTGACGGAGACTTGAGTCTTCTCACGACAGCACCGGCCTTGTTTGGACAGGAGATACGCTGGAGACTCCACCGAGGTGGCAAAGTCCGCATTGGGAGGGAGGGAGACACAAATTATTCAGGGGGGAAAGCTTTGTCTGTACATTTCCCAGGCTTCCATCCAGGTTCCCAGCCTGATGCACTCTTCTCAGGGACGCCAGTGCCAAGCAGTGTGCGGTGCAGGTCAAGACTGACGCGCCGCTGCACTGCAACAACCAGCCCTCCTGGACATTCTGAGTAGAAAATCCTTCACGTTTTGTAACTACTGAACAATATGTAGAAGTAGAGGTAAGAAGACGATTTTACAACCGCCACCGTTGCTGCTGCCGCTGCCATTGTAGACGCTTCCTCTCTTCTTTCCTGTGACCAATCCAGCGTGAAGAGAGAGAGAGAGAGAGAGAGAAAACTCTACCAGACCCAGAAGGTGCACAGGAGGTGGAGCGAGTGGTGCCTGTACTTGGAGGTGGACTGCGAGTCCAGCCAGACGTGCACGTTGAAGGTGGACTGCGAGTCCAGCCAGACGTACACGTTGAAGGTGGACCGCGAGTCCAGCCAGATCAGGAGATCAGTCACCAGTGCCGGGGTCAGTCTTGCATGTGGCAGAATTGTCTGGAGGAGAACAGAGCTTCTTTGCAGCCAACGAACGAAACCCAAAACTTCTCTGAGAAGAAGGAGTTGTTGTTTGCCCAGGGAGAGAATCCCACGCTCCCTCCTTCCTGCTGGTGCTGCTGTTGGTGCTGCTGCTAATGCTGCTGCTGCTGCAGTCGTCGGCATGTTGTAGAGGTGGCCACGTCTCCCCCCTCCTTGGCCAAGGGGGTTGAGCAGGGGGCAAGGCCGCAGAGGGGGTCGAACTATGCGCCCAAGATGACATCAATTGGGCAGACTACAAAGGGGCAAAACCGGCCACTCTGTGACACAATTTCGTACTAACCTAACCTATGCTCATTTAACTTGGACCAAAGCTGACCCGAATAGAGTCTGACCTCACCTGACTTTGACCAAATGGGACCTAAAACTAACACGTTCTAAACCTAACCTGACCTAAAACTAACACGGTCTAAACCTAACCTGACCTAAAACTAACACGGTCTAAACCTAACCTGACCTAAAACTATCCAGTCTAAACGTAACACGACCGAAAGTCAAGCCCAACCTAAATCTCAAACAACACGGATGAAGCAATGATCTTACGACTACAGGGTGGCGAAAAAAAAGTTGCCGATCGGATAAGGAGAGTTTATTGTACGCCAGGGCAGCATTTTTCAGTCCAACCTATCCTTTTTTCCCTGTCTTCTCTTTCCTGGAGGGCGTTCGGACTCATCTGGGCGCAGCAGAAACCCTTGTGCTGTACAAAAAGACGGGAAAAATAAGACGCTGCCCCAAGCGAGCGAACGGACGAACGAGCGAGCGAGCAGCAGCAGCGCCGGCGGCTGCGACTGCGGCTGCGACTGCGGCTGCGACAGCCCCGGCTCCGCCTGCACCAGCGCCGGTGTCGGCGGCCGGTTTGGGCCCGCTGGCGGCGTCCCAGCTCACCTTACCTTACAGCAGCAGCCGCAGCTTCAGTTTGCCGGGTGCGTCCACGGGGTGCAGATGGAGTAGAAGAGAGAAAAAAAAAGAAAAAAACAAGAAAAACAAGAAAAAGAGACTCTCAAAACTCTGTTAGAATTGCAAGAGTGCATTCATCATGAACATAATAAGGCAGACGTCGTAACTGCCAAGATGTGCGACCGCTTTTCGGCTCCGGAGGTGGCAGCGAGCGAGGAGGAGGAGGCGTTCTCGCCGGCCAGTTCGGTGGCGTCGGCCATGTCGCTCACGTCGGACGGGTCGCCGGTGCCTTCGCCGCAGGAGCAGCGGCCCACGTCGACGGCGTCGACTGTGGTACCGTCGAGGAAGTCGACGGCGGCGGCGGCGGTGTCGACCACAGCAAACTTGTCAGAATGCGCAATCGAAGGAGGTGAAGACGCCGAAGAAGACGAAGGAGAGGATGAGGTGGAAGTAGAAGAAGTTGAGAAGCTGGACAATGATCCTCCGCGCAAGCGTCCGCGCTTCCGTGACGCGTACGAGGCGCAGCTGCAGCAGTCGCTGGCACCATTCACTTCGCTGCCGCCTCCACCTTCGTCGTCGTCGTCGTCGTCCACAACGCAGACGTTCCCTAAGCCTACGCACCGGTCGGCTTACGACGAGCGTCTTCAGGGCGTGTTCGGCAGCCTCGTGGCGCGCGCCGACGCCGATCGCCTGGCGCAGCTGCTGCGCCACAGCTCCGAGCTGATCGACGTGGACAAGTTCGACTCGGAGGGCCGTACGGCGCTGCACAGGTTTTGCCTCGAGGGCCGCCTCAACCTCGTCAAGCTGCTCGTGCGCTACGGCGCAGATGTCACCCTCAGGACCAGGGAGGGCTGGTCCATGATCCACATCGCGTCCTTCAGCGGCAACTCCGAAATGCTCATGTACTTACTCAAGTGTTCGTCCAGAAGCCGGAGGTGATATAAAGAGACTTTTTTGTTTTATTATTTTTTTTTTAAAAGAAGAACTTGGCACTGGGAAGAAAAGAAGAGAAAACTGTCAGTGTAAGCGTGCCTTAAAAATGAGGATTCATTCAGAGCATTATTTCCACATAATGCAATGCAATGTCTATGAACTCTGCTCTCAGTGCAGGGCAAGAACCGGAGAATCCAGACATATCATATTTCAGTTTCATAAGGAGTCGTCAGGTGGCTTCTTCTTCGTGTGTACATTTGCCAAAAGTTCCTTGCGTTGTTATTTGCGATGCTTTCTAGCAATCAAATCGGCGTAAAATACACAGAATTTAGAGAGTCCCGTGTACAGTGTGAGACATGTTTTAGAGAGTGTTGACCAAGCCACAAGTCTTGACGGTTGGCGCGGAAACTGCCAATCGTTGGGACGCTTGGCAACCCTGGAGGCCCATGTGACGTGATAGCAGGAAGCAACCAAATCACGTACCCATGACCCAGTTGAAGCTGACCTTGACAAGTCGCAGGAAGCATCAGAGTCTTGATCGGGTGGTTGTGGCATTTGGGAGGGGGATCAGAGACCACCTTGACCTGTGTCCCAAGTTGGTGGTGCTGGCCAACCAGTCCCAGTCCTTGCCTTCCCGTCGAAATGGCAACTCTGACCATGCCATGTCAAAGAGTTGGGGAATGGCAGACAAACATCCATTCATAGCTAGCCAGAAGTGTGTCATGGGCTTGATCAATCCACAGTTGGACAAGCTGTCCTGGCCCAACAGGGACGACCCAGCCTTCCAGACGTCTTCCTTCCTGTATTGCATAGTGTAGGAGTGTGAATGAATGCCTGTGCGTGCAATGGTGGCAAAATTTGGAGTCTGACTGACTTCAAGTCAGAAATTGGACCTGAAAAACAAGAAACAGGCTCGCCTTCATCGAGAACGACATAGGCAAGGGTCCGACACTCTGAAGTGTGGAGAATCCTGATGACGTCGATCATGAAAGAGGCACTTTTTTTTTTACTTTGCTAGTCTTGGCATGCAATCCACTTGGGGTTGAGGATCCACACTCATCCTGATGCTGACTTGTAGCAAACCTGACTGTTTAACCACGTTTCACAGAGTGTTGAATGAATGCCCCAAAAGTTGCTTTGGGCTGAACCTTTGAACTCTCTTAAAATAACACTCAAAATTCGATCAGAGCCTAATTTTTCCTCAGCTGCACATGTTGTGCCTGTTTTGGTCGGAGAGGGAGTGATTTTTTATACATCTCGCGTGTGTGTGTGTGACCTCGACTTGGTCCAGGTGCGTCCGCAGCTGACCAATCCCTAGTCGGCCGAGCTGTCCTGGCCCACCAGGGATGACCCAGCTTCCTTCTTGTTCTACGTAGCGTGAGCGTCGTACGTATACATGTTGATGGTGACCTGGACAGGATCAGTGCCAACCTGTCCGGCCATCAGGGATGATCCAAACCCGAGCTGTTTTTGTTACCGCCTGGACAAAAACGTACAATGACGTCACACAGCAGAGTGTTTATATACTTTTCTCCTTTGCAACACAAACAGGGTGGGTGGAGGAATTTTTATCGATCGCAGTGGCAAATTTTTGCGTTATTTGCGTTCATTAAGCTGAGAAATTGGCCCAGATAACACGATTTGCGTCCTGGAGCCTTACAAATATGCCTCAATCAGTAAAACAGCTCAAAGTCCAGCAGAACTTTTCTCACACCCATTATCTGAGAGCAATAAATTGAGCAAAAAAAAGTCTTTTGTTTTATGTTCTGACTCATGAGCAGGAATAAAAAAATCCCACAAGTAGAGGACTTTTCTGCAGGAGACTCTTCTTAGCCCATCATTTACTCGCCCCAGAGTTAACCCTTTTTTTTCTCTTTGTCAGGAGAAATTTAACGACGAGAAAATTGCACTGGCGATCTCAGGTAAAAGTTGGTACCGCAAAGACCAACTTTTTCATTAGTCTTTTCTTGGCTCTCATTGCAGAGATTTCTTCTTTTCTAGCTATTTGGGTGAGTATTTGGGGGGGAAGAATGGGCGAAAAACGCCCCATTGAAAGGATCGAGGCTAAATTAAGAATTCTCGTCCTGCAGGACGCTCACAGACAGAGATTCCTCTGTGGCCGGACCGGGTTACACTCACCAAATTGTGCCCAGCTGAGGCAGCCTTCAAATAGGCAACAGTCGAGTCTCCTCGTGGTGAGGAAGAGTCGGGTTTGCGCACTTGCGCAAATGCGTCTTCAGCTCTGGCTGAGTTGCTTTGGTGCACAGCAAGCGCGCCTTCAGCACTGGATGACTCCTACTCTGCAGCGTGCCTTCAGTACTGACTAATACGCTCCGGTGCTTGACACAAATGTCTGCACACTGGCAACTCTGCCTTGTTTTGAGTCAATACCAAATTGTCGAAGCTGTGGTGAGTCTGTGGAGGTCCGAGCAGTTCTCGAGTCTCCCTCTTCTGCAGTCAGCGGATGAAGGAGACAAAACACTTTTGTGTCAGGTGGAAAAATGCAAAGAAACGAGGAATTTGGGAAATTGTAGCCTCGGAGCTGCTTGCGGAGCTGCGGAGCTGTGATTAGACAGAAGATTTCCTACACCTGCAATCGAAAATGTCAAGACAGCCGGCTTTTTTGACTTTTTTTGACCGGCTCCAACGAGACTCGGTCATGTTCTGTGACATCGTGGTCTGCACTTTTATCCTTCAGCTTCTTCTTCTGTCCCAGTCGTACGAAGAAACTTTCAAGTTCGCTGCGGCATCTGTCAATTCTTGACTTTTTCCCCTCTGAACTGGCAGTTTTTATGCACTGTGACACACATATCTGCTTTTTCTTGGTTCCAGCTTCAACCCGCGCTTCTTACGCACATCCTGTCTTTTTGTACAATCCTACCTTTTCTCGGCTTCTTTTGACTCCCAACAAGAAGTTGTTATGCACTGTGACACACAGCCTTTGGTTGTTTTTACTCCTCTCAACCCTAACTGGAGATGTTTATGCTGTAGCCTCTTTTTCCTGCAGTCAGAGACACTTTTCTTCGTTTTTAAGCACCTCCAACGAGTTTTATGTACTGTACACATATCTGTTTGCTTTTGAGTCGCCGCAAATGTTTGGCTAACTCGTTGGACTCAAGTTCCTAAAGTTTGGGTGGGGGGAGGAAGGACCCATTTTCCCAGGGCAACAAAAGTCAGATAAGGGAGAGAAAAAAAAGCAAAGAAATGGGTCGGGTGAGAGAGGAATTAAAGGGAGGCATCAAAGACTTTTCCGACACAGAAGAAGAGGTTTGTGTTGCCAACAATTATGGGCAACTCCTCATAAGATAAGATCTGAAAAGGAGAAATCCCAAATAATTCCCAGTCGTCGGACTTTTCCCGGAAGATAAATGACTGTGCAATTTTCTGATTCTTATTTTTGGGGGAAAAAAAGCTGGGAAATGACTCGAAAAAAGAGGGAAAAACCAATAACAACCACCTGTCAAAGGAAGCATCCGGAGAATCCATTAAAGCAATCTTGAGTCTTCCCGGGAATTGGAACAAAGACGCGGTCGATTTTCGTTAAATGCACCTTTTCTTTCCTCCTCCTTGGCTTTTGCCAACTTTGCTTTGCTTCTCCTCACAACTGTTATGAAGTCGGTAGTTTATTACTTTACTGCCCCAATCCGCTTCCACATACCGGAAACAGAGTTGCTCAGAAAGTACGGGGTGTCTCACAAGGCTGTGGCTCTGCTTCGTCAACCTGTGCAGCTTCTTCGCCCTGCACCCGGTCGACGTGAAGAGCGTCAAGAGCAGCGTCAGGGGGGCCACCAAGTCGGCCGTAGTCATCGTCTGGATGCAGACATCACTGCAGCGTGGTCAAACTAAACATGCTTGTCTGGCATTGAGGCCCCAGCTGATCTGGCAAAGGGTGAGGGGCTGACCCAGCCTGTGTAGGACACGTAGTTGTGACAGCTCTTGAGTCAACCTGCAGCTACTGATGTGGAGCAAAAAAGTGCTTCAACCCTCTTCCTCTCTCAACGGGGTGACTTCTGAGTCACCCCGTCCATGACCCTCGTCCAGAGCGTGAACGGGCGTCTCACCCACCCTGTAGCCTTGTACTAATGATCACAAAGGCAGAACTGAGACCGCAAACTCGTCCGTGGACTGACCCTCGCTTAAAAGAAGCTTCTCTCTTATCTCGTGAGAAAAATCTCCTTCCAAGCTTTTCTCGCATATTATTTATGGCTGAGTGGTGAGCAGATTTACGACGATCGCGGCCGAGAAGGCCTCAGCTCGGCCCCGGCCACGTTCGCAGCTACCGCGTTGAGCGAATTTCCCAGAAAATGATGGGTGTTGCAAGATAGAAGAAAAGAAAAAAAAAGGGGGTCAGAGAAGTAGGGGTCAGATCTCATTATTGCAATAGCTGCTGCTGCTGCCGCTGCTGCTGTGGCGGCAATGGCGGCCGCGGCGGCTGCTCCGGGGCCGCCGTCTGCTCCTCGTCCGCCGTCTGCACCTTGTCCGCCTTCGTGCCGCTAACCGGCTTACCCCTGGCATGCATAATGATGATTAGAGGAGGAAAAAAGCGCCTTCGTGCAGATCTTTATCACCTCAGGGGGGGAGGACGGCAGCAGCAAGAGTGAGAGAGGCTTCTGAAGATGCTAAAGGCCTAGCTAACATTGACCAGAGGAAAATGGCAATCTCAACAGCGTTGATTTAACGGGCTTGGATGTTGATAGACCTAAAAATGTTGCATCCACTGTATCAAAGGGTCTCGTCAACAGTCAGCAGCGGTTTGGTTGATTGACTGTAACTGCAGCCCAAACTTGCGAGTATTTGCACAGCAAGATGTCCTGCAGGGACATATGGCGTTCCCATTGAAGAGACAGCGGTAACGACCACATCATGCACTCATATATACGAACAGTTTCGTACTTCAACATGTGGCTTCAGGGTTGTGACTGATGTGTGTTATCTTTTCCCGAAACTGAAAACCCCTGCAACTACTGAGAATGAGCGCAGGCGGGTAGACCCTGAAATGAGCACCCGACTGCACTGCCAGAATCGCATCCATGCGAGCTGCCCAAAAGTGTGCCCAGAAGTGTTTTCGCCCAAGTTTCTCCCGCCATCTTATTGAGATTTGTCTATAGCCCATTGTTCCTTGGGTATAGCTTGCACTCCGTTCCCACGGTCCCTTCCAAAGGTATCAACAGATCAGAAGCCAAGCCCAAAGAAGCCCCCAAAGGCTCTGCCCCAAAAACCTGAGTGGCGGCAGCAACAAAATGGGTGTAGCAGCTGCAAGCAGAGAGAGAGAAGCTGGCCTACCTGTCCAGTCCAGCTGCTGGCTGCGTCTCTGCTACATATTTGTTCTAACTGCCAGGCTTCTTCTCGGCCAACAACTTGGCTTCGCTGCCATGATTCAACTGTATTATGGCTGTGCAAGGCAGGATCAGACAGTCGACACTCAATTTGGAGGCCAAACACAAACTGCGTCTAGTTCTGCGTCTAGAGGGGAGACACCCACACCTGAGCGTAGCTGCAGGCGTACAACAACTTGCACAAATTCGCCACATAACTTGTTCATAGTCGAGGGGAACAACTTTTTGGCCCTCTCAGCGAAAGAAGGAAAACATGTGGAAACCGTTCATTGTTGTGACCCTCTTTGTTGAAAAAAAAAAACACCACTTGAGGTTGTAGCTTCCAATTGAGCTGGTGCAGACACTCTCAAAAGCTTCAGTGTTGCCACCGACTAAAGTAGATGGCCAGTTCAATGATGCCAATGTCCGATTTGATCAAATCGAACGTCGACTGTAATAGGAACTAGGCTCAGTAGATCATGGACTCATCAACTACTGGACTGCAGCGGCTGCATGAGGCCAAATTCAGGCAGAGCTGCTGATGCTACCAAGATACTCTCTCCCCCTTGCCATCACCCTCAGGTCCACACACAGCAATTAAGCAGGAATTTTTCTCCGCCTAAATGAGATTGGTTCCTTTTTTTACTTGGTGTGAGAAACTCCATGTAAAGAAAGATAAATGAAAAATTGGACTCTCTGAAAAGGCTTTTTTATTGCGACGATTTTTCTTGCTCATACGAACAGTGAAAATACGCCCTTATCACAGGTGGGTCAGTGAATAGAGTGAAAAAGACCTTCGCAATAATCCAGTACTAATAATAGAGGAAAGAACGAAGAAAAACAATCAGAAGAGGGCGCCATAAGCAGCGCAGACGGCCACGACCCGGAAGGCAGTCTCAACGTGGCCTCGGACGACGAGGACGACGGCCCCAACGCGGTCTCTCGTCATCGTTCAGGTCAACTCTGGCCTCGTAGTCAGCACTGCTTGCTTGGTCAGGCATTGTGGCAGAATACAATCACGTGATTCTAGATTTCGAAAATCACAGTATCGTTATGTGCTACTTATGACGTCCTCTGTAGGAGGGTAACAAGGTTTTGACTATTGTGACGAAAACCAACAGTTGTGACGCAGAAAAAAAAAATAACTGTATGAATCGTTTGGTCTAGGTAGTAAGATGATTTTTCGTCACCCAACGCAGGTTTGTGCTGCTGGTTGTTGTTGTTTTGATGTAAGCTTGTGACCAGTGAATATTTTTGACCACCACGTCATTCACGTCCAATTGGAGATGAACCCAATGGCATAAATCCCGAGGACTTTTCTCTCTCGCTCTCTCCAGACTGATCCATTTCACTCTGGATACATTGGCAGTGGGTGAGCTTCGGTGTTGATGACCCACTGATCCAGATCGATCTCTTGTCGATCGGCAAACAGCAAGTAGAGGTACTTGAAGGTCTCTCCCAGCAGAAATGACTCCATCATGTCTCTCGGCCTGAGGTCCAACGGGTTCATCACGTTGCCGATGGTCGTGTAGCCGTTCTTCACTTTGGTGTACTTCTCGATGCCCTAGTTTGATTCAGTTATCAAATTGCATTATAGTTAGTTTTGTAGTTGCATGGGATGACTGTACGATTGATCGAACTTACCTGAAAGATCTTCCACCCCCAGTCCTGGTACGTCTTGTTCCCTGTGAAGTAGTAGAGGTACCAAAATCCTTCTATGGTTTCAGGCCTTAACAAGTAGTGTGAGTCGCTGGGTTTCACGTAGAAGTCGACTGTGGAGCCTGCAAAGAGAGATCACGGTCAAGATTGCGCAGTTCATCCAATCGAGCACTTTGTAGATCATCACTTTCAATGGTTGTTCACAATGATAAGAGTCTGAATGTTGAATTTCAAACGCAGGACCTGGACGTGGCCACGTAGAGACAAGCCAAGCCTCATCGAGAGCAACACGGGGAAGGAGCAAGTGCTCCATATAACCGAGGATGATCTCGGCAGTGTCGATCGAGAAACATTGCACTTCTTTGGCCTCTACACGTTGGCAGAGCCTGCTCAATCATTGTTGAGGTTGACAACCTTGAGGCGGTCGCACTCGTTCTGGTACTGGCCTGCTTTTCCTTCATCTCGCAACTCCTGATTGTTTTAGAGTTGAATTCCGTGCACCGGATATGTCAAGATCCCTCAGAACAACGTTCCAAAACTGATGGGAAAACTTTTGCTCTAAATTGCGCCACCACTGTACGACCGGGTGTCACAAAATGAGTGTGCCTTCAGTCTTTTTTAAATAATTTTAGGACTATTGACGACTCTGGTATAATGTCACAAGGAAGGAAAATGTCTGACCAATATTTTAGCTTTCATTGCAAAGGAAGATAGAAATCTGCCAGCAGTCTCCACCACATGCTCAAGCCACAGTTAGTGATGTAATCAGAGTTGAACAACGTGTTCCATAGCCGGCTTATAGTAGTTTTAAGCCGTTCAAGGCTCCAATGGACAGTATCACTGATCTTGGCCTGAATATTTGCCCAGGTGGAAAAGTCCAGGGGAGAGCAAACTTGGTGGCCGCAGGCCCTCAAGCCAAAAAACATCTTTGCCAAGTGATTTGTCATCTGGCCCGAAGTCATTCCTACCTCCTCAATTCGCTCACGTATTGAGTTTGGCAATGGTGGCGTCACGAACAATGTTGTTTCCGCAGACTTATGTGACTGATCTGACCACAATCTGGTATTACATCACTGACCAGAGCCAGATCGTCTTGTCACATGAATCACAGGGAACAGAGCTTTCCTGCCATGCAACATTACACACCACAGTCAGCAAAAATCCTAAAAAAACTGGCGGCGCACTCGGTCTGTGACACCTGGTACAACTTCGACGTACCTGGCTCTGAGTTGAAGTAAGTGAGTTCTGCAGCCAGATGCGTTGGGTGTCTGGCGAAGGTGAGGTAGCACGTGTAGGCCAACTCCTCGGCCAAGGTCATCAGGGACTTGGGCAGCCCGTTGTGCACTCCCAGAGCCAAGGTCCCGGGCAAGAAGCACGTCTGCGCACACAATGCAAACCTTAACAATGAAACGAACCAGCCAGCAGCTGTGGCTTCCGAAGTAACTCACCAATTCGTCCATCTTATGCTTGAAGTCCTTGCCCCCCGAGAGAATCTCGCCTATGTAGAGCAAGCGGTTCGGGACTGTGCGCCGCACCAAGAGGGATCGGACCTGGCGTCATACACACGTCAGCGACAAAATCAAGCATGTCTCTATGGAATGTCATTGCCTCACCCCCTCCATCGCCAAGAGGAAGTCCTCCTTGAGGAAGTCTACCGTCTTCCCCGTCTGCAGCCACTGCTTCAACAGGTACTCGTAGTAGCTGTCTCCGCGAGCTCCAAGTGTGATGGTCGATTGCTGGCGAAGCTTGCCTAATTGGAAGGAACTTAACATTTAAACAAAATTCTAAGACCACCCTGTACGCATGTTCGCGTGACGTAGGTACAAACATAGGTAGGTAGGTAGGTAGGCAGGCGAACTGTTTCAACTTACCAGTGTTGGCGTTGATGTAGATCTGCACCAATCCCTGCTTCTTTGGCATCTCGTGGACCTTCCTGGAGACTTCGGCGGCCGCATCCTCATAACGGCTGTCGCCGGTGACGCGTGAGAGGTCGCGAAACTCCAACTGGACCGTCGTGACCTCGGAGGTCGAGCTATCTGGGCTCCACTTGGGCGAGTGACCAATTCGAGTCCTAAGTATAAGAATTTTTTCTCCAACCAAGGTAGGTACGAAATCAACTTTAGACACACACGAGGTATAGAAGTCACTCTTTCTTCGACCAACATAGGTATGACATGCACAACAGGGGTAAAATTTAGAGTCTGATCAAATTTTGAAAGAGATTTGAAGTGTTGAGCAGTCCCGCCAAAAGCGGCGTTCAGTCTATGACGACTCTACTCTCTGAGACATAGAGTCAGATTTGCAACAAGCCAACACCAGAATGGGTGCATCAGTTTGGAGATTATCAACATCATCTAGCAAAGTGTAGGGGTCAAAAGGTGACACTTCCAAGACCGATATCAAGCCTCTCCACTGTACGTTACAGTGCCTTCGCCCCTCGTCCACTCCTTGATGAAGGTGAAGCTGTTTCCTCTGTATCACGCTGAGTTTCCAAGTTGAAGTCAATGAGACTCCAAGTTTCGCCACCTTGCCCACGCCCACCCAGACACCAGATCTATACTAACTCTTACTTGAGATTGACATCGGAATAGGGGATGCCCGAGGGCGATTCGAATGCTCCCATGAGTCTGTCGCCGAGATCCTTAGCCTTCTGCAGGAAAACGTCCTGGCCGCTCAAATGGAACGCCGACAAGAGCCCCCCCAACACGCGGATTGAGGTCTCGAAGAAGTTAACGTCTCCTTTCACTGCCGAGAAGTCCAGGCTTTTCTCCACCCAGCGCTGGGCGGCAGTGAATTCGCTCTCCAAGTTCATCATGAGGAGCGTGTCCAGGGAGTCGATGATAGTCAGGCCCACGCCGAACCAATTCTGTAAAAAAAGGGGGAAAGATTTCTCATTGTACACGAATAATTCAAGTCTCCATCACTGTGTCTCCATCTGCGGGACTCTTGATCGGTGATTTGCCACTCACATGTCCAGTCTTGGATAAAGGCTTGAGATGGTCCTTTCCCCATGCATACGTCTTGTAGTTGTCCCACGCGTGCTTAAACGCTTCCACCACTGCCTTCTGGCGCTCGTTTTGCGGACCCTTGAACACCAGACTCCGGTCCTTGGGGGGCAACTCTTTGAAGGACTCGCCGGCTTGGTTGCTGTCGTCGTCCTGCTCCCCTTCGTCGTCACCCTTTTCGTCATCTTCGTCAACAAAGTCGTCTTCATCCTGCTCCTCCTTCGCCCTGTTCTTGTTCTCATCCTCTTCCAAGGCCAGGTTGACAGCCTCAACCTTGTTACGGGGACGAGGAGGTTCGAAATCGAGTTGAGGCAGGACTGCAGCCTTGAAGCAATGGAAAAACGTCTCAGTTTAGACGCAAGACTGACTCAAATAGATCATTCATCACAAAAAAGTAAGCACGAGGCAAGTTGGCTATTGCAACACAGCAGAAATATCGCCAGACATCTATCAGCGGTCTATAGAGAATAAGAAAAGATATAGCGGAATAGTACATCCCAACAAGTGCACCGAATCGTGTCACAAGTCCACAGGAATCAGTAACCTTATGAGTGGCACTAGTAGGGCTGACGCATGATTGATTCACCACTCTTTATTATCTCACCACAACGAATGATGAATCATATACACCATTTATTCAGTGATTTAAAGTCTAAATGCAGTTTTACCACAAACCCGTTCCTCATTGTCCATCTTTGGCTCCGTACATGGACAAAGGAAACTATACTTTTTCAAGGGTGACGGTGGAACAAAGATTTGACCAAGGTTTGGTGCTCAAGATCAGCTCAGTCGCTGCTAAACGACGAAGAGACAGTCCCAGAGTGGCAGTCCAAGGGTTCGTCTTTCGAAGTACAAGGTACTCGATTAGTGGGTCCTGTGCAGAGGGCTTAGCTTTTGATGGAGTTAAGCCAGCTGTTTGAATGACATGTTTTAAAATCTAACTTTGGCACGACCACAACTTCCTGTGTAGACGAAGGTGTCCCCCTTGGCCAAGTTCGGCCAAATTTCAGGAAGTCAATCCCGAGCTCGCCTCAAGATCACAAGGTGACAGCTTCTGATCAATGGGTCCAACTTGACCACGTCCATGCACAGGATATGTGCGAATGTCACTTTTTGCGCACATTAGAGTACAGAGGTCTGTGCTTTGGAGAGCAATTATTTGATGGGAGCCAATATCAATTGCCCCTACAGCTTGTTCCACAATGAATGAGACCGACATCATTTCTACGGTTACCCTCCCAAGTTTACCTACTTTGTTGCACTCTTGCATAGATACACAGACCTCTGATGTGTCAGAGATAAATGACCTCTGAACGAACATCTCAGCAGATATTTAAGGTTGTCGGAAAGGCTGAAACTTAAGTGTCCAATGCTGTTGCCAGTGTCTTTGTCACTGTTTCCTTGTTACACACTTTTTTCAAAGGAAAGAACACTTTTGACTGATGCCTGCAGATGCCAGTGAGGCCTAGGGATATCAGTACAAACTACACTCATCCTGAAGGCCGAGATGGAACGTTGCCAGTCCAATGAGTACCTTGTCTCTGTTTTTCACTTGTGAAAGCTGGTCCAAGCTGGCTCTCTCCGTCTGATGTACAGTGTAGTCCCCTCTGCTGCCGCTGTAGTGGTAATGGTAGTAGTAGACGCCGCTGAGAGTCAGGAGCCCCGCCAGCATAGTGAGGAGGCTCCGTTGGAACCGACTCAACTGCTTCCAGCTCTGCAAGGCAAAAATTAACGAAGATGTTGTTATTCTTACGAAAAGTATTAACATAACTCAATTTGTCGTGCAAGTCCGCCTAGAGTGGGGATTTCTACAGCACTGCTTTTCAATTTATATTAGTGTGAACAATACAGTGAAATCCAGTTATAACGACGACCACAGAAGCTGTCCTTATATTCGCACATTCAAATTCCAAGATAAGCATGGAAAACGGGAGTGCATTTTGCCACGCCATGAGTAGTTCTACCATTTTCCATAGAATCTGACCATAGAAGAGTACTTGAAGGGATCATTTAGAGCTCTATCAACTGAATGTTCAAACTCAGTCGGCTTTGAAAAATCGAAGCCCTGAAGGCGGAGCTGATTTATCTGCACTGTCCAAGTCCAGGGTGAAGAACACCAGAAAAGTGGAGAAGACCACAAAGGGATGTTCTGCTTACAAAACATAATTGAAAGAAGCAAACCAGAGAAGAGCCTCACTGTTAAGTAGAGCTGTGGGGTTTAAAAGAATCATTGCAAAGCATAACAAGTGCAGTCGAAGCTTGACATCAGCAAGAAATTGTCCTCACAAGTGAGTAAAGCTTTCTTCTGTAGAGTTTGATTTGAGTTGGTTTCCTAGAAAGGTTGACCTTACACACAATTCGTTCTTATAAGTGGTGTTCTTATGAAGGGGCTTCACAGTATGTCATGAACGTGACACGAACATCTTTCTAACTAACGCTTTTGCGCTACGTGCTGCGCTGGAAGTGGGGCAAAAATATAAAGTACTATGTATGCATAAAGCTCGCCCTCGGCCCCGGCCTTGCTGCGATCACCCTGGAAATCGGTTGGCCATATTCCAAATCTTAGGTCTTAAGTTAATATGACGGATCAATCGAGTAGTGATCTCCAGCTTGGTTGCTTTAATAGTGTGTGCTAATCAGAAAACAGTTAATTCTGCTTGCGCTTTACCACGGCACAACAGTACAATGGGTCAGTGGCAGAAAGCTCAAAATCAAATGCTGCTCATCATCTACACAATGGTCATAGCTACACATGAGTAGGCCTCCTTGAAACAGTGAACGATCAGTCAATTCTTGCCTGCACATAACTTTTATTGTTGTAACCACTACTGGGAGCATCTGAAAAACATCATAAAAATTCTTTTTGGATTGACAGTAGTCACCTGTTAGTTTAACATCAGAAAGGATAGAAAGCATGCAAAAGTAGCAGAAATATCTGGTCCTAATTGTTCATTCCATTCAAGTCACAGGATAACGTTGCAACTAAAAAGACTGCAAGCCTCGTAGTTGCAATTTGACTGATTCTGCACTCTTTTGCGACCACTTCTTCGTCAAAAAAGGAGGGGAAGGAGGAAGAGGAGGTGGTGGTGACAGGAGCTACCGTTGAAAACCATGTCGAGGTTCCTCCAAGTTGACAAGACTCTCACTCACCCTCCACAATACCCTCCTGGTGGTGCCCTTCTTGGCGTCGGCCCCACCGGTCACGTAGATGGTCTGGCGCATCGGCACAGGGATGCCGATGGCGACGGAAGACGAGGTCACCATGGCCAAGAAGAGATTGAGCGCGGAGATCACATCAGGAGGATCAGCAAGTCCCTGCTGCGTGGCGATACCGGAAATTTGCCTTTGTCAACATTTGCGCATGTTTTTCGCGATCCAGCGAAACAGCATTTAAGCCTCGTCGCCCCTCTTGGCCTGATCGACTTTTTTGCAATTTCTCTCTTTGCTTTGTTTTGCGACTGACAACACAACTGACTGAAGTTGAGCAGCGAACACTGTTTGCTTTATATGTTTGCCTTATCTCTCCGTCTCCCTCTCCTTTCTAATAAAATGCCGAGCAACAGCAGACGTCAGAGGAGTGACCAGCAATTTTCAGCCTGAGGTGACCAAATATGAATGAAAAAGATCAGAGCCAAAGGTCAAGGAGGGGGACGAGGCGAGCATGCTCATCGCAGCTGCGTCCGGCACAGAGTCCACAAGACAGTAGCCGGATTTGGTGACTTTCTTGTCATGCTTGTCGGCTGGTGGTCACAGCCGCGTCACAGTGCACATTGAGCTCAAGAGACCACTGATCAGCCCCCGTTTTTCTTCATAGATGGCGTCAATGTGCACGAACAAATGAGATTATTCAAATGAACTTTATTCTCCTCCTCTAAAAATAACGTCAAGATGGAATAAATAGCGCCCGTTGAAGGTTCTAAATCGATAGTCCGAGCTGCTGGGCACAGGAGCTGGAAACTCATTGTAATAACACCTGCACTCCAACTAACAGTTCTCAGCAATCTGCGATCAGGTTGACGATGGCCTTCAAGCCCGGGAGTCCAAGTCAAGCCCGTCCATGTTCCCACATCCACCCCGTTGAATACGAATGAGCATGTCTGTTTTATGTAGGTTCAACTTGTGTCATGCCAATTGTGGGTGGTGTAACAACCATGTCTCGGTTTAGGTTAGGCTCAGGTGTATGTATTTTATGAAAATAGCTTTTTACAGGCTTATAAAGATGAAACATAACTCCTTCGGTGTCCTCTTTTTCTGCCGATTCGGGCGGAGACGCTCACTTTTGCACCTGAAGATGAGTCATGTCAGGTTCCCTGCCCATAAGCACCATTTTCGACGGTGTCCACGTGCAACCTCGTGTCTGTTGACTGACGTCAGGACCTTGTCATGGTCTTGTCCATGCAGCAAACCTGTTTCGTTGGTTCGTCCAGTCTATTGGGCGCCTGCACCTGGACTAATCGAGCTCAACATGTACGCAGTTGTGGGCTATAAAGGCGTGCTTGCACACGCTTGAAGTCTGGGTCCGTGAGTGAGGTGGCTAGCACCAGGGTGATGGCTGCAAACAACACCGACTCCAACGCCGTCGGGATGTCTGTCGAGGAGGGACAGGAGGTAAGCACGTCTGCTCCTAAACGCTTCATTTTCTGCTCAAGTTTTGTAAAGTTTGCGGTGGAATCTTTGAGTCGGTGCGCTGACGTCTGAGCTGTGGGAGCTCAGTAGAAGGGATAAGCTAGGACCTCTAGAGCAAATCTGTAATCTAGTAGTCCTTGAGTCAGGCTCAGTGTGTCTAAGCTATGTCGACATGTGTCTATTTGCCTGCTTAATGGACAAGAGACTGGTTCATGTCCATTTCGCCGCTACGTATTGTTCAAGCTTGAAGCTCGAAGCTGAACTCCATCACTAGTCATGGCAGCTCGGGCAGCCAAGTCTGCCCAGTCTGCCTCGCAACAGCTGCTGGGGAAGGAAGAAGATTTTTATCAGTCTTAGGAGATTTTTTCTTTCTTGAGTTTCCTCCGTTTTTGTATCCTGGCCTCTCTGGCCTCTCGAGCGTCCTGAGGCCGTTGGTCGCGTCCACCCACGAGTCCGAGTACACACGGAGGAAAAGTTCAGTCCGTCTGGAAGGACAGAAAAGGTGATTTGCAGCCCGCAAAGCCCTCAAATGTTGCCGTCAAGTATCCTACGTACATTCCCCGAGTCGATCTGTGTGATCTCGAACAAGTTTGTCATGTGTAAGAGAGCGGACCTGACTGACTTTGCTGGAACGACCTCAAAGTTGAACATGCTACTGTTGATTTTCTTTCTTGCCTAGTCAAATTATTAATCCAACTCTCATTTGCCACTCACCCTTACTTTGAAAAGAGCACCAACTCCTTCTGTGCCATCGAGGCCCTCGTGACTGCCGGCCAGGTGGTGGAGAACAACTGATCGATCGTCGACCAACCAGAGGTGAGTTGGACAGCTCCAGGAGAAATGTAGTCGAGCTGTCTTCTGTTCAAGTTGGCCTTGCAAGTGCCACAGTGTGTGTTCAGTTAAGTTTAAAGCTGTACAACTCATGTTTATGCATGAACTTTGTGGTATGAGCGTGTGTCGTTGCGCCCAAGCGCGTCTGATTCAGCATTCCGTACCTGTCTGGTAGGTGGAATCAATAGGGAAGATGGAGCTGAAGCAGTAACAATGATAAAGAAAGACATTATTGATCAAGCCCTGTCTAATCAATAAGTGTAAAGCTGTAAGCAGTAAGGTTGACAGATTTGCGCACTCATTTTTAACTCTGTTTCACTACATTGTTTGTCTTTGTTGCACACTTTGAAGGTGGTCCGCCAATCTGCCCAGCTGTCTCTCTCTCTCTTTTCACCTCTCAGTCGACGGCCTCGGTCTCGACCTCGACGAGGTTGCCCCTCTTAGACGTCCGCCAAGCATGGTTTGTATATCGCGATCAAGTCATCCAGCCAAGTCAGTCTGGGTCCGCTGTAATCACACAGATCGAGTGGTCGCTTAAGACGTGCTTGCTAAAGGCAGATTGCCAAAATTATGAGCAGTGCAAGCGCTTCTTAAGGGGCGCCCCTTAAGTAGGGGACGTGTGTCTTAATGGCGTCCGTGGTAGGTTGGTGTATAGTCAGGTAGGCGGCGACGGCATTTGGCATCCTTTTCAGCTGACCCAACATGTCCTTGGTGACGTACTCCAGCGGAGAGGAGGAGTACGACGACGAATACGGCGGCCGCGCCCCCAAGAACAGGTCGGGTACGAAGCAGAAAGACGTCAACTACGAGGAAGTCAACATGGAGGTGTCGGATGATGAAAGCCAAGGCCAAGGAGGGCACCAGCAGGAGGCTGCGGCAGCCAGCCTCTTCTCGTCCAAGGAGGAGTACAATGCCTATCAGGCACAGTTCGAGACCACACCGTCTTCCTCCGGGCACCACGACAGAGGTGTCAGTGACGAAGGAGAGGGTGGAAATCCTGGCAGACGTCGCACTGACAAGGAAGGATGTGGATCCCAGTTGAGTGAGTACGGGCCTGGACCTGAGAAAGAACCGAGACCAGATGCGGACAAGCGGTCCTCCAGACCTGAAGTGGACAAGGGAGATCATCAACATCAGAAGAAGAAGAACTCTGTTCAAGATCGCTTATGTCAATTGGCTAGAGAAGAGGATGCTGCTGCCACTATTGCTGCCGCTGCTACTGCTACCGCTACTGCTGCCGCTGCTAGTGGCGGTACCACTGGTGGTGGAAAAGTAGGCGAGTCCAGAAGAGGATCGAGGGACCACAGAGGCAAACATCATCACCATCACCGGAGGAGACGCTCCAACTCCCGAGGTCGCAGGTCCAGTTCTAGGGATCGAGACAGGAGACGGTCTAGTTCGAAAGAGAAAGGCGGTCGAAGACGTTCTGGTTCAAGAGAGCGCTCGAGAAGACGCTCAGGGTCGAGGGATCGAGGAGGTCGACGCTCGTCCAGGTCTCCTCCTCCATCTTCGTCCAGCAGGTCTCGACACGACCGCAACTCTGCCAGCAACAGAGACAGCGACCACAAGCGAAATCATCACGGAGGAGGCGGCGGCGGCGGCAGTGGCACCGTTCCTCCGCAATCGGGCTTCTACAGCAAAACCTCGCGCAAGCTGTTGGGGTTGGGACTTGTCTCCAAGGGCGATCTGGACGGTTTGGACCTGGTGGAGAAGCAGAGAGATGCGCAGATGGCCAAGCTGAAGGCGCTCACTGGTGTGGAGCTGCCCAAGTACTACAACCCGTCCGCCATCAACCCGCTCAAGTACGCCGAGCAGATTAAGAAGCGCCAGATGCTGTGGAAGAAGCCTGCATCGGAAGAGGCATCGACGCAAGCGGCGCCTTCCAACGAACCTGCCAAGACGTCGTTTAACAAGTGGGAGGAGACCAACTTTGGCAACGCGCAGGCCAACGAAAAGTTCCGGCGTCTCATGGGCATCCGCAGCTCCGGTGCGCCAGGCGTTGGCGCTGCCGCCACCATGACGGCTTCTGCTAGGCCACCACCACCACCGTCGTCGTCGTCGTCGTCTTTATCGTCGTTGGCGTCCAGCAGCAACCCGAGCGCCGCTCTCCGGGATTCCAAGTCCATGTTCGCGGCGCAAGAGGAGCAGTACGAGAGAGCCCGCGCAGCCACGCATACGATGCGCGGCCTGGGGCTGGGATTCGCGCCTTCGTCGTCGTTGACGGAGCAGCACCAGCAGCAGCAGCTGTCACAACCGCCCATGACTGAGCACAAGACCAAGTAGAAAGCTGTACACAGGATAACGGACGGACGGACAGACAGAGCGGGGGTGGATGGGTGCATTATGTGTGGATAAGAAGCTTTTGTGCACGCTGGGCTAAATAAGGTCTAAGGTTGGCGCGCGCGCGCGTGTGTGTGTGTATGTGTAACGAGAATCTGAGATCTGGATTTGACTGTTGATGTCCTCTGCAATGCCAAAGCATCGTCACTCCTCAGTTTTTGTGCTTCTTCTGACGAAATAAACCAAATGCTTTCGTATTTGGCACGTCTGCCGCGTCCCAGAGAGGTGAAAAGGGGGGGGGCGTGTCACTTATCAACTTGCATGCGCAAATCTGTCAATGGAGCAAAGTTGCAATCTGAGCTTATGGATCTGGCAAGTCTAGAGTCCGAGTTGGGCGACCTCTTGGCCGAGGATGAGCTGTACTGGATACAGAACGACGCAAAGTTTCGCGCCGCGAAGCAGACGGACAATTACACGGACTTCCAGAACTTTGTCAAGGTGTGAGCAGACGGAAATGTCCAGTTGCATGTGTACCAAGGATCTTAAAGGTCGTCTACGCTGTGACCATTTATTTGACTGTGTAAAATCCTCTATTTTTCTTTTGATTTAGCTACTCGATTTGTGCCACTAACGTTACTTTACGATCAGAACCACTTACTTTATAATTATAAATGAGCTGAATGAAGGTGACTTCCCAGTAACTGGATCCAAGCTGTCCGGGATGTGCCAAAAGAACCCCAATGCCCGCCTGGACTGGCTCGTGTCAAGAGCAAGATTCACAATCTCCATGACCGAAAGAATTTTTTTCATTCAGACCACAAGTGACAAAGCTATCTTACTTCGAAGTCAAACAATTTCACCTAGACTGTTCGACGTAGCAGTCATGCATCTGGAGGCACAAAGTGGCCATTTGGAATATTATTGCAGGTTGACCAACACAACGTCTTGTCCTTCACCTCCAGGAACTGCTACTCCCTCAAGATCTGCTTCATCTCCGCAATGTAAGACTTGAAAAAGAAATGAACTAAGACCCCGAAGCATGCACAGTTGGGAAAGTGGACTAACTGCTTTGGGAAGCCGTGACTTCCTTGACTTTTGTCCTGATGACAAAATTCCTTTTTGTCATGGAAATTTAATAAATGTCCATTTTCAAATGTGCCAGCCCGGTCAAACGCTCTTGGGTCTGTCACAGCCTGAACAGTGTCTGAGGATCTAGTTAGGGGGAGTTACGTTTGACGTTTAGCCCAACCTCTTTGCCTTTAGCTTCACTTACAATTTTTGGCTATATTTATTTAGTTCCAACACTTACGCGTACTTTATAATGAACAGTTACTCGACCCAGTGCAATATTACAGTACACTTTACAGTGTTCAATGACACCATTTACAGCATACAGTGTACTGGACACTGATTCTTGCACTTCTACAGAGTCTACTTGTACTTTGCATGTGGGCCTTTACTGTCCACTTTGGTATTTGTGCTTCAACAGTGTACACTTACGCTGTAGTACACACTGTGCTGTATAGCGTACTACTTTTGCAATTCCAACGTACACTTGCACTGTACTTGTACGTGGACAGATAGCTTCAGCTTTATGTCCTGTATACTGCAAGCAGAACCACTGAAAGAGACCCGGAAAAGTGAACCTGCTGCCGTGGGACAAGTTGAATGCCCTTTTCTTTTGACAGTTCGACTGACTCAACCGTTGGAATCTTGATAAACGAGGTCCTGGCAGCAACAAGTTTACTCTTGATGCTGTTGAGAAGGGTTCCTTCCAATGTAAACTCAGTTGACGAGAAACCCCACTTACTGCAGCTAAATAAATCGCACTCTGTGGGCTGTGCCTGGTTTCAAGGGCGTACTTAGCTCCAATTTCAAGCGTGAATTTGCACGGTAAAGATCAAAGGATGTACTAAAAGTTAAAAAAAATGCTGAGCACATTTTCTCCCCTTTGAAGGAAGCAGCAATCTTGTTTGATCGGGTTCGATTCGTGGTTGATGAAGTGCAAATGCGATTCTGTGATGTCAATCCTACACTTCTTCCCTTGCCAGCGATTGGCAGATGCATTAAATCCCCTCCGAGTCTTATAATAGTTTTTCTTTGAGTTTTCGCACCTTCGGCTGCGAGTTCAGCAACAACGAGCACTTTGCAGACAGTCGCAACCTCACCTGATGCCTCCGGAATTGGGGATATGAAGGAGTAGAAACTGGAAAGAAAATGCTGACTTTTCGCATGAGCTTTGTGTTGTTGCGGCCGAAACGGTGACAGTTGGAGCCGTGACCAAAACAGAGGCTGCAGAAGCTCATGGGAGGCGACCTCAAGGGTGTCCCAAACTTGGCTTAGGCCTCTGGAATCCCGACAAATGGATAGATTAGTCCAGCAACCTCATTAAATTTGGCAACTCTCTCATCAAAATTCATGATTCTCCAATCAAATTTGGTGATTTGACTGGTCGCCACTCTGCATTTTGAGCTCGTAGGCAAGAGAAATCAAAGAGCTACTGTTAATACTCGATGGTTTCCTCCAGTCCTAGCGTTAAGTCGGCCTCTGTTAGAGTGGGACGCTTGTGTGTGTGTGCAAATGGTAGAATCCATGCTTGGATCAGAGACAAGATTCTTCAAGATGGCTTGCCTTTCAAGCATTGGGAGCGCAATCAGGATAGGCACTGATGGCAGACGGATAGCTAAGTTGGAAAGGGTAGTCGGACTAGCTCAAGTTGAAACAGGTTCAGACACGAAAGCCTCCTCTCGTCCTGCTTTATGGACTGCGCGAGCTGTTGTTTGCACATCTAAGATGCACCCAGTCAAAGTCCAAAAGTTTCATTTTCGACCTAGCCTAATGTGGTCAGACTTGATACGGGTGCAGCTGCAATTACCAAAAACGGTGCCAAAATTTGGCCCAAAATTGAGTCAGATGTGGTTTCGCTTTTGGCTGTACGATTCCACAGCCTTCTCACAACATGTTCACGCTCTGCAGTGGCAACTTTGATGTTGACACCACTGTTGAGGGTGCTCCACCTGTGGCTTCACTCGATACCCGCCACTGTTGAGGGTGCTCCACCTGTGGCTTCACTCGATACCCGCCACTGTTGAAGGTGCTCCACCTGTGGCTTCACTCGATACCCGCCACTGTTGAGGGTGCTCCACCTGTGGCTTCACTCGATACCCACCACCTTCAGTGACTCCAGTTGTCCGAGACAGGATGAACGGAAAGTGGAGGCTGACCTCGTGTTTGGTGAAACCCTAAACACCCAACTTTGAATGGATACTAAGACTCTTTTTAGAGTAGCTGATCTAGGACCTCAAGAGTCACTCATTTTACGAGCAGTCAAAGCCATGGCGCACAAATTGAGGTAAAAGTAGAGTCTGGAATTCACTCGTCTCAATTTTTCTGCTGCTTTGCTGAAAAAAGTTTGCTTGAAATTGACTTCGTATAAACTGTCAGCATTGGGGTTTTGGGAGTATCAACCTCTCATTCGAGAGCTGCATAAGGCGGAAAGGTGATCAGTCCAAACCCCAGCTGATTCCACCTTTTCATCTTGCAACCTCCTGAAGCAGCGGCATTTGCACTGCAACGTGAAGCACTTTTTGTCACCTCAGTGAGCACAAAAAGTGATCTTGACAACTCAGAACGAGAGCAATTGAGAATAAGAATAGTACCAGGGCCTACCAGATCCTTTCCTACAAGTCAGAATACGAGAGATACTTGGAGTGAAGCTACATATGGCGCACCCAATGTGCGCCACCCTCCAAAAGACGCATAAAAGCAGGCATTTTGTTGAAAAATATTTCTTTTTCTCTCTTCTGTGGCTGGAAGAATGCCCAGTAAAGCAGTAGAGCTGGAAATCCCATTGAAGTTCACTTTTTTCTCCTCTCTAGAGATATGAAGTCGTCTGCCTTAGCAAATGAGTAGGTTCTCGCGCACCACTTTCATCTTCAGAAGATATCAAGCCCATAATTTATGCTGCAGACTTCCTAAAAATTCCCTCATCTTACCTACCGCGGCACACGTACAGTGTGAGTCGAACAAAGCGGCCCCCCTGTCCAGAGTCGTGGCAGTGCGGGCGTTTTGCGACCCACACGGTAAATAGGGTAAAAGAGGCTTGACAAAATGAGACAGTAAAAGTTGGTACGCACAAAAACTATCTGAGCATTTTTCTTATCTCACCCCCTTTGTCTGGGATTATTATTTTTTTCATTCGTAGCCTCCCTTTTTTTTGTTCCTCCACATCCTTGAGTGACTTGACTTTTGCTCCATAATAAAAAAGGCCTCGCATCTGAGGCCGCTGGAGAAGAAGAAGGAATTCATTCAAGACAAGGGGAGAATTTGGAATTTCGCCGCCGCCAACAAGAAGAAGACGTTCGGAGATGGGGAGAAACCAGGAAGCGACACGGAAAAATCAATCAGAGGTGGTGAAATCGGACGAGAGAGAAAATGCGCTCGGCAGAAAGAAAATTGCCCAAAAGTTTGCTCGCTCCTTTCACTGCTTAAACAAATCCCAAACTTTCCTACTTCTTATTGAGCAAAGCCGAGACTTGACTGAGTTCGTCATTTTCTCTCTCTGTTTTTGCGGAAAACTCGCGCGAAATCCGCACCTTCAGCGACCTCGACCGAGCCTGGAGATCGCAACGGGATCATGGAGCAAAGTTGGGGTTGCTCAGGGATCATCTGGCAATGCTGACGTCGTTGGAAGAAGTCCCTTGTCAGGTGCTCACGGACTTGCCAGCCGTGTTGGACTTGGCCCTGTCCCGTGGAGTCCACGATGCTCAAGGTGCACAAGCTGGTGCATGTGAGCAGCACACTGTCAAGATGTGCGACTGCGGCAGGTCCACTTTGCGGGGCTATCACGAGCAACATAGAAAGGACTCAGGCTCTCTAGCAATGAGGATCTGGGTGATGTCTGACATCATCTGGCCAAGTTGAGATTGATGACCCTGGAGCTGACGTGCCTGTTGTAGTGCTGGCTGTTCATGAATTTACTATTGGCTTCTTGGAGAGGGTTCAATTCATGCCTCAAATGTCTCCTTCGACAAGAAATTTGGACACAGTCTCTAAATTTTGCCACCACCGCATGTCTTCGGACAAAGTAAACCGCTCAGACCCCCCGGAACCATTCGGGTGACAACGACAAGCTCGACCTATACGGGATCAGCGGGCAATTTTGCCCGAGTGCATAACAATTCCACTACAAATAGGTTCCAAAAGCCTTTGCTACAGCCCCTTGCAGGTCGTCAGAGAGCACTTCTTGACCAGGTGGCCTTCAAGGCCGTACTCATGGTGCGGCCGAGTTTGACCCTGACCTCCTACTCCAGAATGGACTGCACGTTTGGAGGAGTCCATGAGATAAAGATGGGTTAGATCAATACCATGGGATTCTTATAGTATGACTCATGTATACTTATGGGCTTAAATTGTCAGACTCAAGAGTTCTCATAACACCTCGAGATCTGCTCATTTTCAGTCATTTCTCCGAAACTACGCACATTTATAAAGAATGATTTCAAGCATTCTCGTGTTATCACATCATCATTCGCTTAAAAGTACAGTATAGGTGATCCTTGCTTCTTGTATCCAGATTCCACAATCTGGATGTAGAAGTCATGGGCATTAATTTCTCTGGTTCCAATCGTTTACTCCAGCAATAAGAATAGAAACAACCCTTATTCTGGAACTAATCCGGTTTCGTTGGCTGCCCGTTGTGGTCAGTGTTGCCACAACTCGCAAAGTCTCACAATTTCTGCACATTTGGACCCCTACTCGGGACTAACATTTGTGATTGGCCAATATCTTGCCAATCCTTTTTTTGCTTCAAACAATTGCACACTTGTTCAAAACTCGGCTTTTGAGTGACCAAGCACTGGAAGGACTGCGATTGTTATTATTGCAACTTAAAAAGTGTGTTAGTGGATGGTGAGAATGAACAAATGTCCGGTTGTTATGTTCTTTCGAGTCTGACAGTTTGGAGCACAGGGGTGGAGAATGAATCCGTGGCGCAGAGTTGTTCCACATGCACCAACTTGCGCCTGTCCACAGAGCTGTCCTTGGCCATCTTGAAGGCGCTTCCCCGCTCCAAACGCTTCAAGCTGAACGCTTTACTCTGTCTGGGCGGGCAGAAGCAGAAGACGCAGCTGCAAAGTGCTTTCCAAGCGTTGTTTCCTCCAAGTGATGCAGAAGAATGTGAAGAGCAAGAGCTACAATTACGCCAGGACTGGTTCTGCTGGGACTAAACACCAGAGCGCGTGTGCCACAAAAAATCCTCCGTGCACCCGGACAGCGTCTTTTCTCGCTCACACTGCCCGACAACTTTGCCAGACAAAGTTTGCGTCGTCCCAAGCTCGACATCACAACAGTGGACGTTGACTTACATCGCTCATCTGGCAGTGAAATACAAAGCTTCTTGTTGCTCCTACCTGACTACTTTGAATACAGTTGAAATTCGATTCAATTGCGCTTCCACAATGAGGCAAGTTGATTGCAACGACTGCTAAAGTCGCTGTGAGCAACTGGTGCGTTTTGTGTTGAAAACAAACATTTTTAGACGTGCGACGAGAGAGAGTATCTCTAAAGTCAGTGGCAACGCTGGCGTTCTAAGGAATGACTGCACCAGTTCAATTTGAAGCGACCGAGATCAAAGTGTTTTTCGACAAAAAAAAAAGGTTCACCAACATTGACCGGTTTCTGTGTTACCGTGTGAGGAAAAAAAAAGTTGTACCTCAAAGTCGAACATTGACGCTACGCAAAGTTATGTGTGGGATTCTTGGGGAGTTATTGTACGCGCCGCAGCTATGCTCAGGTGTTGCAATTCCCTCATAACTTTTCTATGCTGTTTTCCTCATAAGGAATAAACATACAGCTAACTATCGAAAGCCTGTAGTTGGCACTTAAAGCAGGTCTCAACTTTAAACCTAGAGCAAAGTTGCCACGCAACTCGATATAATCCCGGAAAGTTAGCCTTGGATCGCATTTTCTTTCAGTCCGAGATGCTTTCTCGAGTGTTGGTGCGCTCCGCCTCGGCCGCCTCGTCAGGAAAGTCGTTGGGAGGCTTAATAGGCGGCCAATGCGAGGCAATCATCAGACGGTAACAAAACTTTCTGTACCTATCCACGTACGCTAGAGACGAAAGTCATCATCCCCGCAGCAAATTTTCCACGGTTTTTTCAACGTCAGAGCTGGGGCAAGACTGCAAATGCAGTCATGACGATTGACGGAGGAAAAAAGTCACTGTCTTTAATACTTTCAGACTCATATTTGCATTCAAAGCAAAGAAAAAGGTCAAGAGTGAACACACCACAGCACATCAGTAGCACAGCTGTCGTCACAGCCATTTTTTGAGTGCTTGTAAGTTGAGTTGTGCAGGCAGTGGCCAATCCCACTAGCAGCAGCAGCCCCCCCCCCCCCCAAGCATCCTGTTTTCACCTCCATGCTTGACTGTAGGGGAGGAGCACGACGATGGAAGAAACTGACAGAGCTTCATATGCACTGCACACCATGGTTTGTACTTTGCTGAGAGCATTTAGTCTGACAGCATCTCACAGTGCAACTTTTCCTCACCCCTAAGAACGAATGTCCACAGTATGACTTTCGCAGCACCATCTGCAAAAGCTTATTCAAAAGCCCAAAATTGGCTGGGAGGAAAGTAGCATGGGTTTCCCACTAATGTGCGCTTTGTTTGTACCAGGGTGAGCTCACTTTTGACTTTAAGGTGTCTTTGCTTTTAGTGCACCTATGTGTCCAAGACTAAATGCTGCGTGACTACGCAGGTCAGGACATGTCTGGGATGTAGGTAGACAGCAGGGTGATCAAGATCAATCCGGACTGACTTTTGCATCATCAATGACTCCGGATGGATGTTGTGGGTCGACAGAGCAGGAGCCAGATGGGTGTGGGCTCCCCTTGGCCGCGTCCGAGACTTCCTCAAGTAGGGGAGGGACTTTCTTACTCATCTCCTCCTCCGCGACGTCCTCCACCGTCCACGTGCTCTCCGTTGTTGTCGTCGTGTACTAGAATACGTGCGCATTAGGCTTGTTCGAAAATGTTAATTTCGGATTGTCCAGGTATAAAATTTGGCATCAGACACTGGCGCAGCTGGTACAAGTTTTTGAAAAAAATTAATTTTACTATCGGCCCTTTCAATTTGCGCTTCTACTACAGTAGAACAGAACACAAACGTGCCTGAATTTGCAACTCCATTATAAAAGCGTCTCGATGACATTTTAGACGCCAACAGAAGACGATGTCTAGTATCAGCATCGAAAATTTCAGCTCAATCAGAGATGCTTTTATAATGCAACATTTTGCGAATTTTTTTTGTACTTTGCCTCGCTCTTTATATGTTCGTTTGGAGTTTGCTACGGTAAAATACGATGTTATAAAAGCATCTCTCATCAGTGCCTGCCTTGGCCAGTGTCAACTGTTAGCATCTAAAATGTCAGCTCCACCAGAGACGTTTTTATAGTATAGCATTTTTGGACTTGCAAATTCAGACACTTGTATGTGCCATGTTACTGTAGTAAAAGTGCAAATAGGAAGTGTACCATTTAGGAATTTTTTTTAGGAAAATCCTCTTAATCTGACGTTATGCTAAAAACCCAGGGTGGAAAAGTATGACTTTGCAGAAAAAGTATCGTTTCGAACTTGCCTAGAGCGTATGTACTCATACAGTAAGCAGCAGAGCAGCGCAGGTTGCTCTCGTTGGGCGCGGCCATGGACCTGCACTGTTCAGGCGCACTGCGCTAGTTGGCCGAATTGGCGACAATCAGGCAGTCGAGAAGGCTTGCGGTGTCAGTGGAATCGACCCTTGACAAGAGTCAAGTGATAAGCAACAAGTCACTGTCATGTCAACGTCCAGTGCCTATAAATGTTCCACCAGGTCCTCTGACAGGGACAGCAACACATTCCACAGGTGAGAAAAATGGTCGGACAACAAAGAGCAGAGATGTGCAGTTGGAACTTGACTCAGAGTTATGACTTGCGTGGTTTGACTCATCCTCCAATGTGTATTTGAACGGAAACTCTGCTATTTTAAAGGATTATTCCTTTAACAGCAATGCAAACTATAAAGCCCAAATGAGTTACTTTTTCGTCATCTGAGAGGTCACGTTGAGAAAGTGTTGTGGGTGGGAACTGTGACACCCGTGGAAAAAATTGCTGAACTTGGTGGTGTCGATGGAAATGCAATTGTAATCATGGGATAATCATACAAAACAGTGCAATTTTTTTGATTGGTGCAATGATGTGTATGATTTTGCACCTGCTGTCCTGGATGGCAACAATGAACTGGGCATAGCAGAGACTTCCTGTCCGGTTCTGTCTGCAGCTGACTTGCCTTTTCGACCACTTCTGCTCACCTGTCCACTATAAAGGTGAACAGTGCAGGGCCTTGGAAGAGCACTTGGTCCTGAGGATGCTCGACATTCCTCCAACCACTTTCTGCTTCCTGTCCAATGTCTTCATCTCCAAATGGAAGCCAGATTAACAATTGTGCAGCACCCGTTTGTCCCAGACCAGACTGACCCTATACAAAGCTTAATAATGTCTCCTTTCTGGGTAAGTGATTTCTGATTAATTTCGGAGAAAATATGCTTTGCAAAGGATAAATTCTTTTCGGGACACAGTGGTTTTTTAAGTCAGTCCTGATTTATGTGGATCACCCTGTCTGTTGTGGTATGCAGGTGTATCAAGCTCATGAGGTAATATGCACTGTTCTATATAACGACTCTGACTGTCCGCATCCATTAATTACACCTGTGACTTCTTTCATCTGGCAGCCCTGTCGCCACCTTGGGGGTCTCCCCAGATCCTTCCATGATGGACGAGCCCGTCCGTCTCTGCGCGTCCGGGTTGCCTCCTGGAGTCCCGGTCACCCTGACGCTGGGGCTAAAGAACGAGGAGATCAACTTCTTGTCGCGGTCGCTCTTCGTCACCAGCCAAGATGGCGTCGTCGATCTGGAGAAGCATGATGCGCTGCCTGGAGGAACTTATACAGGTTCGTAGGTCAGACAGTCAAGTCTCGATTGGACGTTGAATCCAGACTTTACTGTAATGTGATTTTCACAGATTTACAAGGACCGCATCGAACTGGAGCCAGGTCAAAAAGGGGGGGCAAAGTTGATGCCTCCTTAAAATTGTTGTTGATCTGGCTCAAGTTTTCCCTGTGCTCCAGATTCGTCGGTTCAGCTATCGACTGAAAGTTTTGGAAAACCCCCCCCCCAGAAATATACTGTAATTTTTGTTAAAGCACTCACACAAAACGAGGGAAAGCTTCTTAGAACTTCCTGGGAGATGCAAATCAGCGCTCGCTTCCAACTTTTCGTTTGCTCTAATCGCAGACAACAAGACAGAGTCTTTCTCTTACCACTTTCACTTTGAGCTAAACACTTTGGACGTCAATGGACAGATCGCAGCTGTACAGTGACATCCATCTTAAGCCTTCTCAGTACCAGAATCCATCGAAACCTGGCAAAGCTGACCCATTTAAGTCATAGGCATGACATTGAACGATTGACTAAAGTGACTATTTTGCAAATAACGTTAGTCAAGCCACTGACCTCGCTAAGGACAAGTGTGACCCACAATATGCGTAGCCCTGGCTGGGATCCATCAAGTCCGTGGACCTCAGTCGGGACCACGGATCCCAGAGTGTGACCCACAATATGCGTAGCCCTGGCTGGGATCCGTGGTCCTGACTGAGGTCCACGGACTTGACTGGGGTTCGTGCACCCGACTAGGGTCCACGTGGCTGACCGAAATCCATCCCCACAATGGTACAAGTTTTCCACTGCCCACAAATGTCCCTTTACCTCAGCATCGTTGATTCTGACAAGTCTGGCACCATGGGCAACGTGTCTTACCACGTCTTGCCATTGAATTTGGCATGAAGCCGTTATAGTTTAATGCTGCTTTTTTTGGCATAAGTAACTTTCCACCATGGAGCTTCCAACATCCTATCCTACACTCAGTTTCTTTTGAATGTCCTGAGGATTGATCTGACAAGTATTTCCTGGCTTTGACTGAACTAGCTCTTGGCCTGTCCGTCCGTCCTTCCCTTCAACTGAGACTTCCAAGGACTTTCAAGCACTATCCCAGTATTGTCTTCTCTACCTTTCTGGTCCGCTGTGTTGTGCTCAAGCACACAAATGTGGCGACTAACTTGGCATATGTCACAGGAAAGTTTCCAGTTGCAAAGAAAAATGAGCCCGCAAAGAGGAGAAAATGAAAAAAAAAAGGGGGAAGCAGCTGCCTGAAAAGGCTCAAATAGAGAGCATTACCCATTTGAAAATCGAAGAGGTTTGGGAAGTCTCTGAATTCTTTGTGTCATTTGATCTGGTGGCAGGACTGGGAGGCTTTTGAAAGTATCAGAGCTACCCATTTAGTCAACTTGTCTGCTTCACTTAAAAATAAAACTTCAGCAAGGTCTTGTGGGGCATTACAGAGTCACAGGACCAAGTTTACTTGATACATCTTTTGGAGACGTATATCAACAATTGAGAGGTCAGTTTTAGTGCCTCTCACAGCAGCCACAAAAAAACTTGACATCTGACTCAAGTACTTATTGACAGAGCGCTTAAGAGTGGCGATGCTTCTGCTTCCATCCGTGCACTCATCACAGTGTGTCCACACATGGCAGTCCTAGATGTCCGGGTCAGGCTAGTTTGGTGGCCAGAGCCGTTAGACTAAAGCATCTTTGGACCCCAATGTGTTGTTCAGAAACTTCTGGGTGAATTTGCTGGTGTGACAGGTGGGTGCCATCCTGTTGAAGCTTCCAGTTGCTGAGCTCGTGGTGGTTGTTGCCGGCTCCAACATTTGGGTGCATTTTTTGCAGTTGAAGTTGCCAGACTTGAATGTGAAGCCATCCAGACCCATGAGGCCCAATGACAAGGCCTTTTGCCGGGAATTTGCTTTTGGCGAAATAGCAAATGGATAACGTTATCGCACATTTGTGTGTGCACTGCAGTCCTTGAGACCAGGTCGAGGTCCTTCATCACGAGGTGTTGCATCCTGCTGTGGCTCACATTCGCCTTGTCAGCCATCTAGGCAATGTTTCATTGTGGAATTCCTTTGACCTCCGGGTTGACACTTGAAAAGAGGTTCTCTCTTTGTGTGGACAGATCCAGACTGTCCACTGCCAGGGTATTTGGAGAAGCCCCAAGAGGTCTTATGGAGCTCCTTCACCTAGCAGACAGCGCTGGGGGGGGGGGCACCTCCTGTCGACATGTATGTGACCTTGTAGGTTTCTTCCTGAAGCACCTCCGTAGCTGTGCAGTTTTTTATTCGTTGTTTTATTCAACTTTCAGGGTTGCAACTTGTCAGGAAACCTCACTTTCAAATTCGAATTTCAAAGTTAAAAAAAGACTGCAAAACTGGAGCAGACCAATTGACCAACTTGGTGCGAGCTGAACCTAGGAAATTTTCAGCTCTCCACGCATTCGCCAAGAGGTGGCTTTTTGAGGCAAACTCATTTCAATGAAGCGTCAAAGACCATTTATTTGCTTACTCTTGCTGCTTTCTTGCTCTCAGTCAGGTAGGAAAATAAAGCCTGTAACTTCCTGGAAAAAGAAAAGAGAGCTGAAATATGCCCGAAAATATGCACGGTGCAAAAAGTATGCGGAAAAAGTATGGACGAAGCCAGCCTCTTGTGGAGTTAGTACCGGTTTTCGTTGTATCAGCTAAATAGTATTAGGTAAAAGTACAGTCTGCCCACGTCATCTGGCAACTCGATCTTGAGCTGGTGCAAATCGTCACCATGACACTTCTCCAGGCACAAAAGCCCTTCCTCCCACTGTAAATTCGCCATCGGCAGTGCTTGCTTCACGCACAATCTTGGGCAACTTTTGGCAACAGCCCTGTCAGCTTTGCCAACTGAAAAGTCCTCACATGCGCTGGCAGTGACAGACTGGAGGGCCTTTGGGCCTTCTTAACCACTGCTGACACGATTCCCCATGCGGAGGAGTCTTTTGGATTCATGTCCGGAGGCCACTCAGACATGTCCGCGAGGTCAGGCAGGTCTTGTCCGCACCGTCCTTGCTGGTGTGGGATGGTGACAGTGCCATCCTGCATCAACACGCACCCGAACAAGGAGGGCAACACTGGGGCCTCCGTGACCTCCAACTCAGAGTTCAGTGTGAGGAGAGCAAAGAGGAGACCAAAAAACTGATGATTTCTTCAGTGCATTTGATTGGAAGGGATTCAAATGGAGTCTAGCAACAAATCTGGCATGCTGAGAGAGATTAAACAAAGGAATAATATTTTTGAGTCGTCCAGTTCAGTGCTTCAGTCACAAAGCTTCACTCACCAAAGTCGACACTTCCATCACAAAAAGAAATATTTTTCTCATGAAAACTGATCAGCAGAGGGCGGTAAAAAGTGAAAAATCTACCTGAACAATGTCATGGTAAGGTGAGAAAATTAAAGAAAAAAGGTGAAAGAATCGTTATTACGGTCATTTCAGGTGGTTTCTCGTTGGCAAGCCTTTTATTATTCTCAGCGGCTGTAAAAGCAATTTCAGACCAGAGCTTTACATAGATGATCATTCGTGAAGCCCTGCCAACGATCTGATATCGAAGCATGTGCTTTAGCAGTGAGAGAGGCTGCTGCTCAATATGGACTGACACGAGGGCGCCAAACTTGAGCAAGGCCAGCCTTTCACCATTTGGCACCTTGTCAACAGTTTTGAGGATGGAAAGACCAGGAGTTTTAGCTAGATGCTATTCAACTTCTGTTGCAGGACCTTTCCCATGTCTCCAGGGATGCTGTTTACCCCGGATTCAGCATCTTCAAGAATTGGCAGTGTTTCAGAGAGTGACTGTCCAGCACATTCAGCGGTGGTAAGAATGACCGGTGGTAAAAATGGCATAGAAAAAGGCCAAGTCTGCCTTAAGGCTATCCGTCTGCATCAATTGCTTGAATGCACTTTGCATCCTTGGGATTGAACGCATTCACCATGTCTTGTACCTCCTCCAGGTGCTCTGCAAACCACGTAGCTGCCTCCACCCACGTTCCTCAGCGTATAATTGTGAACAGAAGTGCAGTGAAGTCTCTAAGTTGTGATGTTACAGGGCAAGTACAAACAGTCAAGTCAATGAGCGAATGTGGTCATGTCTCTCAAGCTCCGGCCTGCATTGATTTGGCGAGCAAAGAACCTTTTGCACCGTGGAATGCTATGATCAAGGCTTGAGACGGTGATTTTGCCCACGCACCAACTCCACAAGAGCTGCATGGCTCCTCCCAAGGCGACCTCGTCAAGGCTCCAAGCTGTTTGGGGGCAAGCATGAGTCCTCCCCCTTCCAAGGACGGTGAGAAGTGTCCAGCGTCCTCTGTGGATGTCTGCTCCCAGGCAAGCAGGGCTGCCACAGTGGGACAAAGAGGCTCCTGGACCTCCAGTCTCAGTGTGCCAATTCTCAATTCCGGCTGCCTTGTGTGCAGCGCGTTTCCCAAGCTGCTTTGGCCAAGGACAGCTTGCAATTCACAGTCCTTTCAGGACCGAAAAGTTGCTGGGGCTTCGATCTTCCCGGTAAGGGTTGCCCCTTGACCAGTGCCTGACTGGGCCTGGCGGGGACAAAACTCCACCTCGCCCTCTCTTGGCATACATTATTTTCTGCTCAGGTGGCAACCCTGTTCAGTGTTTCGGCGTCACTAACTTCAGAAATGCCACTTCCAGGTGGGCTCGAACTTTGACCAGATAGTTTTTTCTTCGGCAATTTTGGCTCGTTGTCCGCTCAAAAAAATGTACAAAGGAAATTTTTTTCTATTAAAATCTACTTTCTATGTTGGTGTCGCCCATGTTGTCCAGCTCGACCCTGATGGCCATGGAGTTGATGTTGCTCACAGCATTTGGCAGGACAATAACAGATTAATTTCTTTTTTTTAAAATCAATACTCTTTTCTGTAGTGTGCTTGAAGCAGATGCTCACTTTGAATGTTGGATTTGGTCACCTTACTTATTTCCACAGGCGATAAGTACAGAGCTGGTTACACTTTTGACATGCGTTGTTCTGGCTGACGTAGCACATGGGGAATGGCTCTGACAGGCTTGTCACGTAAATTAAACTTGTTGTCCGTAGTTTGTGGAAGCTGACACTTCAAAAATTCCCCCCTCGGTGGCGACGCAGATTTCAATGCTGGTGTACAAGGCCTGGGTGGCTTGGACGATGTGGTCCATGAGGATGATGCCATCCCATGTTCCATGACCCATCCGATTTGGCCACTACTCGCCCAGTAGAGTTCGATTTGTGTCCATTGGACGGTATCTTCTCGGCTGTTGTGTTTTCCACAAGGAACACGCACAGTACTCGCTTAACCGATGTCTCAGTATCAAATTGACACATTTGCCGTCAAAATTCAACCTCAACGTGTTCGAGAACAGCGGATGTGGTGAAGTCATCCCCGCCAAAGTTGCTTTCGGCCAAGACTGTAGCATCTGCGAATGGCAGCCCTACCTCCTTAGATCCTCGTCGACAACCCTTCCTTTGCCATCTGCTCATGCTTCCCTCGGGATTCTTACAATTATTTTTTTCCCCTTGTTGTCCTAATAAGCGTCGGTGCTCCTAAAGGTGGAGAACGTCCACTTCTCGGTCGAATCCTTTGCTGACTCACTTTCATCGTACCTTTCTTCTTCTCTTGAGCCAAATAAGTCTGACAAAGCTTTGGATACAAAAATGACCTGCTACTTCTACGTGACTTGGCTTGGAGACTTTGTCGGGTTGGGTCAGGAGAAGTCAGGCCACACCTGGTAGGTCATGGGTCAGCTGATGCTGATGGCCGGTCATGGGTCAGCTGATGCTGATGGCCGGTCAGGGGTCAGCTGATGCTGATGCCCGGTCAGGGGTCAGCTGATGCTGATGCCAGGTCAGGCTATGTATGCGAGGTTGCAGCAGCCCTCTGAGCTGGCTGGAATACCTTGTGGCGGCATCCCGCTTACCATTACCCAAAGCTTTGGGTTTTGTCGTCCTTGGGGTTGTGCAATTTCGTTTCATCATGAACACGGAGACTTTTTTCAGGTCCCTACGGGGGTGTGGGTCAGTTTTTGGCTGCGACTTTGTACAAGGTGTCTCAGTAAAGTTGTAAACTCACGCTCATTGTTCATCTTCCAAGGGGAAAACACTTAAGTTTGTGACTTTGTTCAGGAGGCAAAGAAGCATCGACATTGTCACACATGCTTGCAATAACAATTTGGGCCTCGACGTGGCCTCAACAGACTTGTCCACGGGCTTATGGGTTGTAGAGAGTAATGGACCTTCAAGCTATGTTATGACTCAAAGTTAGGATGTTGATGCCCGTTCGACAGTTTATGGGCTTGTCTTCTATAATAGTGGCGGGTTGGATAGTGGAACTTTACATCACACGGCAGATACTGGGCTGGGTGGCAATGAGGCGAAATTGCACTTCACACCACACTGCACGTACTGGGCTGGCCGGCCAAATGGGCTGAAATGGCGCTTCACTACATGCTGCAGAGCTGCTTACTGCTGTGGGGATGAGCTTTGAGGCCTATGACCATAACATTAAATGACTGCTCAAAAAATAGTGAACTCCAGAACTGGCGTCAAGCTACCAATGTCCGAGTGGGCAAGGACTTTACTCCCTCTTTCGGACTTTACAGCTCTCGGGACATTTTGAGTGGGTGACAGAGGCAAAGTTTTAAAGGGAGTCAACGTCTCAACGACGAATGAGTGAGTGAGGACTTTGTAACTCTGAGTCTTGGCTCTGCTGTGCAAAGGGGAGGTCAGGGTCAAAAACTGGAGAAAACAATTTTGGAATGCACTTTCCAGCTGTTTCTTCAGCTTCTCCCTGCCTGGACAGAGAAAAGCTTGAAGCGTCAACCAAGGTAGGTCGCCTCTGCGTCCTGGAGCAAGCAGATTTGGCCCCATAGGTTAATTCGCCGCTACCTTGCTTCGTGCATGTGTGCGTGTGTGTGTGTGTGGGTGGGTGTGATATGCTGTAGGCCAAGTTGGAAAAAGTTTTTCTTCCGGAAAAGGACATGCAAGCAGCCGCAGTTTTGGGCCCTTGCCCAAACCTTACGATTTGAGTAGACTTTTTAAACCTTTTTTTGTTCACTCTGCCCACTTTGAAGTGCCATTTTTACACCAGGCATTGTGCAGGGGGCTCATTTCCGTTTTGGCCTTAGCCTTTGACCAAGGGAGCAACAGAAGTGGTTCAACCTTGTCCGGGAGCCCAAGAATCGCCTGCAAAACCGAACTCGAGTGCACTTTTGCTCTCAGACCACCAGTCCGGCTTTAGAGGGGTGAAGAAACCACCTCTGTAGTCAAAAGTTATGGGCAAAAAAGAAGTGCGCACTTTGCACACTCACTACAGTACATGGTAGAGAACTTCGACCTAGAAGTTAGCCTGGTTAAAAATGGTTTTTAAACGACAATGAGTTTTTGCTTCCACCAGCTCCTTTTTTGCTATCCGAACAAAACTAAATTGGAATTTTCCAACTAGTCCCCCAAAAGCCCCAGTGAATCGTTTTGGGTTTGGAGCTACGTAAAGATTAGCCATGGGCATGACTTTACCTCATACGTTATACTGGGACGTTTTGACGAGGCTACGTTGGTGCACTCGGGCCGTGTAGGCGAGCTCTGGAGTCCTCGGCTTTTTCCCTACTAAGATCGGCTTGCATCTCTTCAGGTGTGGACCCCATGGGCCCCTTCTGGTCCATGCAGGCCGTGGGCGACTCGGACAACAACTTCCAGGTCTCCGACGTCACTCAAAGCATGAAGTTCACTGCGAAGCTGTGGAAGGGACACCTCACAGAGGAAGACCTGAAAGTGAGAGGAGCGCAGAGTGAGGTAGAATTTCACGTTTTAGCTTTGTAACTGGAGAACTTTGCTAAAAACTTTGTGCAAATGGGGAGAAAGGGGGAATATACAGAGCTATTACTTTAAATCCGGAATCACTTTGGATGCTTGTGGCTCAGAAACTCTCCAGCAGAGGTTGCTGAAACTTTACTCGGAGAAAGTGACGACCACCAGCCACGAACACAGGTTTGAGACGTCAGATGACAAAGACACGCTTGTGAACCACTTC